>JAAIGF010186622.1_pt1 | contig 65403 bp, 58 predicted proteins | sample 6487441 | NCBI WGS metagenome assembly JAAIGF01 (sample SAMN13974129, study PRJNA590717) | phyllosphere metagenome | biome: pepper field; feature: multiple bacterial spot infested pepper fields; material: pepper leaves; isolation source: leaves from pepper fields | host: Capsicum annuum ...
CTACACCGATGGTCTGGCAATCAAAGCAATCCAGCTCGTCTTCCAATACCTGGAGCAATCCGCACTGACTGGCGATAAGTAATCACTTGCTGGCAATAAGTAATCACTTGCTGATGCGCTTCCATTGGAAGGCGGGGTATCGGTGTACGCTTCAACCAGGTGTAAAAACCGCCTCTACTTACTTCAAACACGATGCACATCTTCTCGATGGAAAATATCCTGCAGTGATCTGCTATGATCCCGAATATTTGCCCTCGTTCTTGAAGAAGATGTTTACTGCCTTTTTTAAGATGTCGCGCTCCATTTGTGTTTCACGCAGTTCTTTCTTCAGCCTAGCTACTTCCTCCTCGGCTTCTGTCAATATTACTTTACCCTTTCCAGGAAAGCTACTAGTGGCCTTACTTAAATATTCTTTACGCCATCGATAAAGCAATAAGGGGCTGGATAACCAATTCTTTGGCCAGAGCTGTTAAATCATTTCTGATATTACTCAGTTCAACGCTCATCAGCTTGAACTCTTTGGAGTACGTTTTTCTTACTCGTGACATAAATCTGTTAAGTTATTGAATTCCCTTAACTTATCGTCTATTCAAATGTAGCAACTCCATTCTAGTATTCTCCAAAACGCTACAAGATATGGTTACATCGACGTTAAACTGTTCATATGCGGTGTTTCTTTGATTCTTCATTAATCTTAACGTGTATTTATTAAAGAATAGTAGCAAAAAACTTACTAACTATTGATAATAAATCAATTAGGCCTTTCTTCATAATATGCTTTTTTATACCTATCAGCTCTAAGAGAAACAATATTAATACTATATTCAAATATGTCAAAATCAAACCGCAGTGGGATGGATTCATCAAAAAACACCTTATTTTCAAAATACAAATCGCTATCAATCATATACCCTTCTCCGTTAGCAAACAATGTTTCATTCTCGGGTATTTGGCTCCTAAATACTCTAGTCAATTTATCATAGGGTATATGGGAGATGTTAACTGATCCAAATTCATAAACAGATGTAATCAAAGCAACATCGAGATACACCCGGTAGAAAAGTGGTTCAACAGTATTGTTGTACAATGGCGGAGGTAATTCGCTGTAATAGTCTTTAGGGAAATCATCCATATTGATACAAACTAGTCTGACCCGATATTGAAATAATGAAAAGTCAAAACCGAAAGATATGGAACTATCAAGTACATCCTTGCAAATGCTGTAAGTCCGCTCATCCAGAAAATACACATCCTTGTCCTCAAATAGTTTTTTCCCGGGTACTATTTGATTTTTAAAAATTTCATAAAACATCGCATATGGAATAGTTGAAATATTTAGCGATCCAAAGCATTCCCCAGTGTCATTTAATGAGATATCCAACTTAGCTAAATAAATTAATTGCTTCTTTGTCATTTCTTTACTTTATGGTATCGGAACTAAATTTCTAGGAGGAAATAATCTAGAACCTTCTGAAATAATGATATATATTGTTAAAGCAGTGCCCGTCAACCCGGTAATCCCCTGAATCTTAGACCGTAAACCTCCATCCTCTACATTATCAACAATATTATAAGTAGGGCGTCTTTTTTTGTCTCCTTCTTTCAGTTTTTGTCCCGTTTCGGGATCATATGCCCCTTGATGATTATCATTTTTATCATACACTTCAACCTCGCCATGCTGCGAATCCCATTCTCCATGTTTACCTTTTCCTAAATCCCAACTAACACGTGCCCCCCCTTTTTTCTTAAGTATTTTAGATTCAGGAAATCCTGGTAAGCCATCTTTTTTATATTTTTCTGGAACAGGCTTAACTGGGCCACCCGGCCCAGGACCTTTTTTACTAATATCTCCGTCCCGTTCAATAGGAAAATCAGGAAATTCCTTCGCATCTTGTTTATTCCACGACCTTATGCCCCGCTCAGAAACGCTCGGAAAAAGTCTGCTCAATAAACTACTATCAAATCCTTTTTCGCCTAAAGCTGTTTCATCGAACCTTTCTCTTCCTATAGAGAAAGGAGCCATACCATCAACATCTATATATCCAATAGGATTATTAAATGCATAGTTATACGGACTATATCTCCGCATCTGCTCCGCCAGCGGATCGACAACATTCCACCGACCTATTTCAGTATCGTAGAACCTCGCGCCGTAATCCAGCTGATCACCTAACTCCGACTGAACCTCCTTGCCATTGTAAAGATACTTATTAATTCCACCAGTTAAAATAGCTTTTGTTTTACCAAAAGCATAGTAGTCCTGTTTCTGGATTACTGCAACACCACTACCTTCCGGACGAATCACCGAACGCACATTACCCAAATGATCTGGCAAGTTGTAATGATGGACATAGGTACCGTTGTTATTCTGCAGGTAGCCTTCTTCAGTAGCGATACGTTCAATCACGCTCGTTCCAGTGCCGGTCTTACTGTACTCTATTCCGTCTATGTAATCCCGAACGGTCGGCGTACCCGATACCGTTCGAATCTGCCAACCACAAAAAAAGCCCTGACTTTCGTCAGAGCTTTTTTGTCGGGGTGGCAGGATTCGAACCTACGACCTCCACATCCCAAATGTGGCGCGATACCGGGCTACGCTACACCCCGAAAAAGGTATCACCTTTGTTTTGTGTGGCACAAATATACAGCATATTTAACAACTGTCAAGACTTTTTTAACCGCTCAGATCTAACAAGTTCATTAATTGAGAGATAATTTCAAAACAAGGAATGGACGCCTTCAGAAAAAAGAAAATAAAAAGTAAAATTCCTTGATGAAGCTAACTTATTTTCACTACCTTTGCACGCACTTGTAAAAGAGAACGACGTTTATTTGAATAAGTATTTTTATTATTCAAAGAAAAGCTGTAACATTGCAGTCCGATTTTTACAGGATATAAAATCGTTAATAATACTCGAAATCATGGATTTAGTAAAATTTGTAGAAGAACAAGCGGTAGTAAGAAATGAAAATCCCGCATTCAAAGCCGGAGATACCATCAGCGTTCATTATAAAATTCGCGAAGGAAATAAAGAGCGTGTACAGGTGTACCAAGGTGTAGTTATCCAATTAAACAGCGAAGGTGCTAACGCTACTTTTACCGTTCGTAAAATCTCTAACGGTATAGGTGTTGAACGTATTTTCCCTGCAAACTCACCAAACATTCAAAAAATTGAAGTTAATAGCTACGGTAAAGTACGTCGCGCGAAATTATTCTATTTGCGTGGCCTTACTGGTAAAGCTGCTCGTATCAAATCGAGACGCGTTTAATCCCGCTAACTTCTTCAACTATAAAAGAGCTTCTATCCTTCCGGTAGAAGCTTTTTCCATTTGTCCGAAAACCAAGCAGCATCGTACAAAATTTATGTTACAATAACATTTAACAAGTACAAATGTGTATTTTCAGCGTTACAATATGAAATACACATTCCCCCTTCTACTAAGCTCCATATGGCTATCCGCCGTCCACTTGCAAGCGCAGCAGCTCAAACAGGTGAGCAACATGCAAACAACACCACTGGTTTATGCTGCAAATAAAATCAATCATCCACTAAACATTGATGGCAAAGCTGATGAAAGCGATTGGGCACAAGCACCGTGGACATCCGCATTTATCGATATCGAAGGTTCACAAAAAGCTAAACCGGCATTTAATACACGCGTGAAGATGCTGTGGGACAACGAGCATCTCTATATATACGCCCAGCTCGAAGAACCGCATATCTGGGGTGACATCACCCAGCATGATGCCATTATTTACCACAACAACGATTTTGAGGTTTTTATCAAACCATTTGAGCAGCAACCGCTTTATTACGAGATTGAAGTAAACGCTTTAAACACCATCATGGACCTGATGATGCCAAAAGCTTATCGCCTTGGCGGTGACGCTTTGATGCATTGGGATGTTAAAGGACTAAAAAGCGCAGTACACCATGCCGGCACGATCAATGATCCTACAGATAAAGACCAGTTCTGGGCTGTAGAAATGGCCATCCCCTTCCGTTCGCTACTCACCTATTCCAGTAACGCCACGCCAAAACTCAACAGTTACTGGCGCATCAATTTTTCTCGTGTGCAGTGGCAAGCAACAGTAAATGAGGAAACGTATACGCGAAAAAAAGATGGCGATAAGTTTCTTCCGGAAGACAACTGGGTATGGTCGCCAATAGGCGTCATCAATATGCATCATCCGGAACGATGGGGCTATCTGCAATTTGTAACAAAACAACCGCAAGAAGTTAAACTTCCAGAAAGCCAAAAGATAGAGCAGCTCGCCTGGAATATCTTCTATTTACAACAAGCTTACTACAAGCAGCACAAAGCCTATGCAGATCAAATTGATCAGCTTCCTAACTATTCGCAGCTCGTAAAACCTGCGATGCAACAGTTAAAGCACGATATATTACTTGATAAAGCTAAATCCTTTTATAAACTAACCATCCGCGATTTTTCCAACGGCTATAGCCTTACTTTGGATAGTCACGGAAATTACCATACGAACGATGAATAGCAGAAGAAATTTTTTAAAAACAGCAGGATTGGGCCTCGCTGCCCTACAGGTGGGCAATAATGTAGCCAGCGCACAGGTGGCGGCACCGCGCCTACCGCTATTGTTTGATTTTTGGTTATGGGCAAGACCAAATGCCGACGAGACCGAGAAACAATTAAAGAAGCGCTACCAAAGCTATCGCGAAGCAGGCGTACGCGGCATCTTTTTCGAAAATTATAGCAAACGTCATTTCCAGGCAGCCAAAGAACACGGACTGGAAACGCATCGTTGGATGTGGACCATGAACCGTGGCGAGAAAGAGCTGCTCGAGAGTCATCCGGAATACTACGCTGTAAGCCGCTCTGGAAAATCGTGCGCAGATAATCCTCCGTATGTAGGTTACTACCGCTTTCTTTGTCCGTCACACCCGGATGTCCCAAAATATTTAGAAGACAAAGCGCGCGAGCAGCTGGAAAAAGAAGATGTTGATGGGCTTCATTTAGACTATATCCGCTATCCGGATGTCGTGCTACCGGTAAACCTCTGGCAAAACTACAACCTGGATCAATCTACCGAACTTGCAGACTACGACTTTTGCTACAGCAAATTTAGCAAAGCTGCATTCCTGAAAGAGACGGGCATTGATATCGATAATGTGGAGCGACCGGAACAGAGCCTTTCGTGGCGTTCATTTCGCTATGGACAAATTACGAAAATCGTCAACCAGATCTGTGCCGCCGCGACGGAATATAAAAAACCGGTAACGGCAGCCGTATTTCCAACACCAGATCTTGCGCGCCGTATCGTTCGTCAGGATTGGCCAAGTTGGGATTTATCGGGCGTATTCCCTATGATTTATCACGGATTTTACAAAGAGCCTATCCACTGGATTGGCACAGCAGTGGCCGAAGGCGTACAAAGCTTACACGGAAAATATCCGCTGTATGCCGGACTTTATCTTCCTGATTTTAAAAACTTAGCGGAGGTAAAATCAGCTATTCAGCTCGCTAAAGATAACGGCGCAGCAGGTGCTTCCTTGTTTGGCGAATCCGATTTCGATGATGCCACCATCCAAATGCTACGCTCCTTAAGATAGCACGGCGATAGCTAAAGGTGCGACTGCTCCACGGCAGCGCACCTTTTGTTATCACAGCATGCATTTCACCCGACGTTTAAAAGCCTGCTCGCTATTTCAGGTTTTATTTCGGTTACTCTGCAAAAAATCCTATCTTTGTATCCCGTACATAAAGCAGATTTAGAACCAATTTTTCGGTTCAAAATAGTTGAAATTCCATTATTGCTATGAGTAAATATATCTTCGTTACGGGCGGCGTAACCTCGTCGTTGGGAAAGGGCATTGTTGCTGCATCGCTCGCCAAACTCCTTCAAGCGCGCGGTTTTAAAGTAACCATTCAAAAGTTTGACCCTTACATCAACATCGATCCAGGAACCTTAAATCCATACGAACATGGCGAGTGCTACGTAACCGAAGATGGGGCTGAGACAGACCTTGACCTTGGTCACTACGAACGTTTTCTAAACGTGCCTACGTCGCAAGCAAATAACGTGACGACAGGACGTATCTACCAACATGTTATTGAGCAGGAGCGCGCAGGAGCTTATTTGGGCAAGACTGTGCAGGTTGTTCCACATATCACCGATGAAATCAAACGCCGGATGCAACTATTGGGGCAAACTGGCGAATACGACATCGTGATTACGGAGCTTGGTGGCACCGTGGGCGATATTGAATCTCTTCCATTTATTGAAGCGGTAAGACAATTGCGTTGGGAATTGGGCAATAACGATTCATTGGTTATTCACTTAACGCTTGTTCCTTACCTTGCCGCAGCTGGCGAATTGAAAACGAAACCAACACAACACTCGGTAAAAACGCTTCTAGAGTATGGCATTCAGCCGGATATTCTTGTTTGTAGAACAGAGCATAAGCTTACACAGGATATCCGCAAGAAACTCGCACAATTTTGTAACGTAAACATCAATGCAGTTGTCGAATCCATCGATGCGCCAACCATCTACGACGTACCCTTGAACATGCTGCGCGAGCAACTGGATAAAACAGCGCTCACCAAATTAAAATTATCGACAAAACAAGATCCTGATTTGGAAAGCTGGAAAGCATTTCTGGGGAAATTGAAAAACCCGACCAACGAGGTTCAAATTGGCCTCGTGGGTAAATATGTAGAATTGCCTGATGCCTATAAATCCATTACCGAAGCATTCATACACGCGGGTGCGGTAAATGAGACGAAGGTAAAACTAAAATATATCGCAGCAGAAAGTATCAACCAGGAGAACCTGACGGAGAAACTTAAAGACCTCGATGGCGTATTGGTCGCACCTGGTTTTGGCGAACGCGGACTGGAAGGAAAATTGGCTGCCATTCAGTATGTGCGCGAAAATAAAGTACCGTTCTTTGGTATTTGTTTAGGAATGCAATGCTCGGTGATCGAGTTCGGAAGAAATGTACTTGGACTGGAAGGCGCCAACAGCTTTGAGATGAACGAAAAAACAGCCCATCCGGTTATCAACTTGATGGAAGAACAAAAGTCGATCAAAAACATGGGCGGCACCATGCGTTTAGGCGCTTACGATTGTGAAATCAAAAAAGGATCAAAAGCCTATTCGATATATGGAAAATCCAAAATTACCGAACGCCACAGACACCGTTATGAATTTAATAATGACTACCTGAAACAATACGAAGAAGCCGGTATGGTCGCTTCAGGTATCAACCCGAAAACAGGATTGGTGGAGATTGTGGAATTAAAAAACCATCCGTTCTTCGTTGCCGGACAATTTCACCCAGAATTAAAGTCAACTGTTGCAAATCCTCACCCACTTTTTGTTAGCTTTGTAGCCGCTTCTTTAGCAAATAAAAAAAGTTAAGGATTAGCACCTTGTGAATTTGAAAATTAAAAAATAAAAAATGGATAGAAGTACCCTAATTGGATTAGTGCTTATTTTTGGAATTATCGCAGGCTCATTTTACCTGATGAAGCCTTCCGAACAGGAGTTAAAGCAAGAACAACAACTCCAGGATTCATTAAAGCGCGTAAAAGAGGGATTAGCGCCTGTGGCAGATTCGCTAAAGGCTAACGTACCAAACCAAGTAGATTCGGCAGCGTTAATGAGCAAACCTTTCGGTGCCGCAAGATTGGGCCAGGAGCAAGTCATCACGTTGGAAAATGAAAAGATCATTGCCAAAGTAAGCAGCAAAGGCGGTCAGGTAAAGTCGGTTCAATTAAAAAATGAGACCAACTTTGACGGACAACCGTTGATGATTCTGAACGAAAACTACAATAAATTTGGGTTCGTATTCAAAGCAAATGGCGAAAATGTCAATACCAGCGAGTTAAACTTTGCTGCACAAGGCAGCAATGTATCGGTCACTGGTGAAAGCGCTGAGTCGGTCAGTTTTCGCTTGAACTACAGCGATACGCAATACCTCGAATATACGTATTCCATCAAAGGTGATGATTACACGTTAGGACTTGACGTAAATGCCGTGGGCATACAAAACCTCATGGATGTTAAAACACGCAGCATTGCGTTGAATTGGGAAAGCACTTTGTTGCAAAAAGAACTCAACGGCAAATCGGAACGTGAAAAATCAACCGTATTTTTTAAAGAAACCGCGGGCGGTGTTGACCACCTTTCTGAGTCGAGCGACGATAGCGAGAAGATAGCGGAGAAAGTAAGCTGGATAGCCTTTAAACAACATTTCTTTTCGGCTGTTTTAAGCTCCAACCAACCCTTGAACAATGCCGAGCTGGCCGTAAGTTCAGATAGCGATCCGCATATTGTGAAGCATTACAAAGCGACAGCAGATCTTGAGTTTTCCGCACAGAAAGACAATCAATACTCGTTCAACTATTTCTTCGGACCAAATAAGTACAAGGTCCTGAAAGCACAGGGAGATGATTTTCAACAAATCATCAACATGGGATGGGGACCAATGGGCTGGATCAATAAGTTTATCACCGTGCCTATCTTCGATTTCTTAGACGGCTTTGCGCTAAGCTACGGTATCATCATCTTGATCTTGACGATCGTATTAAAAGGTGTGCTATTCCCGTTGACCTATAAATCATACAAGTCTATGGCCAAAATGCGTGTGTTAAAACCGCAGCTTGACGAGATTAAAGAAAAAGTAGGTGAAGATAATCCGATGCTTTTGCAACAGGAACAAATGAAGTTGTACAAACAAGCGGGCGTTAATCCGCTGGGCGGATGTTTGCCATTGGTCTTGCAAATGCCTTTTACGCTAGCATTTTTCTTCTTTTTCCCTAACTTATTTGAGTTACGCGGAGAAAGCTTCCTTTGGATCCACGATTTATCGACCTATGATGCGCCGATATCCTTTGCTCCACTGCCCCTAATCGGGATCAACCACATCTCGTTGATGTGTGTGTTGATGACCTTGACCACCCTGTTAACAACCTGGTACAATAATGCGACTTCCGGAGCAGCAAACAACCAGATGAAATATTTGGGATACATCATGCCGTTGATCTTTTTCTTCGTGTTGAACAACTTCCCTGCTGGTCTTAATTACTATTACTTCCTGGCAGCGGTTTTCACCTTCTTAACACAAGTGATCATCCGTCAATTTGTAGACGATGAGAAAATCTTGGCCAAGATTGAATCCAACAAAAAGAATCCGAAAGTGCAAAAGAAATCGTCATTCCAACAAAAAATGGAAGACATGATGCGCCAACAACAGGCCGCACAACAAAAGAAGAAATAAGCTATAAGCTAATACAATAAAAAACGCTGTCTAGACTTGTTCAGGCAGCGTTTTTTTATTGTATCTATTGCGAGGCTTATCCCACCAGCTAACAGCTATTGTTGTGGCTTCTCGAAGCCATCTTTGGTTGCCTTTTGTGCCATTTCATCCACGCGCTTTTGTGTATCCGGATGCGACGAGAACAGTTTCTTTGCCACGCCTCCTTCTGATGCTCCACCCGACAGTTCGACCAAGCGTTCAAAGGCCATCGACATATACCAAGGATTAACCTTATTATCTTTTAAAAACGTATAGCCGTAATCATCAGCCGCACGCTCCTGCTTCCGGGAGAAACTCATATTAGCAACTTGCTCGCCCAGATCGCCCAATTGCGAGTCGGACAACGCAGCTGCCGTTCCACCTTGCGAAGAAGCACCATCTTTCAGAGCCGATGTCATCAAAGCCGATTTAAAAGCATCACGTGAATCGGCATTTTTGACATGACCAATTTCATGACCGATAACCCCAAGCACTTCATTATCGCTCATCGTCTGCATCAATCCGGCACACACGCGCACACTGCCATCAGCACAAGCAAACGCGTTTACATCACGTACCAAGTAGACTTTATAATTCAAGTCTAGCCCGTCATACGATTGCAGGTTGGCAGTCAAGTTCTTCAGTCGCACAGCCAGCTCATCATCCGCAGGCGCTACCGGATTATTCTCGTCCATCCATTCTACGTACTCTTTCGTGTAAGCGATCACATCGTCGTTAGATAAAGTAACGGCTTTCACCGCTTTGGCCGCTGCGCCAACAGATTTTGTATTGATCTTGATCTGCCCAAAAGCCGTCGTGCTCAAGAGCAATACAGATGCGCTTAATAAAATGTGTTTGGTCTTCATATGATGTATATTATTTCAAAAATATTTAAGGTTATTGAATTACCTTAACGACGTAAAAAATATGATACCACACCGCCAACAGAGCAAACAAACATCATTTTCCAAGCAATCAATTATACAAACGCGCTAAAGCCGGTTATACTTCTTCCAACAATTAAAGAATTAATTTCCTTAGTTCCTTCGTAAGAATAGATAGCTTCTGCATCGGCCAGGAATCGTGCAACATTGTACTCCAGCAAAATACCGTTACCGCCCATCACCTCGCGTGCCCGCGAAACGATGTCGCGTGTGCGCAACGTACAGAAGACTTTTGCAAGAGAAGCATGCTCATCCCGCAGCTTGCCTTCATCCTGCAATTCGGATAGGCGAAAGACAAGCGTTTGCATCGCGGTCAAGTTAGAAAGCATCTCGACCAAATGATTTTGGATCAGCTGGAAAGATGCAATGGGTTTTCCAAATTGTTTACGCTCTAAGGTGTAAGCCAGTGCATTTTCATAGGCGCCACGTGCACAGCCCACCGCCATCCAGGCCACACCTGCGCGAGTCATCTGCAACACTTTTGCCGTATCTTTAAAGCTATTCGCCAACGGCAATCGATCGCTTTCCGGAATCAAGCAATCAGTCATCGTAATCAGGCCATTCTGCACGATACGGAGCGCCATCTTACCTTTTATTTTTTCAACTTCGAAACCTGGATTTTCCTTGCGTACGATAAATCCTTTCACCTGGCCATCGCCCAGATCGCGCGCCCATATCACGGTGATATCCGAGAAAGTTGAATTTCCAATCCATTTCTTCTGTCCGTTTAACACCCAGCCATCTTCCGTTTGCCGGCAAGTGGTGGTAAGTCCGCCGGCCGTGCCCGATCCAACTTCTGGCTCGGTCAAGCCAAACGCGCCTATTGTTTCCAAACGTTGCATTTTTGGCAACCATTCTTGCTTTTGCTCCTCAGATCCGCACATATAGATCGATCCCATCGCCAATCCGCTTTGCACGCCCAGGAAGGTCGCTATAGAAGGATCTATACGACCAAATTCGGCCGCGATAATGCCATCCATTAACGATGAACCGCCCGCACAACCGTAGCCTTCGTATACATAGCCGCATACGTTCAGCGAAGCCAGTTTCGGAATGATCTCGAATGGAAAATCATCATGCAGCCAATATTTGTTGACAATAGGCTTGATTTCCGTCTCCAAAAATTCACGCACACGCAATTGCAATGCCCTATCTTCTGGAGAAAGCTTATGCTCCACCGCATAAAAATCAGCATTGATGGGTGGTGCTTCCCGCTTTTTTCCCGAACTGGTTAACATCTTGGTCAAGCCTTTCAACTGGCTGTCGTCCATTTTGGAAACAGCTTTCATAACAGCTGGAAGATCAACCTTTTGGGCTATTTTTTCGATCTGCTCTAAATCAACAGAACGCATAAGCTGAATGATATTTTTAAGTTTCTTTAACATGGTCCAACACGGTATTGATATATAATTGTAACGTTTTTTTTATGAAAATTGTTTTTTATTGTTGCAAATCGGCAAAACAGTATTATATTTGCCGCGGCTTTAAGGAAAAGAATAAGCTATAAAGAAGTGAAAACCAAGTTGTTTAAACTTTTTTTATTTTTTTTCTAAAAGCAGGGTTACCTTTTTCGGGTGCCGGTATAAAAGGATAATAAACAAATTTGTTTCAATTAAAATAGAAAATCAAAAACATGAAAAATTTATTCAAATTCGGATTCTTAGGTCTAGCTTTAACTATCGCTTTCGCTTCATGTGGTGGTGCTGAAACTAAAACTGAGCAAGCTACTGATTCATTAGCTACTGAAGTAGAGCACTCTACTGATTCTGTTGCTGATTCTTTGAACAACGTTGCTGATTCAGTTAAGTCTGCTGGTGATTCAATCGCTGATTCTTTGAAAAACGTTCAGTAATCCGAACCGTATTTAAAAGATACTTACTAAAACCCGCACATGTGCGGGTTTTTCTTTTTATAGTGCTTTTTAAAGCGCTTATCGTGGACTTTTCTTATTTTTGCCCATAACCCATGTTAAGGGATGTACCTGTGCATATACGGGTACTTTTGTTTTATTTTATATTTTCATTGCTATGAGTTTATCTCCGCTGACTGCTGTCACCCCTGTAGACGGTCGTTACCATAATACCAGCAGCGAACTTGCTGCATATTTTTCTGAATTTGCCCTTATCAAATATCGCGTATTGGTCGAAGTGGAATACTTTATTGCACTTACCGGATCTGGCATACCGCAATTGGCACATTTTGATGGCTCGCTCAACGAGCGCTTGCGCCAGCTTTACCAAAATTTCTCCGTCGAAGATGCCCAATGGATCAAAGACCAAGAGAAAATTACTAACCATGATGTCAAGGCTGTAGAATATTTTTTGAAACATGCTTTCGAAAAATTAGGCTTGCATGATTCGCTGGAGTTTATCCATTTTGGTTTAACCTCGCAAGATATCAACAACACGGCGATCCCCTACTCATGGAAAGACGCATTTACAAATGTTTACCTGCCCAATATCGAAGAACTTTTGACCGAACTGAAGGATCTTTCCGAACAATGGTCAGACGTTTCTATGCTGGCCCGTACACACGGACAACCGGCATCGCCAACACGCTTAGGTAAAGAAATTAAAGTATTTATCGAACGTTTAGAAAAGCAATTAGCAGGTTTGAAACAAGTGCCTTATTCCGCTAAATTTGGTGGTGCTACCGGCAACTTCAATGCGCATCATGTGGCTTACCCGGCAACAGACTGGGTAGCGTTTGGAAATACCTTTGTCAATGACACTTTAGGTTTATCACGTTCACAAACCACCACGCAGATCGAACATTACGATAATTTTGCGGCAAGCTGCGATGGCTTTAAGCGCATCAACAACATCTTGATCGACCTTTGTCGCGATATGTGGACGTATATTTCCATGGAATACTTCAAGCAAAAGATTACGGCAGGGCAAATCGGCTCATCGGCTATGCCGCACAAGGTAAATCCGATCGATTTTGAAAATGCAGAAGGTAACTTTGGCCTGGCAAACGCGCTGTTTGAACATCTAGCGGCGAAATTACCGATCTCGCGTTTACAGCGCGACCTAACAGATTCGACCGTGTTACGTAATATCGGTGTGCCTTTTGCCCACACACTCATCGCATTAAAATCGACACTTCGCGGACTGCGTAAATTGATCTTGAACGAAGCAGCTTTGCAGGCAGATTTGGAAAATAACTGGGCGGTAGTTGCCGAAGCCATCCAAACCATCTTGCGTCGCGAAGGTTATCCAAAACCATACGAAGCGCTCAAAGATTTGACCCGTACCAACACACATGTCACGCAGGAAACTATTGCGACTTTTGTAGACGGATTAAACGTTTCTGAAGCGATAAAAACAGAGATAAAAGCTATTTCGCCAAGCAATTACACCGGCGTATCCCTGTAAGCTTTGACGCGAAGATGACCAGGAAAACTTTCATTTTGACGTATATTTGTCCAACAAAATAAGAACATGGCAACGATTAACGTATATACAGAATCCACTCCAAACCCTTCAACGATGAAGTTTTTGGTCAATAAATTATTGATCAACGGCAGTTTGGATTACCCCAATAAAGAGAAAGCACAGGAATCGGATTTCGCGAGAGAGCTATTTAAGTTCAATTTCGTGGATGGCGTCTTCTTCGCGAGCAACTTTGTAACCGTTACAAAAGCGGATGGCGTTGAATGGGGTGATATCGAACCCTTATTGAAAGACTTCGTTAAGGGAGCGGTAGAGTCGGAACTTGCGGTAAAACCAGTGGAACACAGCGAAGATGTTGATTTTGAAGGCACGGAGACCGAAGTTAAAATCCAACAAGTGTTACACGACTACGTGCGCCCGGCTGTTGAGCAAGATGGCGGTGCCATCGCTTACAAAGCATTCGAAAATGGCGTGGTAACAGTAGAGTTACGCGGTTCATGTAGCGGCTGCCCGTCGTCAACCATTACATTAAAGGCGGGTATCGAAGGCTTACTGAAACGTATGGTGCCCGAAGTAGAAGAAGTTGTCGCAGAAGCGATGTAAGCGACTCCAAAACTTATATAACGGGCTACACGTGAACAAAGCAAAACGTGTAGCCTTTTTTCTTTCTTTATATTTTACCCTCCGGCACAGAAACCAAGCCTGCCTTTCTTCCCGCATTAATCCATTCAGAAGGCTCAAAAACGGATTGACTAAGTTTCCATTCCAGCAGCACTACTCGCTAAAATCTTATTGTTTCAGTGCTATACCAGCCTAAGCGGACCTAGCTTCTGAAAGCGACAGTTGGCTGGCAACAATTGACGTAATAGTAGTGACTGGAAGCAAGCGCCTACTGTAAAGCAGTTATACACCGTGCTTCTTGAAAGAAAAAAGATCCACGATCGGCGGTACAGACAAAAACAAGTGAGGTAACTACCCATGACGGCAGGGCAAGCCGTTAACTGCAGTCACTTTTTACTTAAACAAACCTCTACATCGATATATCTGTTTTACTAATACGTTTTATGTAATGTTCGCCGTTACGCTTTACGCTCAAATAGCGCATAAATCAACATAACAAACCCGAAAACTGTGCGCAGTTTTATGATTTTCGTCGACCTTTTTAGCCGCTACTCGATTAAAAATCATTATCTTTATGCGTCAAATAATCGAAATATTATATTAAAAATGAGTGCAGATATCAACAAACTTGAACAGATCGCATCGCAAGTAAGACGTGACATTGTTCGTATGGTACATGCTTGTCAGTCTGGTCACCCAGGGGGCTCGCTCGGTTGTACAGATTACTTTGTAGCCTTATACTTCCACGCGATGAAACATGATCCAAGTTTCAACATGAATGGCGTTGGCGAAGATTTATTCTTCTTATCAAATGGTCACATTTCTCCAGTTTTCTACAGTACGTTAGCACGCGCAGGTTATTTTCCGATCAGCGAATTAAGTACGTTCAGAAAAATTGACTCACGCCTTCAAGGTCACCCGACGACCCACGAGCATCTACCGGGTATCCGCATTGCCTCTGGTTCATTAGGTCAAGGTTTATCCGTAGCTATTGGTGCGGCACAAGCTAAAAAACTCAACAAAGATAATAGCTTGGTTTACGTATTGATGGGCGATGGCGAACTTCAAGAAGGACAGGTATGGGAAGCGGCATTGTACGCACCGCATAACAAGATGGACAACATCATTGCTGCCATCGACTACAACGGCGCCCAAATTGATGGGTCTACCGAGCAGGTATTGTCATTAGGCAATCTGCGTGCAAAATGGGAAGCTTTTGGCTGGGATGTATTGGATATCGAAAAAGGAAACGATATGACCACGATTATCCAGGGCTTGGAAGAAGCAAAAGCACGCACCGGCCAAGGTAAACCCGTGATTATTCTATTGCACACCGAAATGGGAAATGGCGTAGATTATATGATGGGATCGCACAAATGGCATGGTGTTGCTCCAAACGACGAGCAATTGGAACTTGCCTTAAACCAACTTCCTAGAACAATCGGAGATTATTAACCAAAATTTTGATTTTAGTAAATGGTGTAAATCGCATCAGCACCTGCGGTGTAGGCAGCGCGCGATAATCACCTTCGACTAGTACTTGATGTTAAACTAATGAAAAAATATACATACACAGAATCAAAAGATACCCGTTCTGGTTTTGGCGCCGGGCTGTTAGAGGCAGGTAAACAAAACGAAAACGTGGTAGCTTTATGTGCCGACCTTGTCGGTTCGTTAAAAATGAACGACTTCATCAAAGCATTTCCAGAGCGTTTCTTCCAAATTGGAATTGCGGAAGCCAACATGATGGGTATCGCAGCTGGATTGACGATCGGCGGAAAAATCCCTTTTACCGGTACATTCGCCAACTTTTCTACCGGCCGTGTATACGATCAAATCCGTCAATCTATCGCTTATTCAGACAAAAATGTGAAGATTTGTGCTTCACACGCTGGTCTTACGCTGGGTGAAGATGGCGCAACACACCAAATTCTGGAAGATATTGGCTTAATGAAAATGTTGCCAGGCATGACGGTTATTAACCCTTGCGACTTTAACCAAACGAAAGCCGCTACGATGGCGATCGCCAACTACGAAGGTCCGGTTTATTTGCGCTTTGGCCGTCCGGTGGTTCCTAACTTTACGCCTGCCGATCAAACATTTGAGATCGGAAAAGCCGTGTTGTTAAACGAAGGCACAGATGTCACGATCATCGCTACCGGACACTTGGTGTGGGAAGCGATCCAAGCAGGTGAAGAGCTGGAAAAATTAGGCATCAACGCCGAAATCATCAATATCCACACGATCAAACCACTGGATGAAGAAGCCGTTTTAAACTCGGTTACCAAAACAGGTTGTGTTGTTACAGCAGAAGAACACAATCGCTTAGGCGGTTTGGGCGACAGCGTGGCACAGTTATTGGCAACTAAAAAACCGACACCACAAGAGTATGTTGCTGTAAACGACAGCTTCGGCGAGTCAGGAACACCGGCACAGCTGATGGAAAAATATGGTTTAAATGCTAGTTCTATCGTGGCTGCTGCCCGTAAAGTAATTGCAAGAAAATAAATCTGGTAAAGAATAAATGGAAGACGCCTTAATCATATCAAAATTTGCTGATGAACGCACACGCGAAGAGGCGTTTGGCTATTTACTCAAAAAATACCAACAAAAAATATACTGGCATGTTCGTCGCATGGTGATTGACCATGATGATGCGGATGATGTAGTTCAGGATGTATTTATTAAAGTATGGCGCAACCTCGAAAAATTTAGAGAAGATGCCCAACTCTATACCTGGCTATACCGCATCGCCACCAACGAATGCATTACCTTTCTTAACAAGAAAAAACAAAAGCAGAATCTGTCGTTGGATGACGACAGTTCTGCTTACTTAGCCGATACGCTTGCTGAAGGAAGCTATTTCAATGGTGACAAAGCGCAGCTTAAATTACAGCAAGCACTTTTGATGCTGCCTGAAAAACAACGGTTGGTATTTAATATGAAATATTTTGAAGATCTTAAATACGATGAGATTTCAGAAATCCTGGGAACCAGTGTGGGCGCACTTAAAGCATCCTACCATCTCGCTGTTAAAAAAATAGAAAACTTTTTTTCTTCGAATGATTAAACCCTTTTGCCCTAAGACACTCTAAATAGAGACTATGAAGGAAAATAATACATATCATGATGGCATGGAGGGCTTAAATCTACCGGAGTCATTGCGTGTAACACCTTTTGTCACACCCGATAACTACTTTGAAGCGCTTTCTATCAACCTGATAGCCCGTACGAGCTTGGAGGGAAAAATCCCTCCGGAGGAAATACCATTTTCCGTACCGAACGATTATTTTTCCCAACTAACAGATCGTATACAAAGCCAGGCAAAGATTACGACGTACACCGATAACACCGATGCTTGGGAAACGCCAACGGGCTACTTCGAAAATCTAGCCGATCAGATACAAACACGTATTCGCGTGGAAACTATAGCTGATCAGGAAAACGATTTTTCGGTTCCGATGGGTTATTTCGAACAGCTTAGCGAACGTATAGAGGCCAGACAATTTGAAGATAAATTACGGACAACGATTTCGACAGACGGCTTTGTAGCACCCGATCAGTATTTTTCGAAATTAACCGCTGGTATTACGGCGAAAATTACACAAGAAGACGCGGCAGTTGTTCCCACACGTGGAACTACCGTAGTTCGCAAAATAAATATACAAAGTTGGGTGCAATATGCGGCTGCAGCCTGTGTCGCTACGATACTCGGCTTAACATCATACAACGCCGTGGTTGATCACAATGCGGTGGATGCGACCCAATCACATTTGGCAGCGGTGCCTGATGAAGAGATCATCAATTATCTGGCTTCTTCCAACACGAGTGACGATATGCTCTATATTATGGAATATATCGTAGAACCCGCCAAAGAAGAAGCGGTTTGCAGTGAAGTTAAGGATAACGATATTGAGGATTATTTAAATTATATGTTATAATGTTACGTTTTAAACATCTATTATTTACTATTTGTGCGGTCGTTTTCGCCGTGCTCAGTGCGACAGCACAGACCACACGAGATTCCAAACGTTTTGAGGCAATAGAAAACGAAAAGGTAGCTTATATTACAAAAGAATTAAACTTATCGCCAAACGAAGCGCAGCATTTTTTCCCACTTTACAATCAGTACAATAAAGAAATGTGGGAACTTAAGTCAGCCAAAACTGGCAGTAGCGCAACGCCACGTGGTGTAAATTCTTTAAATGGATCTGGCAAGCGCGATATCCTGTCATACGACAGTCGCGAGCTGGAGATAAAAAAAGAATACCGTAAAAAATTTGCAGAGGTGATCGGAAACTCACGCGCATCCGAATTCTTTGAGATCGAGCAAAACTTCCGAGAACTGCTCTACAAAGAATTAAGACGAAGAAATAAATAAAGAAGCTTAACCGCTTCTTTTTTTGTGCAACCACTTCTTTGTCGGTCAACGATCAATTTTTCTTGTCCCCTCCCCTTACCCCAAAGATTATCCTTAATTTTGTGTTTTTACAAAGATGATTAGCAATAGAGAACTTTTTCTTCAAAATACGGCGCAAACATCCACTTCGCCAAGGTTGTTTGAGATAGAACGCGCAGAAGGCGTTTATCTTTTTGGCCCGAATGGTGAGCGATACATGGATCTCGTATCAGGTTTCAACGTCAGCAATATTGGTCATCGGCACCCCAAGGTGCTGCAAGCCATACAAGCGCAACTGGATAAATATCTACACGTAACGGTTTACGGCGAATTTGTGCAGGCACCGCAGGTACAACTGGCTACCGAACTGCTGGCTGTACTTCCCGCTTCTTTTGAATCGGTATATTTTACCAATAGCGGTGCCGAATCGGTAGAAGGATCGATGAAAATCGCGAAGAAATTTACGGGTCGCAAGCAGCTGATCGCAGCCGAGAAAGCATATCATGGCAGCACGCAAGGCGCATTGAGCCTCATCGGCAATGAAGCCTACCGCGAAGCCTATGCACCGCTACTGCCCGAGATCGACTTTATTCGCTTTAACGATATCGCATCATTGGATCATATCAGCACCGCAACAGCAGCCGTCATTATTGAAGCGATCCAGGGTGAAGCAGGCGTACGCGTCCCAGATCGAACGTTTATGCAAGCTTTGCGTAAAAAATGTGACGAAACAGGCGCATTGCTGATCTTTGACGAAATACAAACAGGCTTTGGCCGCACCGGAAAAATGTTTGCCTTTGAACATTTTGACATCGTTCCAGATATTTTGATGCTCGCTAAAGGCATCGGTGGCGGCATGCCATTGGGTGCATTTGTAGCCAGCAAAGCAATCATGGACGTCATCAAAGATAACCCTATGCTTGGTCATATCACCACCTTCGGTGGGCACCCGGTGAGTTGTGCCGCAGCGCGTGCTTCGTTATCGGTCATTCAGGAAGAAGAGTTGCTGGCGCAGGTTCCAGAGAAAGCGGCTCACTTTCGCCAGTTGCTAAATCATCCAAAAATTCAGGAGATCAGAGGATTAGGCTTGATGATGTGCCTGCAATTGCAAAATTTCGATCAGGTGTATGCCGTGAGCAGCTACTGTGCTGAAAAGGGCGTGATGATCGACTGGTATTTACATTGTGAGACGGCACTGCGCGTGGCACCGCCGCTTACCATATCGCTTTCGGAGATTGAAGAGGCTTGTAAAATAATTCGCGAAGGGATTGAAAAATTCTGTTAAAAACATTATTTTCGGGTAGATACAAACCTTAATCCTATGGAATCAAGAAGAAAGTTTTTAACCAAAAGTTTGCTGGGCATTGGCGCTACAGCTGTAGTTGCACCGTCTATTTTTGCGGCCGAAGCCGTTACGAAACCTACCGGAAAAATTAGCATACAGCCAAACGATATTATTTTATTTCAAGGAGATTCTATTACGGATGCCGGTCGTAAAAAAGATAATCTGGCGGCCAACGACACTGCTGCTTTTGGCAATGGCTATGCCATGATGGCTGCCGGCACACTGCTCAATACACATGCGGCGCATAAAATCAAGGTTTATAACAGAGGCATCAGTGGCAACCGCGTACCCGATTTACTTAATCGCTGGGAAAAAGATGCGTTGGAACTAAAACCGACAATATTGAGTATTTTAATTGGGGTAAACGATTTTTGGCGAACCAAAGATAGCGGCGCTGCTAACTCGCCCGCACAATACAAACAACAATACCAACAACTGTTAGAACGTACCCTAAAAGCCTTACCGCAGGTAAAACTCCTTATCGGTGAACCCTTTGGCGTAAAAGGCGTAAAGCACGTGACCGATGCGTGGTATCCCGACTTTTTAGGTTATCAGCAGGCAGCTAAAGAAATTGCAAAAGAATTTAATGCTGTATTTCTACCTTATCAAGCCATTTTTGATAAAGCAGGCAGCCGCGCGGACGGCAGCTACTGGACCACCGATGGCGTACACACGACCTTGGCCGGAGCCAATTTAATGGCACAATCCTGGCTAGACCTTATCAAATAAAACACGACACATCAAGTAGCCGGAACGAAAGATAATCTCTCCATGCCCACTCGGAAGGCGCAAGCTTCAAGCCAAGCTTGCGCCTTCCGGGTGGGCATCGATTTTTCCAAAAAGCAGGATTAAATTCCTGCAATTTTTTTTTAAAAATTGCTAAGTTTGCTTTCCTATGAAAGTATATGGGCTACTCCTTCTTCTGCTGATCTGTTCTTGTAAACCTGCACAAGATCCGCCAGCTGTTTCCTTTTATTACTGGAAAACTACTTTCAAGCTTGATCCTGTCGAACGAACAGCCTTGGCAGAAAACAGCAGCGAGAAACTCTACCTGCGTTACTTCGACGTTGGTCTTAGCCAAAGCAAACCCTTTCCTATTAGCGCTATTATTTTTAAGGAACGGCCTACGCAAACTATTATACCGGTGGTGTACATTAAAAATGAAGTGCTGCTTCAGGACAATATCAGTGTATCACTTTTGGCAAAGCAAATTAGCGATTACATACAACAAATCAACAAGCATCAAAAGCTAACCACGCAGGAGCTGCAAATAGACTGCGACTGGACCTTAACGAGCAAAGCACGTTTTTTTGCTTTGCTGGAAGCGTTAAAGAAGCTGGTTAACGGCCCCCTTTCGGCCACCATACGTCTTCATCAAGTAAAATATTTCGAAAAAACAGGTATTCCACCTGTCGACTATGGCGTATTGATGTACTACAATATGGGAAAACTTTCACCGAACATGACCAATTCCATCTACGACAGCAAAACCGCTGCAGGTTACTTACGTAGTTTACTGGTTTATCCGCTCGCGTTAAAAATAGCGTTACCCATATTTGGTTGGGGTGTGCATATTCGCCAAGGCAAGGTTATCAATCTCCTTAACCGACTTTCGGCAGAAGCGCTGGCCGATACGCATGTATTTGAACGGCAAACCGACGGAAAGTATAAAATATTGCAAGATGGCCGTTATTTTGGTCAGCTATTTGTAGCTGGTGACTTGATTAAACTGGAGGCTATCGATGCGCCTACGTTAGATCAAATGGCGACAGAACTCAACAAACACATCAACAATAAACCTACGGAAATTATTTTCTACGATCTTGATCAAACGAATATACAACACTATGCGCATGACCTCTTTCAGAAAACTGCTGCCCGCTTTCATTAGCGTCAGCCTTTTAGGCACGGCGATTTACGGCTATGGCTGTGCCGATGGTTGGTGGGGATACACCTACATCTCGTCCTTTACACCCGAAGCATTTGCCGATGAATCGTATAAGCCCTTATTTTACGCGCCTGAAGAGAAATTTTACGATTATGCACAGCTCGAATATATTGATAAGTACAATGACGATATTACCGCCGATTGGAAAACATACCTCGGCGATCAGCTTTCCGAAACCGAAATCAGCTTCTATCTCTTAAACGATTCGGCACAGGCAGCCATCGATGAAAAATACCAGGCTATGCAACGCCCGCAACGCCAATCGGCAAAAAACACAGGCGATTCGCGGGATACGAAACTGCGTAATTTTTTCAGTTTTTTACATTACGCCAAGCGCATCGAACAGTCATCGACCACGACCTTCTCTTCCTGGGATTACGAAGATCGCATCGTAAACCAAACCGAAAAATCAGTAGTCGACGAAGTGGAAGCTGTTTACCAGGCTATTCCGGCAAAAGACGATTTTTACAAAAACCGCATGTGGTTTCAAGTATTGAAAGCGAAGTTTTATGCAGCGGACCGGGCTGCTGTTATTCCGTTTTTTGAAGCCACGCAAGGCAAGCAGCCTAAAAACCAACTTTACTATCGTGCTATTGGCTACGTGGCGGGCGCTTACTATCAACTTGGCGATTACGAGCAATCTAACAGCCTTTTTGCCCTGCTTTTTAATGATGTAGCGAAACTGCGGCATGAAGCGCTCTACAATTTCAAGCCAATGTCGTCTGATTCGCTGGAACATGCGCTCAAGCGCAGTAGCCGAAAAGACGTACAGGCCAGTATGGTTGCGATGAACGGTTATTACACGGATGCAGGCGAAGCGATGAAAAAACTATACCACATACAGCCAGAAAGCCCGCATATCGATTTTCTATTGACACGGTGGGTCAATGCACAAGAATATATCGTAAATGATTACAACAGTGCTTCGAAGGCAGCGACGGCCTGGGACAGCCCCGAGCTAGATCGCGAAACGATAAGTTGGCTCGCTGGTATATTGAAAGCACCGAAGAAGCTCCATAACCCAAGCTTGGCTTACCTTGCTTATGGCTATACCAACATGTTTATACGTGCGCATGATGTGGCAAAAACAGCCTATCACGATGCTAAAAAATATGCAAACGAGAAACCGCTTGTTCAAGCGCAGATCAGGCTGCTCAATCTTATCAACGAAGTGGCGCAGGTAAAAAAGGTCGATAAAACGACGGAAAACGCTTTGCTCCCCGATCTTGTTTGGCTATATCAAACACTGCCGAAAGATAGCGTCATAAGCCAAACCTTTCGATACGATTACGCTGCAAACTGGATAAAAGAATCCCTAGCTGCAACGTACGTAAAACACGAAAATCCGATAATGGCCGAACTATTGAGCAGTCAAAAAGGTTTTTACGACGATAAAAATCTTGGCGACCAAATGGAGCATTTTCTATTAAAAGATGACAAAAGTGCCTGGGAAAAACTATTTATTGCACAGTACCCGTATAATCTGAGCGACATCTACGAAAGCCGGGCGATCTATGCGTATTACCAAAATCGTATCGACGAAGCCATCGTACTGATGGAAAAAGCCGTACCGGCAAAACCTAATGTAGATTATGGTTATGATCATATCTACTATAGCGCCGCAACGCTTCGTGGCAATCCATTCAACGGCAGGATCAAAGACTGTAACGACTGCGACCATGCTGCGCCGCAAAAAATAACTTATACCAAGCTGGATTTTCTAAAAAAGGTAAAAGTTTTGCAGACCAACGTCGATGCGGGTACAGATGTCTATACAAATGCTTTGCTGTTGGGCAATGCCTACTACAACAGCACCTACTACGGCAATGCGCGTGTATTTTACTACAATCAAATCATCGAAGAATATGGCAATTATATTTCGACCAAAAACCAGCCTTACCTTTTAGGCATGGAGCAGGCAGAAAAGTATTATAACATCGCTTTAAAAAATGCCCGTACCAACGAGCAGCGTGCAAAGGTATCTTACTTATTAGCTAAAGTAGAACGCAACAATTTCTACCGCACAGCATATCTTGCCAAGGACGCGTATTACTGGGCAGAGGCCGACCAGACGATGTTTAAAGCATGGAAAGGTTTTCAAGCATTAAAATCACAATATGCCGACACGCAATATTACCAAGATGTCATCGGTGAATGTGGCTATTTTCAAAAGTACGTTAATCAGGAAAATAGTAAGAGTCGTTACTAAACGACTCTTACTAATAAACCTTTTAAATATTCTCCCTCTGGGAAGGAAGCCCTTATCGGGTGATCTTCAGGCTGATTAAATTGCCTGATAAATTGAATTTCACGGCCAGCGTCCAGCGCTGCCCAGGCAATAACCTGTTTAAACGTATCGATATCCATCGCGCCCGAACAGGAGAATGTCGCCAATAAGCCGCCACTTTCCAACAGCATTAAGCCGCGACGATTCAAATCTTTATAAGCCCTTGATGCCTTTTCCAAAGCAGAGCGCGATGGCGCATATTTTGGCGGATCCAACACAATGAGGTCAAACTTCTCGCCCGCCTCGCCTAGCTGACGCAGGTATTTGTTAACATCTGACTGCACAGCGCGATGCTCGCTGCTATCAAAGCCATTACGTGTCATATTTTGCAACAGCGTATCGATAGCCAGTGCCGAACTATCCACCGACGTGACAGCTGCCGCGCCTTGCTTCAACGCATTAAGCGTAAAACCGCCTGAATAGCAAAAGCAATCTAACACACGCTGCCCCTTGGCATAAAGTGCCGTCAATGCGCGATTATCGCGCTGATCGCAGTAAAAGCCCGATTTCTGACCTTCCACGATATTGATTTGGTATAAAATACCGTTTTCGATTACATCGACAAATGCCGGCGGCATCTCGCCATACAACAAGCCGTTGGTATCGGGAAGTCCTTCATGCTCGCGCGATTTGAGATCGCTGCGCTCATAGATGCCTTTTGGTGAAAGTAAAGCGACAAGTTCGTCAACAAGAATAGCCTTTACGCGCTCTGTGCCTGAAGAATGTACTTGTATCGAAATAAAATCACCATATTTATCTACAATTAGCCCGGGCAGGAAATCAGCCTCCGCAAAAACCAGACGAATTGTTGTGTTATCAGCATGCAACAAATGATTCCGCAAACCTACCGATCGGCGTAAACGATCGCGCCACCAATCGGCATCAATCTGTCGTTGAGGATTCCACTCCAATAAACGAACCGCCACACGCGAACGGCTATTATACACACCGAAAGCGATAAACTCGTCATCCGCATTAAATACTTCAACGACGGCACCATTATCGACTTGACCATGGACTTGTGCTATTGCTCCGGAGAACACCCAAGGATGGAGTTGCCATGCGGCTTTATCTTTTCCTCGGTGAAGGGTTACTTTATTCATTGCTACAAAAATAAAGCTTAGCTTTTGTAGTTAATAGGGAAAAAGAACTTAATTTGCGAAACGATATAATAATCGGCAAATAAAGCTGTTTAAGTTAGAGATCAATCTACAATCCTATGAAAACGAAAATCCACCTGGCCTTGATCAGCAGCATCCTGCTCCTGTCGGCTTTTTCCACAGCCTGGTATGCGCAATGGAAAATCCAGGAAGACGACTATGTCATTGCTTTTGAAACAGAGAAGGCAAGCGGTAAGATCAAAGGGCTTGAAGGCAACATTGTATTTGATCCTCAAAAGCCCGCAGCAGCAGCTATTGATGTACGTGTTGATGTCAATACCCTTGCTACCGGTATCTGGCTAAAAAACAACCATGCCAAAGCAGAAGATTTCTTCAACGTGGAAAAATATCCTAAAATACACTTCAAGTCGAAGTCCGTAAAAAAAGCTGCATCGGGTTATCTTGTGGATGGTACGCTGACGATCAAAGACGTGAGTAAGCCTGTACAAATCCCTTTTACCTTTACAGAGAAAGGCGGCAGCGGACTTTTTGAAGGAACTTTTGACATCAACAGAAAAGACTACAACCTGATAAAAAATGGCGTGGGCGAGGTGGTGAAGATAGCGATCAAGCTACCGGTAACGCAGTAAAATCGATATCTCAAAAAGTAAGCGCTATCCAGGTATATTAGGATAGCGCTTATTTTTTACACTATTTTTAAGTTCACATGAAGCCAGATAGACTTATTTATTCGCTAGCAAATAAGCTTTAAAAGCATCGTAATCTACCGCCAGCGGTGTTGCTAACTTAGCCTTACCAGCAAGCGAGGTAGCGCCTTCCGGGAGTGTTACCTGCTCAAAAACCTCCGCGGCAATTGCATCCGGAAACTTACAAGGATGCGCGGTGGATAGAAAAACAGAAGCATAGTTTCCCGGATGATCCTTTTTATATTGCTTGGCGGCCAAATAGGCAATGGCCGTATGCGGACAAGCCACATACTTGTAGTTATTATACAGTTCCTTCATCGCAAGCGTCGTCTCAGCGTCGGTATACGTGTAAGAAGAAACTGTGCTTCGAATGGCTTCCAAATCTTGATCAAACAAGTCCTGAATACGTACCCAATTGCTCGGATTACCCACATCCATCGCGTTAGCTAAGGTTTGCACCGAAGGTTTTGGCTCATAAGCACCCTTTTCCAGAAAACGTGGAACAGTATCATTCACATTCGTACCGGCCACAAAATGGGTAACGGGCAAGCCCATCTTAAACGCTAATAAACCGGCGCCGATATTACCAAAATTACCACTTGGCACGGTAAATACGACGTCCTGCACACCTTGCGATTTCAACTGCGCATAAGCCCAGAAGTAGTAGAAAGTCTGCGGAATCAACCGCGCGATATTGATGGAGTTTGCCGAAGTCAATCGTAATTGCGTATGGAGCGACGTATCGTTAAATGCGGTCTTTACCAAAGCCTGGCAATCATCAAACGTGCCATCGACTTCTAATGCACGAATATTTTGGCCGTTGGTGGTCAATTGCTCCTCTTGTACCTTCGAGACTTTTCCTTTCGGATATAAGATAGTAACGCGCGTACCTTCTACGCCCAGAAAGCCCAGGGCTACAGCACCGCCTGTATCGCCAGATGTCGCCACCAATACATCCAGCAATTGATCGTCTTTTTTGGAAAAATGTGCCATCACCCTACTCATAAACCGCGCGCCAAAATCCTTAAACGCGTAAGATGGGCCGTGAAACAATTCCAGTACGGCAGTCTCGGCATCAAGAAATTTCACCGGTGCTTCAAAATTAATAGCCTCTTCGATAATTGCTTTCAAAGCAGCAGCAGGAATATCATCACCAATCAAGGTATGGGCAATCTGAAAAGCAATCTCCTGCAAAGAATACTGCTGTATATTTTTGATAAAAGCCGGGTCTAGGGCTGGAATCTTCTCCGGCATGTACAAGCCTTTGTCTGCCGGTAGAGAATGGAATACGGCTTCTTCAAAAGAAACACGCAAAGCTTTATTTTCGGTACTGTATAGTTTCATGTTTTTTATTTTACTTCGTAAACAAAGATTGCTGATCAGCTCCTGGCAACAGCCAGGGCGACACGTTAATCCAACAGTTTTGGTCCGTCTACATTGACAGATGACACATATTTAAGACTTTCTATTTCGCACTGGGTAAGATGCTGTTGAATGAGGCTGGCCGCTTGCTCCGCAACTTCTTTGCCACGAGCAATAGCCACTACCGAAGGACCTGAGCCGGAAATTCCGAAGCTCAACGCACCCGCAGCGAGCGCTATGCGCTTCATCTCGTAAAATTCGGGAATCAATATGGCGCGCGTGGGCTCAATAAGCACATCATGCATACTACGACTAATCAGCGCGTAATCACGCTCATAAAGTCCGGCGATCAAACCGGCGATGTTTCCCCACTGGGTAACCGCGTCTTTCAGCAATACTTTTTCCTTGATGAGTTGCCGCGCATCACGCGTGGGCACATCCACTTGCGGAAAGACAATACCGGCATACAATTCATCCGGAACGGGCAGCTTAATCACATCCAACGGTTGATAACCGCGCACCAGTGTAATGCCGCCCATCAATGCCGGTGCTACATTATCCGCGTGGCCATGACCGCAGGCAAGCCGCTCACCTTCCACACAAAACGGCATCAGCTCCTCTTTAGATAGCGGATTGCCTAACAAGCTATTCACCGCAAAGAGACCGGCAACCGTACTTGCTGAGCTTGATCCCAGGCCACTTCCTATCGGCATATGCTTTGTCAGCTCGATCTCGATACCCAATTCATCCTGAATGCCAAGATGTAATAATAACATCTTCACGCAGGCGCTCACTGTATTCCGATCGGCGTCAAGCGGAAGCTTTCCATCATCGCCAACAATCGTACGAATGCGTACGCCGGGCTCCTCCACACGATACATGGCGACTTCATCTCCCGGATAATCGACCGCAAAACCTAAAATATCAAAACCGCAAATCATATTGGCCACGGTAGCCGGGGCAAATACACGAACGCTTTCGCGTATCTTGGTAAAATCGAGTTCGTATTGTTTTTTTTCTAAAGATTCCATATCACAATTGCTTAAGCTCCAACATTAACTAAATCAGCAAATACGCCTGCGGCGGTTACTTCCGCACCAGCGCCTGGCCCTTTCACCACCAATGGTCGTTCTTTGTAACGCTCGGTCGTGAATGATATGATGTTATCACTGCCCGATAGCGCGTAAAACGGATGATTCTCACCCACCATTTCTAACGCAATAGATACCTGTCCATCTTCGAGCTTGCCAATGTAGCGGATCACCTTATTCTCACTTGCAGCCTGCTCTTTTAAAGCGTTAAAATAGTGATCGGCTTTCAGTAATTCGGCGTAAAAATCATCGACCGATGTCGCCGCCAGACACGTTTCCGGCAAGATAGCGCCCAGATCAACCGCCGAAGGTTCTAACTGATGACCAGCATCACGCGCCAAGATTAACATTTTGCGCATAAAATCTACGCCACCCAAATCGTCGCGCGGATCTGGCTCGGTATAGCCAAGCGCCTGCGCATTCTTTACGGTTTCGTAAAACGAGGCATCGCCCACAAAATTGTTGAAGATATACGATATCGTACCCGATAATATGGCTTCAATCTTGACAATGCGGTCACCGCTAAGCATCAGATCTTTTAGCACACGCACGATCGGAAGTCCGGCGCCCACGTTGGTTTCGTAGAAGAAATCGACGCCATGCTTGCGTGCCGTATCGCGAAGCAATGCATATTGCGCATATTCGCCTGAGTTGGCTATTTTATTGCAGGTAACGATCGAGATATTGGCTTTAAAAACATCTTCGTAATATGTCGATGGCAATTTACTCGCCGTATTGTCGATAAAAACACAGTTAGGTAGGTTCATCGCCTTCATGCGATCAATAAAGGCCGCCAGATCAGCCACTTCACCATCGGCATCCAACTGCGCATCCCAGGTTTTCAGATCGATACCATCGGCATTAAACAGCATTTTTCGGGAATTAGCAATACCCGCCACTTTAATTTCAATATCGTTGTTTTCCACCAGGAAATCGTGCTGGTCAAGAATTTGACGAAAAAGCGTCGAGCCGATGTTTCCTGTGCCCACGTTAAACACGTTCAAGGTTTTTTTAAGTTGTGCAAAAAAAGCATCATGCACAGCATTCAATGCTTTCTCCAGGTTTTCTTTGCCAATAATCACCGAGATATTTAACTCGGATGAACCTTGCGCTATTGCACGCACATTGATGCCGTTTCTACCCAGTGCGTAAAACAAACGGCCCGACATACCCGGCGTGCGTTTCATATTTTCGCCCACGATGGCCAGTACAGAGAGGTTGTCTTCTACGCTAGGCGTCAACAATTTGTTGGCTTCCAGCTCCAGTTCAAACTCCGTTTGGATTAACGATACCGCTTTTTTTGCATCGTCTGGATGCACGGCAAACGTAATGCTGTGTTCCGAAGACGACTGAGTAATTAATACGACATTGATCTGTTCGCGCGCCAGGAGCGTAAATAGTCGGCCGCTAAAACCTGATTTTCCGATCATACCGCTGCCCGAAAGGTTGATGACTGAGATATCGCTGATGGACGATATGCCTTTAATCGGATAGGCCGATTTGCCGCTTTCAAATTGGATCACTGTACCGGTGAAGTCTGGCTCAAAGGTATTACGGATGACAATGGGTATTTTCTTTAAAAAAGCTGGGATCATCGTCGGGGGATAGATCACTTTCGCTCCGAAATAGGAAAGCTCCATCGCTTCGGTATATGACAGTACCGGTTGTGAGAATGCTTTCTTAACGATGCGCGGATCGGCCGTTAGCATACCATTGACGTCGGTCCAGATTTCAATAGCCGTTACATCCAACACCGCTCCGAAAATAGCCGCCGTGTAATCTGATCCGCCGCGACCGAGTGTAGTTACCCTTCCTTTTTCGTTGGAACCGATAAAGCCGGTTACAAAGAGTAGTTTATCGCCATGTGTATGACCCAACGATTGGATAAGTTGCTGAGTAATTTCTTCGTTGACATGCGCATTTCCAAAATTGGAATCTGTTTTTATATAATGTGAAGCGTCGAGATAAGACGCTTGTTCTACATACTGCTCCATTACTTTGGATACCATATAGTTGGACAACCGCTCGCCAAAAGATACAATAAGGTCTTTACTTTGTGCGCTTAATTCTTTCAGCGCGCTGACGCCTTGCAAGATTTCTTCCAATTCGTTCAGCATCAATTTGAGTTTAGTGAATACCGGGTTTTGATATTTCACAGCAATCAGTTTTTTGACAACCTCAAAATGCCGCTCTTCCAGAAACTTCAGGTCGTTTTCAAACGGCACACGTGCTGCCGCATTCTCCGCCATGGTGGTAAGCAGATTGGTGACGCCGGACATCGCCGATAGTACGACCAACGGCTTTTCTCCCGCATCGAATGATTTTTTGACGATCGCCAGCACCGCATTTATGCTTTCTACAGTACCGACAGATGTTCCCCCAAACTTTAATACTTTCATTATGAGCTTTTTTATAATTTAAAATAGTGTGCATTAACAAAAAAAGCCTTCCCCGGAGGAGGAAGGCTCTATATTTTGTGTACACTTTCTTATACAATAGAATTACTTCCTCCGATGGTGAATGCCGGTGGTAATAATAATGGATGTAATAATGCAGTGTATAGACATGATCTTTTAAAAACTTGCTAAATATAACAGTTAATTTTTGAATGCATCAAATTATTTTTCACTTTTTTTGAAATTTTAGCAAACAGCTGTCCAAAAACAACTACAAGACGGTTTTATACGTGTAACCCGGTAAACCAACGGATTGGCCATGAAACAAGTGTTAAAATTCGTTAAAATTATGTTAAAAAGTCATGAAAATGTTTGCAAGCATAGACATTATGTATTAGATTTGCTTCAGTCCTGTAGAAAATACAAGACAGCGTATATAAAGTTGTAATTAAAGCGAACAAATGAATACAAAGAAACTAGTAGCAGGAATGCTCTTCATAGGCTTATGTCTAGTGTCGCAGGCACAAACAACCAAATCAAAATTAACCTCCGCCGATCCCGATAACCTTGCTAAAGAATATTTCTCTCAAATTATGGGCGTTGCATCCAATGCGATGGCAAACACGAAGCTCTATCAATTTGTGTATGAATGGTTGGGAACGCCATATCGTTTAGGTGGCGATTCAAAAAATGGCATCGATTGTTCTAAGTTTTCGCTGGCCGTTTATGAAAATGTATTCAACACGACCATCGGTTACAACAGCCGCAACCAATACGCAAACGTAAAAACCATCCGCAAAAACGATCTACAACCTGGCGATCTTGTTTTCTTTAAAATTCGTAGCAGACAAATTACGCATGTGGGTGTTTATTTAGGTGATGATAAATTTGCACATGCTTCGTCTAGCCGTGGCGTTATGGTTAGCAACTTAAATGAAGCCTATTGGAAACGTTACTATTACAATGGCGGCCGACCGATCGAAGAGCCTGGCACCATGACGGCGAATACGGGTGTGGACGACGACAACAAAAATTTGAATTAGTTTCTATTAATCGCATATACGAAAAGGTTTGGATCATGGATCCAAACCTTTTTTTGTGAGCTACCTTGGCTATGGATTGCGCGCCATGGCCGGCTGAGTGCATCCGTTCTTTAAGCCGGTTGAATAGCGGATTTATAGCCATTTTGTATAAAAGATTTACTATTTTTACGCGTAGTAATCAAAGAGAGAAACATGTCTAATAAAAGAACACTTATCTTAGATAAAGAGCAGATTCGTCAAAAATCTATCCGTATTGCTTACCAGATTTTAGAAGATAATTTCGAAGAAGAAGCCATTGTTTTGGTCGGCATTGCCGATCGGGGTTACGTCTTTGCAAAAAGATTGCAACAAATCCTCCAAGAGATCGCTCCCGACAAATCGTTTGAGCTACTGAAAGTCAATATTGCCAAGACCAAACGCAGCCTGGAAGCGAGCACAGACGAGCCGCTGGAACGTGCAAAAGATAAGGTCATTATCTTGATTGATGATGTCCTGAATAGCGGCCGCACATTGGCTTATGGCCTGGGCATGTTTTTGGATATTCCTTTAAAAAAGATGCGAACAGCGGTGTTAATTGATCGATCGCATCATCAATTTCCGTTATTTAGTGACTATTACGGACTAAAGCTATCCACTATTCTAAAAGAGCATGTGGAAGTCGAGCTTGAAGAGTTTGATAAAAAAGAAGATGCGGCCTGGTTATCCTAGCCGCATCTTCTTTTTTACTTTCTTTTGCTAATGATTTCAATTTATTGTTTGATCTTTAACTTCTGTCCGATCTTCAGTGCGCTACCACGCAAATTATTATCTGCTTTTATCTGCGTAACTGTTGCACCTTTATAACGATTGGCAATATGCGAGAGTGTATCACCTTTTTTCACCGTATAGGAAACGTAAGCGATTCGACTTTCGACAGCACGAGCGGAAGATACAGCTTCCTTCGTTTTTGCCAAGCGCGCTGTTTCATCTTTTTTCACGACCAACGTGCGGCCTACAATAGGACTTGTAGAAGATGACAAACCGTTCCAGGCTTTTAAATCTTGCACGCGCACGCCAAATTTACGCGATACCGATGCCAGCGATTCTCCTTTTTTAACACGATACTTCGTGTCGATGTCGTTTATCGGTTTTATTACAGCAGGTGTATTGTCCGCATATACTGGCGCGAGCGGCAGCGTATTGTTCAGCGCGGCATACAGCAGGCTATCGTTTACTCGTCCGGTTTCCGGAAGAATCAATCGCTTTGGTTTCTCTACGCTGGCTGTAACCACCGCACGTTTGAAAGAAGGATTAAATTTTTGCAAAGTCTCCAAAGGCAAATCGACGGCTGTAGCCACCCGATTTAAGTCGACATTATTTTCCACCATGATTGCTTTACCTTCCCAGGCAAAATCCGTCGCAGCCGCATCAATACCATACGCGTTGGCGTGCTTAAGCGTATAGGTCATCGCGATAAACTTGGGAATATAATTGCGGGTTTCTTCGGGAAGATAAGGCGAAAGCTGCCAAAAATCCGGATGATCTAGTCCAGATCGCTGAATGGCTCTGCGTACAGCGCCGCGACCGCAATTGTAGGAAGCTAAAGCCAAAAGCCAATCATTAAACTCGGCATACGCATCCTGAAAATACCGACTGGCAGCGTAACATGCGGCATATGGATCTTTCCGTTCATCAATGTAACTATCCATCGTCAAATTGTATTCCTTGCCGGTGGCATACATAAATTGCCAAGGCCCGACTGCGCCCGATCGGGACACGAGGTGCGGATCGAGAGAAGACTCAACAACCGAAAGGTACTTAATCTCGTCGGGCAGATTACTTTCCGCCAAAATACCTTCGTAAATTGGAAAATAGTATTGCGCCAACCCCTGCAATTTAGACATGTACGGATTGTAATTCTGCGAGATGTATTTATCGATATAGAATTTGATTCGCTCATTGAAGGCCAATGGAATGGTCTTCTGAATTTTACGCATACGCTGGAAGATCAAGGAATCTTCGGCACTGTGTATCTCGTCTGCGTAGGAAAGTTTTTTTAGGGTATCGATACCGGAGAAGATAACCTCCCGCTGCGAAGAGATCAACTCTTTCAATTGCAACGGAAACTCTTCGGTTTCCACGATGGCCATATCTTGCGCACGAGCTGTTTGGCAAAGGCTCAGGGCACAAAGTGGCCATACCCATAAATGGATTTTCTTCATAGGTTTTTATTTCATGAATAGTGCACGCGCTAGATTTTACGATTTAGATGTTCCACACATTATTTAAAAACGCTGATAAGGACAGGTTAGTATAGCAAGCCTTATAAAAATCAAAAAGTTTCATGGTTTTTGCCATGAAACTTCATTATCGCTTACGCGCTGCAGATTATTGGTTCTGCGTAGTATTAGTATTATTAGTAGTATTACTATTGTTGTTTTTATTTTCGTTATGGTCTTCACGTTGACCGTCTTTGAACTCTTTGACACCACGGCCTAAACCGCGCATCAATTCTGGAATTTTTTTACCTCCAAAAAGTAGCAATACTAAGACCACTATGATGATAATCTCCTGAGTCCCGATAAATAATAATCCCGATGTATACATAGTTTTAAATTCTTAACGTTGCTTTCATTATCAACGTATTACAAATATATAATTTAATTTTTTAATATCCTGTAACTATTTTGCTAACCAAGAAGACGGGTTCATCGCTGTTTGTCCCTGGAATACACCGAAGTTTACCACCGAGTATCCTGCATCCGCATCTTCATCTGCCGATCCGATCTGCTGACCGCGCCCTACCTTCTGCCCTTTGCGTACCGAAACGCTCTTCAGGTTGGAATAAGACGTGAAGTACTCCCCGTGTTTGATGACAACGAAACTACCGATTACCTGAACCACTTCACCTTCGAAGACCGCTTTTACCGCCGCATTTGTCGGCGTGCGAATAGCGACATCCGAGTTATCGATGCGCACATTACGTTCCACCGTTTCAAAACCAAAGTTACGAACGATGTTACCCTGCGCTACCGGCCAAGGCAAGCGCCCTCTATTTGACTTAAAGTCTGCCGACAGTTTAGCGGCTTCCGGCGTGGAACGTAGAATCTCACTATCCGATTTTCGCGGTGTTTTCTTCTCCACCTCTTCCACGGTTTTACCCGTACGCTTCGCCTCTGCTTCAGCGGCTTTCCGCCTTGCTTCTTCCGCGCGTCGACGTTCCTCTTCAATCTCCCGGCGAATCGCTTGCTGAATCAACGCATCAATACGCTTCTTCTCTTGCTGTTTCTTATTAAGCTGCCCTTTAAAGCTAGATTCCTCCTTGCGCAACTGACTCAACTCGGTGGCGTGTGCCGCCCGATCTTTAGCAATAATAGCCTTCTCCGCCTGTTGATCTTTCAACAGCTGATTTTGTGTTTGTCGGTCACGCTCCATTTGCGCAATCTTTAACTCGATTTCTTTCTTGGTCGCTTCAATCTCGGCGGCCTTAATCTTACGGGCGTCGCTAAACTGTTGCAGATATTTCACACGTTTGAACGCCTGATTAAAATCCTTGGAAGCAAAAATAAACATCAACTTATTGTAGCCATTTTTATTGCGGAAGGCAAAAAGGATCATCTTTTCATAATCTTTCCGCATTTTTTCCAACTCGGCCTTCAGCTTATCGACAATCTTGCTGTTGGATTGAATATTGTTATTGATAATACGCAACTCCGCGTTGATCGTATTGATTTTGCTCTCCCGCAAATCAAGCTGTCGGCTCAAGGCGTTCACTTCATTTTGCGAAAGTAATTTCTCTTGCGTTTTAGCTCTTAACACTTTGGTTAGCTCCGCGATATCGGCATCGATACGCTCCCGCTGTTTTTTCAGTTCAGCACTGCTTTGTGCTGACACAATGCCAAGCCCAAGACCACAAATAAATAAGACACTAATTACAATTTTCTTTAAATCCATGAACCGTTTTCTCTAAATATCGGTTAATTAAGCCTACAAAAATAAAGATATACCTGATAAGCATGCAATTATTTTACGCATTTTATCAAACACATCACTAATTTATTACTTTATACCGTGCCGGAACAGAAAATGGCATTTCAATACTCTCATTAAACGCGACCCGATTATACAGCAAATTAGCCTTGATAGACATGTTATCTCCCAAGATATTTAACGCCATGTTTTGCGGAAAATTATATCCGCCGGTATTTGCATAGCTACCGTAAAATGCCTCCAGGTTTTGCGTGCCGCCCACTTCTTGCAATAAGAAATTAAACGGCCGGTTGTTTTTATTGATCCGATACTGATAAGATAACTGGTCTTTCACGCCAACGACGATAAACTCATCGGTCGCACTGGCTACTTGGATATTATCTGTACGCAGCAAACTCGACGATACATTAGCCATCAGCAAATCCTGCAACGTTTTAAAGTTGACACCACGGCTGGTGTAATTGTAAATGTAGCTAAACGGTTTGGCAATGTATTCCCCCGGCAGCTTATTCAATATTTTAACACTATCTGGCGTGATCAGTACCCGGGCAGCTTCAATACCCAATGTCGCGGTAACCGACAACCATATCGCCTTATCTCGTTCTATACGCACATTCAACGTCACATCTAACGATTGCCCATTCATATCCACTTTGGTCTTTGCACGTCCGGAAAACGTCCGAAAATCCAGGTTGCTCAATTCGAAGCTTTTGATGCTGGCGGCATTTGCCGCACTCACCTCTTTGGGCGCTTCAGTTTTTGGCAGACTCACGCTTTTTTTCGATTTACAAGCAACCAAGAAACAGGAAGCAACACACAATACCATAACTCCTCTAATCCACATAACTTTTTTGTTGAATCTTAATCTTCAATTTTTCTACATCGGCACCGGCACCTCCATTGATCGTTAAGGCTTTTTCCCATTGTTTAACCGCCTCTTTGCTATTTCCAGACTTGTACAAAATATCACCATAATGCTCATACAACACGGCCGATGGCGATGATCCGCGAACGGCTTTTTCCATCCATTTCAATGCTTCCTTATACTTCTCCTGCTTAAATAGCACCCAGGCGTACGTATCTTGAAATGTACTCGACGTAGGCTCCAATTCATTGGATTGTTTAGAAAGCTTTTCTGCCAAATCCAACTTTTCGCCACGCTCAGAAAGGTAATAAGCATAGTTGTTCATCGCCGTTGCGTTGGTGCTATCTTTCTTGATCGCTTCTTCATAAGCCACATCCGACACTTCCGGCATGTTGAGTTTATGATACAAATCGCCCAGACCAGCATAGATCAACGACTGTAAATAGGTGTTCTCCTGTCCGCTATTATCCAACGCTGATTCCATCATTTTACGGGCGTTATCGGTATCGTCTTTTACCATATAAGCCAATCCGGTAAAATAAAGCAACATCGGATTGTTAGGGTTGGACTCCAATGCTTCAAAGCCGTGCAAAATCGCTTGATCGGCATCATTTAACGCTAATTCGACGTTAATTAGCATTCGCCAGGCGTCGATATGGTTCCGGTTGATGCCTACCGCTGTCAGAAATAGCGAACGAGCTTCTTGCGCCTGACCGCGGCGCCACAGGATATCGCCTTTCGCAACGTGGCTATCTGCCACGCGCGGATGCCGGATGACCAATATATTGGCCAACTCCTGTATTTGATCTAAACTCAATGTTGTTTTACCGCTCAGCATGGTAAACATACCGCGATATTTATCGACGTAATCTACTTTAGTTGATTCAAAGGCTTTCTTTAACATATCAAACGCCTGCTTATCCTTCTTGCCGGCGATATAAGCGTCGGCCAAATCCAAATACAACAGATCATCGTTGGTCGTCTTCATGCCTTTTTCCAACACGTCGATCGCCTGTTTCGACTGCTTTTTGTCGATATAGATATAAGAGAGCGTACTGTAAACTTGCCGCAGACCGGAATTTTTGGAAACCCAAGGCTCTAATACGCGTTGCGCTTCATCTTTGCGATCCATATCCACCAAAATCTCCGCTTTGATCACATCCAGCGTATCCGACGCGCCAAACTTTTTTGTAGTCTCGTCGTAAAACGACAGCGCGAAGTCCGGCATTTTGCTGGCATGTAGCAACATGATTTTTTCGCGATAGAGCGATGCGTTTTCCGGATATTCCTCGATAACCTTGTCTATGATAGGCAGTGCCCCATTTACATTACCACTACTTTTGTGTAATTCAACCAGGTAATTGGCAAAAAGCAGATTTTTAGGCTCCAATTGAAAAGCCTTTTCTGCCAACGGAATAGCCACCTCCAAATTACGCGCCTGGCCAAATAAAAGCGCCTTTGCGTAATACACTTCCGCTGCGTCGGGATATTTTGCAAGCACCGCATCCAACGTTTCAATGGCCCCTGGTATATCACCCGTCCGAAGTTTATTTTCAACCAACACGAGCTCTTGCTTATACGGTTTATCGGCCACAGGCACCTGCTGCGCCAGCGCACGATTAGCAAAAGACCATCCCATCACGACTACCAAGCCTAAGCAGGCCAACTTTTTAGTTATCTTCATTCAATTCTTCCTATTATAAATAAGTAACTTTACAATGCTATGCTTTATAAAGATGGCAAAAAAAAGCAAAAGTTTACTCATGTTCTCTTAAAACATGTTAAATATTGCGCTGCAGGCCAAAACAAACGCACGATTGACAATCAACCCACTAACAAAAAAACAAATGCGAATTCTACTTTTAAATATCAAAATATTTATCGTACCTTTGCAGACCTCATCGTAGGGATTACGAGGGGAATAGATAGATTTATTAATTAATTAAATAAAAGCAAGTGAATACGTTAAGTTACAAAACTGTCTCTGCCAACAAGAACACCGTTAACAAAGAGTGGATCGTTGTTGACGCTGAAGGAGAGATTTTGGGGCGTTTGGCAAGCGAAATCGCGAAAGTAATTCGCGGAAAGCATAAGCCTACATTCACCCCACACGTAGACTGTGGAGATAACGTTATTGTTATCAATGCAGACAAAATTAGATTGACAGGAAACAAATTGGGCGACAAAGTTTACGTTCGCTACACAGGCTACCCAGGTGGTCAGCGTTTTGTTTCTCCAAAAGAGCTATTGGCTAAACACCCAGAGCGTATCATCGAAAAAGCTGTTCGTGGTATGCTTCCGAAAAACCGTTTAGGTCGTGAGTTATTCAGAAACCTTTTTGTTTATGCCGGTTCTGAGCACAAACATGAGGCACAGAATCCGAAACCAGTTAAATTTTAAGGAGAGCAAACATGTCAACAACTAATACTTCAGGAAGAAGAAAAACTGCTGTTGCCCGCATTTACTTAACTGCTGGTAGCGGAAACATTACCGTAAACGGTAAAGATTTTAAAGAATATTTCCCAACATTGCCATTGCAATACATCGTTACTCAATCTACAGAAGTAGCTGGTGTTGCTGGAAATTTTGATGTAAATGTTAACGTTCAAGGTGGTGGTGTCAAAGGACAAGCCGAAGCAGTACGTTTAGCGATTGCTAAAGCTTTGGTAGAACTTGACCCAGAAGTAAAACCAGCTTTACGTGCGAAAGGTTTAGTTACGCGTGACGACCGTATGGTTGAACGTAAGAAACCAGGACGCCGCAAAGCACGTAGAAGATTCCAATTCAGTAAACGTTAATCAAAGGAGGATCAAAAAATGGCAAGAACAACTTATCAAGAATTATTGGATGCAGGTGTGCACTTTGGTCACCTTACACGTAAATGGGATCCGAAAATGGCGAAGTACATTTTCATGGAACGCAACGGTATCCACATCATTGACTTGAACAAAACGCTTACGAAATTAGAAGAAGCTGCTTCAGCTATCAAACAAATCGTAAAATCAGGTCGTAAAGTGCTATTCGTAGCTACTAAAAAACAAGCGAAAGAAATCATCGCTCAACAAGCGAAAGACGTGAACATGCCTTTCGTTACAGAAAGATGGTTAGGTGGTATGCTTACAAACTTTGCAACAGTACGTAAGTCTATCAAAAAGATGTCTAACATCGATAAAATGCAAAAAGATGGTACATACGATGTATTGTCTAAAAAAGAGAAGTTGATGATTCAACGGGAACGTATCAAATTAGAAAACCTTTTAGGTGGTATCGCTGATTTGAACCGTTTACCTGCTGCTTTATTCATCATCGATGTGAAAAAAGAACACATCGCTGTGGCTGAAGCAATGAAATTGAGCATCCCTACTTTTGCTATGGTCGATACAAACTCTGACCCTTCAAACATTGACTTCCCTATTCCGGCTAACGATGACGCTACGAAATCAATTAGCTTAATCGCTGGAATTATCGGAAAAGCAATCCAAGAAGGTTTGGAAGAGCGTAAACGCGACAAAGAAGAGGACGCTGAAAAAGAAGCTGCTGCTGCAAAAGCTGCCGTAGATAACGGTGCTGCTGATGCTGACGCTAATGCTGGAAAACGCCCTCGTAAAGCGAAAGACGGAGAATAATATTCTGTATTAAGCCGGATAAACAAGTGTTAGCCTTTTTGGAGCCTGTCTTCAAAGTGTCTACATAGGTTTGTCCGGTTTTTTTGTTATTTAACAAAAGTTTAATGCCTGCGTTGCATACACATGCTATACTTGCAAGGCTTTCAGATTGTAAAATTTTTTAAAGAAATAAAAACATGTCAGTACAAATTTCTGCATCAGATGTAAACAAATTGCGTCAACAAACTGGCGCTGGTATGATGGATTGTAAAAAAGCATTAGTAGAAGCTAATGGTGATTTCGAAGCTGCTGTGGACTACCTACGTAAAAAAGGTGCTAAAGTAGCGGCTAGCCGTCAAGATCGTGATTCTAACGAAGGTGTTATTATCGCTCAAGCTACTGCTGATGGTAAATCAGGTATCGTAGTTGAAGTAAACTGTGAAACTGACTTCGTTGCTAAAAATGCTGATTTCATCGCATTCGCTGAAAAAATCGCTGGAATCGCTTTGGCAAACAGTCCTGCAACTCTAGACGATTTAAAAGCATTAGACATCGACGGTAAAAAAATCGCTGATGCATTGATCGAACAAACTGGTGTTATCGGTGAGAAAATTGACGTTTCTAAATACGAAACGATCACTGGTGAGAAAGTTGTTGCCTATATCCACGGTAACTACCGTTTAGGTGTATTGGTAGGTCTTTCTGCTGATGCAGCTGGTGTAGAAGATGCGGGTAAAGATGTAGCGATGCAAATTGCTGCAATGAATCCGGTAGCTATCGATAAAGATGGTGTAGATTCGCACACGATCGAGCGTGAGCTTGAAATCGCAAAAGAGCAAATCCGTGCAGAAGGTAAACCAGAAGAAATGGTTGAAAAAATCGCTGCTGGTAAATTGAACAAATTCTACAAAGAAAACACGTTGTTGAACCAAGAATTTGTAAAAGATTCTTCTAAAAACATCGCTCAATTCCTTGATTCAGTAGCAAAAGGTTTGACGGTTACAGCATTCAAACGTGTACAGTTAGGTGCATAAATAAAACATATGTTATAAAAGCTCTGTCAGGATTTTTTATAGCTGATATTAAGCCTGTTCATTCATTTGGACAGGCTTTTTCTATTAAAAAATTATTGATTTATTTCGATATTATTTTTTATTTTTAGCCTTATGCAGCCTAAGTCATGTTATCTTTCTCACACGTTATGAGGCACTTCGCCATACCTCGGGCTTTGCTGCTGCTCGTTTGGCTCGCCATAGGTCTGTGGCCAGTCTACGCACAACAACAACATCCGCCTTACATGGCCAAGGCATCTTACGCAGAGAAAATCTACCTGCAACTCGATGCTGATGTTTACACCAATGATCAAACCATCTGGTTTAAAGCCGTTGTCCTCGAATCTTCCAGTCATTTTCCCTCCATGTTTAGCGGTGTACTCCATGTGGAGCTTATTGCACCTAATGAGCAGATTGTCGCTACGAAGCGTATCAAACTGGATCAAGGCAGCGGTCATGGTGCTTTCGAACTTCGGAAAAGCGATCCCACAGGGAAATATCTGCTGCGCGCATACACTGAATGGAATCATAATTTTGGCAACGATTTCGTCTTTAGTCGCTACCTCGACATATTTCCCGTGACGCAGGAAACGAAAATGGCGCCGATAATTGATATCAAATTGGATGCCTATGCCGAAAAAAGCTACCGTTTACAAGCCAAGCTTTTTCCACGACTCCTCGATCCGGCACACCAAAAGCAACTGACGGTACAACTGGTGGTTGACGGGCAAAAAGATAGCCTAACTTTAAAAGAAAGCAAGCAGGGATATTACATCCTGGATTATCCGCTAAAGCCTCATGCTAACACCGCAACGATTCACCTGTACACAGCGAATGGTATACGTTATGTTAAAAGTTTAGCAATGCCGCACGCTCCTATCGATCTTCAATTTTTTCCGGAAGGCGGTGAATGGACATATCATGTTCCTACGAAAATCGGGTTTAAAGCCATAGATCAACTAGGAAAGGGAATTGCCGTTTCAGGAAAAATCCGAAACAATCAGGGCGATACCATTTGTTCTTTTCAGAGCAATCATTTGGGTATGGGCAGCGTAAAGTTAATTGCTAACAAGGGCGATTCCTATCATGCTGTACTGGATAGCTTGGCGGACAGCGACAGCAGAACAATTTCAGCGGGCTATCCGCTACCAGCTCCTACTGATAAGGGCTACAGCCTGTCGTTAGCACACGTAGATCAAGCTATTGCCGTACATATTCATCAGGGCAGCATGCTAGCTGATAGTCTCTTTGTGCAAGTAAGCTGCCGCGGAACACTGTATTACCTATTAAAAATTCTTCCAAAAACGCAGCGAGTTTCCACCTCTTTGCCTAAGCATACTTTGCCGGAAGGCATTATTTTATGTACGCTGTTGGATCAGGATATGCGCCCCATCGCCGAGCGACTGATCTTTAACGAGCGACCGGAAACACGGTTGACGATTCAGGCATCGAGCGCGAAGGACCATTACGGAAAACGCTCAAAAACGGCATTACAGATTCAGGTAAAGCCGCCGCAAGGGAATCCCAAGGAAGCGAAGCTATCGGTGATGGCTGTAGGTCGTGACCATATCGGACAAAAATTAGCTTCCCGACAAAATATATTAACGCATTTTCTATTACAATCTGAGCTGCGCGGTCTTATTGAAGAACCCAACCACTATTTTCAGGGAGATTCGGCAACGCGTTTTGCCGATTTAGATGCCCTTATGCTGACCCAGGGCTGGCGCCACTACAAATACGACGAGCCTGTACCGCAAAAGTTTTCATTTGTACCTGCGTTTAGCCCTTCTATCAGTGGCGATGTATCAGGCGTTATATCTAAAAAAAAGCAAGCGGGCGTACAACTTTCGTTAATGGGATTTGGTGCAAGCAACATTATACAGGTGCAAAACAGTGATAGTCTCGGTCGTTTTTATTTCCAATTTCCAGATCAATACACCGATACCTTGAACGTCGTGTTGCAAACGGCCAATAAGACCGGAAAAAAACGCGATTACACGATTAACCTGAACAAGCGGCATGTATTGGAAATGAACTACGATCCGTTACAATCGTTGACACGTATAGATAGTGTTACCTCCCGCCTGGCGAGCACGCGCCAGGAGCGTAGTCGGCAGCAAACTGCACAGGATTTTAATAACGAAGGCATACGTATTGCGGAAGTCGTTGTCGAGGGAAAAGTACGCAGCGCACAAGAGCAAAAAGTGTTGGACACTTACGGCGAAGCAGACGTCGTTATCTCGGGCAAAGCCATCCAGGATAAGGAAGCAAAATGGTCGTATGGATTGTACAGTGTTTTGTTGTTTAATTTTCCAAAAGATATACGCATCGAGCGTTCAGGTGGCACACCGGGCTATTTGGTGGCCGGTGTTCACGGCCCGGAGAAAACACTGGTGGTCGTGGATGGTATTCCTGTGCCGGGCTACGCCTATGATCTCATTCCAAATTTTCCGCCTAGTGAAGTCAAAAGTTTCGAAATCATACGATTTGCCAAAAATTTCGCCAATTTGTTTGTTCAAACCTATCCCGATACATCTCCCCTATCCATTCCAATGGTTGGCCACGTGATTGCGATCTATACGCATGCCGGGCAAGGTATGTACGCCGTGCGTAAACCGGTGGGTATTACGCAAACTGCCGTTCCTGTTTATTCGCCGACCATCACATTTTACACGCCGCGTTACGAGTCGCCCGCAGATGAAGCGACGAATAAAGCAGATTGGCGAACTTTGCTCCACTGGCTGCCGAACATATCGACCGATGCATTGGGAAATGCAGACGTCCACTTTTACAATAGCGACAATCCAGGTGAAGTTACAGTCGTTATTGAAGCTTTTAACGCCGATGGCGAAATAGGATATACGGAATGGCGCTATGCGGTGGACGAACGGGCTGTAGAATAACAGGAATCCGCTTTTGCCCATTCGTTATTGTTGGGTGGGCAAAAGCGGATTGAAAGTGCTTATCCGGCAGCTGTCACAAGAGCATAGCTGCGACAGCAGGTGCTCCGCATGTATTGCTAGCGCTGCGTATGTAATAATGCCTTGGCATCTTCTGCCAGGCGGATAAACTCCATTCGATATCCTTCACTATCATCACCCTTGGCGGCTTTTGCACGGGCGATCAAGCCGTCAAAACTGGCTTGCTGCTTATACACCGAATTGCGCAACAGCATCCCAAATTCTGCCACGGAAGCAGCAAATTGATAATCTTTTGTTGTTTTATCAAACACTTTAAAGCTGGTATTTTCAACGACTACCTGTTGCAGTTTTGATGTCTCGCTCTGCGGATCTTTATACCGAAACTTGACAGTAGCGAGCTCTTTACTGGACGTCAGGATATTCGGCGAATCATTACGCTGATATTTTAGCGCATCAACGGAGCCGACGACCGATGAGTTAACGCCAACCGGCACGATTTCATACAATGCCGTCACCGTATGCCCCACCCCCATATCTCCGCCGATCTTGGCATCGTTGTTAAAATCTGCCGCCTCCAGCAAACGATTTTCGTAGCCCACTAAACGATAAGCTTGCACATAAGCTGGGTTAAATTCTACCTGGATTTTTACATCTTTTGCAACGGTGTAGAGCGTAGCGCCAAATTCGGTGATCATTGCCTTTCTCGCTTCGCTGATATTATCGATATATGCATAGTTACCATGACCTTTATCAGCCAATATTTCGAGCTTACTATCTTTGTAATTTCCCATGCCGAAGCCCAACAGCGAGATATGCACACCATGCTGCCGCTCCTGCTCGATGAGCGATTCCATATCGTCGTCGCTTGACGGGCCGACGTTAAAATCTCCATCGGTAGCCATAATAATCCGATTGTTTCCTTCTTTGATAAAATTCTCCTTCGCTATCGCATAGGCTTTTGTTAGTCCTGCTGCTCCAGCGGTGGAACCTCCCGCCTCGAGCTGGTCAATAGCATCTTTGATCTGCATCTTTTGATCGCCCGACGTACTGCCAAGCTTCACGCCTGCCGATCCGGCGTAGGTAACAATCGCTACCCGATCGTTGGGCCGTAATTGATCTACCAGCATTTTTAACGATGATTTGACTAAAGGCAGTTTATTTGCCGCATACATGGATCCAGAAACATCAATCAAAAAAACAAAATTAGAACTGGGAAGCTGCGCTTTCGCCACATCTTTTGCTTTCAGCGTAACACGCATCAAGCGATGCTGCGTATTCCAGGGCGCCGTACTCCATTCCGTCGTGATGTTTACCGGATCGCCGTTGGTCGGTGCAGCGACATCGTACTGAAAGTAATTGATCATCTCTTCTACGCGCACGGCATCTTGTGGTGGTATACTACCCATCTTCAGCATGCGCCGCACATTGCCGTATGAAGCAGCATCAACATCTGCCGCAAAAGTAGAAAGTGGTTCTTTTGTCGGGTTTAAAAAGCCGTTTTCCTGCACTTTCGCGTAGCTCTCGGTATCCTGCCGCCGCGTGATGATCGTCGCACCGCGCACCGCAGCAACACGCCCTACGGCCGATTGTTTAGCCATCGGCGCATAACCCACAACGACCACCTCTTCTAATACCTGTACATCGGGTTGTAGTTTGATTTCCATTTGCCGATCGACTTTGGCTTTGACCGTCAGGGCTTCAAAACCAATCATGCGGATGACCAAGAGATCGCCTTTTTCGCCATCCAAGGAAAACGCACCGTTCGCGTCGCTCCGCACGGTTACTTTCGTGCGCTGATTGGTAATTTCGGCTCCGACGATCAGGGTGTTTGTCGATCGATCGATAATCAGGCCTTTAATTGCCTTACTTGCGTTCATACCCATGCTCAATAAGAGCATCGGCAGTACATATAACATCCATAGTTTTTTCATAGCTACTTATTTTTTGTGGATGGATGCAACGAAAGATTAATTTCCATAACCAAGAAAAAAAAATTATTTTGCCTAAGAAGTATGAAGAAATACCTATCGTCTGATCCCGCCGCAACGGATGAGCAATTGCTCGCCGAATTCCACGACAGTGGAAATTTGAGGGCATTGGCCGATTTGTATACGAGACATAGTGAAATGGTATACTATGTTTGTTATCGCTACTTTAAGGAGCGCGAGCGTAGTAAGGATGCCGTGATGCAAATTTTCGAGGAGTTGATTATTAAAGTTAACAAACAGGAAATTAAGGATTTTCCGAAGTGGCTCTACGTCGTCACTAAAAACCACTGCCTCATGACGTTGCGTGGAAATAAACATAATTTTGTGGTTCCTGTAGATGATTTTGTGGAATTTTCCGCGAACCTGCATCAGGAAGACAACGCCCATGAAAAAGAGGAACGATTATCGCTGCTGGAGGATTGTGTACAACGCCTTCCGGAGAAGCAAAAGGTGACGGTTGATCTTTTCTTTTTGCAAGAGAAATGCTATAAAGAAGTGGCTGAAATCAGTGGGTATAGTTTAAAGGAAGTGAAGAGCTTTATCCAGAATGGCAAGCGGAATTTGAAAATTTGTATGGAGAGACATGTCGAATAGGGATTATAACATAGCGCACATACGCAAGTATGTTGCGGGCAAGCTTTCTGCAAAAGAGATGCATGAGCTTGAACGTGCAGCCCATGCCGACGAGATGTTAATGGATTTGATTCAGGGAATAGAACTTGAACAACAGCAGCAAACAGCTTTTCCGAAGGATGAATTGACAGCACAAATTACGGCACGTGCATCGCAAAAGAAGTCGACTAAGCTTTATATCTGGAAACGGATCGCGGTAGCCGCTGCGCTTCTGGTGATCCTTAGTTTTTCATTTTATCTCTTCCGCACGCAACAAAAAAGCGAGAAAACATTGACCACGGCAGCACGTTCGACGGCGACCAAAAACGATACTATGGCTAATGCTATTGCCGGGAGCACAATAGCTAGCAAAGATAGTTTAAGCCAGGATGATTCGCTGGGCGATACACGGCTCGCGCTGAAAATTCCGCAGAAAGAGCGTCCGGCGGCACCCATACTACAAAAAGCAGACGGTGAGGATAAGGAAGAACAACTGGAAAAGATCTTGGCCGATATAGCAACCGACACCCAACGGTTGGCGATGGCGCAGGCAGAAACCGCTGTGCCAATTGAGGAAGTTGTCGTTAATGCGCAAGCTGCACAGGCGAAGCGGTCGGTAGCTTCTGGCGGCGAACCGATCCGTATCCGCGGTATGAATACAATACCGTCAGCTAACGGTAAAGGCGTCGCGGTTTTTGGAAAGATAGTAGACAGCAATACGGAAGAGCCGCTAGCGCAAGTGACAATCAAAGATTTGGTGAGCAATAAAACGACCGCTAGCGATGATAAAGGCAATTTTGTCTTTATTTCTGGAGCCGATAGCGTAAAACTGGATGTGCAATACATCGGGTACGAAGGTCAACAAATCGCAGCACGTACGTCAGAATTGAATATCCGCTTGCATCCACAGGAAAATAACCTAGATGAAGTGGTTGTTTCAGGCTATGGTAAGATTGAGATTAGCACCAAAAGTGTTCCTGTTACCGGTTGGAAAGCTTTTAATAGTTACGTTGCTGAGCGCGCCAAGGCAAAAAACCTGACCGAGGGCACCGTAACGCTTAAATTTGACCTCGATTACGAGGGACGGCCTACGCATATCGTAGTAGACCAATCCATTGATAGTTTACACGATGCTGCCGCCATAGACATCTTAAAAAATGGACCGAAATGGCAGCTGGGCAAAAAATCTACCGATATCAAGATTAAAGTAAAATTCAAACGCTAATACCGCAGGGCTATGTCGCAAAGCTTAAAAATGGCTGTCTAAATTTACAAATCCAAGCAAGCAGCTCCTTAACTCCAAATAGATTACATGCATGGATAAAAAAGGGTTAACAAAAGCAAAAAACCTAGCCGCCTTTCAAGAAAGATGGCTAGGTTAAAAGGCGAATTAAATACGCCGCGATGCGCTACGTTCAGTGCATTAAAAGATACTCACCTCAGCCATAGCTGCAAAGGAAGTACCATCAAAACCCGTTTTAAAAATCAACTTGAAGTAACGCGCCGTTACCGCTGAAGCCAATGTTAACTGTTGCGCTGTTGTGGCCTCGGTCAGCGTATAATCGCCAACGCTCGACCAATTAACATTGTCATTGCTGACCTGTATTTCCAGATTCTTTACTTTGCGTGATCCATTGCGCTGTGTTAGTGCAAAGCCATTTATCAACTTGCTCTGCTTCATGTCGATGGTGACGAAATGAGGAAATGTACCAGGATTTGTCGACCAGCGTGAGTGCCAGTATGTCGCCGCATTGCCATCCACAAGGTTCGAAGCACGCCCATTCTCACCAGAAGTTTCCTGCGAGCTATACCCCACAACAAGCCATTTGTTCTCCCAATCCGGATCATCGGTTTTGGTCGTGAGATCTTCCGAAGGTGCGGGAAGCCCCAGCGCAGCGATTTCGAGATACACCGACTCATTGACCTTTAGTCCCCATTTTCGAAAAAATTCCGTCAGGTTTTTGCCCGATATGGTACAGGCTTTTAACATGAAATAGCGCATTTTTTGCTCAGTAGTCGAAAAGGATACTTGCTCTTCGCGCGTTTCCTTATGCAGACGCTGGTAGAAGCTATCACCAAAGCCCAGCCATAATTGCTGGAACATCGCCAGGCGTACAAAAACATCTGTCGACGCTGCGTTAAAGCTTTTATCCGCGTACGGTATAGCCAAGTATTCCATCGCCGCATTCCAAGCACCATCTCGCGTAAGTCTTGATGTCGGGCTTCCCATTTTACGTTCTGCCGCCAGCGAGTAAATGTTGACGGTTACTTCACCTAAACCTTCCCAGGTCCATGCACCCTGTTGATGCATATGTCCCAACTCGTGCCAAGGTCCCCAGCCATCATTACGAATACCATTCACGGTCAATATGGTATGCATAACATCTGTGTGGTACCAAGTGCGATACCAGGTAGCAGCCATATACGTGTTATCCATATCGGTTTCGGTCATAATAATTTTATGCGTGTTTCGCGCATGCTGTGCCGAAGAATTATCAATTCCGCTAATCGCATATTCGGCTTCTGACACTTGCTCGAGCAACTGTAGCAGTTGTTGCTGATCTTCCGAGCGGTAAGCTAAAGCCTTGGCTCGCGAGGATACAATAATATTCGTCGCATTTTCCAGCAATACGTCGGGCGCCGCTGTCCAGTTATCCAACATCGTTTGCCATTGAGCATTACTGGTTTTTCCAAGCACATAGTGCGGAACGGGCTTATGTCCCTGGCGGAATTCTATACGAATACGACCAGATACGGCGCTATTGTCGTTAGCATTGTAACGAATGAACAACAAGCCGCCAAGCGCATCGCCTGTGATGGTCTGCAGTCCTGTCGTCAGGCTGACAGCTCGAGGATCCCAGCGTGCCTCGTAGCGCGAGTAAGATCCGACAAGCAGTGTTGGAATGCCACTGCCCGGTTCCAGTTGCTCCACATACACCGTAAGGTCTGTGTTTGCAGGTAAAAATAATCCCGTGGTAGTAAAGTCTGATGCAGGATTGGACTGTCCGAGTCGACGTGCTTCCCGATGTCCGGATGGCTTCTCCTGAAAGGTCTGGATCGTATCAAATGCGATTGATAAGCTATCGGTTTGCTCGACGGCGGTTTGGCTAAGCAGGTTGCGTTCACAAGAAACCGACACCATCGCTAAAAAGGCCACGACAAAGAGGTATGCGTTTGGTTTTTTCATAATTGTATTGATTTACATGGTATTTCTCTTCAAGTATAATTATATTTTTTTAAACAAAAAAAATCGAAATAAAAACAAACGATTGCGCAAAATTTTACAAACAATAAATTTTGATTAAAAAATTAGGAGGTGAGCAACCGACCTTGTATACTGCGCGGTATTGTTCATGGATGAAACATTCCCTACGCTTCGTCATCTGATTTGTACACAATAATTCTTAAATTAGTAGCAGCGTAAACCGGCGGCTTTGTCCGACGGTAAACACGACGCCAATCGCACTGTATAATGAAGTATAAACAGATCAATAACAACTCGATTAATCAAATCATGTTGATTATCATCATTATCTTAATCAGCATATTGGTGTTTAAAAACCTCTTGTACTATCTTCCCGGCTTTCTTGGTGCGATCACCTTATATATCCTCTTCCGCAAATCGTATTTCCGACTCACCGATATCCATCGTTGGGGTAAATCATGGACCAGCGCACTATTTATCTTGCTGTCTACGGTATTTATCATATTGCCGATCTGGGCATTGGTTGACTACCTCGTGCCGCAGATCAACCATTTTTTACAGAACCAGCAACAGATTATCGAAAAATTTAACACGCTGAAGGTCTACATGCACGATAAACCGTTTTTAAAGGATATTGACATGTCGGATACAGCCTTGTTAAATACTTTGCAAAAACTAACACGCTATGTGCCTAACATCTTAAATTCAGTAGCCGAGGTAGCTGTTAATATTATCGTTACCTTTTTTGTACTGTATTTTATGCAGGTGAATGCGCATACACTGGAGACAACGCTTTACCGGGCTATACCATTTAGCAGACAGAGTAAGCGACAAATTTGGACCGAGGTAGAGCTTATGGTGCGCTCCAATGCTATTGGTATACCAATCTTAGGTTTTTGCCAAGGTGTGGTGGCCATGATTGGTTATTGGATATTCGGTGTAGATAATTTTGTGCTGCTGGGTTTGCTCACCGGAATTTCTTCCATTGTACCGCTGCTCGGAACAATGACGATCTACATTCCCATCTGCGCAATTACCCTCGCGGCCGGTGATACCGCCAACGCTATCGGCATGTTTATCTACTGTTTTATTTTGGTAGGTGGCATCGACAATGTCTTGCGCTTTACTATACTTAAAAAGATCGGTGATGTTCCGCCCATGATCACCGTTTTCGGTGTGCTGCTGGGGTTAAATTTGTTTGGCATGCTCGGACTGATTTTCGGTCCGCTAATTTTGTCATCTATTGGCGTGTTGATGAAGGTTTATAGTCAAGAATATGGCAAAGGCATAATTCGCGACAGCCTACCGCAACCAGCCGATGACCAAACGAAGCGATCGGATTAAGACGATTAACACAATTTTCGCAAGAAACGGATTTTTTTGCTGCACGAAGATTAGGAAATTTGGATATGGAAAAGCAACAGGACAGAGTAAACTACGAACGTATAGCCAACGCTATTGATTTTCTGCAGAAGAATTTCCGGGAACAGCCTTCGCTGGCTGCCATTGCCGCGCATGTACATGTTAGTCCGGAACATTTTCAACGTATTTTTCAGGAATGGGCGGGAACCAGCCCCAAAAAATTTTTGCAGTATACAAGTATTCAGCATGCCAAACGCCTGCTTGCTCATCAACAAACGAATTTGTTTGACACGTCCTTTCAACTCGGCCTATCGAGCACAAGCCGTTTGCATGATCTGTTTGTTCAGATTGAAGGCATGACACCCGCGGAATATAAACAAGGAGGCAAACAGTTGCTGATCAAACATGCGCACTACAGCTCCCCTTTTGGTGGCTTACTGATCGCATCAACAGGCAAAGGCATCTGCCATGTGGCTTTTGACAATGCTAACGAGGATATTACCGAAACCCTGTTTGCTAAATATCCATTGGCGCATTTCGTGAATGAACCCGCGGAAATGCACCGCGATGTGCTTGCCTTTTTCCATCGCGACTGGTCAAATTTAAAAGCAATAAAATTACATCTCCGGGGCACCGCATTTCAGTTACAGGTTTGGGAAGCGCTGTTAAAAATTCCGGCAGGTCAACTGTACAGCTATCAGCAAATAGCTAACCAGATAGGCAATCGTGCGGCGTCACGTGCGGTGGGGACTGCCATTGGCAGCAATCCTATTGCTTACCTTATTCCTTGCCACCGCGTTATCCAAACTTCTGGTTTACTTGGCGGCTATCGCTGGGGACTCTTGCGAAAAACAGCGATTATCGCCTGGGAAAGTGCACTAACAGCAAAAAGCTACGATGAAACTATTTGAAGAACCGGTTGATCCGTCAATAAATCACCTGCCCTACGATGGTGAGGTTAATTACTATGGGCCTATCTTTCCGACAGCAGCTGCCAATACGTACTTGACCAAACTATTAAGCGAACTCGACTGGCAGGCCGATGAAGCGATAATTTTTGGCAAACATATCTATACGAAACGGAAAGTAGTTTGGTATGGCGACTTGCCTTTTGAATATACCTATTCTGGCATATTAAAGCGGGCACAGGCCTGGCCGAACACCTTATTGGCGATTAAAGCACAGGTGGAAGCGCGGTGCCACGAATCGTTTAACTCCTGCCTATGCAATCTCTATCACGATGGCTCAGAAGGAATGGCTTGGCACAGCGATGGCGAAAAAGATTTAAAGAAACATGGTGCCATTGCCTCGGTAACGTTTGGTGCGGAGCGAAAATTTGGCTTTAAACATAAAATCAACAAAAATAGCATTTACCTCCAGCTGGAACATGGCAGTTTATTGGTGATGAAAGGGCAAACACAAGATCACTGGCTACACCGGCTTCCGCCAACAACGAAAGTATCGCAGCCTCGGATCAACCTGACTTTCCGCAGCATCGAACACCGTTGATCATCAAATAATTGTCACAACGATACTCATTTGTTAGTTTGAAATCATCTTCGACGCGACACACGTGGTGTTACTATCAGCGGCTTTAAATTTTCCGTAAATTGTATACATATCAACGAAGTAGTTATGAAACAGTTAGAAAATAAAGTAGCCATTGTAACCGGTGGTGTATCGGGCATCGGAAAAGCAATTGTGGAGCGCTTTGTCAAAGCGGGAGCAAAGGTTGTGGTTTCCGATCTAAATGAAAAACTAGGCTATGAGCTGGTTAATGATGATACTAATGGTAATATCGTGTTTATCAAAGCGGACGCCTCTTCTGCGGAGGATAACAAAAAAATTGTCGATGTTGCCATTGAGAATTTTGGGGCTTTACATATTGCCGTAAACAATGCGGGTATTGGCGGCCCTGCAGCAGTGGTTGGCGAATACCCCATAGAATCTTGGCAACAAGTCATCAATATCAATCTAAACGGTGTTTTTTACGGTATGCATTATCAACTCCCGGAGATTGAAAAAGTAGGTGGCTCTATCATCAACATGGCGTCGATCTTAGGTAGTGTAGGCTTTGCACAATCTTCTGCGTATGTAGCTGCGAAACATGGCGTAGTCGGACTAACCAAATCTGCCGCTTGGGAATATGGTACGCGCGGTGTGCGTATCAATGCCGTTGGTCCGGGCTTTATTGCAACACCGCTTATCGAAGATCATATGGATCAAGAAACCCAAAAATATCTGGCCTCTCAACACGCCATGCAGCGCTTAGGTAAACCAGAAGAAGTTGCCGAATTAGCCTTGTGGTTAGCTTCCGACAAGTCTAGCTTCGTTACCGGAAGTTACTATCCGGTCGATGGCGGTTATCTAGCTAAATAATCTTTTCGAAGGAAAGGAAAAGGCAGGAAATTTACGTCTATATATAGCGGAGAGACGTAGTTGTATAGCGTGTCAAACTTACTATACTTTTACGTCTCTTTGTATTTGCGTAGCGGTGTGCGGCAGGCTAGATATAGCAAGCGCTAATCAACTCGTGGAAATATCTTGCAATACTTCGGCTACGACAAAAGTGCTGCCGCCTACAAAAATCAGGTCGCCTTCTTGAAATTGACGCTTCGCCGCCCGCAATGCAGCGATTACCGAATCAAATGCATCACCATGTAAGCCGAATGCTTCTCCCGCCAGCTTCAGTTCGTCAGCTGGCAGCGCACGCGGCATATCCGGGCTACCGAAGTAATAACAGGCATCTTTGGGTAGCTGTGGCAGCATATGACTTAAATCTTTATCTCGCATGGCACCGATTACCATGTGTAGTTGCTTATAGTCACGTTGTGCTAAATTTAGCAGTACTTCGCGAATACCGTCTTCGTTATGTCCGGTATCGCAAATAATCAATGGATTTTCGGAGATTGTCTGCCAACGCCCGCGCAAACCTGTTTGCGCGACCACGCCTGCCAATCCTTTCCGCACATGATCATCCGTAATGCGCCAACATTGATTCTTTAGTTCATCCACCGCCGTTAAAACGCCTAGCACATTCTTTAGCTGATATAATCCAGTAAGCTCCAGTACATAACGGCTTTCCGTTTTATCCGCCTTATTTTTAACAGCGATCGCTAAGCCGCCTGCCACGCGCGTACTGCTCAACACGCTTAGCTCCGTAGCGGCAAACCGTATGGGAGCAGCCAGTTCGGCAGCTTTCTGTTCAAAAACCTGCGCGACTTGCTCATCGCGTTCTGAAATAACAACCGGCACGCCCTGCTTAATAATCCCCGCTTTTTCGCGCGCGATTTCCACTAAGGTATTACCCAGTAAATTCATATGATCCATGCCGATATTGGTAATCAGGCAAAGCTCAGGCGAAATGATATTGGTACTATCCAGTCGGCCGCCGAGTCCTACTTCAATGATCGCGATATCCACTTTTGCTTTAGCGAAATAATCAAACGCTAACGCCACGGTGACCTCAAAGAAAGATGGTTGGATTGTTTCAATAAGCTCCTTGTTGGACTGCACAAAGGCAACAACTGCTTCCTGCTCGATCATCTTGCCATCTATCCGAATACGCTCACGAAAATCGACTAAATGGGGCGAAGTATACAGTCCCGTTCTGTAGCCGGCTGCTGTCAATATCGCTGCCAACATATGCGAACTCGAACCTTTACCATTGGTGCCGGCTATATGTATAGACTTAAATTTTTTATGGGGATTATCCAGATGTTTGCAGAAACGCAGGACATTATCGACATCTTTCTTGATAGCAGAGGCGCCATCGCGCGTAAACATGGGTAATCGAGCATACAGATACTCGATTACCTCATTATATGTGTTCATTATAAAATTACTTATCGTAGCTTGAAATTAAAAACGATAACACCGGTTTGCGCATCCGGCGCATTGGGCAATTGATTTAAGCGTGAGCCCATAACAGCTCGCTCACATTTCTCTAATAGACTGCGGTTGGAAATGGTTGTTCCTTTAACACCCGCTCGCGCATTGGTCACTACACCATTTTTATTGACGGTAAATTGCACCGCAACCTTCCCCGCTTGTTGTCCGTCATCTTGAATGCGCGGCGGTACTTCGAAACGACGGTTTGCAATGGTCAACATCATGTTTCCATCACCCGATCCACCCTCGCCATAATTGCTTGCTAACGGATCGCCCAAATTGCTACCTTGATTTCCGGCTGTTGTTCCTGTACCATCACCTGTTCCCAACGCATTATTTTTCTTGCCTTTGTATAACGCATTTGGATTGACAGCAGGTGTTGCATTTTTCTTTTCCACAGTAGCAACATCTGCATTTGCTTTTACAGGCTTTTCATTTTTTGGCACGGCCGGCGCGTCTTCCACATCTTGCGTAGCCACCACTTTGTCGGCCACCTGCTGAGATGGAGTCGGTACCGGCGTTGTGGTCGGATCAATCTTATCAGGCTTTACATTATTGGCGTTTTCGTCCATAGAAGGCTCGTCAACACTCATATAATCATCGCCCATTCCCTCTTCGGACGTTCCGTAGTTTACCACGATGCCCCCCATTCCATAACGCGGAATATCGCCTCCGAAAACCACAAAAAAACCGATCAACACCAATATCCCCATCACCGCTGTCGATAAGCCCAGCGCCTTGGGTAGATTGTTTTCCTCTCGCGATTGGTAATACATCTCTTTTAAAATTAAAAAGTCAAAATTTTCTTCGATGAGCTTACTACACTCGGTTAAAAATCCAACAGCGTATTTGGTAGATCGTATTTAGCTTATTACTTCAAGCAAAATGCCTCACAATAAGCTCAGACACTATGTCCTAACTACTACATACTCATATCTAAGTACTACATACTAATATCTAAATACTAAATACTAATATCTAAATACTAAGTACTACACTATTAGTCTTTCTTCGGCTCTGTTGCCAAAACCAATTTCACTTTATTTCTATTAGCGACATCCATCACCGATATCACATTTTGAATAGGCACCGAACTATCTGCGTATAGCATAATCGTTAATTCTTCGCCATTCACAATTTGGCTCTGGATCAACGGCTCCATTTGTTCTAAACTGATCACCTGTTTATCTACATGATAACTCAGATCTGCGGTGATCGATACCGTCATCGTTTTCTTGGCCACTGATTGTTCACCTGCGCTAGATTTTGGCAGCAGCAGTTTCACCACCTGTGGATTAGATACAGCGGAAGCCAGCAGGAAAAACAACATCAAGAAAAACATGATATCGTTTAGCGCGGCTGTATGCACCTCAGCAGTCGGCTTATTTCTTCTATTTCTTAAATTCATCTTTCAAATTAAAAAGTCAAAATTAAAAAAGGCGCGCCCTTTTAATTTATCGTACATCCTTCTTCCTACTGCTTTTTAAACACCAGGCTCGTCAAGCAGGTCGATAAATTCAACAGAATCCGTCTCCATACGTAATATCAAACGCTCCACCATCATGTTCAGTACGTGATAACCGATGTAGGCCAAAATACCCACGGTAAGCCCACTAGCCGATGCAATCATTTTAACGTATAGACCGCCCGATACCGATCCGATATCGATACCGCCCGCCACTTCCACATCACGAAAGATCTGGATAACCCCAAAGATCGTACCTACGAAACCCAACATCGGCGCAATACCAGCCACGATTCCTAAAATATTGATATTCTTTTCCAATTTAGACACTTCCAATTTGCCTGCATTTTCGATCGCCCCCTCAATATCCTTGATCGGGCGGCCAACGCGTGCTAAACCCTTCTGCAGCATTCTCGCCAAAGCGGAATTGCTGGAACGGCATACTGCAATTGCAGCATCCAATCGGCCAGACATCACATTGCTCTTAATCTGCGACATCAATCCCGAATCTGCTCTAGAAGCTTTTCGGATCGTTATATACCGTTCGAAAAAGATGACCAGGGCTAAAAATAAAAGGAAAATAATTGGAATCATGATCCAACCTCCCTTCATCAACAACTGGATAAGGTTTAAATTTTCATCCGTTGTTGCCAACGCTACTGCTTGCTGTTGAACCGAGTTCACAGAATCCACTGTTAAATTCTCTTGCATTAATGACATAGTCTTTTCTAGTATATTTTTGTTATCAGGTTTATTATGCTATTTAATCTAGCTTATCCGGCCAGGCATCCTTGTTGATATTCTTCTGCACAAATTGCATAGCCGAATCAAGTTGCGCTTTGGTTTCATACGAATCCCAAATCACTTTCTTCCGGTTTTTTGCCAAATTACTCGGGATAACCCGCACGTTTGGATAACCTTTCTTATTGTATTCTGCGGCATGCTGGTAGGCTTGCGCTAATGTTTTGTGCGATCCTATGACGATTTGCCAATGATCTCGTTTACTGGGTGCCACAGTTGGCTTTTCGGTCAACATCGCTGTCGTATCAGTATCTGCCAGGCTTTCCGCCAAAGAATCTTGCGCAGCGGGCACCGTATCCTGCGGTAGCAGCGTTGCACTTGTATCGGGCTGAGTCGCGGAACTGTCAATTGTCACCAAAGGTTCCGTACGAATTGCCTGATTTCGGCTATAGTAATACAAGCCACCGATAATAGTCAACGCAACAACAGCAATTAATATATACCAAACAGCGTTGCTGCGTGAGCGCCGTGCGCCCATGCGGCCGCTTTCAAAAAACGGCTCCATGATTTCTGCGGAAACCGGTGCTGCCTCGCTCGGCACGATCGGCGTCTTTGGCAGCTCACTGATGCGTTGCTCTTCACGTTCCGCCGGCACATCAACACTTGGCGCAACCGGATGTGCAGCGATCGGTTCGTAATGAAAGCCAGACAGATCAAGTGCTTTAAACACATAGCCCTCGCCATAGCTCACCAAATAGCCCAAATCATCCAGCTTTGCCTGGCCTTCTTCCTTTATCTTCTGCAACAGGTCGCGCACCAAAAGATTTACTTCCTGCTCAGCCTGCGCCACATCGACCGCATGCAGCTGAGCAATGTATTGCACAAAGTCGTAACCGCGGCTACTGGTTTGGTCGAAATCAATATAGCTTATCGGAGGCAGGTATACTGCACGTTTATCATCATACGTTGCTGGCATATGGTTCCGTTTAAAAGAGCCCAACCCTTTAATATAAACCTCGGATTGTCTCTTTAACAGATTGTATACGTTTTTACCTAAATTCATCCTCTTTAAACTTAATTGCAAAGTTATAATCTTCTGCGCTTAAAATGAAAAATTTAAACCGCCCAGGATATTAAAACCTAATTTCGGATAATACAAGTATGTTTGGTACTCTGTATTAAAAATGTTATTCGCTTTGACAAATAATCCCAGTTGCTTAGTCGCTTTGTATTCCGCCCCGGCACTTAAATCAAAAAACGAAGGTACTTCTCTTCTCGCATAAGGTACGGAGGTAATAACAGCGCCGGTATTTGGATCGTAATCATACGCTCTGGAATATGAAACGCCATGAAACAAAGCTTCCGCATCGATATAAAGCTTTTCAGAAATATTGAATCGCGCGTTGGCCGCTAAGCGGAGCTTAGGTGTGTGCCACACTTCATCTTGTTGTGCCGCCGTATACTGATCGATATTTAGACGCCCACCTAGATTGACCAACGAAGATAAACGGATATTCAACTCCCCTTCCAAACCAACATGCTTTACCGATTCATCGCCGTTACCATCATACACCACATCAAATTGGAATGGCGTCTCTCTATTGTTCACAAACAACGGAAGACCTTCTAACTGACGATATATCGCTTTGACCTTGTAGCCAAAAGTTGCGCCTGCATTTCCTTTAATACCACCGTAAAAGTTTAAGCGCTCAACCATATTCTGGATGCCAAGCTCTGGTCCTAAAAACGGATTCTGCCGAGCCAGGTCGCGATATGAAGTTTTCTTCACTCCACCATTCACACCACCAAAAATGTGCAAGTATTCTGGTGCTAACGCAAAGTCGATTTCTGCGGAAGGAAAAATATTAAAGCTGGTGCTATCGCCAAATTCAGGAACAAAATTAGCGCCCAACGTAATCGCGTAATTATCGCCCTTAAAGCGGATGTACGGATTTAAGATCGCCAAGGAGTTGTTTGTACGGCCTGCCACACCACTGTTAGGCGTGCCATCAACGTTATTGACATCTACACTAAGGTTCGCACCGATATTAAAGGCACGCACGCGCTTGTTGAAAAACGCGGATATCGCAAAAGACGTTTCTTTTGCGTCAAATCTGTCGCTAAAAGAATATGCATCTACTTTACCCGAATAGCTAAACGCATCTTCATTGTTCGGATCATAGTTGCTCGTTAACTCGCCCGTAAAATAGATATCGTTAAATGTTTGCCCCTCGGGCGTCGGGTTTAGCGATGTTACGCGGTCATTGGCCAACGGAATACCATAAAAGTTAGTTCCGTAACGGTTATAACCCAATGTACCATCTACCGTAAACATCGGTAATATACGCCGACCAAATATGCCGACTTCCTGACGGGAAAACTGTTGCCCTTCTATACTACCTTTTTGGCTAAGGTGCTTCACAAATCCACCCACACGCAAATCTTCATACTCATCGTACGAGAAATAACCCTCACCCAAAATGGTATTAAAGTTACCTAAACCAAACTTCACGTAGTTGCTACGTTGGTCTTGTGCCTGCGAAAAAGGTGTTTCCTGAACATCCAGCTCCTTTAAACCGGTGTTGATATCCAATTTTTTGTCGGCAATATTCCCATACGTAAGTTTCGGCATATAACTACGCTTATTAGTCATATCCGGACTGCGACGAATTTTCACCGCATCGGCAAGAATAGGCTTGTAGTCACGAACGACATCAAAAGAATCGATAGTTACCGGCTTTTGAGGATCCGTTTGTGCATATCCCTCAACCCCTAAACCAAGCAAAAACGCAACAATCGCGTAATTCTTAAATACTGTTTTATGCAATTTCATCATGCTATCCTATTCTTGTTATTTCAATTTTCCTAAACGAGCTTTTGCCTCTTTCAATACATCATCTTTATCATTTTCATAATTCTCGATCACACTTTCCAAGGTAGATTTTGCCTGGAACTTATCACCTTTTCCAAGGTAAGCATCGGCCATCAAAATAAATCCTTTTGCCACCCAATAATCATATGAAGAGAACGAATTAGAGATATCAAATGCAGACTCTATCGTTTTGTCGTATTGTTTCGCTTTCAATTGTTGTTCGCCTACACGGTAGCGCGCCTCGGCACCGGTAACCGTATTACTCTTTAGCGCAGCCAAATTAAACTCCTTTAAGGCATCTGCTGATTTGTTGGTCGCTGCATATGCTTTACCAGCATACAAATGAGCAAGCGCAATATCCTCTTCCGAAGATTTTTCATAGCCGTTCACCAGCTTGGCATAATTCAATGTCTCTACGTAATCACCCACGTTAAAGAAACTGATCATCAAATTATTAATAGCAAAACCATAGTTGGCTTTATATTCCGAAGTAAGCTCCAGCTTACGCAGCACCTGCACCGCGTCGTTGTATGCTTTGTTGCGCAGATGCAGGCGGGCAACACTCATTAAGGTTTGCTCGGTATAAGCACTTGTCCAGTCATTCATAATAATATTGAAATCGTGAATAGCCTCTTTGTCCTTGTGCAATTTTGCGTAACTCTCGCCACGAATATAGCGCGCATGTTTTTCCTGTATAGGTTTCGGGAATTTATCGAAGTACGCATTGATAGCTTCGACAGCACCTTGATAATTTCCCCGATCAAACAAGGTTTTCGCTACACTAAAGGTATGCGCATCTTGCTCTGCCGTGCTCAAATCACCAATATTGGTACTCGTTGCATAACGAATATAGCCGGTCGCATCTCCTTTATCCAAATAAATATTTTCAATCGAGAGCAACGCTTGTTTAGCCTCATCGGTCGTTGCATATTGGTCTACTACCCGTTGAAATGTCGCCAAAGCAGCATCGTTATCATCTTTATTGTATTGTACCAAACCGATAGTCACCAAAGCGCGTGGTACGTAGCTGCTGCGCGGATATTCTTGAACCATGCTTTGCAAGCCAGAAATAGCGGTATTGTAATCGCCCATTAAGAAATACGTGTACGGCACTTCAAAGGCAACATCATCCGCATAGTTTGATTTAGGAAACTGTTTTACAACAGAGTTTAGCGTAGCGATCTTACCTGGGTTGTCGCCCTGCAATCCTTGAATTATACCGCGTTGGAACAGCGCATAGTCCTGGCTTGGGGCCTTCGAACTGATTAGGCGGTTATATTGCTCCAATGCTCTTCCGTAGTTTTTCATTCCGAAATAGGAATCTGCCAGACGGGCGATGGCGTCATTGCGCGTATTGATCTCTATACCATCTTTACCTCCGGTAGCCAGGAAGCGCTCAAAATAATTTGCCGCTGTATTGTAACGGTCATTACGGAATGCCGCATAGGCCAAGGCGTAATTCGCGTAGCTGTATACATCGGTTTTGCGCGCCGCAGGCAACTGCAAGAATTTATTAAAATTGGTAACCGATTCGCCATACTTTCTCACCTCATACATCGCTTCCGCTTTCCAATAGGTGGAAAGTGCATAAATCTCTTCATCGTAGCGATTGGCTTCCGAGCGCATAAACATCGAGATAGCATTTTCAAAAGCACGCTCGTTATAGAATTCTAAACCACGGTAATACGTCACTTTCTGATAGGCGGCATTCGCTTCGCGCCCACGCTTGCCGATGCTCTCCAAAATATCTACTGCTGCGCGGTAATTTTTGGTCCCTAGCAGCACCTCTGCCAGTAAAGTTTTTGCCTCTTCCAGACGAGCCGAACGCGGATAAGTATCTAAGTATTCTTGGGTGGCATCCAACGCCACTTGGTGAAACTCTAATTCGTACGATAGCTTGGCATAATTAAACAAACCTTCTTCTTTCAGCTGTGCATCAAAATCCAACTTCGATGCTCTAAAGAATGCATTTCGCGCACTCTGCTTATTGCCCGTTTTTAAAAACGAGTCACCCAACGTGATCATGGCACTTTGGTAATAAGCATCCGGCTCGCTCAGTTTCTCTAATTCTTTAATGGCTTTTTCATAATCGCCCAGCTTGTAAGCGATGTAACCGATCTGGTAGCTATCTTGATTGTTTTGCGTTTTGCCTTGATCTTGTGCCTGAAACTTATCGTAATAATCTTTCGATTTCTGTAAATCGCCTTTAATAAAATAGGTCGCTGCCACGATGCGGAAAAGCTCCGTCTCGTGCTCCTGTTTTGTACGTTGCATGATCGGCAGCGCATAGCTGAGCACATCATCATAACGTTTGTCGAGAAAGTAAAGCGCCGTGATATAGTATGGATAACTATTTTCGTACGTTTTCGAACCTTCTAAACGTTCAAATTCGTTGAGCGCTGTTTTATACTCGGCATCCAGATACGACAAGTAAGCATAGTAATAGATAGAAGCCTCCTGGTATTGGCCTTTCTCATCTTTTAGCTTTTCAAATAACGGTTTGGCCGACGTATAATCGTTGGTCATAAATTGTGCATAAGCCAATTTGAAACGGTATTCCGTATTCTCTGCTCCTGCAAGATTTTTGCTGTCTATCTTCTGAAACCATTCAATCGCTTTCGTATAATCTTTCTTTGCATAATACGATTTACCGATCTGAAAATAGGCTGCTTTAGAATTGGAGCTTGCCGGATAATCCTTGATGTATTTCAAGAAGCGCGATTCCGCATCAGAGTCGCCCAGTTCCAACGCACATATAGCCTGATAAAAGCGAACATTTTCCTTTAGCAAGGTAAGCTCTTCCGTATCATCCAACTGGAGTGTAGATTTCGTGCGGATATCTTCTACCCGATCAAACTGTTTTGCGGCAGAGCTATATTTCCCCCGTTCAAACAACTCCATTCCAGATTTATAAGCATTGTTAATTTGTTGCCAGGCCGTTTGTTGTGCAAACGACACGGTACTCATTAAACTCAATGCTACACCTACACCAAAAAATTTCTTATTCATACTGATGATTATTCAACAACTAAATCTTCGCGTTACATTATACGAGGAGGCACGTCAAAAAAAATGGCGTACAACTTCAGGATACTAAAATAAAATTAAAGTTCCACGTATTCCTCAAAAGTTCTTAACATCTGTTGGTAACTGACTTTATAACGTAAATTTTACCTAAAAAATATGCCCAACTTAAAAAAGTCGGGCATAAAATACGTCTTACATTGACGTTAAGCCTGTTACCCACGCTTTGCGGCCAGCAGATAGAGCACTGCCATGCGGACAGCCACACCATTTTCTACCTGATCCAAGATAATGGAATGACTGCTATCAGCCACATCGGATGTGATCTCCACACCGCGATTGATTGGCCCCGGATGCATAATGGTAATTTCTTTATCCAACGAATCCAATATCTCTTTATTTAAGCCATATAACATAGAATATTCCCGTAGCGAAGGAAAATAAGCAATATCCTGACGCTCGAGCTGTATCCGCAACATATTGGCCACATCACACCAATTTAACGCTTTGCGTAGATCATGCTCTACTTTTACGCCCAGCGACTTAATGTATTTCGGAATCAGGGTTGTCGGTCCGCATACCATCACTTCGGCGCCTTGCTTTTGCAAGCACAAGATATTAGATAGCGCTACGCGCGAGTGCAAGATATCGCCGATAATAGCCACTTTACGCCCCGCCATATCGCCGTGGCGCTCGCGGATGGAGAAAGAATCTAATAACGCTTGCGTTGGGTGCTCATGTGCGCCATCACCTGCATTCACGATCTGCGCCTCGACATGCTTGCTCAGAAAAATGCCCGCACCGGCGTAAGGGTGCCGCATCACAATCATATCGACTTTCATGGCCAAAATATTGTTGACCGTATCGATGAGCGTCTCGCCTTTACTTACAGAAGACGAAGATGCTGCAAAATTTATGGTATCAGCAGAGAGCCTTTTCTCGGCCAGTTCAAACGACAGGCGCGTCCGGGTCGAGTTTTCAAAAAACACATTGGCAATGGTGATATCTCGCAGCGATGGCACTTTCTTGATCGGTCGGTTCAGCACTTCTTTAAAATTTGCTGCCGTATCCAATATGAGTTGTATATCGTTTTCGTTTAAATCCTTTATCCCTAAGAGGTGTCTGGTACTAAGCTGCTCGGTTTTTGTTGACATGGTAATTATGGTTTTCTAGCGCTTTATTTCTGTTCTGTGACAAGTACGATACTATCTGCGGCATCGATTTCGGCCCAGCTTACAATCACTTTCTGCGAATCGATGGAATCGACCTGGATTCCGATATAATCGGGCTGGATAGGAATTTGTCTGGAAAAACGACGATCAACCAAGACCAGGAGTTCCATTTTTCCGGGACGACCAAAAGCCTGCATCGCATCCATTGCCGAGCGTATAGTCCGCCCTGTCCACAGCACATCATCGATCAAGATGACTTCTTTGCCATCGACGATAAAATCGATCACAGTGCTGTTTGCCGCGAGCGGGCTCGCTCCTTTCATCCGGAAATCATCGCGGTAGAATGTGATATCCAGCACACCAAGTTGCACATCGTGCCCGGTCATATTGAAAATCTCTTTTCGAATACGTTCTGCTAAGTAAGTACCTCTGGGTTGAATTCCGATCAATACGGCATTGGAAAAATCGCCATGATTCTCAATCAATTGCTGACACAGTCGCTTGATTGTGATTTGAAATTTGGCTCCTTCTAATAAAATCGATTGTTTCATTATGGGAATGTTTGGGCAAACTTACGGTATTTTTTCGAAAAACGCCACACCAAGGCGGTAGAATAAACACAAAAAGAAGGTGTCTAAAAAGGCACCTTCTTCTGTTTTACAGTTTTTTTAGCTTCCATACATTTTTTGTTTCCAATATTAGGCTGCAAGTCGATATATCGTACTTTTTACCCTTTCCAG
>JAAIGF010194950.1_pt1 | contig 65243 bp, 65 predicted proteins | sample 6487441 | NCBI WGS metagenome assembly JAAIGF01 (sample SAMN13974129, study PRJNA590717) | phyllosphere metagenome | biome: pepper field; feature: multiple bacterial spot infested pepper fields; material: pepper leaves; isolation source: leaves from pepper fields | host: Capsicum annuum ...
ACCATCGAATTGGGAAATACGATTTCAACGACGCCGCTCGGGGACGATAATGTGTCAACCATGTCTCCGCACACGTGTCAGTGATGTGTCCGGTCCATACACCAAGACAAAAAGGAACTCGCCGTAAAGGCGAAAAGGTGAGTGAGCGTCGCCATCGCCAATAGAGTTTTCACGCAATCGAAACCAACGCTCAAGCCTTCAAGCGTGGCCTACAACAAAGCATAGGCATTCGTTCACGCAGGTGCCGCTGACTCACCCGGCCCCTGCGCCAGCTTCAATCAGGGATTCTGCGCCAGATGCCCTTGCGGAATCACCCGCTTGGCCTGCAAGTAGGCCTTGGCCCAGTAACTGTTGGACAGGTAGTCCAGGCGCACCGTACCGCCGGCGGATGGCGCATGCACGAAACGCCCCTCCCCGACATAGATACCAGCATGGCTGACCTGCGAGCCGCCACTGGTGGCAAAGAACACAAGGTCACCCGATTGCAGCGAGCTGGCATCCACCGTCGGCGCACGCATGACGATCATCTCCCGCGTCGAGCGCGGCAGGCTGATACCCGCGGCGTCACGGTACACATACTTGATCAGGCCGCTGCAATCAAAGCCCGAATCCGGGGTGTTGCCGCCCCAGCGGTATGGCGTGCCCACCAGACCAATGGCACGAATCAACACGTCATCGGCAATCGGCGAAGGGCTGGGCTGACTATAGGTGACCTGCGGCTGTACCACAGGGGCCGGCGCAGGCGCACGGCTGGAGCAGGCAGCCAGCAAGGCTGCCAAGGAGAGAAATGCGAAGCGAGCCATCTTTACCATGGCCAGAACATCCTGTCTGAGACCGCTGCGCAGCAGCCGAAAAGAGTTGAGAATTTAGATTAGACGCTTTCTGTAAATGCGCACGGCGGCGAGCTTTTTTCAAAGCATCGCCGCCGCGGCAGGGTACATTATTTTGCCATCAGTTGCGCGCGATGTTGGTCGGCGCCATGGCCAAGGCACGCTTGGCTTCGATGAAGGTCTTGCTCCAGTAACGGTCACCGAGGCTGTCGATGCGCACACCACCGCTGCGACGGCTGCTGGAGTGGATGAACTGGTTGTCACCCAGGTAGATGCCTGCATGGCTGACGCGGCCGCGGCCATTGGTGCTGAAGAACAGCAGATCACCAGGCTTGAGCTTGTTGCGTGCCACTTTCGGAGCATCGACGTTGATCATTTCACGCGTGGAGCGCGGCAAGGTCATGCCAGCCTCTTCGCGGAACAGGTAGCCGATGAAACCGCTGCAGTCGAAGCCGGACTTTTCCGAGGTACCGCCGAAACGGTAGCGGGTGCCGATCAACGACATGCCGCGCTCGAGAATGCTGTCAGCCAGAACTGGCAGCTGGTAAGGCTTGCTGCTGGAGAAGGACTCCAGGTCATCTTCGGTAGCCAGCTCATCCGGCTCGCCGAATACCGACGAGGACGAGGCTTTGGCCTTGATTGCCGACTGCGCGGCGATCGGAGTGTGATCCTGCTCTGAATGAGAAGCTGGGCCTTGGGCCGCGCAGCCAAAAAGCAGGGTCACGAGTGCGAGTGGCACGAGGGGTGCGAAGCGCTTCAGCATGGGCACGACCGTGTCTGTAATCCTTTAGAGGGGGAAACTATGCCCTCTATCATGGCCATTTGCAAATTTTATCGAAAAAGATGTGACTTTTTTGTTTTGCCGCTCTGGCCCAGCGTTTTCAGGGGCTTACCAACCGAGGGTTTCCTTGAGGAAAGGTATGGTGAGCTTGCGCTGGGCCTGCAACGAAGCTTGGTCGAGGCGCTCGAGCAGGTCGAACAGCGCGCTCATGCTGCGCGCACCGCGGGTGAGGATGAAGTGGCCGACTTCGTCGGTGAGGTGCAGGCCACGGCGCGAGGCACGCAGTTGCAAGGCTCGCAGCTTGTCTTCGTCAGACAGGCCACGCATCTGGAACACCAAGGCAAGGGTCAGCCGCGACTTGAGGTCCGGCAGTTTGATTGGCAGTTCGCGCGGCGATGCCGAGGCTGCCAGCAACAGGCGTCGGCCGCTGTCACGCAGGCGGTTGAACAGATGGAACATGGCCTCTTCCCAGTCAGCCTTGCCGGCGATCACATGCAGATCGTCGATACACACCAGTTCGTACTGCGCCAGGTAGTCGAGCAGCTCTACACCGCGATCGAGCAGTTGTGCAAGAGGCAGGTACACAGCGGGCTCACCGCGCTGCTGGAAGCGGTGGGTGGCGGCCTGCAGCAGGTGGCTGCGGCCAACACCCTGCTTGCCCCACAGGTAGATGAGGCTCTCGGTCCAGCCGGCGTCGGCTTCGCATAGCCGCTCGACGTAGCCTAATGCCGCAGCATTGGCGCCCGGATAGTAGTTGATGAAGGTGGCGTCATCGCGCAGGCGCACACCCAGGGGCAACTGGATCGGTGGTTTCATGCTCGCGGGCGGTCGACAGGACCGCAGGGGGCCTTAGGTAAACAATGCGCAAAGTCTATACCCGCAACGCGGGGCGCACAATCTCAGCAACGGATAGCGCAAGCAAAATCAACAGGTTGCGCCACCTGGTGGCGGCGTTGCAGCCTTGCGGAGCCGGTTCACAGCTCCGGGTCGACATCCCCGCCATACATGTCCGACTCCTTGTACAGGTCATGTGCGTGTCGCAGCAGCACCATGATCACCGCTGCCACCGGCAGCGCCAGCAACACCCCGGTAAACCCGAACAGCTCCCCCCCCGCCAGGATGGCGAAGATCACCGCCACCGGGTGCAGGCCGATGCGGTCACCGACCAGCAGCGGCGTCAGTACCATGCCCTCCAGTGCCTGGCCGACCATGAACACCGCGACGATGCCCAGCATCGGGTACAGCTCGCCACCGAACTGGAACAGCCCGGCCACCAGCGCAGCACCGATGCCGATGATGAAACCCATGTACGGCACGATAGCCGCCAGGCCGGCAATCATGCCGATCAACAGGCCCAGTTCCAGCCCCACCAGCATCAGCCCGACCGAATAGATGATGCCCAGGGCCACCATCACCAGCAGTTGCCCGCGTACAAATGCCCCCAGCACTTCATGGCATTCGCCAGCCAGGCCTACCACTTGCGGCTCACGCTGACGCGGTAGCAGGCTGCGCAGCTTACCCATCATCAGGTCCCAGTCGCGCAATAGATAGAAGCCCACCACCGGGATCAGCACCATGTTCGCCAGCCACGCGATCAACGCCAGGCTCGACGCGGTGGCCTGCGACAGCAACATGCCGACAATGTCGGTGGTCTGCCCCATGTGTGCACCGATGGCGGCCTTGATCTTGTCGAACTTCCAGAAACCATCGGCCAGCCCGAGACGGCTTTGGGCCCAGGGCAGCGCCACATGTTCGAGCCAGTCGAGCATCTGCGGCGCCAGCTCGTAAAGGCGCACCAGCTGCTTGGCCAACATCGGCACCAGTACCAGCAGCAGGGCCAGCAGCACCAATGTGAACAGGCCGAACACCACCACGACACCCCAGGTACGTGACAGCCCCAGGCGCTCGAGGCGATCTACCAATGGGTCGGCCAGGTACGCCAACAGAATGCCGACCAGGAAAGGCGTAAGAATATTGTGCAGGCTGTAAAGCAGCACGGCGATCAGCAGTGCTGCGCCCAGCCAGATCCAGCGGCGCATGTCGGTCACGGTAGGCTCCTTTTACCAGCGATAACGCAGGCCGTCGAACGGCTTGGGTGCAGGTTGGGCCGGTGCGCCCTGCCCGGCTGCAGCATCCACGGCCGGCGCTGGCGGTAGAGCAGGCGCCTGCTCTACCGGCACCTCCTGCAACTTGGCCAGCCCCAGCTGAGCACGCAACTGATCACGGTTGGCGGTTACCCCGTAGGTCAGGGTGCTGCCCTCAGCCAGTTGCAGGCGTGGGCCATAGGGCTCCAGCACGCGCGCCAGCTCGGCGTAACGCTGCAGGCTCATCCCCTGCACTTGCAGCTGCAACTGGCTGCTGGCGCCCGGACGGGTGACGTAGCGCGGCGCAAGGCGGTTGCTTACCGCCAGCATCACCGCATCGGCCAGCGTTGCCGGGTCGGCGCCCTCGGCAGTGCCCTGTTCACGCTGGTCACCCAGCCACAGCTGCCACTTGCCCTGCCATTTGCCGTCGGCCTCCTGGGCATGCACTGCCAGCAAGGCATCGGCGCCGTAGCGCTCAGCGGCCTGGCGCAGCGGTGCCGGGTCGCTGCCTTCGATCTGCTTGGCATTGGCCACCAGTTGCTCCTGCAGGTCGGCCAACGGCAGACGCAATGGCAGGCCGCGGTGCTGGGCAGCACGCCGCAGGGGCTGTGCGCTGGCCTGGCCATCACCGACCAGGTTGCTGCCCTCGGCACTGTCGTTCAGCCACCAACCGAGAATCGAGGGCCGGTTGCTGCCCCACAAAGCCAGGCCAGCCTTGCGCAGGGCCCGTTCGGTACTGCCAGGGTCGAACTCGACCACGACTGACTCTGGCGGGCCGGCTTCGCTGGCCACTTGATTGATGATTTGTTGCGGGTCCTTGCGCAGCTCGGCCAGCGCGGGGCTCTGCGCCGCCTTGGGGTCGCCGGTCAGGCGCAACACCAGGGTATCGAGGGCATTGACGGTAGCTGCGCTACGCGCTTCGGCGCCCTGCCCGCTGACTGGCTCGCGCACCTGGTAAAGGCCGGAGACATTTTCAGCCAGGGCAGCGGCCGAGATCAGGGCCAGGCAACCAGTGGCCAGAAGTTTGAACAAACGCATGGAGGATTCCTGTCCATTTACCGCAATGCCTATACCTTATACACGGGTGAGCAAGGTCACCAGTCGCGAGGGGTGAAAGATTCTTTGCAGAAGATCAAGGCGAACACCTCTCAACTATTTGCCCAATTTCATGCCCTGCCCGTCGGCCTGAGGATGGCCGCTGCCCGGCAACCCTGATAAAATCGCGCGCCTTCACAGACCACTGACGTTTCAGGTAGCCGCCGCATACTCGCCGGCCTTGGCCGTCATGGTCGTTTTTAAGAATCCCTCCCTCCTAAAGGCCTGGATCAATGAGCAAGCAACCCTCCCTGAGCTACAAGGACGCCGGTGTAGACATCGACGCCGGCGAAGCACTGGTCGAACGCATCAAGGGCGTGGCAAAACGCACCGCACGCCCTGAAGTCATGGGTGGCCTGGGCGGCTTCGGCGCCCTTTGCGAGATCCCGGCCGGTTACAAGCAGCCGGTGCTGGTCTCCGGCACCGACGGCGTCGGCACCAAGCTGCGCCTGGCGCTGAACCTGAACAAGCACGACAGCATCGGCCAGGACCTGGTCGCCATGTGCGTCAACGACCTGGTCGTCTGCGGTGCCGAGCCGCTGTTCTTCCTTGACTACTATGCCACCGGCAAGCTGAATGTTGACGTGGCCACCACCGTGGTCACCGGTATCGGTGCCGGTTGCGAACTGGCCGGCTGCTCGCTGGTGGGTGGTGAAACCGCCGAAATGCCTGGCATGTACGAAGGCGAAGACTACGACCTGGCCGGTTTCTGTGTCGGCGTGGTGGAAAAGGCCGAAATCATCGACGGCTCCAAGGTTGCAACTGGCGACGCGCTGATCGCCCTGCCATCCTCGGGCCCGCACTCCAACGGCTACTCGCTGATCCGCAAGATCCTCGAAGTGTCGGCTACCGACATCGAAAACACCCAACTGGACGGCAAGCCACTGACCGACCTGCTGATGGCGCCAACCCGCATCTACGTCAAGCCGCTGCTGCAGCTGATCAAGAACACCGGCGCAGTCAAGGCCATGGCCCACATCACCGGCGGTGGCCTGCTGGACAACATCCCGCGCGTACTGCCGAAAAACGCCCAGGCCGTGGTTGACGTGGCCAGCTGGCAGCGCCCGGCGGTGTTCGATTTCCTGCAGGAAAAAGGCAACGTCGACGAGCACGAAATGCACCGCGTACTGAACTGCGGTGTAGGCATGGTCATCTGCGTGGCACAGGACCAGGTCGAAGCCGCCCTGAACGAACTGCGCGCCGCCGGTGAGCAGCCATGGGTGATCGGCCATATCGCCGAAGCCGCCGAAGGCGCCGCCCAGGTCGAGCTGCAGAACCTCAAGGCACACTGATGCCGAGCAAGACCTGCAATGTAGTGGTACTGCTGTCGGGCTCCGGCAGCAACCTGCAAGCCCTGATCGACAGCTGCCAAGCCCAGGGCAGCCCTGCACGCATCCGCGCGGTGGTCTCCAACCGCGCCGATGCGTACGGCCTGCAACGCGCCGCAGCGGCCGGCATCGACAGCGTCGTGCTTGACCACACCCAGTTCGACGGCCGTGAAGCCTTCGATGCCGCGCTCATGGCACGCATCGACGGTTTTGCCCCGGACCTGGTAGTGCTGGCTGGCTTCATGCGCATCCTCAGTGGCGACTTCGTGCGCCACTATCAGGGCCGCCTGCTCAACATTCACCCGTCGTTGCTGCCCAAGTACAAGGGCCTGCATACCCACCGCCGGGCGCTGGAAGCAGGCGACGCCGAGCATGGCTGCAGCGTACACTTCGTGACTGAGGAACTCGATGGCGGCCCATTGGTCGTACAGGCTGTGGTACCGGTGGCGTCTGACGACACCGCTGAAAGCCTGGCCCAGCGGGTGCACCACCAGGAACACCTGATCTACCCACTGGCAGTGCGCTGGTTTGCTGAAGGGCGCTTGCGCCTTGGCGAACAGGGTGCATTACTGGATGGCCAGCCGCTTGCGGCCAGCGGTCACTTGATTCGATCCTAGGAGAACTTATGCGTCGCGCCCTGCTCTTGGCTCTCGCCGTGCTCGCCCTGCCTCTCCAGGCAGCTGACCTGAAGCCTTTCTCGGCCAGCTACACCGCCGACTGGAAGCAGTTGCCCATGAGCGGTACTGCAGAGCGCAGCCTGGTCAAAAATGCCAACGGTACGTGGGACCTTAACTTCAAGGCCTCCATGATGATCGCCAGCCTGACCGAGCAAAGCACCCTGCGCCTGGAAAACGACACCCTGCTGCCGCAGAAGTACCACTTCGAGCGCGGTGGACTGGGCAAGGCCAAGAAGGTCGACCTGAACTTCGACTGGAGCGCCAAGAAAATCACCGGCAGCGACCGTGGCGATGCCATCAACCTGCCACTGAACCGCGGCGTGCTGGACAAGTCGTCCTACCAGTTGGCCCTGCAGCATGATGTAGCCGCTGGCAAGAAGAGCATGACCTATCAGGTGGTCGATGGTGACGAAATCGACACCTACGACTTCCGCGTACTGGGCACCGAAAAGGTCACCACCAAAACCGGCCAGGTCGATGCGGTGAAGGTCGAGCGTGTGCGCGACCCTAGCCAGAGCAAGCGCATCACCGAGCTGTGGTTTGCCAAGAACTGGGACTACCTGCTGGTGCAACTGCGCCAGGTAGAGACCGATGGCAAGGAGTACGTAATCGTGTTGCAGGATGGCTCGGTCGATGGCAAGCCGGTGAAGGGCAACTGAGCCGGCGTTGTCAGTAACATCCGAAGCCCCGCCTTGTGCGGGGCTTTTTTGTGCCTGGGATTTCTGGGTTGCCTACATGAAACTTGTTTCATGCCAGTTTTATTTACTTAGCCTGCTAACAAACTCTATAAAGGAGGTGTGCGACACAGTGTCGCAGCCATCTGAAGAAGTGGAGTTTACCGATGACTGTCCAAGTAACCGAACGCGACGAATCGAAAATGTCCCACGAAGGCCTGGCCGCTGGCGTGCGGATCTGGGATGTGCACCAACAAGGCCAACTGGTGGGCATGTTCCACAATGAACACGAAGCGCACCAGTACCGCGTAGAACTGGAAAACCTGGAAAACCAGCGCACCACGCAATGACCCAGTCTTCAAACAAAAAACCCCGCCAAGGCGGGGTTTTTCGTGTTTACCACATCAGATCATCAGGGATCTTGTAGGCGGCATACGGATCGTCTTCGTCTGTTTCCTCGACATGCGTGTTCAGCAACAGGATACGGCTCGGGTCGCGCTCCTGGATTTTCACCGCAGCCTCACGCGGAATTACCTCGTACCCGCCGGCATGCGCCACCACGGCCAGCGCACCGTTGCTCAGCTTGGTCCGCATCAAGGCGTTTACGGCAATGCGCTTGACCTTCTTGTCGTCGACGAAGTTGTAGTAGTCCTCGGTGTTCAGCTTGGGCAGGCGAGTGGCTTCAATCAACTGCTTGATCTGCGCGGCACGGGCCTTCTGTTCGGCCTTTTCCTGCTGCTGGCGGTTCAGCTCCTGGTCGCGCCTGGCCTTTTCGGCCATCGCTTCCTTGGCCATGCGTTGCTGGCTGTCATCGACCTCGACCTGGCCTTTGTGCTCCATGCGCTTTTGTTTCTTTTCAGCTTTGTTGGTCTGTGAGACCTGTTTCTGGTTGACCAGACCGGCTTTGAGCAATTGGTCGCGAAGGGAAAGGCTCATGAATGTTCACTCACTTATGCAACAGCTCAGCCGCAGCTGGGCAGGTTCTTTTCCTGACGCTTGGCTTCACCCCAAAGGGCGTCCAGCTCGTCAAGGTTACAATCTTCAATGGGGCGACCACTGTCGCGCAATGCCTGTTCGATAAAGCGGAAACGCCGTTCGAACTTGCGGTTGGCGCGACGCAGGGCGTGTTCAGGGTCCTGCTTGAGGTGACGGGCCAGGTTGACAGCGGCGAACAACAGGTCGCCGACTTCATCCTCAAGCGCATCGGCATCGCCGTCAGCCATGGCCTGCAGCACTTCGTCCAGTTCTTCACGGACTTTGTCCAGCACCGGCAACGCCGCCGGCCAGTCGAATCCGACCGTGGCCGCGCGCTTTTGCAGTTTGGCTGCCCGTGACAACGCCGGCAAGGCTGCCGGCACGTCATCGAGCAACGAAAGCTGTTCGGGCTGGCTTTTTTCCGCGCGTTCTTCGGCCTTGATTTCTTCCCAGCGCGACTTGACCTGAGCCTCGCTCAGGCTAGGGGTATCCACTGGCGCATACAGCTCGCCAGTGGGGAACACATGCGGATGGCGGCGGATGAGCTTGCGGGTGATGCTGTCGACCACGCCATCGAACTCGAAACGCCCCTCCTCCCTGGCCAACTGGCTGTAGTAGACCACCTGGAACAGCAAGTCGCCCAGCTCACCTTGCAGGTGCTCGAAATCACCGCGCTCGATGGTGTCAGCGACTTCGTAAGCCTCTTCGATGGTGTGCGGGACAATACTCGCGTAGTTTTGCTGCAGGTCCCACGGGCAGCCATACTGCGGGTCGCGCAGGCGGGCCATGAGGTGCAGCAGGTCTTCGAGGGTGTAGGTCATTTAGGCAGGTCCTTCGGCGGTGGCTTCTTCGCGGGTGAACCCGCTCCCACAGGATGGATACAGGTTTTGAAATCTGTACATTACCTGTGGGAGCGGGTTTTACCCGCGCAGAAGGCACCGCAGTCTCAAGGGGTACGATTACGCCGCGTCTCGATGATGTTCGGCAACTGCGAGATGCGCCCCAGCAGGCGCCCCAGCGCGTCAAGGCCTGGAATCTCGATGGTCAGCGACATCAGTGCAGTGTTGTCTTCCTTGTTCGAACGGGTGTTCACCGCCAGTACGTTGATCTTCTCGTTCAGCAGCACTTGCGACACGTCGCGCAACAGGCCCGGGCGGTCGTAGGCGCGGATGACGATGTCGACCGGGTAGGTCTGCACCGGTATCGGCCCCCAGCTGACCTGGATCATGCGCTCCGGCTCCTTGCCTGCCAGTTGCAGCACCGAGGCGCAATCCTGACGGTGAATGCTCACGCCACGGCCCTGGGTAATGTAGCCGACGATTGCATCGCCCGGCAGCGGCTGGCAGCAGCCGGCCATCTGCGTCAGCAGGTTGCCGACACCCTGGATCTGGATGTCGCCACGCTTGCCGGTGCGCGGACCGGTAGGCTTGCGCGGCACCAGCTCGATCTGCTCGATACGCTCGGGCTCCAGCAACTGCTGGGCGGCGTTGACCAGGTGAGCCAGGCGCAAGTCGCCAGCTCCGAGCGAAGCGAACATGTCCTCGGCGGTCTTGACGTTGGTTTTCTCGGCCAGGCGTTCGAAGTCTACTTGCGGCAAGCCCAGGCGGCTGAGTTCACGCTCGAGCAAGGTCTTGCCAGCGGCCACGTTCTGGTCGCGTGCCTGCAGCTTGAACCAGTGAACGATCTTCGCCCGTGCCCGCGAAGTGGTGACATAACCCAGGTTGGAGTTCAGCCAGTCGCGGCTGGGGTTGCCGTGCTTGCTGGTGATGATCTCCACCTGTTCGCCCGTCTGCAGGCTGTAGTTGAGCGGCACGATACGGCCATTGATCTTGGCGCCACGGCAGTTGTGGCCGATCTCGGTGTGCACTCGGTAGGCGAAGTCCAGCGGCGTGGCGCCCTTGGGCAGGTCGATGGCATGGCCATCCGGAGTAAACACATAGACCCGGTCCGGCTCGATGTCGACCCGCAACTGTTCGGCCAGGCCGCCGATGTCGCCCAGCTCTTCGTGCCACTCCAGCACCTGGCGTAGCCAGGAGATCTTCTCTTCGTAATGGTTGGAGCTGGGCTTGACGTCGGTGCCCTTGTAGCGCCAGTGAGCGCACACGCCAAGCTCGGCTTCCTCGTGCATGCCGTGGGTGCGGATCTGTACTTCCAGCACCTTGCCCTCAGGCCCGATTACCGCAGTGTGCAACGAGCGGTAGCCGTTTTCCTTGGGGTTGGCGATGTAATCGTCAAATTCCTTCGGGATGTGCCGCCACAGGGTGTGGACGATGCCAAGCGCGGTGTAGCAGTCGCGGATTTCCGGCACAAGCACGCGTACGGCCCGCACATCGTAGATCTGGCTGAATTCCAGACCTTTGCGCTTCATCTTGCGCCAGATCGAATAGATGTGTTTTGCCCGGCCGCTGATGTCGGCCTTCACACCCGTGGCCAACAGCTCGTTCTGCAACTGGTTCATCACGTCGCTGATGAACCGCTCGCGGTCCAGCCGGCGCTCGTGCAGCAGCTTGGCGATCTGTTTGTACTGGTCGGGCTCGAGGTAACGGAAGGACAGGTCTTCCAGTTCCCACTTGATATGGCCGATACCCAGCCGGTGTGCCAACGGCGCATAGATGTCGAACACCTCACGCGCCACACGCAGGCGTTTCTCATCGTCAGCGGCCTTGACGGCACGAATCGCGCAGGTACGCTCGGCCAGCTTGATCAGCGCTACGCGCACGTCGTCGACCATGGCCACAAGCATCTTGCGCAGGTTCTCGACCTGCGCCTGCGAACCTAGCACCAGCGACTGGCGCGGGCTGAGGCTGGCACTGATGGCGGCCATGCGCAGCACGCCGTCGATCAGCTTCGACACCACCGGGCCAAACCGCTGGCTGACTTCGGCGAGGGTCACCTTGCCCTCGCGCACCGAGCGGTAGATGACCGCGGCCACCAGGGAGTCCTGGTCGAGCTTGAGGTCAGCGAGGATTTCGGCAATTTCCAGCCCAGCCTGGAAGCTGGACGTACCGTCCGCCCAGGAATGCTTGGCCGGGTTGCCCTTTTTCTCCACTTCATGGGCAAACTCGCAGGCTTCTTTCAGCGCTGCGCGATCCAGTGCCGAATCGACGCTTACCACATGGTCCAACCATGCATCGAGATTGATACTGCCGTCGGTGTTGACCGGCTGGTGCACTCTCACCTGTACCATCTTTGTTTTACCTTTCCATGCAGCGCACCACGCGGGTGCACTGGCGATCACCGTGCGCCCGCCATTCCGTGGCAGCCGCACCAAGGGGCCAGTCAGCTAGCCCGCTTCGAATAACGCCATGGCCTCGACATGCGCCGTTTGAGGAAACATGTCGAGAATCCCGGCCCTTTTTAACCGGTACCCCTGGCCGACCAGCACCTGTGCGTCTCGCGCCAGCGTGGCCGGGTTGCACGATACATAGACCAGCCTGCTGGCCTTGAGGCGGGCGATGCCTTGCACCACCTCGTAAGCACCGTCGCGCGGTGGGTCCAAGAGTACCGCAGAAAAGCCCTCGGCGGCCCATCCGGTGCCTGCCAAAGGCTGCGATAAATCGGCCTGAAAAAACCGTGCGTTATGCACATTGTTGTTCCGGGCGTTGGCTGCGGCGCGATCGACCATGGCCTGTACACCTTCTACAGCCACCACTTCACGCGCCTGGCGGGCCAGCGGCAGGGCAAAGTTGCCCAGGCCGCAGAACAGGTCGAGCACGCGCTCGTCGGCCTGCGGTGCGAGCCAGGCCAGCGCCTGCTCGATCATTGCCGTATTGACCTGGGCATTGACCTGGACGAAATCGCCCGGTCGCCAGGCCAGCTCCAACTGCCAAGGTGCCAGGGCAAAGCCCAGTTGCGCATTCGGGTCGACCGGCGCCGGCTCACCTTCGCCTTGCAGCCACAGCTGGGCATTGGCCTGCTCGCAGAACGCCTGCAGCCTGGCCAGATCTTCGGCCGGTAGCGGTGCCACATGGCGCACCAACAGCGCTTCGGCAGTACCGCTGAACAGTTCCACATGGCCTAGCGCCTGCGGTTTGCTCAACGAGCGCAACACCGTCGGCAGGTGACGCAGAATCGACTGCAAGGGCTGTACCAGCACCGCGCAATCGTCGATGGCGATGATCGCCTGGCTGGCTTCGGCGCGGAAGCCCACCTCCAGCTGGCGCGCCTTGACGTCCCAGCGCACAGCCACGCGGGCCCGGCGCCGGTAGCCGAACTCCGGGCCGCTCAGCGGTGCCGCCCACGCTTCAGGCTGCACACCGGCTACCCGCTGCAGTTGCTCGGCCAGTGTGCGCTGTTTCAGCGCCAGTTGCGCATCGTGTGGCAGGTGCTGCAGGTTGCAACCACCGCAGCGGTCATAGTGGCGGCACGGCGCTTCACGGCGCTCGGGGCTGGCCTGCAGCAAGCGCTCCAGCCGGGCTTCGACCACTTTGCCGCGGGCATTGAGCACGCGCGCCTCCACGGTTTCACCGGCCAGGGCACCACTGACGAACCAGGTGCGGCCGTCAAGGAAAGCGATGCCACGGCCGTCACCGGCCAGGCGCTCGATATCCAGGCGCTGCTTCTTGCCCACCGGGACCTGGGGGGTGCGGTTACCGCCGGCCGGCTGGAAGCGCAGGCCGCTGTTGGGTTTTTTCTTGGACATTTAGCTCGGGTCGAACAGGCCGGTAGACAGGTAACGGTCGCCGCGGTCGCAAATGATCGCAACCATCGTGGCATTTTCCACTTCGCGGGACAGGCGCAGCATGGCTGTGACGGCACCACCGGAAGACACGCCGCAGAATATGCCCTCTTCACGGGCAAGGCGGCGCGTGGTGTCTTCGGCCTCCTGCTGCGACATGTCGACCACACGGTCGACACGGGTGGCATCGAAGATCTTCGGCAGGTATTCCTCGGGCCAGCGGCGGATGCCCGGAATGGCCGAGCCTTCCATCGGTTGCAGGCCGATGATCTGTACGGCGGGGTTTTGTTCCTTGAGGTATTGCGAGCAGCCCATGATGGTGCCGGTGGTACCCATGGAACTGATGAAATGGGTGATGCTGCCCTGGGTCTGCTGCCAGATCTCCGGGCCGGTGCTGTTGTAGTGGGCAATCGGGTTGTCGCCGTTGGCGAACTGGTCGAGCACCAGGCCACGGCCTTCGGCCTGCAGCTTCTCGGCCAGGTCACGGGCGCCTTCCATGCCCTCTTCCTTGGTTACCAGGATCAGCTCGGCGCCGTAGGCGGTCATGGCCGCCTTGCGCTCGGCAGTGGAGTTGTCGGGCATGATCAGGATCATCTTGTAGCCCTTGATCGCCGCCGCCATCGCCAGGGCAATGCCGGTATTGCCGGATGTGGCTTCGATCAGTGTGTCGCCGGGCTTGATCTGGCCACGCAGTTCGGCGCGGGTGATCATCGACAGTGCCGGGCGGTCCTTCACCGAGCCGGCGGGATTGTTACCTTCGAGCTTGAGCAGGAGGGTATTGCTGGTTTCGCCAGCGATGCGCTGCAGGCGAACCAGAGGCGTATTGCCGACGCAATCGGCGATGGTTGGGTACTGCAAGGTCATGGCGTATTTCACAATCCGGACGGCAGGGGCGCCTATCATACCGGCAAACCCCTCGCGGCCATATCACGCAATCTGTGGTGCATATAGCTACAAGCTATATATAGCTCTAAGTCAGGGACCTCGCAGGCTTCAGAGCAGCAGAAGAGGCCGGCACATGTAACGGCAACCTCATCCACAACCGTAGCCCACGCTTGCCATTCTGCGCCCACAAGGTGCCGCCCTGGCGCTGGATGGCACTGCGGGCAATGCTCAGCCCAAGGCCGAAACCACCATCCCCCGGGCGCGAACCGTCCAGCCGCGAAAACGGTGCAAAAATACGCTCCAGATCTTCTTCGGCCACACCGCCGCCCTCATCCTCCAGCCACAGCCGCCAATAACTCCCCTCTCGCTGCCCGCCAAGCCGCACGACACCTTCTGCCGGCGAATGGCGAATGGCATTGCGCAACATGTTCTCCAGTGCCTGGGCCAGGTGGTTGAGATTGCCCTGGACCCAGCAATCATCGGGCACTTCGCAACGCAACTGCGCAGGCGACCAGCCGCTCTCGTAGCAGGCATTTTCGGCCAGCAGCTCCCACAAGGCCTGAACCTCGATCGGTTCCAGGTTCATCGGCGCGCGCTCGGCATCCTGCCAGGCCAGTTGCAAGGTGTCTTCGACCAGTTGCTGCATGCCGTCCACTTCCCGGGTCAGGCGCTCGCGCAGGCGTTGCAAGTCGGTTTCACCGTCGCAGGCCACTCGCAAGCGGCTCAGCGGCGTGCGCATTTCATGGGACAAGTCGCGCAACAATTGCTGCTGCATGGCCACAGTACCCTGAAGCCGCTCGGCCATCTGGTCGAAGGCACGGGCCAGTTCACCCAGCTCGTCATGCCGGGCGATGGTACGTGAATCCAGGCGTGCCGACAGTTGGTCGGCACGCCAGGCATTGGCCTGCTCGCGAAGCTGGTTGAGCGGCACGATCAGCATGCGGTACAGGCCCACGCACAGCAGCAAGGTGAACAGGCCAGGGATGATGCCGTTGGTGACGATACGCCACAGCAGGCGGTGCTGGTCGGGGTTGAAGCGCTGTGGCAATTCGATCACCAGCATGCCCTGCTCCGGCGCCCCCGGGAACGGGATGCGCAGCCACGGCTGGTTGGCGCTACGCCGGCTCATCGGCCAGTCGACCCCGCGCAGGCGGGTCAGGCGCTGCATGATCTGCGGGTTGAGGGTGGCGCTGTCGAGCGGCCTCAGGTTGATGTCCAGCACGCCTACCCAACCGCGTTCGCGCTCATGCATCCCCGCTACCCACTGATCCAGCCCTGCACGCCCACCATTGCGCCAGGCCTGCTCGGCCTCGCCGGCATAACCGCGCAACGCTTGGCGCGCCGGCTCCGACAGGAAGGCGTTCTGGGTTTCCATGTGCCGGCCCCAGGTGTAGCTGAGGCCGATCATCAGCAAGCAGAAGCCCACCAGCAGGATGGCCAGCCTCCAGAACAGCGAATGGCGGTCGAGCATGCCTATTCTGCCTCGCTGGCACTGAGCACGTACCCTTTGCCCCACACCGTGCGGATCTGCCGTTCGTGATAGCCGATGCCTTTGAGCTTGCGGCGGATCTGGCTGACGTGCATGTCCAGGCTGCGGTCATGCCGTGAATAGCCACGCTGCAGTACGTGCTGGTAAAGGAACGGTTTGCTCAGCACGTCATCCAGGTTGCGGTTGAGGATATCGAGCAGGCGGAACTCGCTGGGGGTCAGGCCGGCCATGTGGCCATCCAGGCGCACGTCGCACAGCCCTTCGTCAAACTGCAGCTCGCCAAGACCGGCCTGCTCCAGCGGGGCCTGATGGCGACGTTCAAGCGCCACGCGGCGCAGGATCGCCTCGATGCGCACCTGCAGCTCGGCCATGCTGAACGGCTTGGGCAGGTAGTCGTCGGCACCGCGCTGGAAGCCGCTGATGCGGTCCGCTTCGGCACCCAGCGCCGACATCAGGATCACCGGCGTGGCGCTGCGCTTGCGCAACTGCGCCAGTGCATCAAGACCGTTCAGCCCTGGCAGCAGGATATCCATGAGCACCACGTCGAACACCTGGCGCCCTGCCGTTTCCAAGCCCTCCAGGCCATTACGGCACCAGGTCACCCGGAAGCCGCCGCGCTGCAGTTCTTCGTGCAGGTAGGCACCGAGCACCGGATCATCCTCGATGGCGAGGATATTGGAGTTGTGAATAGCTACAGGATTCATTGGCAACTGCCATGCATTCTCAATTACGCAATTATTGAGCATCCTTGAGCCACCAGGCAACCGCCCTGCGACCAATGCCCCGGCATCGGTGCAAAACACGTACTAAAGAGGTGCAATGGTGCGGCAGGCGGAGTAACTTCGCGGCTTGGCCGTCAGTACTTGATGGCATCCAGGCACATCACAGGAGGCGAGTGTGCTCGATCGCTTGGGAATCCGCAGCCGGGTCCTGCTGCTGGCGCTGCTGCCAGCTGGCCTGATGGCCCTGGTGCTGGGCAGTTACTTTACCTGGCTGCAGCAGAATGACCTGCGCACCCAGTTGCTGCAGCGCGGCAAGATGATCGCCGAACAGCTGGCGCCGCTGGCCGCGCCCGCCATGGCCCGGCTGGCACCCGCACAACTGGAGCGCATTGCCGCGCAAACCCTGGAGCAGAGCGATGTGCGCGCGGTCGCCTTCCTGGCGCCCGACCGCACCCGCCTGGCCCACGCCGGCCCGAGCATGCTCAACCAGCCCCCCAGCGGCGGCACCGGCACCCAGTTGCTGCAACGCAGCGGCAATGACGCCACCCGCTACCTGATGCCGGTTTTCGGCCACCACCGAGACCTGGCCACCGATGCCGTACCGGCTGAAGCCGAACGCCTGCTGGGCTGGGTCGAGATCGAGCTGTCCCACGATGGCACTCTGCTGCGCGGCTACCGCAACCTGTTCACCAGCCTGTTGCTGATCCTCGCCTGCCTGGCGCTCAGCGGCCTGCTGGCGCTGCGCATGAGCCGCACCATCAACGGCCCCATCGAACGCATCAAGCACGCAGTCAACCAGCTCAAGGACGGCCACCTCGAAGAACGCCTGCCGACCATGGGCAGCCATGAGCTTGAAGAACTGGCGCGCGGCATCAACCGCATGGCCGAAACCCTGCAGAACGCCCACGAAGAACTGCAACACAGCATCGACCAAGCCACCGAAGACGTGCGCCAGAACCTGGAAACCATCGAAATCCAGAACATCGAACTGGACATGGCGCGCAAGGAGGCACTGGAGGCCAGCCGCATCAAGTCGGAATTCCTGGCCAACATGAGCCACGAGATCCGCACCCCGCTCAACGGCATCCTCGGCTTTACCCACTTGCTGCAGAAAAGCGAGATGACACCGCGCCAGCTGGATTACCTGAGCACCATCGAGAAGTCCGCCGACAACCTGCTGGGGATCATCAACGAGATCCTCGACTTCTCCAAGATCGAGGCAGGCAAGCTGGTACTCGACAGCATCCCGTTCAACCTGCGCGACCTGGTCCAGGACACCTTGACCATTCTTGCCCCGGCCGCCCATGCCAAGCAGCTGGAACTGCTCAGCCTGATCTACCGCGACACACCATGCTCGTTGATCGGCGACCCACTGCGGCTCAAGCAGATCCTTACCAACCTGGTCAGCAATGCCATCAAGTTCACCCGCGAAGGCACCATTGTCGTGCGCGCCATGATCGACGACGAACACGAAGACTGCGCGCAGCTGCGCATCAGCGTGCAGGACACCGGCATCGGCCTGTCACCGCAGGATGTACGCACGCTGTTCCAGGCTTTCAGCCAGGCCGACAATTCACTGGCCCGCCAGCCTGGCGGCACCGGCCTTGGGCTGGTCATTTCCAAGCGCCTGATCGAACAGATGGGCGGCGAAATCGGCGTCGACAGCACCCCGGGCGAAGGTTCGCAATTCTGGATCAGCCTGAACCTGCCCAAAGCCCACGACGATATCGAAGAGTTGCCGCTGCAACCGTTGCTAGGCCGCCGTGCCGCCATCTTCGATGGCCACGAACTGGCCCGTCAGGCGCTGGAGCACCAACTGGAAGACTGCGGCCTGAGTGTCAGCCTGTTCGCCTCCTACGACCAGTTGCTGCAAGCCGTACAAGCCGCCAGCCAGGCCGGCCAGCCGTTCGAGCTGGCGGTGCTCGGGGCCAACCTTGGCAACTTGTCGCCCGAGCAACTGGGCCATTACCATCAACAGCTTGAACGCTACCATTGCCAGTGCCTGGTGCTGTGCCCGACCACAGAGCAGGCGCTGTACCACCCCTATCTACCCAATGGCCATGGCCAGTTGCTGTCCAAACCAACCTGCACCCGCAAGCTGCGGCGCCTGCTGCTGGAGCTGGTGCAGCCGCGTCGCCCGCAGGGTGAGGTAAACAGCATCAACGGCCAGCGCCAGCCGAAAATCCTTTGTGTCGATGACAACGCCGCCAACCTGCTGCTGGTGCAGACCCTGCTGGAGGACCTGGGCGCCGAGGTATTGGCCGTCGACAATGGTTATGCGGCGGTACAGGCCGTGCAGGACGAGCCGTTCGACCTGGTGCTGATGGACGTGCAGATGCCTGGGATGGACGGCCGCGCCTGCACCGAACAGATCCGCCTGTGGGAGAACACCCAAAGCGGCAACCCGCTGCCGATCGTCGCCCTCACCGCCCATGCCATGGCCAATGAAAAGCGTGCGTTGTTGCATGGAGGCATGGACGATTACCTGACCAAGCCAATCAGCGAACGGCAACTGGCCCAGGTGGTGATGAAATGGACCGGCCTCAGCCTTGGCGCGCCGCAGCAGGCGCAGGCCGAGCAATGGGGCAGCAGCGATGAACTGAAGGTGCTCGACCCCGAAGAGGGCCTGCGCCTGGCCGCCGGCAAGGCTGACCTCGCGGCCGATATGCTGAACATGCTGCTGGCCTCGCTGGATACCGAACGCGAAGCCATACGTGCTGCCCGCGTGGCTGACGACCGCAGTCGGCTGATCGAGCAGGTACACCGCCTGAACGGTGCCTCGCGCTATTGCGGCGTGCCGCAGTTGCGGGCAGCGTGCCAGCGCAGCGAGACCTTGCTCAAGCAGGAAAACCCGCAGGCCCAGCAGGCGCTGGACGAACTGGACGAAGCGATCAATCGCCTGGCTGCACAGGCCAGGTTGAGCGCCTGAGTGGTTCTGGGCCAGGCTTGACACAGGTGTCGGTGAGATCGAGCGCCGCCCGCGCGGCGCTCGATCTCACCGACACCGACGCCTCCAAGACATACCCCCCAAAGGGAGCCCCGCCATGCGTACCCTGTTGTTCAGCAGCCAGCACTACGACCAGGAAAGCTTCACCCGGGCCGCCAGCGGTACCACCCTGGACCTGCACTTCCAGCCCGCCCGCCTGACCCTCGACACCGCCGCCTTGGCCGATGGCTACGAGGTCGTCTGCGCGTTCATCAACGACGAACTTGACGCCTCGGTGCTACAACGCCTGGCCGCCGGTGGCACGCGCCTGATTGCCCTGCGTTCGGCCGGCTACAACCACGTCGACCTGGCCGCCGCCCGGGGCTTGGGCCTGGCCGTGGTGCGTGTGCCGGCCTATTCGCCACACGCCGTGGCCGAACACGCCGTGGCACTGATCCTGGCCCTCAACCGGCGCCTGCACCGGGCCTACAACCGCACCCGCGAGGGCGATTTCACCCTGCACGGGCTGACCGGCTTCGATCTGCACGGCAAAACCGTTGGCGTGGTCGGCACCGGCCAGATCGGCGCCGCCTTCGCTCGCATCATGGCCGGCTTCGGCTGCCAGCTGCTGGCCTACGACCCCCAACCCAATCCGGAACTGCTGGCCTTGGGCGCGCGCTACCTGCCACTGCCCGAGCTGCTAAGCGAAGCCCGCATCATCAGCCTGCACTGCCCGCTGAACGAGCACACCCGGCACCTGATCAACGCACAGAGCCTGGCCCGCTTGCAGCCCGGCGCCATGCTGATCAACACCGGCCGCGGCGGGCTGGTCGACACCCCAGCGCTGATCGAGGCACTGAAAAGCGGCCAGCTCGGCTACCTGGGGCTGGACGTGTACGAAGAAGAAGCCCTGCTGTTCTTCGAGGACCGCTCCGACCTGCCCCTGCAAGACGATGTGCTGGCCCGCCTGCTGACCTTCCCCAATGTGATCATCACCGCGCACCAGGCTTTCCTCACCCGCGAAGCGCTGGATGCCATTGCCGCGACGACGCTGGACAACATCAACCGCTGGGCGGCAGGCAATCCACAGAATCTGGTGATGGGTTAGTGCTAGGATACGCGGCATTTCTGGAGGACCCATGGTCGAACACGATTTCCGCTATACCCTTTTCAACCCGCAACACACCCTGATCGAGTGCCGCTCCCTGGTGCCGGGCCGCTATCAGGTCACTGGCAACGGCGGGTCGATGCACAAAGGCGACACCCTGCTGGTCACCCTCAAGGGCAGCAAGGACTTGTCCATGCGCCTGACCGTGGAAAGCGTGCGCCACCTGATCAACCCCCGTGGCCAGTGGGTTGCCGTGGCCAGCGGCCCGGTATTCAACGAACTGGAAATCCTCACCTGGCAGGTCGAATGCGACAACTGCGATGCCGTGATGGACTTCGAGTTTGCGGTAGACGCCAAACTCGGCAAGCAAGCCCGCCAGCCTGCTGCCAGCGCCCGTGTCGCCGAGCTGGGCTGGGCCAGCCGTGGCGAAAAGCACCTGTGCCCGCGTTGCCAGGAGAGCGCCGAGTGAAAAATCTGCTGACCGGCGCGCTGATTGCTGCCGGCCTGCTCGGCTGTGCCGCCGAACCTTCCCGGTTGCAGCAAGAACGCAGCTATGTACTGGAATGGATTGGCGAACGCCCGTTGATCGACTACAGCCACCTGACCCTGACCTTGGCCAGCGACGGCCGTGCCTACGGCAACGCCGGCTGCAACCACTGGTTTGCGCCATACACGCTGGATGGCGAGCACCTGAGCTTTGGCAAGGTCGGCAAGACCCGCAAGCTGTGCGCACCTGCGTTGATGGAGCAGGAAAAACGCTTCTTGCAGGCGCTGGAAACGGTGCAACGCTGGGATGTGTCGCCGGTGGAACAGATGCGCTTCTGGCCAGCCGAGGGCAAGCCGCTGCGCTTCTGGCCTGAAGAAGGCTGAAGAATGCCGGGGCCGCTTTGCGGCCCCAAAATACATCAGGCGCCTTTCAAGGCCTTGATCTTGGCTTGCAAGCCTTCCAGGGTCTGCTCACCCAGCAACTGCTCGCGCACCTTGCCCTTGTCATCGATGATGTAGGTCACCGGCAGCGCCTCGCTGCGCGGCAAGTCGTATCGCTCGGCCGGGTCCTGGGCCAGCACGGTGAAACCGATACCTAGGGTTTCGGCAGCCTGCTTCAGGTCCTGCCCCTGCAAACCATCGAAATTCACCCCCACCACCTTGATGCCGTCAGCCGCCCACTGCTTGGCCGCTGCGTTTAGCTCCGGGATTTCGGTACGGCACGGCCCGCACCATTCGGCCCAATAATTGAGCACCAGCCAGTGCCCGTCGATCTGTTCGGCCTTAACCGTATTACCGTGTTGGTCCACGCCATAATCGGCACCGCAACCACCGAGCAACAGGCTCGCGGTGATGGCCAGTACTGCTGCCAGACGCCTTGCCATGGGTCAATCCTTCTCGAGTTTTAAAGCAAATTGGTCAGTCGCTGCGGTTAGAATAGCCGCCACAACCAGCTGGATGCGACCCGACATGACCGACCTCACGCTCTATCATAACCCGCGCTGCTCGAAATCCCGCGGCGCACTGGAACTGCTCGAAGCCCGTGGCCTGGCGCCAACCATCGTGCGCTACCTGGAAACCCCGCCCGATGCCACCACCCTAAAGGCCCTGCTCGGCAAGCTGGGCATTGCCCCGCGCCAGCTGCTACGCACGGGCGAGGACGAATACAAGACACTGAACCTGGCCGACCCGGCATTGACCGACGCACAACTGATCGAAGCCATGGTCCAGCACCCCAAGCTGATCGAACGGCCGATCCTGGTTTGTGGTGACAAGGCCGTGATCGGTCGCCCGCCAGAACAAGTGCTGGAGATCCTGCCGTGAGCCAGCCCTACATCCTGGTGCTGTACTACAGCCGCCATGGCTCGACCAGCGAAATGGCCCGCCACATTGCCCGCGGCATCGAGCTAGCCGGCATGGAGGCACGCCTGCGCACGGTGCCGGCGATTTCCACCGAATGCGAAGCCGTGGCCCCGGACATTCCGGCCAGCGGCGCGTTGTACGCCACACTCGACGACCTGCGCCACTGCGCCGGCCTGGTATTGGGCAGCCCCACTCGCTTCGGCAACATGGCGGCGCCGCTCAAATACTTCCTCGATGGCACCAGCAGCTTGTGGCTGGGCGGTGAACTGGTCGGCAAGCCGGCCGGCGTATTCACTTCTACCGCCAGCCTGCACGGAGGCCAGGAAACCACCCTGCTGTCGATGATGCTGCCGCTGATGCACCACGGCATGCTGGTGATGGGCCTGCCCTACAGCGAGTCGGCCTTGCTGGAAACTCGTGGCGGCGGCACCCCGTATGGGGCCAGCCACCACGCCGGTGCCGATGGCAAGCGGGAACTCGACCAACACGAAATCGCCCTGTGCCGCGCCCTTGGCCAACGCCTGGCGACCACGGCCAAGGCCCTGGAGGCCGCGCGTGGCTAGAAAGCCCAAGGTGTTGCCGCCGCTGCAATGGCTGGCACCCCGCGTGCGCCTGACGCGGGCGCTGAGCCTGGCATTCTTTTTCGGCCTGATTGCCTTGCTGATGGTGAACAACCTGTGGTTTGCCAACCTGCACGGGGCGCGGGTCGAGGTAATCCTGGCGATCGAACTGGCGCCATTGCTGTTGTTGCTGCCGGGCATGCTGCTGGGCAGTGCCCGGGCACATGCCTGGACCTGCTTCGTGGTAAATATCTATTTCATCAAGGGCGTACTGGCAGCATTCGACCCGACGCGGGCAGTGTTTGGCTGGGTTGAAGTACTGGTCAGCCTGGGGCTGTTCATTGCCGGGCTGCTGTATGTGCGCTGGAAGTTCCAGCATGAGCGGCGCCTGGCAGGCGAAGGTAATTAGATTCTTCGCGGGTAAACCCGCTCCCATAAAGATCGCGCCGCGCTCAAGACCTGTGCATTACCTGTGGGAGCAGGTTTACCCGCGAAGAGGCCGGCACAGGACTCAGTGGTTGACGGTATGCGCCAGCATCACCGACAACTGGCACAGCGGCCGCCCGCTCTCTTCGTGCCATTGGTTGAACGCCTGTTGCACCAAGGCCAGGTCACGCTGGCTGGTCGGCGGCTTTTCAATCACGTTCTGCGCAATCAACGCCGCAGCCATGTCATCTGTCGGGATAAACGTGTCCTTGCCGACCATGCGCAAGAAGCGCGGTGCAGACAACCCGCCCAGCTGGTTGCCATGCTTGGCCAGGTACTTCCACAAACCGACGATATCGGTCACCGGCCAGTCGGCGATGAACGCACCAAAACTGCCATGGGCCTTGGCGATATCCAGCACCATCTGCGCGTTACGCGGCACGCTCTTCAGTTTGCCCAAGTGGCGGATGATGCGCTCATCCTGCATCAGCCGCTCCAGGTGCTCGGCGCCCATCAGTACCACCTTCTCCGGGTCGAAGCCGAAGAACACCTGCTCGAATGCCGGCCACTTGGCATCCACCAGGCTGTGCTTGAGCCCGGCACGGAACACGCGCAGGGCCAAGGTCGACAGGTAGCGGTCGTCGCTGATATCGCGCAGTTGCGCCGGCGTGCGCGGCTGCGGCAAAAAGGCCTCCAGGGCCTGGGCCGAGCCAAACCGGTTCAGGCAGTACTCATGCAGCCACTGGTAATCGCGCATGGGTTCAGATGTTCACCACGTCAAGAAAGCGCGGGGTGGCACTCTCGTCGATCTTCAGGCTGGTGAAGTCGAACAGGTTTCGGTCGGCCAGTTGCGACGGCGCCACGTTCTGCATGGCGCGGAAAATGCTCTCGGTTCGGCCCGGGTGCTTGCGCTCCCACTCCACCAGCATGTCCTTGACCACCTGGCGCTGCAGGTTTTCCTGCGAGCCGCACAGGTTGCACGGGATGATCGGGAACTCCTTCATGTCCGAGTAGGCCTGGATGTCCTTCTCGCTGCAGTAGGCCAGCGGGCGGATCACCACATTGCGGCCATCGTCGGCGCGCAGCTTTGGCGGCATGCCCTTGAGCGCGCCGTTGAAGAACATGTTGAGGAAGAAGGTTTCCACGATGTCGTCGCGGTGGTGCCCCAGCGCCATCTTGGTTGCGCCGATTTCATCGGCGAAGGTGTACAGGGTACCGCGGCGCAGGCGCGAGCACAGCGAGCAGGTGGTCTTGCCCTCGGGCACCAGCTCCTTGACCACCGAGTAGGTGTCCTTCTCGACGATGTGGTATTCGACGCCCAGCGCCTTGAGGTAGGCCGGCAGCACATGCTCGGGGAAACCTGGCTGCTTCTGGTCCATGTTCACCGCGACGATCTCGAACTTGATCGGCGCCACCTTCTGCAGGTGCAACAGAACGTCGAGCATGGTGTAGCTGTCCTTGCCGCCAGACAGGCAGACCATGACCTTGTCGCCATCCTCGATCATGTTGTAGTCGGTGATGGCTTCGCCGGCGAGACGACGCAGGCGTTTTTGCAGTTTGTTCTGGTTGACCGAGAGGGTGCCCATAGCGCTTGGATCCGCGAGGTGTGACAAAAGGCGGCTATTTTACGCACAAACGCGCCGCGGCTGTAGGCATTCCGATAAAGACTTCAATGTAATCAGCAGTGCGTTCAACAGCGCAATTTGCTCTAAAAAGCTGGGTTTGTGCCGGTAACGGCTTCCTATACTGCGACATAAGGCCACATTACCGCTTGCTTCGGTGTTCGGGCCTCGGGCCGCTTGCGCTCCATCTGGGGGGCGTTTGGCAACATTGAGAGGAGTGACGGCATGATTCATCACGTTGTGGGGCTGTTTACCCATCCCGATCAGGAATGGCGGGAAATCCGTGGCGAAGAAGAAACCATCAGCCACATGTACCTGACGCACACCTTGATCCTGGCGGCGATCCCCGCCGTTTCCGCGTTTATCGGCACGACCCAGGTCGGCTGGGTGATCGGCGACCGGCCAGCCGTGATGCTGACCATGGAAAGCGCCATCTGGATGAGCATCATGTCGTACCTGGCGATGCTCGCCGGGGTGGCGGTAATGGGCGCCTTCATCCACTGGATGGCCCGCACCTACGATGCCAACCCGTCCATGGCGCAGTGCATCGCTTTTGCCACCTACACCGCCACCCCCTTGTTCATCGGCGGCCTGGCGGCGCTGTACCCGCACCTGTGGCTGGGCATGCTGATCGGCACTGCCGCCATCTGCTACACGGTGTACCTGCTTTATGTCGGGTTGCCGACGTTCATGAACATACCGTCCGACGAAGGCTTCCTGTTTTCAAGCTCCGTGCTGGCAGTGGGCCTTGTGGTACTGGTGGCGATCATGGCCGCCACGGTGATTATCTGGGGACTGGGCGTGGGGCCCGTCTACACCAACTAGAATAGACTGAACCAACACTGGGGCATCAACCAGGGGCCGCCGCAAGGCGGCCTCTGGCTGTGCGCTGACCGGTGGCTCGGCAGCCTGCCCGCGCATGCGGCATAATGCCCGGTCAGGAGAACCACCCCGCCATGCCCGAGCTGCTCAAACAACGCGTCGAAACCTGTTACCAGCAAGCCGAAAGTTTTTTCAAACGCCCCTTCCCGCGCCCCGAAGTCAGCTTCAAGCTGCGCGGGCAAAAAGCCGGTGTCGCCCACCTGCATGAGAACCTGCTGCGCTTCAACCTGCAGCTGTACCGCGAAAACCAGGAAGACTTCCTGCGCCAGACCGTAGCCCACGAAGTGGCGCACCTGGTGGCTCACCAACTGTTCGGCGACCGTATCCAAGCCCACGGCGAGGAATGGCAGTTGATCATGCGCGGCGTGTACGAACTACCGCCCAACCGTTGCCATAACTACGAAGTGCAGCGACGCGTGGTAACCCGCTACATCTACCGCTGCCCCTGCCCGCAAGGCGAGTTCCCGTTTACCGCGCAGCGGCACAGGCTGGTGCGTCAGGGGCGGCGATACCTGTGCAAGCGGTGCCGGGAGATTCTGGTGTACAGCGGCGAGACGCGGCTCGAATAGATCGGGTTTGCCTGCACCGGCCTCTTCGCGGGTAAACCCGCTCCCACAGAGATGTCACTGCCTCAGGCCCTGTGGAGGCCCTGTGGAGGCCCTGTGGTATCCCTAGGGTGTCCCTGTGGCATCCCTGTGGTATCCCTGTGGTGTCCCTGTGGTATCCCTAGGGTGTCCCTGCGGTATCCCTGTGGTATCCCTGAGGTATCCCTGAGGTGTCCCTGTGGGAGCGGGTTTACCCGCGAAAGGGCCGGAACAGGCAATGCAAAAACCCCGGGCATAAGAAAGGCGACCCAAGGGTCGCCTTCTTCCTACCTGCCTGCGCCTTACTTCTCGACGAAAGCACGCTCGATCAGGTAGTCACCCGGCTCGCGCATGCGCGGGGAAATCTTCAGGCCGAAGCTGTCCAGCACTTCGCTGGTCTCGTCGAGCATGCTCGGGCTGCCGCAGATCATCGCACGGTCGTCCTGCGGGTTGATCGGTGGCAGGCCGATATCGCTGAACAGCTTGCCGCTGCGCATCAAGTCGGTCAGGCGGCCTTGGTTCTCGAACGGCTCGCGGGTCACGGTCGGGTAGTAGATCAGCTTGTCACGTACCGACTCACCGAAGAACTCGTTCTGTGGCAGGTGCTCGGTGATGAATTCGCGATAGGCCACTTCGTTCACGTAGCGCACGCCATGCACCAGGATCACCTTTTCGAAGCGCTCGTAGGTTTCCGGGTCCTGGATGACGCTCATGAACGGCGCCAGGCCAGTGCCGGTGCTGAGCAGGTACAGGTGCTTGCCCGGGTTCAGGTCGTCCAGCACCAAGGTACCGGTAGGCTTCTTGCTGATGATGATCTCATCACCTTCCTTCAGGTGCTGCAACTGCGAGGTCAGCGGGCCATCCGGCACCTTGATGCTGAAGAACTCCAGATGCTCTTCCCAGTTCGGCGATGCGATGGAGTAGGCACGCATGAGCGGGCGGCCGCTGTCCTGCTGCAGGCCGATCATCACGAACTGACCGTTCTCGAAGCGCAGGCCCGGGTCGCGGGTGCACTTGAAGCTGAACAGGGTGTCGTTCCAGTGGTGCACACTGAGGACACGTTCGTGGTTCATGTTGCTCATCGATGGGGCTCCTGAAGAAAAACGCAGCGCGTGCAACACGCACAGTTGCGCGATAGTTTAGGGGCAGCGACAATATCTGTTAACTGGATTATCAAGATATGTGTTATCGGTTATATCGATATGCGATTTACACTTCGTCAGCTGCAAGTCTTCGTCGCCGTGGCCCAGCATCAGAGTGTGTCGCGGGCCGCCAGCCTGCTCGCCTTGTCGCAGTCGGCCGCCAGCACCTCCATTACCGAACTTGAGCGGCAATCGAGCTGCCAACTGTTCGACCGTGCCGGCAAACGCCTGGCCCTCAATGCCCTGGGCCATCAACTGTTGCCACAGGCGGTGGCCCTGCTCGACCAGGCCAAGGAAATCGAAGACCTGCTCAACGGCAAGTCCGGTTTCGGTTCGCTGGCGGTCGGTGCCACGCTGACCATCGGCAACTACCTGGCCACACTGTTGATCGGCAGCTTCATGCAGACCCACCCGGAAAGCCAGGTGAAGCTGCATGTGCAGAACACTGCACATATCGTGCAACAGGTCGCCCACTACGAAATTGATCTGGGTCTAATCGAAGGCGACTGCAACCACCCCGACCTGGAAGTGCAGCCGTGGGTGGAGGACGAACTGGTGGTGTTCTGTGCACCGCAACACCCGTTGGCCAAGCTGGGCCGTGCCGATATCGACAGCCTGTCGCAAGAAGCGTGGATCCTGCGTGAGCAAGGTTCGGGTACACGCCTGACCTTCGACCAGGCCATGCGCCATCACCGCGCCAACCTCAATATCCGGCTGGAGCTGGAGCACACCGAAGCGATCAAGCGCGCGGTGGAGTCGGGGCTGGGTATCGGTTGCATTTCACGCCTGGCCCTGCGCGACGCGTTCCGGCGTGGCAGCCTGGTACCGGTGGAAACCCCGGAGCTGGACCTGATGCGCCAGTTCTACTTCATCTGGCACAAGCAAAAATACCAGACCTCGGCCATGCGCGAGTTTCTTGAACTCTGCCGCAACTTCACTGCGGGCTTTACCCGCAGCGACGAAATCGTGCTGCCGCCAATTGCTTAAAGCAGAATCACGCCCCACACCAGCGCCACCATGGTCAGCGCCACCAGCTGTGCGGCGCTGCCCATGTCCTTGGCGTTTTTCGACAGTGGGTGACGCTCCAGCGAAATGCGGTCGATGGCTGCCTCCACTGCCGAATTGAACAGTTCGACAATCAGCCCCAGCAGGCACACGGTGATCATGATCGCACGCTCTGCGCGGCTGACCGGCAGCCAGAAGGCAATCGGGATCAGCAACACGTTAAGCAATACCAGCTGGCGAAATGCAGCCTCGCCCTTGAAGGCGGCGCGCAGGCCGTCCAGCGAGTAGCCGGCGGCGTTGAAGATGCGTTTGAGGCCGGTCTGGCCCTTGAAAGGCGATGTCATGTGAGTCACTTCACAAGTAAAAGGCCAGCAGACTAGTCCGGCGAGGGTCAAAAAAGCGTGAAGCCGGGCGCAATCAGTTGCTGGCAACCGATTCAAGTTGTTGCAGCAGCAGCGCAGCCTGGGTACGGGTACGCACCCCGAGCTTGCGGAAAATCGCGGTCACGTGGGCCTTGATGGTCGCTTCCGATACGCTCAGCTCATAGGCGATCTGCTTGTTCAGCAGGCCTTCGCAGACCATGGTCAGCACCCGGAACTGCTGCGGTGTAAGGCTGGCCAAGCCCTCGCTGGCGGCCTTGGCTTCGGCCGAGACATCAACCTTTTCGAACGCCTGCGGCGGCCACCAGACCTCGCCATCGAGCACCTTGCGCACGGCATCCTGGATCACTTCCAGGGGGCTGGACTTGGGAATGAAACCACTGGCGCCAAATTCGCGGGACTTGACCACCACAGCGGCCTCTTCCTGCGCCGAAACCATTACCACGGGGATCTGCGGGTATTGCCCACGCAACAGCACCAGCCCGGAAAAACCGTAGGCACCCGGCATGTTCAGGTCCAGCAGCACCAGGTCCCAGTCGGCTTTTTCGCTCAGGCGGTTTTCCAGCTCGGCAATGCTTGCGACTTCGACCAGGCGTACATCCGGGCCCAGGCCGAGGGTAACGGCCTGGCGCAGGGCGCCACGGAACAGCGGGTGGTCATCGGCAATCAGGATTTCGTATGTGGCCATCGATCTAAGGATCCTGTTCTGTGCCGGGCAATCAGGGGTCAGAAAGTGCCCGGCGGGGAATCGGCGCCAAGAATGCCGAGCACGGTCAAGGGTGGTCAAGCCAATCGCCCCGCCGCCTCGCCCACCCTGGCTGCCAGCTCCGTCATTATGAACCAAAGCAGGGGTTGTGCCCCTTGGACTATAGGAAGGTATGCAAACGCTGGTGGGTGTCGTCCTGATCATCCAGCGGCAAGCGCCGCTTGCCGCTCAAGTAATGCAGGCTGAACACATCCAGATAGGCATCCAGTGCCTGCGAAGCCTGGCTGTCGCCAGCAAGGTCCAGGCACATGGCTGCGACTTCCGCCGTGCAGAAGTGATCGTCACGCTTGGACCGGCGAAGGCGGTAGCGCGACATTTGTTCAGCCTGCAGGCTCAACACGGGGAAACGGTCCAGGTACGGGCTTTTGCGGAACATCTTGCGTGCTTCGGTCCAGGTTGCGTCCAACAGGATGAACAACGGGCGCTTGCCCGGCTCGCGCACCACCTCACTGACCACCCGTTCCTCTGCAACGAACTCGCCCGGGAAAACGATATACGGCTGCCAGCGCGGGTCGTCGAGCAAAGCCAGCAGGCGCTCGTCCACCGAGGTTCGTAGCCAGCCGAAAGCGGAAGTGTCTTCGATCAGGTCAGCAATCAGCCAGCCGGTATTGGTTGGCTTCAGCGGCTCGGTATCGTGCATCAACAGGCACATGCCGGCGTCGGCCTGCACCCGCGGCTTCCAGGCACACAGGCAATGGGTGGCAATGACCCGGCAGCCCGGGCAACGCTCTGCACGCGAGCCACGGGCAATGAAAGGCTTGTTGCTGCGGGCCAGGCGCTCGGCACGCAGGCGCGCTACCGCATGGCTCATGCCGGCAGGCCTCTGGACAGGTTGGAAATGGGCACAAGGATGACTCTGGGTAAACAAGGCCGCCAGTCTACCAGAACAGCGGGCAATTGCTGTGCAGGTGGCGGGCCGCTCCTTATAATCGGGTAATTACCGTGCCCGACATACATGCCCGCACGATTTTCACGGAACGCCGTCGGCCAGCGCATGTCAAAGCGCCAGTCATCGAACCAGGAGAGATTCATGCTGCGCCTTATCGCCCCCGTCCTGAGCCTGTTGCTCGCCCTTCCCCTGGCAGCCCAGGCGGCTTCCAAACAGGATTACGACCTGAATAAGATGCTGGAAAAGGTCGCCAAAGAGAGCAGCGTCGGCACCCCGCGCGCCATCAACGAGGACATCCTGGACCAAGGCTATACCGTAGAAGGCAAGGCGCTGGTCAACCACCTGAGCGTGCGCCAGAGCCACGCTGAGCGCATGCAGGCCAACCCGGCGCAGGTGCGCAGCCAACTGGGCGACAGCGTGTGCCGCAACAGCGGCTTTCGCAACCTGATGTCCAAGGGCGCCGTGATGGTCTACCGCTTCACGGTCTACAAGACCAACCAGCCGATCATGGACCAGGCCTTCGACAATGCCAGCTGCGTGGCCGGTAACAAGAAGAAGTGACGCTACGCCTTCTCGTCTTCATGAGCGCGCCAGTGCCCTTCAGCGGCTTCGGCGCGCATCTCGGCCAATAGCGCCTGCAAGTAACGCGACTGGCATTCCAGGCCAGCCAGCCTGCGTTGGCACTCGGCTTCCAGGCTCAGGTGATGCACCTGGGCCGCACTTTCCAGCTGCTGGTACAGCTGCCGGTCTACTTCGATGATCAAGCGATGCATACCGCCACCTCCTGCATCGACACGTTTCGCCTTACCAGTTAACCAAACCCGTATCGCCATTGGCCGCAGGCCGACGGGCGGCGCTGGCAAACACTCCGGCACAATCGGTCACGAGGGTCTAGATTGAGGTCAGAGGTATTGGTGCAGAAGGAGACGTTGCATGCCTTACCAATCGAATGAACTGCTGTTCAGCCACTTCCGCGACAACAACATCGACCTGAGCCACATCGACGCACAACTGCAACTGGTAGCGCCAAACAGCCCCAACCTGCCGCTCTACCGCGACATGATGCTGACCATCCTGCGCATGGCCCATGACGACAGCGACCGCTGGAGTGCCAAGATCACCCTCCAGGCCCTGCGTGAGCTAGACCAATCGTTCCGCACCCTGCAGCGCTACAAGGGCCGACGCAAGGTGACCGTGTTCGGCTCGGCGCGCACCCCGCTGGAACACCCGATGTACGCCCTGGCCCGCGAGTTGGGGGCCACCCTGGCGCGTTCCGACCTGATGGTCATCACCGGCGCGGGTGGCGGCATCATGGCGGCGGCCCACGAAGGTGCCGGCAGCGGCCACAGCCTGGGTTTCAACATCACCCTGCCCTTCGAACAACACGCAAACCCTACGGTGGACGGCACCGACAAGCTGCTGCCGTTCCATTTCTTCTTCATCCGCAAGCTGTTCTTCGTCAAGGAAGCCGATGCCCTGGTGCTGTGCCCGGGCGGCTTCGGCACCCTCGATGAAGCGCTGGAAGTGCTGACCCTGATCCAGACCGGCAAGAGCCCGCTGGTGCCCGTGGTACTGCTGGACTCGCCTGGCGGTAGCTTCTGGCGTGACTGCCTGGCCTTCATCAGCCGCCAGTTGGAAGAAAACCGCTACATCCTGCCCAGCGACCTGAAACTGGTACGCCTGGTGCACAGCGCCGACGAAGCGGTGGAGGAAATCAACCAGTTCTACAGCAACTATCACTCCAGCCGCTGGCTGAAGAGCCAGTTCGTCATCCGCATGCACCATGCCCTTAGCGAGGCGGCGCTGTATGACATTCAGGATGGATTTGCCGATTTGCGCCTGAGTGGCAAGTACCACCAGCAGCCGGACAGCAGCGCAGAGCACGAAGTAGGTAGTTACAGCCACCTGACGCGTTTGTCATTTGCTTTCAATGGCCGTGACCAAGGGCGCTTGCGCGAATTGGTGGACTTTATAAACCTGCCAGAAAACTGGGCTAAGCCGCAGCCCATGCATACCACGCAGCGGGCCAGAGAAGCGTTGAAGGCCAATTGATAGCGCTTGCGCGGTGCATGGCACCGGCTTGCCGGTGTTCACGGCTGACGCCGCACCGACAAGGGACGTGTGAGCCTGAAGCCAGCGCAGTACCTTGTAGGAGCGGGTTCACCCGCGAAGAAGCCCGCACGGTGCATGGCACCGGCTTGCCGGTTTTCACGGCTGAAGCCCCGCACCGACAAGGGACGTGTGAGCCTGAAGCCAGCGCAGTACCTTGTAGGAGCGGGTTCACCCGCGAAGAAGCCCGCACGGTGCATGGCACCGGCTTGACCGGTGTTCACGGCTTAAGCCGCACATAATGAGTGCGTCAGTTTCCTAAACGTAAACAGGTCTGCCGTTTAGTAATCATCGAGGTCACGCCCGCTGAGCAAGCGGCCAATCATCTCCATGGGGAAGCCCCGGTAAGCCAGAAAGCGGGTCTGCTGGGCACGGCTGCGCGGGTCTTGGGGGCATTGCCCGGCGAACTTGCGTTGCCACACGTCGCGCATGCGCCCCGCCCAATCCACCTCACTTTCGCGTAGCGCCTGCTCGATGTCAGCACGCGCCAAACCCCGCTGGCCAAGCTCTTCGCGAATACGCGCAGGGCCATAGCCAGAACCGGAGCGGTAGCGGATGAAACTTTCCAGGTAGCGGGCTTCACTCAGTAGCCCTTCTTCGGTGAGCCGGTCGAGTTCAGGCTCGATCAGTTCATCCAAAGCGCCGCGCTGACGCAACTTGCGCGTCAGCTCGACGCGACCATGCTCACGTCGCGCCAGCAGGTCCATGGCTGTCCGCCGGATGGCGACGGGGGTGTCGAGTACGGCGGACATGATCAGTTATCTACCGCGCAATCAATAACCGGCGTCAGCGTCGGCCAGGTCATCAGCGTCGGCTTCGGCAGCAGCAGCTTTGCCAGCCTCAGCAACAGCGCCCGCCTTCAGCAACTTGTCACGGATCTGCTTCTCGATCTCGGCACCAATAGCCGGGTTCTCGGCCAGGTACTTGGCGGCGTTGGCTTTACCTTGGCCGATCTTGTTGCCCTGGTAGGCGTACCAGGCACCCGACTTCTCGACCAGGCCCTGGGATACACCCAGGTCGATGATCTCGCCGTTACGGTAGATACCCTTGCCGTAGAGAATCTGGAATTCAGCCTGACGGAACGGTGGCGAAACCTTGTTCTTGACGATCTTGACGCGAGTTTCGCTGCCGACCACCTCGTCGCCTTCCTTGACCGCACCAGTGCGGCGGATGTCCAGACGTACCGAGGCATAGAACTTCAGGGCGTTACCACCGGTGGTAGTTTCCGGGCTACCGAACATCACACCGATCTTCATGCGGATTTGGTTGATGAAGATGACCAGGCAGTTGGCGTTCTTGATGTTACCGGTGATTTTGCGCAGCGCCTGGGACATCAGGCGGGCTTGCAGGCCCACGTGCATGTCGCCCATTTCGCCTTCGATCTCGGCCTTGGGTACCAGCGCGGCCACGGAGTCGACAATGATCACGTCAACGGCGTTGGAGCGCACCAGCATATCGGTGATTTCCAGGGCCTGTTCGCCAGTGTCCGGCTGCGAAACCAGCAGGTCGTCAACGTTGACGCCCAGCTTGCCGGCGTATTCAGGGTCGAGGGCGTGCTCGGCGTCGACGAAGGCGCAGGTGGCGCCGTTTTTCTGGGCTTCGGCGATGACCGACAGGGTCAGCGTGGTCTTACCCGACGACTCCGGGCCGTAGATCTCGACGATACGGCCTTTCGGCAGGCCGCCAATGCCCAGCGCGATGTCCAGCCCCAGCGAGCCGGTGGAGATGGCCGGGATGCCTTGACGCTCCTGGTCCCCCATGCGCATGACCGCGCCTTTACCGAATTGACGTTCGATCTGACCCAGGGCCGCAGCCAAGGCGCGCTTCTTGTTGTCGTCCATTGAAATCCTCACGTGTTCGACGTGGCCCTGACGGCCGCAATACCTGTATAAGTAGCCAGTATTATTCCACAGGCAAGCGCTCGCGCAAACCCCTGTCGTCGATTTACTCGGCACCAAGCTGTAACAAGCCGTCTAACGCGGCCATCACCGTCTGTCGGCGCACGGCCTCGCGGTCACCGTCGAACTGCCGCCGCTCGCTGAACACCCGCTGGCCGTCGCCCCAGGCCAGCCACACGGTGCCAACCGGCTTGGCAGGCGAACCACCGTCTGGCCCGGCCACACCGCTCACCGCCACGGCAAAGCGTGCCCCGCTGGCCGCCTGGGCACCGCGAACCATGGCTTCGACCACTTCCTGGCTGACCGCCCCCACCTGCCCGAACAACGCCTCGGGCACCCCCAGCTGACGGGTTTTCTGGGCGTTGGAATAAGTCACGTAACCGGCTTCGAACCACGCCGAACTGCCGGGTATGCGGGTGATGGCTTCGGCAATGCCACCGCCAGTGCAGGATTCGGCGGTGGTCACCTGTGCATTGAAACGGCGCAGGTGTTCACCCAGGCGGGTGGCAAGCGTGGTGATCGGGTCCATGTCGAGGCTCCTTGAAGACTGCCCCTACCCTATCATTCTGCGCCGCCGCCTGGCTCAGGAAACCCTCTGAGCGGCCCTGACAATTTCGCTGAAGGCCACCTCGTCACGCTGACCAAGACGCGGCAGCCCAGCAGGCCACTCCCGGTTCCAGTCAAAGTCGCCCAGCCTGCGCATGTCTTCAATTGCCGAACGCCACCAGATCACCTTGCATGCGCGCTGGTAGTCATCACGGTTCATCACGCTGCCGTACAACAGCTTGCGGCCGATACCCCGTAGCTCGCGCGGCACGCGCTTGAGGCTCCACTTCACCGAAAGCCGTGCCAGCCACGAGGGCACCGGGCGATGGGCCGGCACCTTCAGGGCGAGGCCCGGCATCTTCGAGTGGAAATGCTCGCCATGCCGAGCAAAGAAAATCTCCAATACAGCATGTACATACTGCTTCATCGCAAAATAATGGCTGATCACACCGCGCGCTTCATTGACCTTCGCCCCATGCAGTTCGAAGGAAAAGGCGATCTGCTCGATGGTGTGCAAGTCAGCGGCATAGGGTGCCCAGGCATCGATGCGCGGGATGGCACGCTCGGCAATACCGACATTACAGCGGGTAAAGCCCATGACACCGCTGTTGCACAACTGCAGATCATCGGCTGGGGCATTGCCTGCCTCGACCAGCCCGGCACTGAAACGAAGGTAATCGCTGTTGCGCGACGCTTCGCCCCAGTTCGCCTCTACCTCATCGACCAGGAACTGCCCGGCATCGACCTGGCTGAAGAGTTTGTGCGGCGACTGCAAGAACACCGTGTCGGTATCGATGAACACGGTCTTGTCTGCCCACTGCCCGGCGTGGGCGATGGCGCAGGCCTTGCGCCGATGGGTGTAGCCACCATCACCGGTCCAGGCTTGCAAGGTCTGTTCATCCAGGGTGATCACTTCCACCGGCCATCCGAAAAATGCCTGCGGCTGGTCGGTCAGCACGCGGATCACCGGCACGTCCGCCGGCTTGCAACGCGCCAGCGCGGTGAGGATGCTGAGTTTGGCCTCCAACTGGTAGATCCGGCGCTCGCCATAAAGAAGGTAGATCAGTTGTTGCTTTACATGGAGGACAGGGCTGGACACATTCATCGTGCGGGTCAAGGCTGGCGGCGGTTGTCGAGGGCCGCGCATTCTAGTGGGTTACTCGATTCAGCTCCACCATTGTTCGCCCGACTGCGCGCACATCCCCCATTGCCAGCGCCTGCATCACGACGAAAAAGCCTGTACCATTACCGGTTTACCATCGCCAACCAGATCATCCGCTGTAAGGCCCTGAATGTCTGATCTCTCCGCACACACCCCGATGATGCAACAGTACTGGAAGCTGAAAAACCAGCACCCGGACCAGCTGATGTTCTATCGCATGGGCGACTTCTACGAAATCTTCTATGAAGATGCGAAAAAAGCCGCGAAACTGCTGGACATCACCCTGACCGCGCGCGGCCAGTCGGCCGGCCAGTCCATCCCCATGTGCGGGATTCCGTTCCATTCGCTGGAGGGCTACCTGGCCAAGCTGGTCAAGCTCGGCGAGTCGGTGGTGATCTGCGAGCAGATTGGCGACCCCGCCACCAGCAAGGGCCCGGTGGAACGCCAGGTGGTGCGCATCATCACCCCCGGCACGGTCAGTGACGAGGCCCTGCTCGACGAGCGCCGCGACAACCTGATTGCCGCACTGCTCGGTGACGAACGCCTGTTCGGCCTGGCCGTGCTGGACATCACCAGCGGCAACTTCAGCGTGCAGGAGATCAAGGGCTGGGAAAACCTGCTGGCCGAGCTCGAACGCCTGAACCCGGTCGAGTTGCTGATCCCCGATGACTGGCCGCGCGACCTGCCGGCAGAAAAACGCCCGGGCGCCCGCCGTCGCGCGCCGTGGGACTTCGACCGCGATTCGGCGCGCAAGGCCCTGTGCCAGCAGTTCGCGACCAAGGACCTCAAGGGCTTCGGCTGCGACAAGCTGACCCTGGCCATCGGCGCCGCCGGCTGCCTGCTGACCTACGCCAAGGAAACCCAGCGCACCGCCCTGCCGCACCTGCGCAGCCTGCGCCACGAGCGCCTCGACGACACGGTCATCCTCGATGGTGCCAGCCGCCGCAACCTGGAGCTGGACGTCAACCTGGCCGGCGGGCGCGACAACACCCTGCAATCGGTGGTCGATCGCTGCCAGACCGCCATGGCCAGCCGCCTGCTCAGCCGCTGGCTGAACCGCCCGCTGCGCGACCTCAAAGTGCTGCAGGCGCGCCAGGACTCGATCCGCTGCCTGCTCGACGGCTACCGTTTCGAAAAGCTGCAGCCGCAGCTGAAGGAAATTGGCGACATCGAGCGGATTCTCGCCCGCATCGGCCTGCGCAATGCCCGCCCGCGCGACCTGGCCCGCCTGCGCGACGCCCTGGGCGCGTTACCCGAGCTGCAGAACGCCATGACCGAGCTGGAAGCGCCGCACCTGGCGCGCCTGGCCGCCATCACCGGTACCTATCCGGAGCTGGCCAGCCTGCTGGAGCGGGCGATCATAGACAACCCGCCCGCGGTAATCCGCGACGGCGGCGTGCTCAAGGCCGGTTACGACAACGAACTGGATGACCTGCTGGCCATCAGCGAAAACGCCGGCCAGTTCCTGATCGACCTGGAAACCCGTGAAAAGGCCCGCACCGGCCTGGCCAACCTCAAGGTTGGCTACAACCGCGTACATGGTTACTTCATCGAGCTGCCAACCAAGCAGGCCGAGCAGGCACCGGGGGACTACATCCGCCGCCAGACCCTCAAGGGCGCCGAGCGCTTCATCACCCCGGAGCTGAAGGCGTTCGAGGACAAGGCACTGTCGGCCAAGAGCCGCGCCCTGGCCCGCGAGAAAATGCTCTACGACGCCCTGCTGGAGACCCTGATCAGCCATCTGGCGCCACTGCAGGACAGCGCCGCTGCCTTGGCCGAACTGGACGTGCTCAGCAACCTGGCCGAACGTGCGCTGAACCTCGACCTGAACTGCCCGCGCTTTGTCGACGAGCCCTGCCTGCGCATCGAGCAAGGCCGCCATCCGGTGGTGGAGCAGGTTCTGACCACGCCGTTCGTGGCCAACGACCTGGGCCTGGACAACAGCACACGGATGCTGATCATCACCGGCCCGAACATGGGCGGTAAGTCTACCTACATGCGCCAGACCGCCCTGATCGTGCTGCTGGCCCATATCGGCAGCTTCGTGCCGGCAGCCAGCTGCGAGCTGTCGCTGGTCGACCGCATTTTCACCCGTATCGGCTCCAGTGACGACCTGGCCGGCGGGCGCTCGACCTTCATGGTCGAGATGAGCGAAACCGCCAACATCCTGCACAATGCCACCGACCGCAGCCTGGTGCTGATGGACGAAGTGGGTCGCGGCACCAGCACCTTCGACGGCCTGTCGCTGGCCTGGGCCGCCGCCGAGCGCCTGGCCCAGCTGCGCGCCTACACGTTGTTCGCCACCCACTACTTCGAACTCACCGTACTGCCGGAAAGCGAGCCGCTGGTGGCCAACGTGCACCTGAACGCCACCGAGCACAACGAACGTATCGTGTTCCTGCACCACGTACTGCCTGGCCCTGCCAGCCAGAGCTACGGCCTGGCCGTGGCGCAACTGGCCGGCGTGCCGACCGTGGTAATCCAGCGTGCCCGCGAACACCTTGGCCGGCTGGAAACCACCAGCCTGCCCCATGAGCAGCCCGCGGCCCAAAAGGCCAAGGACGCGCCGCAAGTGCCGCACCAGAGCGACCTGTTCGCCAGCCTGCCACACCCGGCCATCGAGAAGCTGGGCAAACTGCAGCTGGACGACATGACGCCGCGTCAAGCTATCGAAATGCTATATCAACTAAAGAACCTGTTATAACGGCACCCACTACAAGCTGGTAGAATCCGCCGCGGTTTGCTGGTGCTGCAGGTTATTAGCCTGGCCTGCAGCCACATGCCCGTAAACCGCGCGGCCCCGAGAGGAAGGGCCGCCGCCGTCGCCTGAGGAGAGAATTAGAAATGACCTTCGTCGTCACCGACAACTGCATCAAATGCAAATACACCGACTGCGTGGAAGTCTGTCCGGTGGACTGCTTCTACGAAGGCCCGAACTTCCTGGTCATCCACCCGGACGAGTGCATCGACTGCGCCCTGTGCGAGCCGGAGTGCCCAGCGCAAGCCATCTTCTCGGAAGACGAAGTGCCTTCGGGCATGGAAAACTTCATCGAGCTGAACGCCGAACTGGCTGAGATCTGGCCGAACATCACCGAGCGTAAAGACGCCCTGCCAGACGCTGAAGAGTGGGACGGCAAGACTGGCAAGATTGCCGACCTGGAGCGCTGATAGCGCCCGGATACGAAAAAGGCCCCTCGGGGCCTTTTTTGTTTTCTGCGGGCAAAAAAAAGGGGCGGTTTGACCCGCCCACATTTTTCCGTAGTCCCTGCTTGTCCCAAACATCATCCTGATGAAATCGCTTCTTGCGATGTCCCTGGCCTCCTCCCTGGAAGCCTGTGCATGTCCCTGTGCACAGTTCGAATACTAGCGGCTTGGGCTGGGTGGGCAAGCGTGAACCCTCACAGGGTGTTGCGGGTGACACATTTCTTCACAGCCGAATAAGCCATGATTTTCAAGGGGTTGGAAAAATACAGGGGCTGGAAACGACAATGATTTACTGAAGCTTGGATAGATAGCTTACAAAACAAGTAAGAAAAGGCTTACATGTAATGTTACTGGGGTGGCGCAGTGCACAATGAGGGCGGCGCTGTCGCGCAGAGAACAAAGACCATGAGCGTGCAGCCGACCTTGTGGGAGCGGGTTTACCCGCGAAAAATGTGACGCGGTGCATGGCACCGGCTGCGCCGGTGTTCGCGGGTAAACCCGCTCCCACAGGGATATCTGGCTTGCCAAGCACTGAGCCACACGGGTGAGACAAACAAAAACGCCCTGAGGTCATCAGGGCGTTTTGTGTGACAGGCTTTTACTACTGGAACAAAGACTCGCTGGACAAGCCGTTCTTCTCCAAGATTTCCCGCAAGCGCTTCAGCCCCTCCACCTGAATCTGCCGCACCCGTTCCCGGGTCAGGCCAATCTCCAGGCCCACATCTTCCAAGGTGCTGCTTTCATGCCCACGCAGGCCAAAGCGACGCACCACCACTTCACGCTGCTTGTCGGTCAACTCCCCCAGCCACTGGTCGATGCTCTGTGACAGGTCGTCATCCTGCAGCAGTTCGCATGGATCGGTCGGGCGGTCGTCGGTCAGGGTATCGAGCAGGGTCTTGTCCGAATCCGGGCCGAGCGAAACGTCTACCGAAGACACCCGCTCGTTCAGGCCGAGCATGCGCTTGACCTCGGCGACGGGTTTTTCCAGCAAGGTGGCAATTTCTTCCGGTGAGGGTTCGTGGTCCAGCTTCTGGGTCAGCTCACGCGCAGCGCGCAGGTAAACGTTCAGTTCCTTGACCACATGAATCGGCAGGCGAATGGTGCGGGTCTGGTTCATGATCGCCCGCTCGATGGTCTGGCGAATCCACCAGGTCGCATAGGTCGAAAAACGGAAGCCGCGCTCCGGGTCGAACTTCTCGACTGCACGGATCAACCCCAGGTTGCCTTCCTCGATCAGGTCGAGCAACGACAGGCCACGGTTCACGTAACGACGGGCAATTTTTACAACCAGGCGCAGGTTGCTTTCGATCATGCGCTTGCGGCCGGCAGGGTCGCCCTTTTGCGACAAGCGCGCAAAGTGCACTTCTTCTTCCGGCGACAACAGCGGCGAGAAGCCAATCTCGTTGAGATACAGCTGGGTGGCATCGAGCGCCCGGCTGTAATCGATGTACTTGTGTTGCTTGAGCGAAGAGCCCGACTTGGCCCTCGTCCGAACCGAAGATACAGCAGGTTCGTCTGACACCACATCCGTTTCCAAAACGATACCCGTCTCCATCAGGAGGACGTCATCGTCGATGTCAAACTCCGGCACTTCTTTACTGAGAGCCATTGTTATAGTCCTTTGCTGAGTTCGAACTCAGACTCGAGCGGCACCTTTATCCCTGGCAGCGCTTGAGCCTGTCCCCTCTACGTCACAGGAACAGGCAAGGTACAACGGTCAACGACGTGGCAGGAACTGGAGCGGATCGACGGGTTTGCCCTGGCGGCGAATCTCGAAATGCAGCTTCACCCGATCTGTGCCCGTGGACCCCATTTCAGCAATCGACTGCCCTGCCTTGACCTGCTGCCCCTCCCGAACCAACAGCCTGCGGTTATGGCCGTAGGCACTGACGTAGGTATCGCTGTGCTTGATGATGATCAGCTCGCCGTAGCCCCTTAAACCACTCCCGGCGTAAACCACCGCACCATCAGACGCAGCAAAAACAGGCTGTCCCAAATCACCGGCGATATCAATGCCTTTATTCAAACTACCGTTTGAAGCAAATTTTCCAATCAGCACGCCGTTGGCAGGCCAGGTCCAGCCACCTACCGCGCGCTCTGCAGCCGGCACGGTGGCAACCACCGGCGCGCTGGTGGAAGTGGCCGGCGTGGCCGGTTTGCTGGTGTTGGCGGGCGCCGGTGCAGGGCTCCCCACAGGCCGCCGCGTGACCGTGGTGCGGCTTGACGAGGACGGGCTGGAGACCACCGTGGTGGAGCTGCCGGAGGCGCTGCTGAAACGAATCGCTTGGCCTGGGCGGATGGTATAAGGCGCGGCGATGCCGTTGCGTGCGGCCAGCTCCTTGTAGTCCCAGCCATAGCGGAAGGCAATGGAGAACAGGGTATCGCCAGGCTTGACGATGTATTGCCCGGAAGTCACTGCCGGGCGCTTGGGTACGGTGTTGTTGCGGTCGACCACCCGCGCGCTGGTGCTGCTGGTGCTTGAGCAACCCACCAGTAGCGTGCCCATGGCCAATGCAATCACCAGAAGCTTGAAACCCGACCCGTCCTTGCGCTGCCGAATGACTGTGTGACCCACCCGCGCTCCCCTCATGGTGCCGAAAAACGATATGAAGACAAGAAATGCAATATTGTTGCAATTATAACCAAGCCAGCCGGTATTGGCAGGCTGGTGCAAAAGGCGGTTGTAAAGCCTCGTTGCACAACATGCGCTAGCGCTTCGCCCCGCCAGATAGACAGGGCGATGCTGCAAGAATTCGCCGGCGTCGCAAAAATACCGCCCGGCTTAAACCGGCACAGCTCAGGCCAGCGGCCCATTGAGCAGCGGCACGAAGCGCACGGCGCCCAGTACGCGACGGGAGAATCCATGCTCCTCGCGCACGATGAGCATCAGTTGCTGCACCTCGCCAGCCGGCCCCACCGGGATGACCATGCGGCCCCCCGGGGCCAACTGGTCGAGCAAGGCCTGCGGCACTTCCGGCGCCACGGCAGTGACGATGATGCCGTTGTACGGTGCCAGCGCCGGCCAGCCTTCGCAACCGTCGCCCCAGCGGAAGACTACGTTGCGCAGGTTCAGCTCCACCAGGCGCTCCTTGGCCCGGTCCTGCAGCACCTTGATGCGCTCCACCGAAAACACCCGCTCGACCAGTTGGGCCAGGATCGCTGTCTGGTAGCCAGAGCCGGTGCCGATCTCCAGCACTTTGTCCAGCGGCCCGGCCTCAAGCAGCAGCTCGCTCATGTGCGCAACCATGAATGGCTGCGAGATAGTCTGGTTGTGGCCGATCGGCAGCGCGGTGTCTTCGTAGGCGCGGTGCGCCAGTGCTTCGTCGACAAACAGGTGGCGCGGGGTACGACGAATCACGTCGAGCACCTTGGTGTTCGATACACCCTCTTCGCACAGGCGCTGGATCAGGCGCTCCCGGGTACGCTGGGAGGTCATGCCGATACCACGCCGCAGCATATCGTCCTCGCGCATCAGAGCAGGCCCTCCAGCCAACCGTCGAGCTGCTCGAAGGCATCACTGAACGTGCGGTCGAGTTGCAGCGGAGTGATCGATACGTAGCCTTGCATTACTGCATGGAAATCAGTACCCGGGCCACCGTCTTCAGCATCGCCGGCCACGGCAATCCAGTAACCTTCCTTGCCGCGCGGGTTGACCACCTTGGTCGGCGCCGCCGCCCGCGCCCGGTGACCCAGGCGGGTGAGCCGGATGCCACGGATGTGCTCCAACGGCAGGTTGGGAATATTGACGTTGAGTACCGTGCGCGGCGGCAGCGCCAGACGCGACTGTGCCTCGACCAGGCGGCGGGCGATATGGGCCGCGGTCGGCAGGTTGTCCGGCTGGCGCGACAACAGCGAGAACGCCAGCGAAGTACCACCGAGGAAACGGCCTTCCAGCGCCGCTGCGACCGTGCCCGAATACAGCACGTCGTCCCCCAGGTTGGCCCCCAGGTTGATCCCCGACACGACCATGTCCGGCGTATGGGGCAACAGCCCATTGAGCCCCAGGTGCACACAGTCGGTCGGCGTGCCGTTGAGGCTGATGAAACCGTTGCCCAGGGTTTGCGGGTGCAGCGGCCGGTCCAGCGTCAGCGAACTGCTGGCGCCGCTCTTGTCTTGTTCAGGGGCAATCACCGTGCACTCGGCGTAATCCGCCAGCGCAGCATGCAGCGCGGCGATCCCGGGTGCGGTAACACCGTCGTCGTTCGAAATCAGAATACGCATGGGCTGTCCGTCTGCCCTGCCGACACCAGATCCACGACTTCACGCACCACCACGGTGGCGAAGCATCCGGCCGGCAGGACGAATTCCAGTTGCAGGATATCAGGCTCGGGATAATGCCACGTAAGGCCGCCAATAGGGAGTCGCAGAATACGACGCTCGTGAGCCATGCCCGCCTGGGCCAACCACTGGCAAAGTGCCGGCTGACGGGCGCCGATGGCGTTTTCCAGTAGCGCAGTGGCGCTGGCGGCAGGCGAAGCCCCCTCGCCCCACATCGGGCCGGTCGGGTGCAGGTCGAGAATAGCCAGGCGCGGATCGGAACATTCCGCCTCACCTGCCGGAAAGAAGCTACGGCTGTCGGTGAACGCCAGCAGGTCGCCGACCTGGGCCCGGTCCCAACTACCTTCGGCGACACGTGCCGCCAGCAACTGATTGAACAGGTAGCTGCGCCCCGCCGACAGCAGCCGCGAACGCACATTACGCTGTTCCGGCAACGCCTTGCGCGTGGCCCAGTCGAGGGCGTCATGCACATTGCCACCGCCGTGGCCGAAACGCTGAGTGCCAAAATAGTTGGGCACGCCTTGCTGTTTGAGCTGTTGCAGACGTGCATCCACCGCCTGGCGATCAGCGTTCAGGGCAGTCAGGCGCAGGGTGAAACCGTTGGCCGAGTGCGCACCGCGCTGCAGTTTGCGCTGGTGGCGGACCTGCTTGACCACACGCAGGGTGGCATCTTCGGCACGTGACAGGTCCGGGTCGGCCTTGCCTGGCAGGTGCAGGCTGAACCATTGGCGGGTCAGCGCCTGACGATCCTTGAGCCCGGCGTAGCTGATGCTGCGCACCGGCACTCCGGCCGCGCGGGCCAGGCGGCGGGCGGCTTCTTCGGTGTTCAGGTCGCGCTTCTCGACCCACAGCCACAGGTGCTCGCCCTGACCCGACAGCGGGATATCCAGCACTTCATCGACCTGGAAGTCTTCGGCCACCGCCTTGAGTACCGCGGTGCCCAGTGGTTCGCCCGATGCGCGCGGGCCCAGTAGTTCCAGTTCGGTCATGCTGGCAGCAGCAGGGCGACCGAATGCACGGCAATACCCTCCTCACGGCCACAGAAGCCCAGTTTTTCGGTGGTGGTGGCCTTGACGTTGACCTGGTCGAGTTCGACCTGCAGGTCTTCGGCAATCAGCTGACGCATGGTTTCGATGTGCGGGGCCATTTTCGGCGCCTGGGCGACAATGGTGGCGTCGACGTTGCCGACCTTCCAGCCCTTGGCCTTGACGATAGCAACCACATGACGCAGCAGGGCGCGGCTGTCGGCGCCCTTGAATTGAGGGTCGGTGTCGGGGAAGTGCTTGCCAATGTCACCCAGCGCTGCCGCGCCAAGCAAGGCATCGCTCAGGGCGTGCAGCAGCACGTCGCCATCGGAATGGGCCAGCAGGCCGAATTTGTGCGGGATACGCACCCCGCCCAAGGTAATGAAATCACCGTCGCAAAAACGGTGCACATCGTAGCCGTGGCCAATACGCATAAGAAAACGCCCTGAATGAGTCAGGGCGTGATTCTACCTGCTTTAGCCGATATTGGGGCTGCCGTTGTAGGAGCGGGCTTATCCGCGAAGCAGGCGACGCGGTGTCTAGCACCGGCTGTGCCGGTGTTCGCGGCTAAAGCCGCTCCTACACAGGACCAAGAAGCCGAAGCTGTGCGTTATACCCGCCCCAGCGCCACCGCATGATGGCGCAAGTGCTCCTCGATGAAGCTGGCAATGAAGTAGTAGCTGTGGTCATAGCCAGGCTGCAGACGCAAGGTCAGTTCATGGCCACCTTTACGGGCAGCCTGCTCCAAGGCCTCGGGCTTGAGCTGCTTCTCCAGGAAGTCATCACGGTCGCCCTGGTCCACCAGCAACGGCGGGCACTCGCCAGCAGGTGTCTCGGCCAGTAGCACGCTGGCATCCCACTCGCGCCAACGCGCACGGTCTTCTCCCAGATAGCGGCTGAAGGCCTTCTCGCCCCAGGGGCAATCCATCGGGTTGCTGATCGGCGAGAACGCCGACACCGAGCGGTAACGCCCCGGGTTGCGCAAGGCGCACACCAGCGCACCATGCCCGCCCATGGAATGGCCGCTGATGCTGCGCTGCGCCGAGGCCGGGAAGTGCGCCTCGATCAGCGCCGGCAATTCCTCTACCACATAGTCGTGCATGCGGTAGTGCTGGGCCCAGGGCTGCTGGGTGGCGTTGAGGTAGAAACCGGCACCCAGGCCAAAATCCCAGGCGCCGTCAGGATCGCCTGGCACCTGCTCGCCACGCGGGCTGGTGTCGGGGGCGACGATGATCAGCCCCAGCTCGGCGGCCAGGCGCTGGGCACCCGCCTTCTGCATGAAGTTCTCATCCGTGCAGGTCAGGCCGCTCAGCCAGTACAGTACCGGCAGCTTCTCGCCCTGCTCGGCTTGCGGCGGCAGGTACACGGCAAATACCATGTCGCAACCCAGCACCCTGGAGTGATGCCGGTAACGCTTGTGCCAGCCGCCGAAGCTTTTCTGGCAGGAGATGTTATCCAGGCTCATGGCGTACCTCAGAAGTGGATCACGCTGCGGATGCTCTTGCCTTCATGCATCAGGTCGAAGGCCTTGTTGATGTCTTCAAGGCCCATGGTGTGGGTGATGAAGGTATCCAGCGGAATCTCGCCCTTCTCGGACATTTCCACGTAGCTTGGCAACTCGCTGCGGCCGCGCACACCACCGAACGCCGAACCACGCCATACACGGCCAGTCACCAGCTGGAACGGACGGGTAGCGATTTCCTGGCCGGCGCCGGCCACGCCGATGATGACCGACTCACCCCAGCCCTTGTGGCAGCACTCCAGGGCGGCACGCATCAGTTGCACGTTGCCGATGCACTCGAAGGAGAAGTCCACGCCACCGTCGGTGAGGTCGACGATCACTTCCTGGATCGGGCGGTCGTATTCTTTCGGGTTGATGCAGTCGGTGGCACCCAGCTGGCGGGCGATCTCGAACTTGGCCGGGTTGATGTCGATGGCGATGATGCGCGAGGCTTTGGCCTTGACTGCGCCGATAATGGCCGACAGGCCGATGCCGCCGAGGCCGAAAATGGCCACGGTGTCACCCGGCTTGACCTTGGCGGTATTGAGCACCGCGCCGATACCGGTGGTGACGCCACAGCCCAGCAGGCAGACCTTTTCCAGTGGGGCTTCTTTCTGGATCTTAGCCACCGAGATTTCCGGCAGCACGGTGTACTCGGAGAAGGTCGAGGTGCCCATGTAGTGGAACAGCTGCTGGCCTTTGTAGGAGAAACGCGTTGTCCCGTCCGGCATCAGGCCCTTGCCCTGGGTGGCGCGGATGGCCTGGCACAGGTTGGTCTTGCCCGAGAGGCAGAACTTGCACTTGCCACATTCCGGGGTGTACAGCGGGATCACGTGGTCACCCACGGCCACCGAGGTCACGCCCTCGCCTACCGCTTCGACGATTGCACCGCCTTCATGGCCGAGGATCGACGGGAAGATGCCCTCCGGGTCGGCGCCGGACAGGGTGTAGGCGTCAGTGTGGCAGACACCGCTGGCGACCACGCGCAGCAGCACTTCACCCGCCTTGGGCATGGCCACGTCGACTTCGACGATTTCCAGGGGTTTCTTGGCTTCGAAGGCTACAGCAGCACGGGACTTGATCATCAAAGGTCTCCAGACAGAGGGTCGATACAGGCTGCAGTGTAATTCAGCGCAATTTGATGAATAATCAGGACAAAGACAAAACATTATTGCCATACAGGGATAATCGATGAGCAGCCGTTGGGAAGGCATCGATGAATTCGTCGCCGTCGCCGAGTCCGGCCAGTTCACGGCGGCAGCCGAACGCCTGGGGGTATCTTCATCGCACATCAGCCGGCAGATCGCCCGTCTGGAGGAACGCCTGCAAACGCGCCTGCTGTATCGCAGCACCCGCCGGGTAACGCTGAGCGAAGCCGGGCAGACCTTTCTGCAACATTGCCAGCGCCTGCAGGATGGCCGCGAGGAGGCCTTGCGCGCCATGGGCGACCTGGCCAGCGAGCCCAAAGGTTTGCTGCGCATGACCTGCGCGGTCGCCTATGGCGAACGCTTCATCGTGCCGCTGGTAACGCGTTTCATGGCGCAGTACCCACAGTTGCGGGTGGACGTGGAGCTGAGCAACCACACCCTCGACCTACTGCATGAAGGCATGGACCTGGCCATCCGCCTGGGCCGCCTGGCCGACTCGCGGCTGGTGGCCACGCGGCTGGCACCGCGGCGTATGTACCTGTGTGCCTCACCGGCTTATCTGGAACGCTATGGCCGGCCGCACAGCCTGTCGGAACTGGCGCGGCACAATTGCCTGGTGGGTAGTTCGGACCTGTGGGCGTTACAGCAGGATGGCCGCGAGATCAGCCAGCGGGTGCAGGGCAACTGGCGCTGCAACAGTGGGCAGGCGGTGCTGGATGCGGCACTGCAAGGGATGGGGTTGTGCCAGCTGCCAGACTATTACGTGCTGGAGCACCTGCACAGTGGTGCGCTGGTGTCGTTGCTGGAGGGGCATCAGCCGCCGAATACGGCGGTGTGGGCGCTGTACCCCCAGCAGCGGCATTTGTCGCCGAAAGTGAGGCGCCTGGTGGATTACCTGAAGGAAGGCTTGGCGGGGTTGCCAGAGTATCGGGTGACCTGATCGGATGCCCGGACCGCTGCGCGGTCCCGGCGATTTCAGCGCCTACCCGCCCAGCGCTGGCGCAACCATTCCAGGTCTTCGGGCCGGGTCACCTTGATGTTGTCGCTACGCCCTTCCACCAGCCGCGGCGCCTGGCCGGACCATTCGATGGCCGAGGCTTCATCAGTCACCACCACATCCGACACCAGGCACTCGGCCAGCGCCCGGTGCAAGGCGCCAAGCCGGAACATCTGCGGCGTGTAAGCTTGCCAGATGGTACTGCGGTCCACGGTAGCGCTCACCCGGCCCTTGCCATCGGCACGCTTGAGGGTATCGCGCGCCGGTACCGCCAGCAGGCCGCCAACCGGGTCGTCCGCCAGTTCCGACAACAGCTTGTCCAGGTCGCTACGCGCCAGGTTGGGCCGTGCGGCATCGTGCACCAGAACCCAATCGCTGTCCGCTGCCCCTTGGGCATGGAGCAACAGCAAGGCATTGAGCACCGAGTCGGCACGTTCGTGCCCGCCCGCTGCGCGCTGGATTCGAGGGTCGCTGGCGCAGCGCAGGCCAGGCCAGTAAGGGTCGTGTTCGGCAATGCTGACCACCACGCCTTTAAGCGCCGGGTGGCCGAGAAAACAGTCGAGGCTATGCTCGAGAAGGGTCTGCCCGGCCAGCTCCAGATACTGCTTGGGGCGGTCGGCAGCCATGCGAGCACCAACGCCCGCAGCTGGAATCACGGCCCAGAAGGCCGGTAAGGTATCGATCATTTCTGTGGCAACTGGAAGAGGGTTTCACCCTCTTTGACCATCCCCAATTCATGACGGGCCCGTTCTTCAACGGTCTCCATGCCTTTTTTCAGCTCCAGCACTTCGGCATCGAGCACGCGATTGCGCTCGAGCAAGCGCTCGTTCTCGGCGTGCTGGTCAGCAATCTGCTGCTTCAGCTCGGTCACTTGTGCCAGGCTGCCGTTGCCCACCCACAGGCGATACTGCAGGCCACCCAACAGCAGGAGCAGAATGAGGAACACCCAATAGGGACTGCGCATCACGATTTCCAGGTTAAAAAGGCTGCCGTGTACATTCTACGGGGCCTCGAATAGCACGAAGCCTGGCCGAGGCCAGGCTTCGTTGACAGAAACCCGTTGGAATGTAGAAAAGTTCAGTACGAACGTTCCTACAACTCCGGCTGCTGCCTTTTTACCATCTCTTGCTTAGCCGCGAAACTCGGCACGACCACGGTAAACCGCTTTGGCGCCCAGTTGCTCTTCGATGCGCAGCAGCTGGTTGTACTTGGAAACGCGATCGGAACGGCACAGCGAACCGGTCTTGATCTGGCCAGCAGCAGTACCCACCGCCAGGTCGGCAATGGTCGAATCTTCGGTTTCACCGGAACGGTGCGAGATCACCGCGGTGTAGCCGGCAGCCTTGGCCATCTGGATGGCTTCCAGGGTTTCGGTCAGCGAGCCGATCTGGTTGAACTTGATCAGGATCGAGTTACCGATACCCTTCTCGATGCCTTCCTTGAGGATCTTGGTGTTGGTCACGAACAGGTCGTCGCCAACCAGCTGGACCTTTTCACCGATCTTGTCGGTGAGGATTTTCCAGCCAGCCCAGTCGGACTCGTCCAGGCCGTCTTCGATCGAGATGATCGGGAAACGCTCGGTCAGGCCTTTCAGGTAGTCAGCGAAGCCTTCGGCGTCGAACGACTTGCCTTCGCCGGACAGGTTGTACTTGCCGTCTTCGTAGAACTCGGAAGCCGCGCAGTCCAGGGCCAGGGTCACGTCGGTGCCCAGCTTGTAGCCGGCTTTTTCGACGGCTTCGGCGATGGCGCCCAAGGCATCTTCGTTGGAAGCCAGGTTCGGGGCGAAACCACCTTCGTCACCTACAGCGGTGTTCAGGCCACGGGCCTTCAGCACGGCTTTCAGGTGGTGGAAGATTTCGGTGCCCATGCGCAGGCCATCGGAGAAGGTCTTGGCGCCAACCGGCTGCACCATGAACTCCTGGATATCGACGTTGTTGTCGGCGTGCTCGCCACCGTTGATGATGTTCATCATCGGTACTGGCATCGAGTACTGGCCCGGGGTGCCATTCAGGTTGGCGATGTGCGCATACAGCGGCAGGTCCAAGTCCTGAGCAGCGGCCTTGGCGGCAGCCAGGGAAACAGCCAGGATGGCGTTGGCGCCCAGCTTGGCCTTGTTCTCGGTACCGTCCAGTTCGATCATGGCACGGTCCAGGGCCTTCTGGTCAGCCGGGTCTTTGCCCAGGAGCAGGTCGCGGATCGGGCCGTTGATGTTGGCGACGGCCTTCAGCACGCCCTTGCCCAGGTAACGGCTCTTGTCGCCATCACGCAGCTCCAGCGCTTCGCGCGAGCCGGTGGAAGCACCGGACGGCGCGCATGCGCTGCCGATGATGCCGTTGTCGAGCAGTACATCGGCTTCCACGGTGGGGTTGCCACGCGAGTCGAGAACTTCACGACCTTTGATGTCGACGATTTTTGCCATTGTTGTAAGCACTCCAGAATTGACGAAAACAACGCAGCTTTAGGGAATTCTTGCCTTTCGCCAGGCAGGGAAGCAGCAGGCAGGCCTGGCAAAAGCAACCCCTGACCGAACGGTCAGGGGTAGATCGGGGCGTACTTTACCCGAGAAATGAGCCTTGCGCGGACTTAACCGTCGGAAAACTCATCAAAGACCTGAAAAAATCAGGCCTTGTTCTTCTGGGCCAGGGCCGCCTTGACGAAGCCGCTGAACAGCGGGTGACCGTCACGCGGTGTAGAGGTGAACTCCGGGTGGAACTGGCAGGCGACGAACCATGGGTGGTCCTTGGACTCGACCACTTCGACCAGCGCGCCGTCTTCGGAGCGGCCGGAAACCACCAGGCCAGCATCAACCAGCTGTGGCAACAGGTTGTTGTTGACCTCGTAACGGTGACGGTGGCGTTCGGTGATCACGTCCTTGCCGTAGCAGTCGTGCACCTTGGAACCGGCAGCCAGCTGGCAGTCCTGTGCACCCAGGCGCATGGTACCGCCCAGGTCGGAAGCCTCGTCACGGGTCTCGACGGCGCCGGTGGCATCAGCCCACTCGGTGATCAGGCCGACAACCGGGTGACCGCTGTTGCGGTCGAACTCGGTGGAGTTGGCGTCTTTCCAGCCCATCACGTTACGGGCGAACTCGATTACCGCTACCTGCATGCCCAGGCAGATCCCCAGGTACGGTACCTTGTTCTCACGGGCGTATTGCACCGCGGTGATCTTGCCTTCCACACCACGCAGGCCGAAACCGCCTGGCACGAGGATGGCATCGGCGCCTTCGAGCAGGCTGGTACCTTGGTTCTCGATGTCTTCCGAGTCAATGTAGCGCAGGTTGACCTTGGTACGGTTGGTGATGCCGGCGTGGCTCATCGCTTCGATCAGCGACTTGTACGCATCCAGCAGCTCCATGTACTTGCCGACCATGGCAATGGTCACTTCCTGCTCAGGGTTGAGCTTGGCATCGACCACCTTGTCCCACTCGGACAGGTCGGCACCATTGCACTGCAGGCCGAAGCGCTCGACGACGAAATCGTCCAGGCCCTGCGCGTGCAGCACGCCCGGGATCTTGTAGATGGTGTCGACATCTTCCAGCGAAATCACCGCACGTTCTTCAACGTTGGTGAACAGCGCGATCTTGCGACGCGACGATGCATCGACCGGGTGGTCGGAGCGGCAGATCAGCACGTCCGGTTGCAGGCCGATGGAGCGCAGCTCCTTGACCGAGTGCTGGGTCGGCTTGGTCTTGGTCTCGCCAGCGGTGGCGATGTACGGGACCAGGGTCAGGTGCATCAGCATGGCGCGCTTGGAGCCCACTTCAACACGCAGCTGGCGAATCGCCTCGAGGAACGGCTGCGACTCGATGTCACCCACGGTGCCGCCGATTTCCACCAGGGCGACGTCGGCATCGCCGGCGCCCTTGATGATGCGGCGCTTGATTTCGTCGGTGATGTGCGGGATGACCTGGATGGTCGCGCCCAGGTAGTCACCACGGCGTTCCTTGCGCAGCACGTGCTCGTAGATACGGCCGGTGGTGAAGTTGTTGTTCTGGGTCATGGTGGTGCGGATAAACCGCTCGTAGTGACCCAGGTCGAGGTCGGTCTCGGCGCCATCGTGGGTGACGAACACTTCACCATGCTGGAACGGGCTCATGGTGCCCGGATCGACGTTGATGTACGGATCCAGCTTGAGCATGGTGACCTTCAGGCCCCGCGCTTCCAGGATGGCCGCCAGGGAAGCCGAGGCAATGCCTTTCCCCAATGAAGAAACAACACCGCCCGTGACGAATATGTAGCGCGTCATGAAAAACCCTAGAAGTCTGCGTTAAGGCGGCCAGCGCCGCCGGAGAAAGCGAAGGAAGGCCGAAGCCCCCGATCACCTGCGTCAATCACAGTGCATCTCGAAAAACTGCCGCGTCTGTACAAACCAGGGGTATCCCCGGCATGGAGCTCGCTCGTCATTTCCAGAATCAGCCCAGCAAAAAACTGCTTGGTAATCGGCAACTCCTGTGTTTTCGCGGAACCCACAGAAGCTGTATCAAGAAGGGAGGGTAGTCTACCCGAATGTACCCTTCAGCTCAAACCTTGCGCGTTCGTCGGTAACTGCCACTGCAGTTGGCAATCCGCTTGCACCCACCCGGGCAGGTTGGCCACCGCCAGCAGGCGCTCGCCGTGGTACAGCAACGGCAGGCGCGGGCGCAGGAAATGCGGCACTTGCTGCTCGTTGAGCAGGCGCTTGAGGTCGCGACGGCCACGGCCGGCAAGCTCGACAATTTCGCCACCCTGGCGGTAGGCAACGTGCAGCCCGACCTGCGGTACTGCGCCAACAAGCCGCACCGTGCCGTTACCCGGCAACTGCAAAGGCACGGCGGTATCGGGCCAGGCCATCTGACCAGCGGGCGGCCGCAGCCAGTCGCCACTCAACCACCAGATGCGCCCGTGGCTGCGCAGCACTTGCCCGTCGGCCAGTTGCCAGACGGGCTGGGCATCGGCAGCGGCATCGCGCAGGTCTGCCCAGCCGGCCCAATGCCGGGTGTCGGGCAATCTGCCGCGTTGGCTCAGCCAGTACTGCAGGGCATTGCGTTGACGCGCCGGCGACAGTGCCGTAAGCGTAGCCAGGTCGAGGGAGTCCAACCCCGGCCAGGCGAGCGGCGCCCCCTCCCCCGCAAGCGCCAGGTCAACCTCAGCCAGTTCGTCCAGCAGGCCCAAGGCCTCGCCCAGATGATCTGCGGCTCGGGCGAAGTTCTGGCTGGCCTGCGGCCAGCGCTGCTGCAAGCGCGGGAACACTTCGCCGCGCAGGTAGTTGCGGGCAAATCGGGTGTCAGCATTCGACGGGTCTTCGATCCAGTTCAGCCCTTGGGCTTTGGCGTAATCCTGCAACTGCTGCCGGGAACAGCCCAGCAACGGCCTGGCCAGACGCCCCTGCCCCAGCGCCCGCTGCCCTGGCATGGCGGCCAGGCCGCGCAGGCCGGCGCCGCGCAGCAGGCGGAACAGCAAGGTCTCGGCCTGGTCGTCGCGGTGCTGGCCGGTGAACAGGATGTCACCGGGCCCCAGGGCTTGTTTGAACGCGGCATAGCGGGCGTCGCGCGCGGCCTGTTCGAGACTGGCGCCGGGGGCGACCTGGACGTGGATGACCTGGAGCTCGATGCCGAGGTTGTTGCAGATGGCTTGGCAGTGGGCGGGCCAGGCGTCGGCTGCGGGTTGCAGGCCATGGTGGATGTGAATGGCACGCAGTGCAGGGGCTGTGTGATGGCGGGCGTAGTCAGCCAGCAGGTGCAAGAGGACGGTGGAGTCGAGGCCGCCGGAGAAGGCGATGTACCAGGTGGGGGCGCTGAGCCAAGCCGTGAGGTTAATCATCGAATCCGCACTCAATTCAAGAATGCATTCGCGGGCAAGCCCGCTCCTACAGGTATGGCGCAAGCCGCGTAGGCAGCGCAGTACCTGTAGGAGCGGGCTTGCCCGCGAACACCGGCGAAGCCGGTGCCATTCATTTCGCTATCAGAGGCCGTAGCTCATCAGGCGCTCGTAACGACGGGCCAGCAGCGCGTCGTTGTCGAACTTGCCGAGCATGTCCAGCTGCTGCACCAGGTCGGCGCGGATGCTTTCCGACATCTTGGCCGGGTCACGGTGGGCGCCGCCCAGTGGTTCCTGGATGACCTTGTCGACGATGTTCAGGCTTTTCAGGCGCTCGGCGGTAATGCCCATGGCCTCGGCTGCGTCTGCTGCCTTGTCGGCAGTTTTCCACAGGATCGATGCGCAGCCTTCCGGCGAGATTACCGAGTAGGTGGAGTACTGCAGCATGTTCAGCTGATCGCATACGCCGATGGCCAGTGCACCACCGGAACCACCCTCACCAATCACGGTGGCGATGATCGGGGTTTTCAGGCGCGCCATCACGCGCAGGTTCCAGGCAATGGCCTCGCTCTGGTTACGTTCTTCGGCGTCGATGCCCGGGTAGGCACCCGGGGTGTCGATGAAGGTCAGAATCGGCATCTTGAAGCGCTCGGCCATTTCCATCAGGCGGCAGGCCTTGCGATAGCCCTCAGGGCGCGGCATGCCGAAGTTGCGGCGTACCTTCTCGCGCACTTCACGGCCTTTCTGGTGGCCGATGACCATGACCGGCTTGCCGTCCAGGCGCGCGGTACCACCGACAATGGCGGCGTCATCAGAGAAGTGGCGGTCACCGTGCAGCTCTTCGAACTCGGTGAAGATGTGATCCAGGTAGTCCAGGGTGTAGGGACGACGTGGATGACGGGCCAGGCGGGCGATCTGCCAGCTGGTCAGGTTGCCGAAGATGCTTTCGGTCAGGGTGTTGCTCTTGTCTTGCAGACGGGCAATTTCATCGCTGATGTTCAGCGAATTGTCGTTGCCTACCAGGCGCAGGCCTTCGATCTTGGCTTGCAGGTCGGCAATCGGCTGTTCGAAATCGAGAAAATTCGGGTTCATAGTCATCCGTCTTGGGTCTACGGCCAGGCGGCCGGCCGGTTGATCCGTTTGGCGCCCTACCTTAAGGGATCAGGCGCATTCAGGTCGAGATTAAATTTTTGTCGGTTCAACGATATTGCAGGAAGACGTTCTCACGCCCGAACTGGTCACGCAGCGCCTGAATCAGCCCGTCGGCCGGGTCGATTGCCCACTGCTCGCCGAACTGCAACATGGCCTTGGCATCACTGCCGGTGTACTCCAGGGTGATCGGGCATGCACCGCGATGGCGGGTGATCAGTTCGCCCAGCCACTTCAGCCGGTCCCCCTTCAACGCTTCGTGCGCCACCTTCAGGCGCAGGCTCTCGGCCAGCTTGGTGCGCGCGTCCTCCATGGTCATGACCTGCTTCACCCGCAGGCGCAGGCCGCCGGAGAAGTCGTCGTTACTGACTTCGCCCTCAACCACCACCATGGCATCGTTCTGCAGCAAGGACTGTGCCGCCATGTAGGCATCGGCAAACAGCGAAGCCTCGATGCGCCCGGAGCGGTCATCCAGGGTAACGAAGCCCATCTTGTCGCCCTTCTTGTTCTTCATCACCCGCAGGGCAATGATCATGCCGGCGATGGTCTGGGTTTCGCGCGACGGCTTGAGGTCGATGATGCGCTGGCGGGCAAAGCGGCGGATCTCGGTCTCGTACTCGTCGATCGGATGGCCGGTGAGGTACAGGCCCAAGGTGTCCTTCTCCCCCTTCAGGCGCTCCTTCAGGGTCAGTTCGCGCACCTTGCGGTGGTTGGCGTAGACGTCGACCTCCGCCGCGTCGAACATGCTGCCGAACAGGTCGACATGACCGCTGTCAGCGGTGTGCGCCGCCTGCTCGGCGGCCTTGATGGCTTCGCCCAGCGCCGAGAGCAAGGTCGCCCGGTTGATGTCGATGTTGGCCTGGTACGCCTTGATCTCGTCATGGAAGTGAGGGCCCAGGCGGTCCAGTGCGCCGCTGCGCACCAGCGCATCGAGGGTACGCTTGTTGACCCGTTTGAGGTCGATGCGTTCACAGAAATCGAACAGGTCCTTGAACGGGCCGCCCTGGGCGCGTGCTTCGACAATTGCTTCCACCGGCCCTTCCCCGACGCCCTTGATGGCGCCCAGGCCGTAGACGATGCGGCCGTCATTGTTGACGGTGAATTTGAAGTCGGAGAAGTTCACGTCCGGCGCGTCGAGGCGCAGCTTCATGCTGCGCACCTCCTCCACCAGCACCACTACCTTGTCGGTGTTGTGCATGTCCGCCGACAGTACCGCCGCCATGAACGGCGCCGGGTAGTGGGTTTTCAGCCAGGCGGTCTGGTAGGACACCAGGCCATAAGCGGCGGAGTGGGATTTGTTGAAGCCGTAACCGGCGAACTTTTCTACCAGGTCAAAGATGTTACCGGCCAGGTCTGCATCGATATTGTTGGCCACGCAACCTTCGATGAAACCACCGCGCTGCTTGGCCATTTCCTCGGGCTTTTTCTTACCCATTGCCCGGCGCAGCATGTCGGCGCCGCCAAGGGTATAACCCGCCATGACCTGGGCAATCTGCATCACCTGTTCCTGGTACAGGATGATGCCGTAAGTCGGTGCCAGTACCGGCTTGAGGCCATCGTACTGGTAGTCGGCGTGCGGGTAGGCCAGCTCGGCACGGCCGTGCTTGCGGTTGATGAAGTCGTCCACCATGCCCGATTGCAGCGGGCCCGGGCGGAACAGTGCCACCAGCGCGATCAGGTCCTCCAGGCAGTCGGGCTTGAGCTTCTTGATCAGCTCTTTCATGCCGCGCGATTCAAGCTGGAACACCGCCGTGGTTTCGGCCTTCTGCAGCAGCTCGTAGGTCTTGCGGTCGTCCAGCGGGATGAAGTCGATATTGACGTCGGGCAGGTTGTTCTTGGCCTGCTCGCGGTTGATGATCTCCATCGCCCACTTGATGATGGTCAGGGTACGCAAGCCGAGGAAGTCGAACTTCACCAGGCCCGCGGCCTCGACGTCGTCCTTGTCGAACTGGGTTACCAGGCCACCGCCTTCTTCATCACAGGCAATCGGCGAAAAGTCGGTGAGTTTGGTTGGGGCAATTACCACGCCACCGGCGTGCTTGCCGGTACCACGGGTCACACCTTCCAGCTTCAGGGCCATGTCCCAGATCTCGCGGCCGTCCTCGTCGTTCTTGAGGAAGTCGCGCAGGATTTCTTCCTGCTCGTAGGCCTTTTCCAGGGTCATGCCCACTTCGAACGGGATCATCTTCGACAGGCGGTCAGCCAGGCCGTAGGACTTGCCCTGTACCCGCGCCACGTCGCGCACTACCGCCTTGGCGGCCATGGTACCGAAGGTGATGATCTGGCTGACCGCATTGCGGCCGTAGGCCTCGGCAACGTAATCGATCACCCGGTCACGGCCATCCATGCAGAAGTCGACGTCGAAGTCGGGCATGGAAACACGCTCAGGGTTGAGGAAACGCTCGAACAGCAGGTCATAGGCCAGCGGGTCGAGGTCGGTGATCTTCAGTACGTAGGCCACCAACGAACCGGCACCCGAACCCCGGCCAGGGCCTACCGGCACGTCGTTGTTCTTGGCCCACTTGATGAAGTCCATCACGATCAGGAAGTAACCGGGAAAGCCCATCTGGATGATGATGTCCAGCTCGAACTTCAGGCGGTCCAGGTACACCTGGCGCTTCTCTTCGTAATTGGGTGTGGTCTCTTTCGGCCACAGTACCGCCAAACGCTCCTCCAGGCCTTCGTGGGACACATGCCGCAGGTAGTCGTCGATGCCCATGCCGTTTGGCGTGGGGAAGTCGGGCAGAAAGTATTTGCCCAGCTGTACCTGAATGTTGCAGCGCTTGGCGATTTCGACGGTATTGGCGATGGCGTCCGGCAGGTCGCTGAACAGCTCGGCCATTTCCTCGGCCGATTTCAGGTACTGCTGGTCGCTGTAGCCACGCGGGCGGCGCGGATCGTCGAGGGTCCAGCCTTCACCGATGCACACCCGGGTTTCATGGGCGTCGAAGTCGGACTGCTTGATGAAACGCACGTCATTGGTGGCAACCAGCGGTGCGCCAACCTTGTCGGCCAGGGCTACCGCTGCGTGCACGTATTCTTCGTCACGGGCGCGGTTGGTGCGTTGCACTTCAACGTAGAAGCGCTCGGGGAACATGCCCATCCAGTCTTGCAGCAAGGCCTGCGCTTCGTCGTCCCGCCCCGCCAGCAAGGCCATGCCGATATCGCCTTCCTTGCCTGCGGACAGGGCAATCAGGCCCTCGCTGGCAGGGGCGATCCACTCACGCTGAAGAATGACCAGGCCGTTGCGTTGGCCGTCAGTCCAGCCACGGGAAATCAGCTCCGTGAGGTTGCGATAGCCCTTGGGGTCCATGGCCAGGAAGCAGATGCGCGAAAGCGGCGCCTCGGCGTCGGCACCGGCCAGCCACAGGTCGGCGCCACAGATCGGCTTGATGCCGGCGCCCATGGCGGTCTTGTAGAATTTCACCAGCGAGCACATGTTGCTCTGATCGGTGATGGCCACCGCCGGCATGTTCATCCCGGCCAGCGCCTTGGCGAGCGGTTTGATCCGCACCAGGCCGTCGACCAGCGAGAATTCGGAGTGGACGCGCAGGTGAACGAAGGGAACCGACATGGAAGATCCTGTAGCAGTGCTAAACGACAAGGGCGGGATTGTAGCTTAAATGGGGATGGGTTTTGAGGCTGCGGTGTCGCACAGCGAACAAAGAATGTAAGCGCCGCGGCCCCTGTGGGAGCAACTGTCTTTTGCTGCTTGTGCCGGCCTCTTCGCGGGTGAACCCGCTTCCACAGGTTGGGTGCTTACCTCAAGACCCAAGCGGGTTCACCGCGAAGAATCCAACGCAGTTATGGCACCGGCTGCGCCGGTGTTCGCGGCTAAAGCCGCTCCCACAGAAGATGGCGTAACGCCTGCAACAGAAGATAGCGTAACGCCTGCAAGCGCTCAGATCAGGGAATCAGTAACGCCTTCACGCGCTTCCCAGGCCGCCCGCACCGGGGCAAAGGAACGCCGATGAATGGGGGTAGGCCCAAGACGCGCCAAGGCCTCGAGGTGCACCGGGGTCGGGTAGCCCTTGTGCCCGCCAATGCCGTACCCCGGGTAGATCAGCTCAAAGGCGCTCATCTCACGGTCACGGGTCACCTTGGCCAGGATCGAAGCTGCGGCAATAGCAGGGACCTGGCTATCCCCCTTGACCACCGGCGCCGCCGCTACCGCCAGTTTCGGGCAACGGTTTCCGTCGATCAGGGCTAGCTTCGGCGTAACGTGCAGGCCTTCGACCGCGCGCTGCATGGCCAGCATGGTGGCCTGCAGGATGTTGAGGCGGTCGATTTCTTCGACCTCCGCGCGAGCAATGCAAAAGCTCAGGGCCTTTTCACAGATCTCGTCGAACAGCGCCTCACGCTTGGCCTCGGAGAGTTTCTTCGAGTCGTTCAGGCCCAGGATCGGCCGCGCCGGATCAAGGATCACTGCCGCCGTAACCACCGCGCCGCACAGCGGGCCACGGCCCACCTCGTCAACACCGGCGACCAGGTCTTCGACCAGGTTGAAGTCCAGTCCAATTTGCATGTCAGCGGTCCTTGAGCATTGCCAGTACCGCCTCGGCCGCCTGGTTGGAGGCGTCGCGGCGCAGGGTGCGGTGAATTTCGTCGAAACGTTCGGTCTGCTGGGAACCATCACGCACCAGCGGTGCCAGGGTGTTGGCCAACGCTTCGCTGGTGGCGGCGTCCTGCAGCAATTCAGGCACCAGCTCGCGCTGGGCCAGCAGGTTCGGCAACGACACGTAAGGGCTTTTCACCAGACGCTTGAGAATCCAGTACGTCAGCGGCGCCAGGCGGTAGGCCACCACCATCGGCCGCTTGTACAGCAAGGCTTCGAGGGTGGCGGTACCCGAGGCGATCAACACCGCGTCACAGGCTGCCAGCGCCTGATGGGACTGGCCATCGAGCAGGGTCAGTGGCAATTGGCGCCCTTCGAGCATCTGTTCGACCTGAGCGCGCCGCGCCGCATTGGCACAGGGCAATACGAAACGCACACCCGGCACTTGTTGGCACAAGCGCTCGGCAGCATCAAGGAACAACGCACCCAAGCGCCCTACTTCGCCCCCCCGGCTACCCGGCATCAGTGCCACCACAGGCCCATCGCCAAGGCCGAGCGCGGCACGCGCGGCCGGGCGGTCGGCTTGCAGCGGGATGGTATCGGCCAGCGGGTGGCCGACAAAACGCACCGGCACGCCCTGCTCTTCATAGAACCGCGCCTCGAATGGCAGCAGCGTCAGCATCAGGTCGCAGCCTTCGCGAATCTTCAGCACACGCTTCTGCCGCCAGGCCCAGACCGACGGGCTGACGTAGTGCACGGTCTTGATCCCGGCCTGACGCAGCTTCAGCTCGATGTTGAGGGTAAAATCCGGTGCGTCGATACCGATGAATACATCCGGTTTTTCCTCGATCAGGGTCTGGATCAGCAACTTGCGCCGCTTGAGCAGCTCGCGCAGGCGGCCCAATACTTCGACCAGGCCCATGACGGCCAGGCGTTCCATCGGGAAATAGGACTGCAGGCCCTCGGCTTCCATCAAGGGGCCGCCAACGCCGATAAACCGAACCTCGGGGTTGCGTGCCTTGAGGGCACGCATCAGGCCAGAGCCCAGAATATCGCCGCTGGCCTCACCGGCGACCAGCGCTACGCAAAGCTGGGCCATATCAGCGGGTAATGCCGCGGGCGGAATTCACGATCGACTGGCGGAACAGCTCGACCTCAGGGTGTTGCGCGGCAGGTTCGGCCAGCTCCTTCAGCGCGTCTTCGACGGTCAGGCCCTGACGATAGACAATCTTGTAGCAACGGCGCAGTACATGGATCACCTCATCGCTGAAACCACGGCGGCGCATGCCTTCGAAGTTCATGCTGCGGGCTTCGGCCGGGCTACCGAATACGGTAACGAAGGCCGGAACGTCTTTGCCAATCGCTGTGCCCATGCCGGAAAACGCGTGAGCACCGATATGGCAGTACTGGTGCACCAGGGTGTAACCGGACAGGATCGCCCAGTCACCCACGTGCACATGGCCGGCCAATGCCGTGTTGTTGACCAGAATGCAGTGGCTGCCGATGACGCTGTCGTGACCGATGTGGGCATAGGCCATGATCAGGTTGTGATCGCCCACGGTGGTTTCAGCACGGTCCTGAATGGTGCCGCGGTGAATCGTTACACCCTCGCGGATCACATTGTGGTCGCCGATCACCAGACGCGTCGGCTCACCCTTGTACTTGAGGTCCGGGGTGTCTTCGCCAATCGAGGAAAACTGAAAGATACGGTTGTGCCTGCCGATACGGGTCGGCCCCTTGAGCACAACATGCGGGCCGATGACGGTGCCCTCTCCGATTTCTACATCAGGGCCAACGATCGACCAAGGGCCGACCTCGACACCATCGGCGAGCTTGGCCGACGGATCGATGATGGCCCGAGGATCAATCAAATTCATAGGGAGCGTTCCGCGCAGGTGATTTCTGCAGAGCAAACCGGCTTGCCGTCGACCAGGGCGCGGCATTCGAACTTCCAGATCATGCTTTTGCGGCTGAGGAACTTGGCTTCCAGCACCAACTGGTCACCCGGCAGTACCGGCTGACGGAAACGCAGTTTGTCGGAACCGACGAAGTAGTACAGCGTACCATCGGCCGGCTTGGCATCGAGCATCTTGAAACCAAGGATACCGGCCGCCTGGGCCATGGCTTCGATAATCAGGACGCCCGGCATGATCGGGTGCGCCGGGAAATGGCCATTGAAGAACGGCTCGTTGATGCTGACATTCTTGTAGGCACGAATGCTCTGGGCCTCGAAGTCCAGATCCGTCACGCGGTCCACAAGCAGGAACGGGTAACGGTGAGGCAGGTATTCGCGAATCTCGTTGATGTCCATCATTTCGGGGGGGAAGCCTGTAATAAGAATAGGGAGCGCAGGTGCTGACCACACGCTCCTTTTGCAATCCAAAGAGGAGCCAGCTAGCGACTGTTCACTCTTGCTCAGGGAATGGTATCAGCCTTCTGATGTCGGCAGGCCACCTGAGGTCACGGTATCGACGCGTTTTTCCAGCTGCTGAAGGCGCTTGGCCATGTCATCGAGCTGGCGGATGCGCGCAGCGCTCTTGCGCCAGTCAGCCAAAGGCTGCATGGCTGTGCCGGATGAATAGGAACCCGGTTCGGTGATCGAACGGGTTACCATGGTCATGCCGGAAACAAATACGTTATCGCAAATATCAATATGCCCCACCAGGCCTACGCCGCCGGCCAGCATGCAATGCTTGCCGATGCGCGTACTGCCCGAAATACCCACGCAAGCAGCCATGGCAGTGTGGTCACCGATCTGTACGTTGTGGGCGATCTGGATCTGATTGTCGAGCTTGACCCCGTCGCCAATCCGCGTGTCGGACAACGCACCACGGTCAACGGCAGTATTGACGCCGATTTCCACGTCATCACCAATGGTGACACCGCCAATCTGGGCGATCTTGCGCCAGATGCCCTTCTCATTGGCAAAGCCGAAGCCTTCGCCGCCGATCACTGCACCTGACTGAATGACCACACGCTTGCCGATGGTGACGTCGTGATACAACGTAACCCGCGGCGCCAGCCAGCCGCCCTCACCTACAACGCAACGCGCACCGATGAAGCAATGTGCGCCGATGCTGACATCAGCTTCGATGCGCGCACCGCTTTCGATAACCGCGAACGGCCCGATGCTGGCGCTGGCGTCCACCTGCGCGTCCTCCGCCACCACGGCGCTGGGATGGATTCCCGCCACAGCCTTGGGTTTGGGGTCGAACAGATGAGAAATACGCGCATACGCCTGGTACGGGTCGGCCACGACCAGGGCATTGCCGGCGAAGCTTTCGGCATCCGCAGCCTTGAGCAGTACCGCGCCCGCCTGGCAGTTATCCAGGTATTTGCGGTACTGCGGGTTGGCGAGGAAGCTCAACTGACCCGGGCCAGCCTCTTGCAAGGTAGCCAGCCCGGTAATCTGCAGCGCCTCAGGCCCCTTGAGGGTGGCACCGAGGGCCTCGGCCAGCTGGCCTAGCGTCATGGTCACACTCATATCAACGGGCTTGGTTCATGCGCTCGATGACCTGGCGGGTGATGTCGTACTGAGGTTTGACATCAATTACCGCGCCACGCTCGAGCACCAGGTCGTAACCGCCCTTCTTGATCACTTCTTCGACAGCGCCATCCAGCTTCGGCTTCAGTTGCTTGAGCATGTCACGGTCAGCAACGGCCTTGGCTTCGTTCAGTTCTTTGGACTGGAACTGGAAGTCACGGGCTTTCTGCTTGAACTCGAGCTCCAGGCGCTCACGCTCCTGCTGCTGCATCTTGTCGCCGCCCTTGATCAGGCGGTCCTGGATGCCCTTGGCGCTGCTTTCCAGGCTTTTCAGCTTGGTCAGTTGCGGGCCGAATTTTTTCTCGGCATCAACCGCGTACTTCTTGGCGGCATCCGATTCAAGCAGGGCCATCTGATAGTTCAGGACAGCAACCTTCATTTCGGCGAAAGCCGGGGTGGCGACCAGCGCCGCGGCCACTACGGCCAGTTGAGCCAATTTACGCACGATGCACTCCTGGATAAACCGTTGTCATTAAGCAGGGGCCGACCTTAGAAGGTCTGGCCCAGAGAGAATTGGAACACCTGGGTATCGGCATCGTCCGGCTTCTTGACCGGCATTGCCAGGCTGAAGCTCAGCGGGCCCAGTGCGGTAATCCAGGTCACACCCAGGCCGACCGAACTGGCCATGCCAGAGAAGCCGACCTTCTCGCAGTCAGGCTTGCTGCCGCAGTTGGTATCGAACACGTTACCCACGTCCCAGAACACGGAGGTGCGCAGCGAACGCTGGTCCTTGACGAACGGCAGCGGGAACAGCAGCTCGACACCACCTTGCACCAGCACGTTACCACCAAAGGGCAACGGATCCTGGTCCGGGTCACGGATGGTACCCGGCTTGCCGCCCGGGTTGCCTTCACCGCGGCTCGGGGTACTGCGTGGGCCAAGGCTGCTGTCCTTGAAGCCACGGACGGAGTTGAAGCCACCCGCGAAATAGTTCTCGTAGAACGGCAGGCCCGAGGTGCTGCCGTAACCATCACCATAGCCCAGCTCGGTGTGCAGGCGCAGGGTGTAGTCGTTGGTGATCGGCTTGAACAGCTGACCACGGTAATCAAGCTTGAAGAACGACAGATCACTGCCCGGAATGGTCGATTCCAGGGTCAGGCTTTGCGAGTGACCCCGGGTAGCCAGCACGCCCTTGTTCAGGGTCGATTCGGACCAGCCGATCGAGGCCTTGAAGTTCAGGAAGTTGTCGCCTTCCTCGTCGAGGAAGTCGAAGATCTCGTCAACGGTGTACTTGCCGGTCTTGATCTTGTCCTGCTGCACGCTCAGGCCGTAGGTCAGGCGCGAGGTTTCGCTGATCGGGTAACCCAGGCTCACGCCGGCACCGTAGCTGTCTACCGCATAGCTGGCCACGTCGACGTCGAGGTCGTCGTAGTCGGTGCTACGGTAGAAGGCGTTGTAGCCCAGGCTGACGCCGTCGGCAGTGAAGTAGGGGTCGACGAAACCGAAGTTGTAGCGGGTCTGGTATTCCGAACGGGTCAGGCCGATGGATACCTTGTTACCGGTACCGAGGAAGTTGCTCTGGCTGATCGAACCACCGAGGATCAGGCCGGCGCTCTGGGCGAAACCGACGCTGGCGGTGATCGAGCCGGAAGCCTGCTCCTCGACGCTGTAGTTGACGTCGACCTGGTCGTCGGTGCCTGGCACCGGCGGGGTCTCGACGTTGACTTCCTTGAAGAAGCCCAGGCGCTCGAGGCGGGTCTTGGACTGGTCGATCAGGTAGGTCGAAGCCCAGCCGCCTTCCATCTGGCGCATCTCGCGACGCAGCACTTCGTCTTCGGTCTTGGTGTTGCCGCGGTAGTTGATGCGGTTGACGTAGGCACGCTTGCCCGGGTCGACCACGAACATGATGTCTACCGTGTGGTCCTGGTCGTTCGGCTGTGGCACGCCGTTGACGTTGGCGAAGGTGTAGCCTTCGTTACCCAGGCGACGGGTGATCAGCTCGGACGTGGTGGTCATCACCTTGCGCGAGAATA
>JAAIGF010045869.1_pt1 | contig 65197 bp, 56 predicted proteins | sample 6487441 | NCBI WGS metagenome assembly JAAIGF01 (sample SAMN13974129, study PRJNA590717) | phyllosphere metagenome | biome: pepper field; feature: multiple bacterial spot infested pepper fields; material: pepper leaves; isolation source: leaves from pepper fields | host: Capsicum annuum ...
CCTCGATGAAACAAAAGGCTTTTGCTTCCTTTTGGCCTTCAAAAGGAAGTCCCCGTCCTGGAAAGGGACAATAGCGACATACGACTCCACTGGAGTAGAAAAGAAATCACGAGCTTTTGCTATAAATATATGACCTCGCTGAGGTCAATTTTTTTAATATCGCTATGCGAAGCTGTGAACGCTTGCGTTATTAAACGCTTTGCGAATAACGTAACCCATGTTTCATCAAGCAATGGAAAGCAAGCAATTGACGCAGGTTGTGTATGGGGAAGGCATGAGAATTATAGGTCAAATTTATTCAAAAAAATTTGACCTGTCATTCTAGCCTGCGCGGCAATTGGCTTGTGTGCGAAGGATGCGTGCGACAGATCGCCTCGATGAAACAAGGACTTTTTTGAATACTTTTTGTGTCCAGACAAAAAGTATTGCCCCGTCCCGGCGAGGGACAAAAGTGACATACGACTCCGCTGGAGTCGAAAAAAAATCACGATCATTTGCTATAAATATATGACCTCGCTGAGGTCAATCCAAATCCAAAGAATAATCCACTATCTCCTACCTAATCCGGAAGAATCAGCTATAGCTCAATACGCTAGGCGACACAAGACAGCATCTACAGGCGTACGCTTTTAGCAATTTTAATCAATAATCCTTACCTTTAACTAACGTACAAAAAACAAACGTATGAAAGGCAACAACTACCTCTATAGTTTATTGACCATTATTGCGACGTTTTGCTTGTTTTCCTGTAGCGATCAACGAGCAAAATCCCTGAAAGAGCAGCTTGATGAAAAGGAACGGAAAGCAAATGATATTGTACTTAGCGAGAAAGGAACGGAAGCGCAGAAACTGGACTATATCATTGCCGAACGTTATGATAGCGCGTTAGTGGTTACAGCGCGTCAACAAATCCAATTTGATAGCATCATCCGTGATCTGGAAGCTTTTCCGGCTGATGGTCTGGAAGGGGCAACGGAAGTAAAACGCACAGCGGTGCAATATTACCAGGCGCTTCAAACACTGTACGGTTATTCAAAAAAAGAAGTCATACAGCAGCAGATGCTACAGCGGGCTTCTGCCGACGACCAAAAGGAGCTTCAAGACGGACTATTGACGCTGGCTAAGCAAAAGCAAGGGCTGTTCGAAAACGTTTACAAAGCGGAAGCAGACTTTTCAAAAGCCAATACGGCCTTTGAAAAAAAACATCAATTGACTCCATAAAAGCAAGACTAGGGAAAACATTATTTCGAAAAAAGAAATTTGTATACGCCAAACTTTCATTTACGCTTACAGACGATGAAAATAAAAAACGGCTCTGCTGTAAATAGCTAGAGCCGCTCCGGCCTTTCCCCGAGGCCAATCAACCAAAACATGTATTATTTTAAATGCTAATGCTATACTAGTCATCATAGACTATTCTACATCACCAAGTAACGAGATTATCTTATTATCTTATCCAATAGATTGATGGTTCTCATTGATTCATAAAGCAATACAAAACTAATAAAAGTTATTTTATTTCAAACACGAATGAAAACAATATTTAACTGATCTTGTAGTAGAACAGCTACAAAATTCATTAAATATGGTGTAACCGCACAGAAAGTTAATCGTTTAGCATACGATGTCCTAATGCTTGTAGTGCTGCACGATCGTCTTTCAATAAATCATTTAGATTAGCAAATACCTTAGTTTCATTCATCTTTCCATCAGCAAAAGCTTGAACTAATACGCGGCTATCCGCCTGCATCGTTAGTCGCAAGCCATCGAGCGGCCTTCCGTTTTCGTCGTACCGCAAATATCCCAGGTAGTTCCCTGCATTCACCGGATAAGATTCATCTAAACTCGTTTCAAATATTCGATCAAATGACGCTTGCTTGAAGTTTAAGTAGAGTTGTTGAAATACTGTTTCCAAATCGGCTGATTGCAGTACCGGAAACAAATAGAACAATCTTCTCACGAAAGAATCATTGTATTCCTGGCTAAGCGCATCTTGCATATCAGCTAAGGTGTCTATGGCACGTGTGAAGGTATGAATCGCATTGTTTGCGACATAATACTGCGTAATGGAATAGGCTGCACCGTCTTGGAGCACAGCTATCGGATGGCTTTTTTGTAGCAATTCGCCATCCGCACGCAATTCGGCTACAATCGCATTTCCCTGCGGAAAAGCACGCAGCTGAAGCGGTGCAGCCAGCTCGGAAATATGCAACGCTTGCTGCTCCAGCTTGAGCGTCAGCCGGTTAAAATAATGCATGGCAAACACATTTACATCAAAAGCTTGGAGCTTTCCCGCAGCGTAATACGACGTAATTAAGCGTTCTCGCCCGATCAAGGCATAAGTCGGCCCGTCAATCACTTTTCCGTTTACATAACTTGTTTTCTTGTCGTACGTGTAATGTCGGTAGCTATCCATTTGGTCAAGCAGCTCAAAGGAATATTGATAGCGTAAGTTGCCCTCTTCAAAAAGACTGATTAGCGCAATGTTATCGACAAGCGTATCGATCTTAAAATAACCGTTGTAGGGTTTACCGTCTTTGTAAACGCCCTGGTAGAGCTCTTGTGGATTCTCCGTCAACGTAAAATCGGTATAGGCAACGCTGTCTATTACATTTTTCGAATATTTTTCGACCATCGCGATTTCATCCGCTTGAAAGCCGTTGCCTGTTCGTTTTTCGATCAATAAACCATCTTGGTAGACCAATTGTGATTTACCCTCCACGATGGTTCCCGAAACAACTTTACCTGCTTTATAGACACTTTCCAAGATGAAGTTTTCATCCACATATATGCGGCGAAGTCCATCTTGCAGACCGGCTTTCATCTCCACCGTTTCCGCAGGCAGCTTTCCGTCGTAATCTGCGAAGATCGTTTGAATGCCATCTTGCTGGCCGTTTTTATACCGCAGCAGAGCATAGACATCGCCTGTGTTATAAAAGCTTCCTTCGAAAGGCTTGCCCTGCTTGTATATTCCATCGGCAAAAAGGATTCCGGTTTGTAAATTTCGGGTGAGAGCCTGGCCAACACGTTCGCCCTGCAACATGGTAAACGTGGTCTCCATTTCGCCAAGATTGACCGTAAATTGTCCGTCGTAAGGTTGTCCGTCACGATATCGCTGAATCGCCATCTCCTTTCCATCTTCGTAACGCCGCACTTCCGCAATTTCTCCGTCGATAAACGTCGTTTTATCCGTCAGCATTTGTTCCGTATTGAAGGTGGCTTGCACCCGCTTGTTGCCATCCACATCCGTCAACTCCTCTTTTATTCGAAAGCCAGAAGCTAAGCTATTTTTGGTAAAATAGGTAAAGCGTTTTCCAGCTTCATCACCTTGCAAGTCAGCGAGTAATTGACCCGCTTGATCCCAATACATCGTACGAAGAAGTCCACCATAACGATCAAACTGTTTTTCCATTGCCTTTTTTCCACTGGTCCAAAAAACGACTTCGCAATAGCGCAGCATTTCTTGTGCGGCAGTGTCGACACGTCCCACATCGTCTATCGGAACATCTTCGACTTCCTCTACTAAAACCGCTTCATCTTCCGGTTGTTCGTAATAGCGAGCCGGTTTTGCCGGACTAAAAACACCCGAATATTGATGGCCTCGATCCACATGTCCTAGCGAGAGCTCCTCGCCTTGCAAGTACGTTCGGATTTTAGAGATTCGCCCGTCGCTACCATATTCCATTTTTTTCCAGACGCTTCCGTCGGCATGGTAATACGTTAATTCACGCACTTCACTCCTATTGGTTGACTGCTTGGTCGACATATCATACCCCTGTTCATCGTACCAATAGGCATCGCCAACATAAACAGTTTCATCGCTTATCCGTGCATATCCCTGCATCTGTAGATTTCCATTTTTATAGAAATCCTGTATAAAAACAAGTTCTCCCATTTTCTTCATAGGCAAAAGCCGATAATACGCATGTTGATCGCGCGTACTTTCTGTCCACGCTGCATCAAAATAAAGCGTGTCTTGCGCAAAAAGAACCATGGGCAACTGCAAAAGTGCCAGGCAAAATAATTTATTCATGCTACGCATCGGTTTGTATTTTCAAGACAAAAGGTAATCAAAAATTCGGAAGAAAGATCAAAATATAAGCTAAACAATCTCATTATTTCATTTTAACGACAGTTATAAAAACAGAAAAATCCGCGTTATTCATTTAAATTAAGCATCCTTGCAGAAACTAAAACGAGCTTCTATGGTTCATACTTTATGGAAACAAAACTACTTGGTTTGCGCACCGTAATATATTTGGTGAGCGATCTGGAGGCTGCTACATCTTGGTATAGCGAAGCCTTTACCACGGTGCCCTATTTCAAAGAACCGTTCTACGTGGGTTTTGAAATAGCGGGTTACGAATTAGGACTTCAACCTTCGGAAACTTCCACCGACAACAAGCAGGAAAGTGTGGTTGCTTTTTGGGGCGTACAAAACATAAGCGAAGAATATCAACGTTTTATTGATTTGGGCGCGAAGCCTTATGAAGAGCCAGAGGAAGTTGGCGGAGGCATTTTTGTGGCGAAGGTGACAGATCCTTGGGGCAATCTAATCGGATTAATTTTCAATCCACATTTTGAGCTGCCCGGATAACATAAAAGATAACCAAGTTGCTAAGCAAAGAGTTCGCTTAGCAACTTGGTTATTAAGAAACTGAAAAAACTATTGACTCAAGCTTGCCTGCGTAAATACGGCTTTTTCGCTGCTGTCGCCTTTAAACAGTAAGCCCGGCCTCGGGCTTCTATCCCAGGGCGAAAGTCCATCAAGCGAAGCAGCAGCTTCGTTCGCAGGCACCAGTTCTTTCCATTCCTTGTCTTGCTTCCAGTAAGCTTGACTCCGCAATCCCTCACTCAGCGAAAGCTTCAGCGAAAAATGCTTAGTATGTTGGGGTACTGAAACCGTTTGTAACATCATTTTCTTTCCATCGGTCATCCGCCAAAAATGAAGGTTATTTCCAATCACAGTAAGACCGATCGCACGATCTTTATCGCCATAAATCACCAATCCTTTTTCCGCAGCTTTCGAACTTTTTGTTAAGTCTATGGTCGCCTCCAACTGGTAAACTATTGAACTCGGTCGCCAAGTGAGAGCAATGCCAGTAAAATTATCCGCAGCATACGTCCCCGAGAGGTGCAGCCCATTATTGTTCATCGTAAACTGTGGCGAAGCATAGCGAAAATCCCATTGCCAAAACAGTTGTTGATCCTGCATTTTTCTAAAATCAATAGCAAAATCGTTGTTTCCCTCCTTAGGTGCTGATATCAATGTAAATACCGGCTCGCCTGGCGCCTGCCAGCGAAGCGTGGCCAACAAACCTTCCCGACCGGTATAAGTTGTTCCGGTTTTGCTGTAGCCATGAAAGAGGTAGTATAACTGATTATCTTTTCCTTTTACAAAGGTGCCGTGCCCCATACATTTCCAATCGGCATTTTCACCTAAAAGTACCGGAGCGCCTACGCGTTCGTAAGGTCCTTTAATTGTTTTTGCACGCACCGCTTGTACGTGATAATCGCAGTTTACGCCGCAACATGCGCCAGCGGAATAAAACATATAGTAAAAACCGTCTTTCTTTACAAAACTCTGTCCTTCTATACCAACGCGCGCCGTGTCCATCAGCAATGAAAAAGGCTCGCCTTCCAAACGAAAACCATCGTCAGACATTTTACTGCCCAAGAGTTCAATCGGGCGTTTGTCCAAACCGTAGGCTTTCCAGGTCATGTACAAATCGTTACCGTCTTGCACCACGAAGGCGTCGATCGACTCGGTGCCGTAGTCAACAACTACACCATGATCGACAAAATCTCGATCGGGATATTTTGAGGTTGCAACACCAATACAGGATACGCCATCTCCTTTGCGCTTTGCAGAATAATACACATAATATAGACCTTTGTGATAAAAGTACTCGGCAGCCCAAAAGGACGATTGCGTCCATTCTGGAGCTTTTTGGAATAAAAATCCGCTTTGTTTCCAATGTAACAGGTCGGTAGACTGATAAATTGGGAAATGCGGGCCCCACTCGCTGGATGTTCCGATACTATAGTAAATACCGTCTGCGTAGATTACCGTCGGGTCTGGGTAATCACCTGGTAACATAGCTTTCGGTTGCGAGAAGGCGAAGGTTGAAACAAGCGTCAACGTAATGGCTAGCACCAGCTTACTAAGCACGCCAATTGGCGTTTCCTGAAAATTTGCTATCATAGATTTATAGAGTTGATCGATCAAAATACAAAAAAGGTAGCAATATTTTCCGGATTTGTTTGCCGCTAAATGTATTTAGCTATGGCAAAAAGGCCAGATTATATTAACATTATTTCGAAATGCCATATTCTACTTATTCTCCAAAACAGCTTTCCTACCCGTTCTGCTATTTTTCCATGTTCAACAATTTGCTACGCAAATTCACTACATATCCGGCAAGTTTGGTACTGCTAGACGCCGTTGATTGCTCGAACTCAAGGCCTGAAGAAAAGCGATTAATGCATTAACATCCTCTTTGGATAAATTAAGTTTTTGCAACAAGGGGGACGGTATAGGGCGCTTACTTTCATCAACTTTAACGTGCCGCTGTATAGGTGCTGGATTACCCAAATTGTAAAGCTCGACCACATCGCGTAAGCTTGGAAAATTGCCGTGGTGCATCCATGGTCCTGTAAGCGCGACATCACGCAACGACGGCGTACGAAAAGCGCCGATATCTTTTTGCTGTCCGCTCAAGTGATAATGACCGAAATCTTGCTGCCGACTACCATACAAAGCCTGCCCATCGTTGTGAAATTTGTTATCGGAAAACAACGGCGTATTATGGCAATTGATGCAGCGTGCTTTGGTGCGAAAAAGATGTAATCCTATAAGTTCTTGATCGGTCAACGCTGTGCTATCACCTTTTACGAAGCGATCAAATTTGTTCGGATAACTCACGATACCCCGCTCAAATGTTGCTAGGGCATACTGAATACGTGTCAACGTAACTCCCGAATCGCCAAAAGCTTGTTTGAAATAGACTTCGTATCCTTTTATAGCTTTTACATGCGCAACGAGTGTATCCAACGAGGTGGCCATTTCGACATGGTCTTGCGTAGGCAAGAGCACTTGATCTTCCAGTGTTTGTGCACGACCATCCCACATCAGCCGATCGTAGAAAGCGACATTATATAAAGTCATCGCATTTCGCTTTCCCACGCGCCTTCCATGGCCGTTCGCTAAACTCTTTCCGTCACCAAAACCGAGCTGCGGCTCGTGGCAATTGGCACAGGAGATTTGTTTGGAACCGGAAAGCCGCGGATCAAAAAACAGCAGCTTGCCTAACGCGGCTTTTTCTTTACCATACGGATTATAATTCGGGTACGCGGGTTTTGGTAAAGGCCCGATATCTTGAAAACCAACTTTTACCGACTCATCCAACGTAGGCTTAGGCCACAAGGATGTATCGCCAGATGCGTACAATCGCCGCAGCGTAGCAATATCAAATGCTTCCTCCTCTTGGATGAAACCAACCAGGAGGAGAAAGCAGCTCAATAAAGTGAAAACAATTGTTTTCTTCATGTAGTATAGACTAAAGCGTCAAGGCTGTTTTACTGATTTTGTATTGGCGTGCCACTTTTGCTGCACCACCGATAGCTGTCTCATTGAAATAAACGGTTAGGTCGATAACACCAGTTTCTAAATTGTATGTTCCTTCACCGCTAATGCCAATTTCGATAAATTCCATATCGGCTCTTGTTTCTCCTCCAGGTTTGTATATTTTTACCTTTTGCTCAAACACGTTAACCGTTCCTTTTGAACGCACGGTCGGTGCGTCAACCAGCACCGCAGATTCGTCATCTGGAAAGAACTGTAATACTTTACTGACATTGATACCTGCTGTTTTAAGATTTGTCGTGCCGGTATACGTGCTGTAAAGGGTAACCATTTGGAACAGGTTTACGCCACTATCTTCTACGTAGGGCTGTGTAAATCCGAGGTAGGTTGGATCGTCTGTTGAAATAGTCGAAAAGTGTCCGCCGATGCGTCTTCCCCATGTTTTTGTTTCCTCATCGTATCGGTAAACAAAGGGCTGATAATAGGCTGTGTTTTCGTGAAAATAACTTAAAACAGCGGCACTCGCCACTGGCGCTGGTTCAGGCGTTGGCTCTGGAGCAATCGTTTCTTTGCTGCAGGATGTCAGGAATAAAATAAACAGGGCTAATAGTGTTGATTGAATTTTCATGTGTGTATGTGTAATATATAATGTGAAATAATAGTGCATAGGTTCTTTAGTATCCCGGATTTTGGATTAATTTAGCATTGGCATTTACCGATTGCTGAGGAAGAGGCAAAACAAACTTATCTGATGGATAACTGAGGTTACAATTGAGTCCTTCGCAATCGGAACGTTCGACAGATAAACCTCTACGCATTAAATCGAAAAAATAAAATCCTTCGAATGCAAGTTCCCGACGACGCTCCTTCAATATTTCTGAAACAAGTGCTGTCTGGCTGGTTGTAGTAAAAGCCGATGCGTAAAAGTCTCCCCTTGATCTGATTGTATTTAAATCAACCAATGCCTTTTCAATTTCTCCATTTTCAGCAAAAGCTTCCGCACGTATCAAATACATTTCGGTAAGACGAATTATTTTTACACTCGTCGCCGCAGTTCCGTAGGTCGGGTATTTCAAAACGGCACCACTCTTTCTGATATCGTTATCGGAATAGAGCCGTAACAGATCTTGTGAAACACCAAATTGATACATAGAACTTCCAGGGACATAAAAATTTCCCAAGGATTCTCCTGCGAAAGACGAGGGGGCAGCGACTTCTAAAATGGTTTCACTTCCTCCTGCGTTTTTCCAGGCATCTGTATACTGCTGATTTGTATACAACCGAAAATCACCATTGATTACCTCGTTACTGTATGTCGCGGCTTGATTCCAATCGCCTTTTTGAAGTGCCACGCGCGCTTGAAGCGCTATCACAGCACTACGGTTCATATATTGTGATCTACTTCCTAAAAAAATGGACTGGCTCAACTCAAAATGTTCCCGTGCACGCTGAAGGTCTTCCTCTATTTGCGCATAAACTTGAGCGACGGTTGAGCGACTTATATTTGCATTGCTTACATAAATCGGCGTTGTCGCCAACACGATACCGAGATGAGCAGCATTCGGCGTGTAGGTATAAGGTTGTGCGAAAAGTTGAACCAAGTCAAAATGATGTAAAGCACGCAATCCATAGGCTTGTGCCAGTAATTCATTTTGCTCTCTCGCACTAGCATCACTAAGTTTCGGTGTATTCAAAATGATATTATTTAAGCTGTAAAGACTGGTATACAACTGTGCATACAAATTATTCATACTGCTGTTTTGTGCCTCAACCGTAAAACTATAAACGTCTAAATAATTTGCTCGATTTGTGCTTATGTTCGCCACATTGCCTGCCGTTATCTCAGGATAAAGCATGCGTGCGCCGTTGTAATAATTTGTTTCAAACATTGATGTATAAATGCCTGTCAATGCAGCTTTTGTCCCTTCCAAATCGGAAAAAAGAACATCCACGGATACCATGTTCTCAGGTTGTTTATCTAAAAACTTGTCGCATCCGCTAAAAAGCACGACAAGCATGAAAGCCACTATATTAATTTTACTAAACATATAATATAAACTAGATTATTAAAGAGTCATTTGAATACCGAACGAAAATGTCCGTGTCTCCGGCAAGGTGAATCGTAATTCACGAATACCATTTCTGTCTTTCGGGCTTCCTTCCTTATACCAATAAAACAGATTGGTAACATTGAAATTTATTGCCAATCCTGAAACGAACAAGCGCTTTGCCAAACCATTATCAATACTATAGGCTATTGCTAAATTTGACAACTTCAGATGAGTCATATCATACAGATACCGTGAAGAATTGTTCAACGGCGGTGTTGTACTTAACTTTGGAACATTCGTGATATCACCAGGATTTTGCCACCTATCCAGAATGTTAATAGCCATATTCGAATGATCTAAATTAGATCCGTCGCGTAAACGCGCTGTGGGAACAAAGCGGCTACCGCCAAAATTGTATTGAAGATTAAACGATAGCGACAAATTTTTCCAATTTAGACTATTTACAACACCTCCTTGCAAAATAGGTAGACTATTTCCCAAAATCTGATAGGCTTGCTGTCCTACAGCTGCAATAGCTTTTCTGTCTAACACCTCGCCGTCTAGCGTGTAGAACTGCTCTGCTCCTGTTTCTGGATTTACTCCGGCCCACTTGTATCCCCATATAGTGTTTGTGCTGTAACCAACTCTTTGCGCGTTACCAATAGCATCAATACTGCTAGGCGCATAAGTACTGGCCACAGGATTAGAAAATGATAAAACTTTGTTTCTGTTGAATCCAGCTATCAAGGTCGATCGCCAGATAACGGGAGTATTTTTAAGCCAATGAAACGACATACTAACATCTATACCACGATTACGCATTTGGCCCGTGTTTACAGGAACTGACGAGAAGCCGCTTTCCAATGGAACCTGAACATTAGATATTAGGTCATACATCATATTTTGATACCATTCTAACGAAAACTGAAATCTATCAAACAGCGAAAGATCCAAACCTAAATTCGCTTTTAAATTTGTTTCCCATCCTAAATCAGGATTTTCAGCAGCTTGGCTAGAGGGAATAGCACTCGTGTTTCCTCCATAATTTCTGTTCCCAATGGTATACATTCCCCGCGAAGCATAAGAACCGATCCGGGAATTTCCTGTGCTACCGAAACTACCGCGAATACGTAAAAAATCGATCGCTGCCATATCTGACAGAAAACGCTCCTTTGAAATATTCCAACCTAAGCCCAATGCGGCATTTAAAGCCATTCGTTTGTCGCCACCGAATAGCGACGACTCATCGCCACGACCACTCAAAGTCGCATAGTATTTTCCTTCAAAATCGTAGTTCATTTGCGTGTAGTAAGAAACCGTAGAATTTGAAATCTTAGACGATGCAGAGCTACGGGTGGCCGCTAAAGAAACTTCGCGAATTTTATCATAAGAAAACCCAGATCCCATACCGGCTAATAAGGCTGTGTATTCATCGCGTACTTCTGTTCCGACTATCACAAGGAGGTTATTTCCATCTTTCAGTTTTGGTCGATAGCCAAACTGAAAAAATGAATTGTAACTGTATGTTGAGCGATCGTATATTGATAGGCGACCACCTGCAGATCTCCCAGTTGCATTCTCCTTAGACAGATACGTTTCTTGTTTAGATTGAAAAATATTACCTCCCAAAGCCGTACGTATATACAAACTTGGTGTAATATCATATTGGAGGTCTACGCGGGCATTAGCCGTAAATGTCAAACTGTTATCAGAATTTTGTGCTATTACGGCTAACGGATTAGGCACGTTGGATGTACTCCAGAAGTTTCCATCATAGTCATAAGGAGAAACATTTGGCACCAGATAGGCGTTATTTGCAAAGTTATCGATCCCTTCCCTTTTCATCATTGTCGGCGTGAATACCGTAGTCATGCGAAGTTTGTCGGAAATTTTACTCTGATGCTTGAATAATGCGGTATATTGTTTTAAACCATTCTTCAGAGAAGCATTTTCTTGATTTCTGTAGCCCATCGATAACAAATAATTATTTCCTTCTTTGCCCCCGGATAGTGATACGTTTACTGATGAATACCTAGCATTTCTGGATGTCAAATCGAACCAATCGGTATCTGTAGTATTACTTCCAGCAATAATTGCTGCGCCTGCTTCGGACATTCCGCCATTCATCAGCGTCTCCTTTACCACTTCGTAATACTGAGGTCCGTTAAGAAGTTTGATGCGGTTAATAAATGTGGAAACTCCAGACTGATAGTTGGCCTGAAGGTTTAATTTTCCACTGCGACCAGACTTCGTCGTAATTAAAATAACTCCATTGGCGGCATTAGCTCCGTAAATAGCGGTTGCAGCCGCATCTTTCAATACCGATATCGATTCAATGTCTATTGGGTTTATTCCGGCAATAGGATTAAGTAGCGTTTCTCCATTAAACAAGCCTGTGGCGTCTCCTAATCCCTGTTCTTGTATAGGCATTCCATCTACGACAAACAACGGTTGGGTGGAGGTCGTCCGCGAGGCTCCAACGTTAGACAACGTTCCCTGTCCTCGAATATGAATCTTAACCGGCGTTCCCAATGATGTGCTGGGTTCAACGTACAGGCCAGGCACCATACCTTCCAGCATCTTATCAATACTTTCGATAGGCCGATTGGTCTGCAAATCTTTAGCCGTTAGTGAAAACACGCTACCCACCGTTTCTTCCCGCAGCTTAGGTCCTTCGTATGTGCTGGTGATAATCACTTCTTCCATGCTCTGCTCCCGCGCTTTCAGCGCGATACGTGTTGGCAACTCGTCCAGCGGTATCGCTTGGTTTTCGTAACCGACGTAGCTGATGGTCAATACATCAGCCGCGTAACTTGCCGGTAGCACAAAAGAAAACTCACCAGCCGCGTTGGTTCGGAATTGAACAGCTTTTTTCCGAATATACAATGAGGCGCCAGCGAGCGGCTGTTTACTTTGCGCATCTTCCACTACCCCGCTTATTTGGCGTGGCGGCCTGGCGGCTGTTACCAAAATATTACGACCAACGATTTTCAATTCCAGTTGGGCTGTCTCTTCCAGTTCTCGTAACACGGTTGCTAATGCGCCCGATGCAGCGAAATGGATTGGTCGATCGACCGGAATAACACGTTCGTCGTACAGAAAACTGTAGCCCGACTGACTTTCGATTTGCTGAAAAACGACCTTTAAAGACGGTTTGTTTCCCGTTACACGTATGGACTGCTGCGCATAGCCCGACAGCCCCAACACCGTAAGCGTGATGGTTAATAATAGGGTGCATGTTTGCGTCACACATGCACGAATGTACTCGTTCATTTTTTATTTATGCTTAACAATAAGGGTATTAGAATCTAGTAGAAAACGATAAGATGTTGTATAGTTTAGTTTTTCGATAACATGCTCAATTGTTTCATGCGCTATCCTACCAGAGAATGTGATATTTACATCGGAATTAGGCGGCACCACGATACCGTATTTACGTGATAATTTTCGCGCAAGCTCTGCAAAATCCGCACGATCAAAAAACAGCACGCCACTTATCCGCGCCTGCTCATCAGCTTCATCAAACGCCTGTATGCTGGCGGTTTTAGTCCGTTTGTCATACACGAAAGATTGTCCAGGCTCCAATATCTGCGTGGAAGCACCGTTGGAAACTTCGACTTTACCGCGAAACAAAGATACCTGTAGCTTCGCGTCTTCCTCAAAAGCATGCACGTTAAACGCCGTACCTAATACACGAATGGCGAAATCGCCGCTGCGGATAATAAAAGGTTTGTTGTCCGCGTGAGCTACATCAAAAAACGCCTCCCCTTGCAAATAAACCTCGCGTGTAGGCGATGAAAAATTTTCCGGATAAGAGAAAGTCGTTGCCGATGTAAGCCGCACTTCCGTACCGTCGGCTAGGCGCAGGTGCATCAATTTGCCGGCTGGCACCGTCTGTTTGATCCATGCTACGCTAATCGCATCAACCGCAGCAGGGCGACGAAAATAATATGTCGCGCCCAATCCTATTGCTAAAGCAATACTCGCCGCAGCGACCCAGCGACCAACAAGTCGCAGCAGCTGCGTCCGCCGTTTGTTAGGCGCTTTTTGCGCGATAAATGCAAGCAACCGAGCTCGCTCTGTAGCGATTTCCGCAGCACTAGGCCGGTAGGCTAGCGCAAGCACCATGCATTTTGCTTCATCAATGCGTTCCTGATGTGCCACATGCTCCTGCAACCAAGCTTCCCAGAGATGGACCGCTGCTTGATCACGCTGCAAACAATAGTTGATAAACGATTCATCAACGATAAGCTCTTCTAATGTCGGATTGTCTGTAGGCATGTTTGCTGCTTTTATAGAGGAGTGTAACAAAACGTCATTTTTTACCTATTTTTATTTAGAAAAAATCAAAACAAATACATAAAGCACTTATTGTTAGATCATTAATTTTAAAAAAAAGATGAAACATAGGTGCCATAATCTATAGATATGGGTAAACACAAGAAGATATATCGCGCAACGGCTATGGTCTCGTAAAAAAAATATACTTTTATACGAAGAAGCAAAACCAAGCGATGGAACATTTCGAGACGGAACGATTGATCTTAAAACCGGCAGACCAAGAAGATGCTGCTTTTTTTCTGGAGCTATACAATATGCCAAAATTCATCCAGTTTATAGGCGACCGCCATTTGCGAACGGAGGAAGATGCAGCAGCGTATATTCAAAATCGGTTTCGCCCGCAATTTGATAAACTAGGCTTTGGTAATTATGTCGTCATCTTACGCGAAAACCAAAGGAAAATTGGTGCGGTCGGTATTTTTGCACGAGACGGATTGGACGTCCTTGATATTGGCTTTTCTTTTTTAGCAGCCTACGAAGGAAAAGGCTATGCCTACGAGTCTGCCTGGCATCTGAAAACCACGATCGGTGAAAAGTTTGGCCATAACCGTATCTCGGCTATCACCACTAAAGACAATTACTCATCGCAAAAATTGATCGAAAAACTTGGTTTAACCTTTCGAAAGTTGGTTATCCTGCCCGACGAAACGGAAGAATTGCTTTATTACGAAACGGAGTAACGATTTACCACCATTTCCCGCTTGCCAGCAGCAATAGAAATGCTTGTCCGCGCATACTTTTTATCGCTTCGTAAATAACGTTGTATACGGTGCGGACGGCTGCATTTTCCAATGCAGCAATCTCTTCGTAAGATTTATTTTGAAAAAATTTAAGATCGATGTAGCGCTGTTGTTTCTTCGTCAACCGCGACAGTGCCGCTTGCAACTTCTGTTGCAATTCAACGGCCTGCTCTATTGCAATCTGTTGATCTTCATAGGATGCTTCCGCAGGCTCTTCGATTATTTCCGCAGGTACGACCATTTGCGATTTTAATTGCCGAAACAGGATACGCCTCAACCAGGTAAACAAATAAAATTTTGGATTCTGCACATCCACGGGCAGTCGTTCATGCGTTTCCCAAAGTTCACAAAATAACAAATGTATACACTCTTTTACCAGTTCCCGGTCTTTGCATAACGCAAGTGCATAGTGAAATAATGGCTCATACAGTTCATCATACAGCGTTATAAAACGTTGCTTATCGCCATTTCGAATATCTAACCATGCTTGCTTCATTGTATACGGTCTGCAAATGTACAATATTGTTTAGAATAATTATAAATAACAATTGAACAATATTTTATATATCCGTTGCGGGTGTATTTAAAATTACCTGAAGTGCCAGTAAACGACTATCTAGTTACGCATGTCATGGTCAATCTCTCCCTATACTATTCGCTTGAAATGAATTATCATCCAAAAGCAATCTTCTTTTCAGATAAAAGTTAAACACTTGTTTAAATTAAACAAGTGTTTAACTTTGCCCAACTATTTTATAGAACACATGGAATTGAATGGCAAACAACTGGAAATTATAGCAATAGCGAAAGAGCTTTTTGCACAACATGGCTTTGATGCCACCTCTGTACGAGACATTGCCCAACGCGCCAATATCAATGTGGCCATGATAAATTACTATTTCAATTCGAAAGAGAATTTATTAGAGACATTAGTCAAACAGGGAATCGAAGGATATAAGTTAGACGCTTCCTATTACGAAGGTGAAGAAGATCCTTTTACACGTCTAGACAAAATGATCGAGCATTATGTAGATTCTAAATTTGCAGACCCGCATTTATACCAAATATTGACCAACGAATTAAATGCAAAAAAAAGAGGCGCATATGCATTGGCCTTTAAAGAATTGCGGAAACACAATATACAAAAGCTGCGGGAGGTCGTGGACTATGGCGTACAGCAAGGCGCCTTTCGCTTCTACGACCCTATGCTGCTGCTTACCTCCATGATTGGCACATTTCTGGATTTCAAGCGTAACAAACCTATTATCGACGAATTTCTGTCCAACGTAGTAATTACAAGCTATGAGGATTATTCCAGAACCGAACTCACAAAGCACCTAAAATTTATCATGAAAGCTATTTTAACATATGAAAATTAAATATTGGAGTACAGCTTGCCTGTTGGTAACGACAAGCTTATTCAGCTATGCCCAAGAGAAACGCCATCTCGAACTGGAAGAGGTTATCCAATTGGCGACTACGCAATCATCAAATGCAAAAGTGTTGGATGCGCAGGTAAAGACAAGTGAACTGAAGTATGAGGAGGCGAAGGACAGCCGTTTGCCGGAAAGTAAAATATCCGGCACTTACCTGGCGATGAACAGTCCGACAATCGACCTGAAAATCCCGACAGGATCTGGTGAGGGCTTCGGTATCTCGACCAACCAAATATTTCTAGGCCAATTGTCGATTAATATGCCGCTATACACCGGAGGCAAAATTAAGAACAGTATAAAAAGTGCGGAAGATAGTTGGAAAGCTACGGCCTACGAAAGCCTTGCTTCCAAAGAGCAGCTCGCGCTAAATGCCGTGCATCTGTACCTCGCGCTTTATCAGGCACAACAGGCACGTGGACTAATCGCCGAGAACATCAAAAAAGCTGAACAACAGGCCGCAGATTTCAAAGCGATGGAACAAAATGGTATCATCGCCCGCAACGACTTACTAAAGGCAGAATTGCAATTATCTAATTATAAAGTTTCTTATCAAGAAGCCATCAAAAATGCCAATGTCATCAATTACCAATTAAACACCCTGCTCGGGCTGCCCGAATACACCCAACTGGATGATATCAACCTCGCACGAGCCAAAGCGGTAGAGACAATACTGGATAATGAAAACGAAGAGCGAAACGAGATCAAATCGCTGCAAGCGCAGAAAGATGTTGCGCAAGACCAGCTTCGTGTTACCAAAGCAGCGTATTACCCTACGATATTTGCGACGGGCGGCTACGCCGCGTTGCAAGTTCAAAATCTGGTCACGGTAACCAATGCCGCCAATATCGGGATCGGCTTGTCGTACGATATCGGATCGCTGTATAAAAACAAAAAGAAAATACGCGTATCGCAGCAACAGCTCAGCAGCCTCGACGATAGAATAGCGATGACCAACGACAAAATTAAAACAGAGATCAATGAAGCGAAGGAAAATGTGCTGCTCGCGAAAAAGAAAAACAACCTGTATGAAGAGGCTGTGGATCAAGCCAAAGAAAATTATCGCATCGTCAAAGACAAGTATGATAATGGTGTAGCCGATACCGATGACCTGCTGGAAGCCGACGTACAACAATTACAAAGTAAAATTAACCTGGCCATAGGCGAGGCAACACTGATCGAAAAATATTACGACCTGTTGTTAGCAACAGGACATTTCAACACAAAATAACGCACAACAACCCAATGGAAACGACAACAGAAAATAAAAAACCAGCAAACAAAAAATTTATGCTTGTTTTCGCTGTAATCCTCCTCTTAGGAGGCGGATTTGGTGCCTATAAATATAATCAAAGCCTGGCGCACGAAACCACCGACGATGCGCAGGTAGAACGTAATCTTACACCGATCATTCCGCGTGTAGGTGGCTATGTAGACCGCGTTTTTGTACACGATAATCAATTGGTAAAAAAAGGCGACACTTTATTTACCATTCAACCGGTAGACTACGAGGTGAAAGTGCAAGAGGCCAATGCCGCTTTGCTAGCAGCAGAAAGTTCACTGGAAGTATCCAAAGCAGATGTATTTGCTTCAAGTGCCAATGTTGCTATTTCGGACGCGACTATCCAGTCGAATACCGGTACCATCGAAGCCGCAGAAATACGCGCAAAGCAGGCCAATAATGATTTTGAGCGCTACGCTAATCTTTATGAAAACCATTCCATTACTAAACAACAGTACGAGCAGGCATTGACCAGCAAGCTGGAGGCTGATAAGCAAGTGGAGGTATTGCAACAACAACGCAAAGCCAGCAGCTCACAAAAAGCAGCCGTTATGAGTAAAACCGAGGTGGCTAGCAAACAAACATCGGTAGCCCAAGCCAATATTGAAAAGGCAAAAGCGATGTTGAAAGCAGCCGAACTTAATCTTTCTTACACGGTCGTGACGGCCGCTGTAGACGGACAGGTATCCAACATTAGATTACAGCCTGGTCAATTGCTAAATCCTGGACAGTCTTTATTTTACGTCATCAACAATACTGAAACCTGGGTTGTTGCCAACTTTAAAGAAACGCAGTTGAATAAAATACGTGCAGGACAAAAAGTGGAAATCAAGGTAGATGCTTTCCCTGATGACGTGATAGCCGGTGAAGTACAATCTTTTTCACCAGCTACCGGCTCGCGTTTCTCTTTGCTCCCACCAGATAATGCCACGGGAAACTTTGTCAAAACGGTACAAAGACTGCCCGTCAAAATAACATTCACCAAGCAAAATAAACCAGAAGTCATCGCGATGTTGAGACCGGGGATGAATGTAGATGTGGATGTTCATATAAAATAGTATGGAAACTTTATCCGAAAAAAACACGTTAGTAGAATACGGTTTCAAGCGTGCGCTGATTACATTTACCTGTATCCTTTGTGCGCTGCTCGAGATCGTGGATACGACAATCGTCAATGTCGCGTTAAACGACATGAAAGGAAGCTTGGGCGCTACCCTGACCGACGTGGCTTGGGTAATCACGGCCTATGCCATTGCAAACGTGATCATTATTCCGATGACCAGCTGGTTGTCGCAGCAATTTGGTCGCCGCAACTACTTTGCGGCTTCCATCATCATTTTTACCGTATCGTCTTTCCTTTGTGGCAACGCCACCAATATTTGGGAATTGGTTGCTTTTCGTTTCCTCCAAGGAATGGGCGGTGGCGCATTGTTAGTGACAGCGCAAACCATCTTAACGGAAACTTACCCACCAGAAAAACGGAGTATGGCGCAAGCTATTTACGGTATGGGCGTTATCGTCGGGCCAACTTTAGGTCCTCCGCTAGGTGGATATATTGTCGATAACTTTTCATGGCCTTACATTTTCTATATAAACGTCCCGTTAGGCATCTTAGCAACCATTATGACCATCTATTTGGTTAAAAGTCCGCGTTATGGCAAAAAGCAATCTGCTAAAGAAGTTGATTGGTGGGGCATGGCATTTTTAGTTACGTTTATCGGTTCGCTGCAATTTGTACTCGAACACGGACAGCAAGACGACTGGTTTGAAGATCGCACGATCGTTATCCTTTCGGTCGCTTCCATCTTGGGCTTATTTTTGTTCATCTGGCGCGAACTGACTTACGCCAACCCCATTGTGAACCTGCGGGTGTTACGCAACAAAAATCTGCAAATCGGCACGATCATGAGCTTTATACTCGGTTTCGGTCTGTTTGGCTCCACTTTTATCATTCCCATTTATACGCAATCAATTTTAGGCTGGACAGCCACAGATGCGGGTATGCTCCTTATACCGAGCTCGATCATGACGGGCATCATGATGCCTTTTATCGGGAAGATGATTCAAGCTGGCGTGCCACAAAAATACATGGTTGCATTAGGATTGTGCATCTTCTTCGGTTATTCATTTTTTATGTACGGCATCATTACCAACGACACCGGCAGTGAACATATGTTTTGGCCGCTTATTATCCGTGGTGTAGGTCTGGGATTGCTTTTCGTGCCAATCATGACGTTATCACTCTCTACACTTTCCGGAAAAGCCATTGGCGAAGGCGCTTCTTTTACAGGCATGAGTCGCCAGCTCGGCGGATCTTTCGGCATTGCGCTGATCACGACGTTTATTTCACGTGATAGCCAGCACCACCGCATAGATTTACTGGCGCACCTTGATCCTTCCAAATTTGAAGTGCAGCAACGTATCGAGGCCATGCAAGCCTCTTTCATCGGAAAAGGCTTTTCCGCTAATGAAGCGCTGGCGAAAGCGTATCAATTGATCGAAGGCAGTGTCATGAAGCAAGCAACCATCTTATCATACATGGATGTATTCTTATATTTAGGCATTTTATTCTTGCTGTGCGTGCCATTTGTGCTCTTTATCAAACAAGGAAAGAACAAAGTTGATACCTCAAACATGCATTAAATAGAAGAAAAAAAAAACGCAAATATGGCTGGTCGACTCGTTTTCTCGTGTCGACCTTTTTTTTTCAAATTATTGTGCAATTAAACCCATCCAAAACCACTGATTATCAGCTATTTATTTTTCAAATCAAAGTGAACATTTCAACAAGTCTTGCACAAAAGTAATTATGTATTTGTAGTTATTAATTTACATACGTGATAACACCTATAAATAAGGGGTTAAAACCGAAAGTTGCCAAATAATAATTTTGTTAATGAAAGTAAAATTATTCAATAAAATTCACAAACAAGTGAAGTGACATAAACATCTGCTATACAAGAGTAAGGATAACAAAAAAAAATTAACAAACACTTGATATATTCGTGATAAATAGTGAATTTTATCCCCGAACACTATATACAATAAAAGGTAAATCTTACCATGGCACGAAAAAAAAATCAAACAGCAGAACCAACCGAAGGACTTCCTGCAAAGAAGCCTAGGAAGGTAGTTTCCGGACCTATCCGGGACAAGGAAAAAACAAAACGCCGACTAATTGCAACCGTCGGAAAAGTTTTGCAAAAGTATACGTACTCAGGTTTGACGATTACGAACATCGCCAAAGAATCAGGTCTGAATCCAAAATTAATTTACTTATATTTTGGAAGCTTAGACGGATTGATTGAAGAGTACATCATTGAAAAAGATTTTTGGTCTCCGAAATCAAGAACGCAACTTACGGAGCTTTTAGAGCAGCCTGAAAAAATTGGAGCAGATGAAGTGAGCGATATTCTGCAGTTACAATTTGATTCCTTTTTAAAGGATAAGTCTATTCAACGTATTATCCACTGGGAAATGGGTATGAAGAATAAACTATTGCGTAAAGTAGCAGATGACCGTGAGGAAGTTGGCAATCAAATCTTGAACTACATCGATCCGGTTTTCGAGGATACCGATGTTGATGTTCGCGCAACATTAGCGTTAATCTTAGGTGGTATTTACTACATGACTTTACATGCAAAAAACAACGGCAGCACCGTTTGCGGTATTGACATCAACGAAGATGAAGGCAGAGAAGCTATTGAAAAAGCGATAAATCGCTTAGTTTTAAGAGACTTCGAAGACGCAAGCAATCAACCAAAAAAACGTCCTTCAAAAAAGAAGTAAGACGTCTCTAAAGGTGTCTGACAGCTGGTTTATATGCAGTTTTGGTTCGTTTACCAACTGTAGCAACTAGCGCCAGACACCTTCTTTCTTTTCCATGCTCCGCTGGCCATCTCCACATCTACCAGCGCAATCCCGAAGTAATTCTGTCGTTTCCTTGCAAGATATTTCAATTTTAAGCTGTATTTTAGTTTCTTTCAATCGTTTTGGAATCAAAATATGGCAGACACAGCTACCTTTAATTACTACTTAACTGTCCTTTTGGTCGCTGGCATTATCCTGTTTTTGATCGTACTATGGATCAAACAACGAAAAACCATCGAACGCCTGCAAAAGCAATTGTTTATTGCTGAGAATAAATTGCACGAGCAGCAGTTATCGGAAATGGATTACAAACTCAACCCGCATCTATTCAAAAATGTTCTAAACGCGATACAATCTCACGCGTATCAAACCTACCATTCACTCAACTCCCTTTCGAGCGTATTGGACTATATCTTATACGAAAGCAAAAAGAAATACGTAACGCCACACCAAGAACTGGACTTTGCACTGAGCCTCATCGAAATATACCGTATTAAGTTGAGTCCGCTATTTGAATTGAAGGTTAAGAAGCAAATCAGGGAAAACGAGCCGCTTTTGAACCAACGACTGATGGCTCCCTTACTTTGTATCGATCTAATCGAAAACGCCTTTAAACATGCCGATTTGCAAAGCCCCAATTCATTCATCTCGGTGACGTTTATATTTAAGGAAAATATATTCTCGCTTACCGTTGCCAACAAAATATCCAATAAAACGCCTTTAAAAAAAGAGCGCCAAGGCTTGGGCAGCGACTTGTTGACGCGTAGATTAGACCTCATCTATCGGGAAAACTATAAATTAGATAAATTTATAGAAGGCGATGTACATATAGCACATTTAAAAATTGACTTACTTGAACACAAAGCTAAAATGCTTGCTGCTCGATGATGAGCTTCCAAGTTTATCTTACTTAAAACTGTTGTGCGAGCAGCTTCCGGGTGTAGAAGTTGTAAAAGCGTTTAACGATCCGCTTGACTTTATGAACGAATTTGCGCGGATCGATTTTGATCTGCTGATTACCGATATCGAAATGCCCAACATGAAAGGTATCGAATTGGTAGAACATATCAAGGAGAAGGCCGTGATCTTTACCACGGCTTATGGCGAGTATGCAGCCGATGCTTTCGATCTTCAGGTTATCGATTATGTACGCAAACCCTTACAACTGGAGCGATTGCGGCAAGCAATTGAAAAGGTACAGCTATGGCATAACAAAGCGTTACACCGGCAAAAAAATTTTATACAGGTCAATAGTGACAAAGGAAAATACCTCTTGCATTTTGACCAGATCAGGTTTATCACAACCTCGGCGCTGGATAGTCGCGATAAGGTGGTATACCTGGATAACGGCAGTCAAATCACCTTAAAAAATATATCCTTCCAAACCTTGGAGGAAGCATGGCCTTCGACAGATTTTTGCCGAATCAATAAAAAGGAAATCATCGCCATGCAGATTGTTTCTGCTTTTTCCCACGATGAAATCAGCACAACACTTTTGCTGGAGAACGGACAAGCACGTACCTGCTCGCTTAGTGAAAAATATAAAATGGATTTCCTACAGAAAATAGCCCTGTAGCTCCCAGCTTGCGCGACACTACAGTAATCTTTCGATTTCTTCGAGGCAATCGTCGCTACTTTTCAACACCGCAAAGATTTCGTAATTTGCAGCACCCGAACCTACCTCCCATGGTGGCCGATAGATCGGTTTTTTAACTGAACAGCATGAAAAAGTTGAAGAGCAGCCTTTTTTACATGACGACCATCGGAACGTTTTCGATGCTTATTTACTGGATTATACAGCACGGCAAAATTATGGAGACGGACCGGCAAGTCAGCCACACGCATAGTCGTCAATCGCAGTGGCAGGAATTTGTCGATACCGTCTTACACAACGTCCGCCATCCGCTGGCTACGTTGTTAGCCCAGATTGTCGTGATTATATTGACCGCCAGGCTATTTGGCTGGTTGTGTAAGAAAATAGGGCAACCGACCGTGATTGGGGAAATTATTGCCGGCATTGCGCTCGGCCCATCTTTTTTAGGCATTTATTTTCCTGAATTTTCTTCCGCGCTATTTCCCGTCGAGTCACTCAGCAACCTGCAGTTTCTAAGCCAGATCGGGCTCATCTTTTTTATGTTTATCATCGGTATGGAGCTAGACCTGAAAGTACTGCAAAACAAAGCGCAGGATGCGGTGGTCATAAGCCATGCCAGCATTATTTTTCCTTTTGCATTGGGCGTTGCGCTGGCTTACCTTTTGTATACTTCGTTTGCACCGATCGGTATTGACTTTACCTCTTTTGCGCTTTTTATCGGAATTTCGATGAGCATTACGGCCTTCCCTGTGCTGGCGCGTATCGTTCAGGAGCGAAATCTTCAAAAAACAAAATTAGGCACCATCGTAATTACCTGCGCTGCGGCAGATGATATCACAGCCTGGTGTTTGCTGGCGGCCGTCATCGCTATCGTCAAGGCTGGCAATTTCGTAAGTTCGCTTTACATTATCTTGCTTGCAGTAGGCTACGTTTTGGTTATGATCAAACTTGTACGGCCTTTCTTAAAGCGTATTGGCGAGATGTATGCCAGCAGAGAAAACTTAAGCAAACCCATTGTGGCCATCTTTTTTCTGACGCTTATATTGAGTGCTTACCTGACAGAAATTATCGGCATACACGCACTTTTTGGTGCTTTTATGGCTGGAGCGATCATGCCCGACAACAGTAAATTTAGAAACACCTTTACAGAAAAAGTGGAAGACGTTTCCTTGGTCTTGCTCCTACCGCTGTTTTTTGTTTATACAGGCTTGCGTACGCAGATCGGACTTTTGAACGAGCCGTATCATTGGCAGATTACTGCGCTGATTATAGCAGTAGCCGTCGTCGGAAAATTTGTAGGTAGCACCGCTGCAGCCAAGTTTGTCGGGCAAAATTGGAAAGACAGCTTGACGATTGGCGCCTTGATGAACACCCGCGGTTTGATGGAACTGGTGGTTCTCAACATCGGTTATGATCTGGGCGTGCTAACGCCCGAAATATTTGCCATGATGGTGATTATGGCTCTGCTCACCACTTTTATGACGGGCCCGGCGCTGGACCTTATCGAAAAAATCTTTAAACCCAAAGATAGCACGGTTCCGGCCGCCGTAAGCCGAGTCGGAAAATATAATATATTGATTGCTTTCGGACATCCCGAGCGCAGCAAAAATCTGCTGCGCTTAGCACACGGCCTCAGCAAAAAACTCGATCGAAGTACATCCATTACGGCTGTACACCTTACCCCAACCAACGATCTGCACCATTACAACGCCGCACAATATGAGGCGGATAGCTTCGAACCCATATTGGCCGAATGTGAAAACATAGCACAACGTATTTCTACGATATTTAAGGCATCCAACAATATGGAAAGCGATATTGTTGAACTGGCCAACGATGGGCTTTACGACCTGCTCCTGATCGGTGTTGGCCAGTCGATATTTGATGGCAGTGCCTTGGGAAAAATATTTGGTTTTACTACGCGCATCATCAATCCGGAAAAGATCATTTACCGGGTAATGGGCAAAGAGAATCCCTTGGAGAGTTCGATATTTTCAGATAGTACGCAACAAATTTTATTCCGGTCCCGTATTACCGTTGGGGTGTTTATCGATAAAGATTTCAAACAGGCAGATCGTATTTTGATACCGATTTATACACCTTCCGATTTAAAAATGATCAAATACGCCCAAAAGTTTATCCACAACTCCGGATCACAGATCGTGATAATCGACAGCAAAAAATTGGTCAGCAAAAGCACCGAGACACTAGAGCTTATACGTGCTATTGAACAAGTAGCTCCAAACCACATCAGTCGCCACGAACAGCTCGATATCAGCCACGAATTATTGCAGCAGCAAGATCTGATTATCATGAGCACCGAAAGCTGGAAAGAGCTTTTTGATAACCGAAACTTATGGTTGTCCCACATGCCCTCTGCGCTGCTCATTAAACATCGGGATTAGGCTGTGCAAAGCAAAGCCACACATTGTGCTGCCGACTGATTTTACCGTATATTTGTTTTACATCAGGAAATAAACATGGAAGAACAGCTGAAATTGGAAAATCAAACATGCTTTCCACTGTATGCCTTATCGCGCGAGATTACGAACGCGTACCGGCCTTTGCTGGAGGAAATCGACCTGACCTATCCGCAATACCTGGTCTTGTTGGTGCTATGGGAAAATAAATCGGTCACGGTCAATCAATTGGGGGAAAAACTTTATTTGGATAGCGGAACGCTTACGCCCCTGCTGAAAAGACTACAAGGAAAAGGCTTGATAGATCGCACCAGATCAAGGCGTGATGAGCGCGTGGTTGAAATTAGTTTAACCGCTGCCGGCGAGCAGCTGGAGCAGCAAGCGTTGAAAATACCCGAAAAACTGGCCGAGTCGTTACGCTTAAGTATTGATGAGCTGACCAAATTACGGGAAATTACCTGTACGATTCTTCAAAAAATATAAACCTATGCACCTACTACATCTTTCTACAACAGCCCCCTGGGTCGGCATTTTAGCGCAAGTGCTCACGGCATTGGTGGCAATCGAACATCTCTATATTTTATGGATGGAAATGTTTGCCTGGGAAACCAAAGGTAAAGAAACGTTCAAAGGATCGCTGCCGGACGAGCTTTTTACGCCAACCAAAAAATTGGCAGCCAACCAAGGATTGTATAACGGGTTTTTAGCGGCGGGTTTGATTTGGTCTTTTTTTATAACCGACCCAATCTGGACGACTAATGTGCGCTTGTTTTTTTTGGCTTGCGTGGCTTTAGCGGGCATTTATGGCGCTTTAACAGCGTCAAAAAAGATCTTTTTTGTGCAAGCTCTTCCGGCTTTACTAGCTATGTTATTGGTGATGCTGGCCTGTTAACTCGTACAACCGCAGAGCTGCCATTGACTTTTTGCGTATTTTAAGCACGGATATCAGCTGGCATCATGGAAAGAACGCGTGGCAGCGCTTCGACAAACCAAATAGTAAATGCTTCGGGAGAACGCGCTACCCAATCGGCCAGTTCGCTAACGGCAATCCACTGGTAAGCCGCTACTTCAGCGCAATTCGGCTTTGGTTGTTCGTCGGTATGCCCGATAAATACGTGGTCAAATTCATGCTCGATCAAACCACGCTCCACCGCACCTTGGTAGATAAACGAGAAAGCAAAGTTTACATCGCATGCAAGTCCCATTTCAAACGATAAGCGTTCCATCGCCGCATCGCGCACATTTTCATTCGCTTGCGGGTGCGAACAGCAGGCGTTGGTCCACAAGCCGCCGCCATGATATTTATCTGCTGCGCGCTGATGGATAAGCAACTGCCCGTCACTATTCCATATAAATACCGAAAACGCCCGATGTAACACGCCCAAACGATGAGCTTCCATCTTTTCTACGGTTCCTACGGCGTTATCTTCTTGGTCTACCTGTACCACATGATCTCTACGCATACCTTTTACTTATTAGTGCTTACTTTTATCCAATGCTTTTTTATACACCTCCAGGGCGCGTTTGCGCGCAAAGCGATGCTCGACGATAGGCTGCTGCTCCAACGATTCAAAATCCGGATTCCAACGTTTCACGTAATCAAGCGCTTTATCAAATTTCTTTGTTTGCTCGACCGGATTAAAAATCCGGAAATAAGGCGCGGCATCGCAGCCACAGCCGGCAGCCCATTGCCAGTTTCCATTGTTGGAAGACAGTTCATAGTCAAGCAGTTTTTCTGCAAAATAAGCCTCGCCCCATCGCCAGTCGATCAACAAATGTTTTGTTAGAAAACTGGCAACAACCATACGCACACGGTTGTGCATGAAGCCCGTCTCGTTTAGCTCACGCATACCTGCATCGACCAACGGATATCCGGTCGTACCGGCGCACCAATGGGCAAATTCTTTCTCATTATTCCGCCAGGCAATATGCTCATACTGCGGCTTAAAGCAATGTTGTACAACCTGCGGATAATGATACAAAATCTGCATAAAAAATTCCCGCCAGATCAATTCGCTAAGCCAGGTAGCATTATGCGCCAGCGCAAATTTAACGCACTTACGGATGGATATCGTTCCAAACCGAAGCGCCACACCCAAGCGTGTAGTATGGTCTTTAGCTGGATAGTCGCGGTGCTCACCATAATTATCGATAATACCACTATCCAATGTAGGTGTTTCAAAGCGGTAAGCAGTTTTTTCAAAACCGATATCCTGCAATTTCATTATCGGTTCTTTTTTTAACGAAAACAGGTTGCCTAGCGGCATCGCTGCCGCCCGGTAGTCTTTATCCGTCAATTTCTCCCGCCACTTCCTGCTGTAAGGCGTATATAAGCTGTATGGAGTGCCGTCTCCTTTCAAAATCTCGTCGCTCTCAAAAATAACCTGATCTTTTTCCGAAACGAATCCGATATCCTGCTTTTCAAGCCACTCGGCAATCTTATTATCGCGCGTTATCGCACTAGGTTCATAATCGCGATTGCAGTACACGGTCTTCACCGAAAATTTTGCGGTCAGCTCTTTAAAAATTTCCAAGGGCTTACCGTAAAAAGTGCGGATATCACTTCCCTCCTGTTGTAGCTCTTTTTGCAGTTGCTGCAACGCTTGATGAATATAGTCCACGCGTTGATCTTTTTTTTCAGCAAGCTTATCCAAAATGCCGCTATCAAATATAAAAATTGGCAAAACCTTTGATCCACTCCGCAAAGCGGCTGCTAACCCTCGATTGTCTTCCAATCGTAAATCTCGACGAAACCAAAATAAGACAACTTCTTCTTTCTTCATGTATATTATTTTTTCCCCCGTCGCCGGCTTTACAGCCTAGCGCGAAAAGGGTTTATCTGCTTTAAAAATACTGGAAATACCTTGCTTTGGCATTTCATCTGTCGCCTCGTTTTCCTGCGGTTTAAATAAGCTGAAAAAATAGATATTCCATAAAATCATGCTATAGCCGTAGATGGCATCTTCGAACGGAACAGTCAGTATGCGTATATTCCAAAACGCATCGGGATTGTAATTGACTACTGCCTCCTCTAGCCCCGTGCCGGTAAGTACACCATTTACCAAGAAAAAACCAATCAGTAAAATGCCATATACAGAGGTTGCTGTTCCGAGCCAGCGCACTTTTGCTATAAATACGAAATAAAATAAGGAACCCACCGTCATGAAAAAAGTAACTGTCGGGTAAATCATACCCAATGACAACCCGCCCATAATAACACACAGCACGATAGCCGTAAGGGCAAAAATTTTCTCGGTAGTTGCTGCCCAGGCCAAGTTGTAAAACTTGGTTAAGCAATAATATGTAAACAAACAAGAAAAAGGAATGCAGATAAAAAACAGCATCTCTTCCAGAGGAAGACCAAACAGGCGCAAGCCCAGAAGGTAACGATCGTTAAACCACCAAACACCCTGTTGGGTAAACCAAACATCCCAGGCGATAAATGGAATGGCGACGAGTACAGCGGCCTTGATAAAGGCTCCAAAATACCGATCAAACCTAATTTTCTGATGAAAGGAGAAGACGAAACAGATAATAATCGTCAGGAAATTGATGAGTAAATAAGTATATGCCTGCATGCTATTTCTTATGAAAATACATTTTGAAATATTGAACCGGTACCCATAGAAAGCCGAAACATTCACCATCTTCTTTGTTGATATGTTTATGATGCTGTTTGTGCGCACGACGTATAGCCTTCAGGTACGGATTTTTGGTATTCTTCAAAAAAGGAACCCGTTGGTGAATGAAAATATCGTGTACAAAGAAGTAAGCCATACCGTAGAGCGCTATACCTAATCCGATAAAAAATGTGATGTTGTAACCTTGCGTACTCCCTATATACAACAGGATGATGGCCGGAATAGCAAAAACGACGAAAAAGTAATCGTTTTTTTCCAGGCGATGTTCGTGTCTTGGATCATGGTGATCAGCATGCCAGCGCCACATAAAGCCATGCATCACGTACTTATGAATGACCCAAGTGAACCCCTCCATCAGCACAAATACCAATAAGACAATACCAAAATTAATCATGCGCTTGTTTATTTAAGAGGTTGTCCAATACGCGATAACGATAGTCGAAAATATGTTGCAATTTTTTCTTCACGATCAAGCCGTGTGCTATGCTGCCCAAAAAGCCGAAAGGCATCCGATAACGCACCCTATCGTTCATTCGAACGAAATCTCCTTCCTGTATAAACTCGTGTCGATGCTCCCATAGCTTATACGGTCCTTTTTTTTGCGTATCAACAAAACTTATCCCTTCGTTTACATGCGTAATCTCCGTTTGCCATTTTAAACGGATCCCAAAAAGAGGCGATACGTGGTAGTTGATCAGCATACCTTCGTAAATGCTTGGCTGATCCGAAAAATCGTCGAGCACGCGAAACGACAATTCGGGCGGCGTAATCTTCGCTAGATTATGCGGATCGGTAAAAAAAGTCCATGCTTCAGCCAAGCTACACGAAAGTAGTTGACTGCGTTCTAATGTATATATCATATCTTTCCCATACGTTTTCAGGTTTACAATATGGCCATTTTATACTGCACATAGCTGCTCATCATCAAGGAAATCTTCCGCCCGTTAGGTATCCGTACCCGTTGGTTTAGAATATGCTGTGCTGAGGTATTTTTTATCTTGCGAAACAGCGACAAATAGTAGCGGTAGGCCAAGTATACGCCGAATTTAGAAGACGACGGTAGACGCTTGATGCCGGATAGCGCCTCCCGAAATTCAGCAGCAATATCTGCTTCGATCTGAATTTTCATTTCGTTGTTAAAATCACCCATATCGACATTTGGAAAATAGGTGCGGCCCAGCGTTCGATAGTCATCGCGCAGATCGCGTAAAAAATTAACTTTTTGAAAAGCCGAACCCAATTTCATCGCAAACGGCTTTAACGAAGCAAATTTCTCCTTGTCGCCATCTACGAATACATGCAGGCACATCAGCCCAACCACTTCAGCCGAACCGAGAATATAATAACTATAACGCTCGTCGTTATAATCAATTTGCTCAAGATCCATCGCCATGCTTTCCATGAATTGATCGACCAGTTTTCTTTCCAGTCCATACCGATGGTACGTTTCCTGAAAAGACTGTAAAATCGGATTGACCGATATGCCATGTTCCAGGGCATAGTCGGTTTCATCTTTTAAGCGATCAAGCAGTTTACGCCGATCATAACCGTGAAAGCTATCTACAATTTCATCTGCCAAACGCACAAAACCATATATAGCGTAGATGGCCGGCCTGATGGCGGCGTCTAGCGCTAGTATGCCCAATGAAAAACTGGTGCTGTACTTTTTTGTCGTTTCTTTACTGATTTGAAAAGCGAGTTCGTCAAACAATTTTTTCATGGTGTGGTTGGTTTATATTGTTAATTTCTTGTGCGACGATCTTCCCCGAAATAATCGCAGGCGGAACGCCCGGCCCAGGCACGGTTAGCTGTCCTGTGTAAAAAAGGTTTTTAACCCGTTTATTTTTTATGGCAGGTTTCCAAACCGCCGTTTGCCCTAAGGTATTTGCCAGGCCGTAGGCATTTCCTTGATAGGCATGATAATCTTCCTTAAAATCTTGCACGCAATAGCTGCGCTTATATAGTAACTTGTCGCGCAAGTCACTGCTGCACGTATGCTTTTCCAAACGATTAATCATCTCTTCAAAATAGTATTCACGCCGGTCTTCCGCATCGTCAAGCCCTGTAGCAATAGGCATCAGCAAGAAAACATTCTCGCCGCCTGCCGGAGCAACATGTGCATCTGTTTTAGAAGGACAGCATACATAGAATAAAGGTTTCTCTGGCCAACTTTTATCTTCGTAAATATGGCGAACATGCTCTTCAAGCGGATGCTCAAAAAAAAGTGTATGATGCCGCAATCCGGGAATTTTCTCGGAAAAACCCAGGTAGTAAATCAGGCAGGAAGGTGCAAAGGTGCGTTGCTCCCAATAACGATCGGTATAATTTCGATAGCGCACAGGCAGCAAACTTTCTACGTGCTGGTAGTCAGCCGAGCCGATCACATAATCACAAGGAATAATTTCCCCGTTTACCTGCAATCCCACTGCTTGGTCAGCTTCCAGGAGCACACGGTCTACCGATGCATGCAGGTGAATTTGCACGCCCAAACGCTTGGCAACCTGTGCCATAGCTTGAGCCACTTTCACAAAGCCGCCGTCGGGATACCAGGTGCCCAGGCCGTAGCCGCCATAGTTCATCAAGCTGTACATGGCCGGAATATCTTTGGGTGCCGCACCCAAAAAGATAACTGGAAATTCCATGAGCGCAACCAGCCTCGAATCGGTGAAATATTGACGTACATAACGCCTAAAATCGGTCAATAGATTAAGTTTCCAAGCGCTTTTTACTATCTTAAGATCCATAAATTCCAACCAAGAATGACAAGGTTTCGTTACAAAATCTTTCATTCCTACCTCATATTTATACTTAGCAGCTTCCATAAATCGGTCGAACTTAACGCCTGCGCCTGGTTCAATATCTTCAAAAAGTGCACGCATAGCAGCCGTGTTAGCTGGCACATCAACCGTATTTTTTTCAAAAACCATCTCAAACTGCGGGTTGAGTGCTGTCAATTTGTAAAATTCAGCTACAGTATGACCGAAATCGGCAAAAAATTCTTCCAAGACATCAGGCATCCAGTACCAACTAGGGCCCATATCAAAACGAAATCCTTCGGGCGTAGTAAACTGCCGCGCACGACCGCCTACCTGCTCGTTTTTCTCAAAAATGTGCACTTCATGCCCTGAAGCTGCTAAATAGCAGGCTGCCGATAAGCCGGAGAAACCAGCTCCAATAATGGCTACCTTTCGACCCATAGCTTAGTTTTTAAGCGTTAAATGTTCGTCAAACACCATATTCAACAAATCCGATCGGTTGTTGTTTGCCTGGAAAATGGGTTTATGGAACTGATCCAACTTCGTTAATAAGCGAATTAATTCAATCTTTTCTTCATATTGCAAATTGCCCGTTACAATCTGTGTAGCGCGCCGTATTTGAGGCATCTGCACGTTCAACGCGCGCAAGCCTTCCTCCGTGATAGCGATAATCTTGCTACGTTTATCCGTTGTCGACGCGCGTTGCTCTACCCAGCCATGCGCCAACAGCCTCTGGATAATTTGCATACCCACCGGCTTTTCTTGAATATTTCGTTTTATCAGCTCCATTTTGCCCATTGGACCATAGGCCTCTAAATTGATCAGATAAATAAATTCCTCTTGGGTAGAAAACATAGAATCTTCTATCGCAGACTTAGCGTACATTTTGGCGTACCGGTTTAAGTGTACAAATAAGGTACTGATTACACTTTCCACCGATCGTCCTTGCTGCTTGCCCTCCCATTCTGGTTCAGGTTGTTCAAGCTTCTGGCCATGCATTTTGTTGAATAGCCACAACTTGAAACTATCAATCGCTGTCGCGCCGGTTGCATCGCCATTTTCCTCGTGAAAATGTTCAAGTAGACCGATCACATCTTTTAATAACCTGTAGTCCATAATGTATATAAGTATACTAATAAACATTAATGAGATAAAATAGTTTACAAATAAACTACATAAATAAAAAAATCCCTTTGCTTTTACACAAAGGGATCCTGTCAAAATTGATTGTTTAGTTACAAAAAAAAACCGTCTTACGGCATTAACACTTTGTCAATCACGTGGATAACGCCGTTTGATTGCTTCACGTTGGAAATACTGACCAAAGCATCATTTCCTTTTGCATCTCGAACATAAAGTTTGTCACCTTTTGTCCAAAGAGTCAATTTTTCTCCAGCCACCGTTGTTAAACTCGCTTTACCTTTACCTTTTTTAGTTAACGCCCATAACTCTTCTGCCGGATGATTACCTGCTACCACATGGTAAGTGAGTATGTTTGTCAACTTAGCTTTATTTTCCGGTTTTACCAAAGTTTCTACCGTTCCCTTCGGTAACATATCGAATGCCGCATTGGTAGGCGCGAAAACAGTGAATGGACCTGCGCTAGACAATGTCTCAACCAGTCCGGCAGCTTTAACAGCCGCTACAAGGGTAGTGTGATCTTTTGAATTCACGGCATTTTCAACAATGTTTTTTGATGGATACATCGGCGCACCGCCCACCATAACTGTTTTCTCTTGTGCTTGTACAGTTCCTATTTGCTGTGTTAAGGCGATGGCAAGTAATGCGGATGCCCATAAGGTTGTTCTTTTCATCTTGTTTCTATTTATATAATTTATGTATTCGTTTCTATAATTTACGAGTAGTGCGTGAGCTTGGATTTATTTTTTAAATTTATTTTTTGGGCTATCGGCTTCAAAAGTTAAACTAATGGAGTTCATGCAGTAACGCTTGCCTGTGACGGCAGGCCCATCATCAAACACGTGGCCGAGATGCGAGTCGCAACGACCGCAGCGTACCTCAATACGGTGCATGTTATAGCTGTAATCGTCTTCGTAAAAAACGGAGCCGTCGCGCATGGGCTCGTAAAACGATGGCCAACCACAAGTGGTTGCAAATTTTGCTGTAGAGCGAAACAAAGCATTGCCGCAAACGGCGCAATAGTATGTTCCTTTACCATCAAAATCGTTGTAAACACCTGTAAATGCTTGCTCGGTTGCCCCTTCACGTGCTACGCTGTAAAGATCTGCCGGTAAAATCTTTTTCCAAACGCTATTGCTGACCTCCAACGTTGTCGTATCAACCCGACTATAATACGGATTTGCGATTGCCTTCGCTTGTTGCGCTGAGGCAACAGATCCGTGCATCAAGAAGCCAAAGAGCATGGACAAAACGAAAAGGCTATGGTTATTGAACTTTCTCATCTTTTTTATTTTTACTTACGATAGTTGTCGGCAAACAGATTGAAAAAAAAAAGAAAAAACACACTTTACTTTTTTTATTGCGCCAAATGGTTATATTTGACACAAATAGCAAACTGTTTGAGTCCAATACACTACCTATCCGAAGACGACCTGATTTCTTTATTAAAGAAAAGAGATCAACGCGCGTTTAATTATCTTTACGATAATTACTCGGGAGCATTATATGGGGTAGTGACACGTATCGTGTTGCACAAAAATTATGCAGACGAAGTGATACAGGATGTATTTGTAAAAATCTGGAACCATGTTGCGCTTTTTAATCAAGAGAAGGGTCGCTTATACACCTGGATGATTAATATTGCCCGAAATACATCTATCGATTATATCAAGTCCAAAAGCGTTCAGAACGAACAAAAAAACCAATCGCTCCCAGATGTCGTAAATAGTACTGAAACGCATCATTACGCGGTTATGGATCAAGTGGATAAAATAGATTTTATTGGATTAAACAATGTGTTGGATAAATTGAAACCGGATTGGAGACGTCTTATTGAGATGGCTTACTATGAAGGTTATACCCAACAGGAAATAGCGGATAACTTATCAATTCCGTTAGGAACGGTAAAAACGCGGGTACGTGCTGCATTATTGCAGCTTAGGGTCATATTAAACGAACAACAATAGCTGTGGATATCAAGGAATACATATCATCAGGAATTATTGAAGCCTATGTCTTAGGGCTTGCTACCGAGGAGGAAGTAAGTATACTGGATTGTGTGCGTCAAAAAAATCCCGAAGTACAGCAAGCGATCTTGGATGCGCAATTGTTATTAGAAGATTTTGCGACCGAGCAAGCTATTGCGCCAGCACCGGCGATGAAGGATGAGATTTGGAGCAAAATTGCTTCTACACCTATTCCTTCTACTGCCCCTGCACTAGAAGAGCATCAGGCAACTACAAACGAGGCGTCAGAAAACACGCCAAAAGTAAAGAAACTACCGGTACAGCGAGATAACCAAACGTTAGCGATTGCAGCAACGGTATTACTGGCCTTGAGCATCGGGGGCAACATATTTATGCTGCGCGAACACCAAACGAGCAAAGACGCTTTAGATGAGGCTATCGCTGCGCATACGCAGACGGAAGATAAACTAAGCGAAGCCAACAGCCGTTGGGAGCTGTTACAGCGCCCTTCGGTGAAAACGGTCGCACTTGCTGGTGTTGAAAGCCATCCAGGTCTTAAAGCCGTGGTGCTTTGGGATACCGAAAGCGCAAATGTTTACCTTACTGCCGGTAAATTGCCGCAAGCGCCAGCCGGAAAACAATATCAACTATGGGCCATTGTCGATGGGCAACCCGTTGATGCTGGCATATTGCCGTTAGCATCTGAAGATAACATGCACAAAATGCATAATATACCTGCCGCGCAAGCTTTCGCAATTACCTTAGAGAAAGAAGGCGGAAGCCCTACCCCTACGCTGTCTGATTTATTTGTGATCGGCAATATCTAGAGAGATCACTTACAAGATAAAAAAGCAACCTACTTCGCAAGAGTAGGTTGCTTTGTTTTTAGCGATAGTGCAACCTCGAAAACTACATTTTCAGAACGAAGCAAAATCGTGAATGCAAGGGTTACTAAGCGCTTCGCGATTAACGCCAGCAATGTTTCATCGTTTGATGAAACGAAAGGCTTTTGCTACTTTTTGGCCTTCAAAAGGAAGTCCCGTCCCGGAAAGGGACAATAGCGATATACGACTCCTACAGGAGTCGAAAAAAAGAAAACAGTATTTTCTATAAATATATGACCTCGCTGAGGTCAGCCGTTTTTAAAAGCGCTATACCAAGTGGTGAACGCTTGCGTTATTAACGTTTCATCAAGCGATGGAAAACAAGCAATTGACGCAGGTCGTGCGCTGGGAAGGCATGAGAAATTGTTATTAAAAAATACAAAAGGATTTTTTATAACAATTTCTAGCCTGCGCGTCAGTTGGCTTGTGTGGGAAGGATCCGTGCGACAAATCGCCTCGATGAAACAAAAGGCTTTTGCTTCCTTTTGGCCTTCAAAAGGAAGTCCCCGTCCCGGAAAGGGACAATAGCGATATACGACTCCTACAGGAGTCGAAAATAAATCAGCTTAATTTACTACAGACATATGACCTCGCTGAGGGCAATCTGTTTTATCAGCGCTATGCAGAGTTGTGAACGCAATCGTCAATCTCCTTTTACAAGAAACTGGTAAAGTTTAATTCCTTTAATTTCCTTTATAGATCATAAAAAAGGTCCGTTTCAAAAGAAACGAACCTTACCCTACATCAACCGTTACCCTGCTACCTTTATTTTATAAAAAGCGATGCAATATTAAGTACAGCAGTCGCCGCTAATGGCTCGTCAAAAGATTGTGTGGCTGCCGCAACAGAAATCTTACCGCTCACACCATTTAACGTTGTAATATCTACCCCCGCCTGTACTTTTTCATCCTCACCTGCATATACCGGATCAACGGCAGCACCAATACCTGAATCATTAGCACCTGTAATCCAAGGCTTTTGTTGGGCTGCTGCACCACCACGCGCTCTACGCATCTGACGAATGTGCGATGCATGCCGTGCCTCGACAGAGTGTATTTGCAAAGCTGCCGTTAACACCACCTGATTTCCTTTTAATATGCCTGCTTGACCTTTGTACGCGCGTACACCTGTGTCTTCAAAAGCTTGCGCCAGCGCCAAAAAGGTATCGTAATTGCTGAATACATCAGCAAATGTACCGCCAGCGGTGAAGTCAAATTCAGGTTTGGCTACCGCAGCGTTTCCAAGCACCTGCTTTAAAAAAGCCACATGGGCAATTTCATGATCGCGAATCGTAGTAATCGCACCAATTGGTCTGCCCGTTGGTACTAAGCCCGACGCATTGGCACCAATGGTATAATATTCTGCTTCAAGATACTCCAACGTTAGGGCATAATTTAATACACCATTCACATCCGTTGGAGTTTGTCCATAAGCACGTTTAAATAGATCGCCTATGACGAAAGGCATTGCGGCAACAGATACTTTTTTACCGAAAGACATCATATTACGGATGGCCTCGCGACGAGGACTTATACGCTCGTTGAACTCCGGGTCTACCTTCGTTACAGAATCGAATATTTCAAATAAATTCATGACAGTTTAATTTTGGGTGAAATTAATAAGTAGGTAAATCACGTACATCTACTTTAGATTTGATAAACGGAGCAGCTGCTTGCAAGACGATCGTTGGACTCTTCGAAACGTCCAAACCGTTGCTATCAATCACTTCGCTGTTGGCAAACGTACCGTTATCGATCAAATCGCGCACTAAAGCCGCATGACGAGCTTCGACGGATACGATTTTTCCAGCAAGTACCAAATAAGCCTCATTTTTGATCAACCAACCAGCACCGTTGTAAGCCGACACGCCCAAATCTTCAAATGTTTTAGCCGTAGCCAATACACTTTCACGACTGCTAAAATTTACGGCCGAAAAGTTAAACTCTAAGTTAGCAATGGCATTGGTGCCTAATGCAGCTTTAAAAAATTCCCGATGGGCAATTTCATGGTCACGAATATCGGTGAACAATGTTTTCTCCCAATCCGAAATACCCGAATACGGTTTATTGGCCAGTTCAATGTAGAAGGCAGCTTCCAATTGTTCTAAAGCGTAGGCGTAGTTTAAAATAGCGATATCTCCACTTCCAAAATATAATCCATCTCCCCCTCTGTCAGGGCCTCCATCGTCATCTTTACTACAACCAACCATGCCCAAAAAGGCAACACCTGCAGCACCGGCGCCGGCAAGCTTCAAGAAATTCCTTCTCTGAAGTTGCTTACTTGATAACTGTCCTTCCGCAGGAATCAAGTGTTCATTAGTAGCGGTTGTTTCTTTCATAACCATTTTATTTTATGTTTATAATTATTCTTTGTTACTATCTACGAGGTATCCTCACGCTTGGATTTTATATTTTAAGTTTTTTTTTCATTTTTTTTTGAAACGCGGCTAAAGTCACTGAAATGCCATAACCAACGATACAAACGCAACATTGTTGCGATTTAAAAACATTGCCTGTATTTTTGAGATACATCAAATGGAAAACAGCATGAAAGAAGAAACCATACGCGACGTCATCATCGTAGGCGGTAGTTATGCGGGATTAGCAGCGGCCATGTCATTGGGCAGGTCTTTAAGAAATACACTCGTGATAGATGAAGGCAAACCGTGCAACAGACAAACGCCCTATTCGCACAATTTTTTAACGCATGATGGTCACACGCCACAACATATCGCACAAATAGCCAAAGAGCAGGTCTTGGCTTACCCCAGTGTAACCTGGTTGGATGGTCGCGCTGTAACGGCTACAAAAACAGCTGACGGCTTTCTCGTTCATACCGCTTCAGGAGAAGTTTTCCCGACAAAAAAGCTGATTCTCGCAAGCGGCATCCGCGATCTGCTTCCTACGATTCCGGGCTTTGCAGCCTGTTGGGGCATATCCGTTATCCACTGCCCTTACTGTCACGGTTACGAGTTTAGAGGAAAAGAAACAGCAATACTGGCTAGCGGCGATCGTGCGTTTCATCTTGCAGGTATGGTACGCAACCTTACCGACAAGGTACACCTGATAACGAGTAGCGAAAGTTTTGACGAAACACAACTTAGCGCTTTAGCGCGAAATAACATCCGCTTGCACGATAGCAGTATCGCAGCGATACAGCAAAATGCCGCGCAAATAGAAACTGTAACATTAGCTAATGGTGAGCGATTGAAGCTGGATGCGTTGTATGCTGCTGTGCCTTTCGAGCAAAATAACGATCTCCATGTTCAATTGGGCTGTGCAGAAAATGAGCAGGGTTATATTCAGGTGGATGGCATGCAGAAAACCAACATACCAGGCGTTTACGCTTGCGGCGATAATTCATCTATGATGCGTTCGGTAGCCACCGCTGTGTATACCGGAAATCTAACTGGTGCGATGGTGAATCATGAATTGGTCGCTGCAACCTTTTAGTTGCGAATTGTCGACAAAGAGACTAAAAAAAATGGGGATGCGCTTCCTATCAGCTCATCCCCATTCTGCAAACCTGTTTGCCGGTTAAAAACGAAATGCAGGTGCAGCAATTTCTTGCACTTTGCTCTTTCTAAATTCCTTCATACTTGCGGGTTCTTTTGGCTCGAGCTCCGCAAAATCAACCACGCCGTTTTGCTTGGCCCAAACGAAATAAGCGCTTGACAGCCTCGACACCACCGCATGTTGCTTCGCTGCAATATCGTTTCGTTCTGTCGGATCGGCTTCTAAATCATAAAGTTCCCATTTGTAAGACGGCCAGGTAGATACCAATTTCCATTTTCCAATATGCGCAGCACGATTACCCGCACGCTCCCAAAATAAGCCTTCTGGTCGTTGTACCGTATCTTGCTTAGCAAACAATACCGGCAAGAGACTTTTCCCTGGTAACGAATTAGTTGTTTTTCCGGCAAATTTATCGGGATAATCCGCATCCGCCAAATCGTAAAACGTGGGTGCCAAATCGATAATATGCCCAGCTCCTTGCTTAATTTGATTTGGCACTATTTTGCCAGGAAACCAAGCGATAAACGGGGTATTGATTCCGCCTTCATACGTGTAGTCCTTGAAAGCCTTGTAGGGCGTATTGGAGGCATACGACCAATTTTTGCTTTGCGACTCGTAAGAACCTGTCGTTCCTACCGGACCACTGTTCAAGCGAGCACCGTGGTGCCAACGCACTAAATCTTCGGCTGGCGCCCCATTATCCGATAAAAAAACAATAAGCGTGTTATCCAATTGGTTGTTATCTTTCAACTTTTGCAACAGTCTGCCTACAGTTTGGTCAAGTCGATCCACCATAGCAGCAAAAACCTCCATTTTCTTTGCCCATAGCTGGCGCTGATCAAAAGACAATCGAGACCAATCGTACAAATCTTCATCAGGCTTAGAAAGTTGCGCATCAGCCGCCACGATTCCTAAAGTTTTCTGTCGTTGGAAACGTGCTTGACGAAGTTGCTCCCAACCCTGATCGTAGCGCCCTTTATATTTGGCGATATCAGCTGGAAGCGCTACTAGCGGCCAGTGCGGTGCGGTATGCGCTAAGTATAAGAAAAATGGCTTGTCATCGCCTTTTACTTGATCTAAAAAGTCTACGGCATGACGGTGGATTAGTTCGGTAGCGTATGACTCCGCAAGTGGATAACCGGCATCATCCGTTTTACCGTTCCAGGTTGGCGCCCCCGAGTCGGCATTTTTTTCTTCACGAGGAAACACCAATTCAAACCCGCGCTCCCAGGGCAAACTTTTACCTTTTCCCGAAACGTGCCACTTGCCGGAGGTAAGCGTTCGGTATCCGTTTGCTTGGAGCACTTCGGCAATGGTTAACGATTCTTGGTTGATATAGCCCTGATAAGCAGGTAGCCCCAAATCGTTGGAAAAGTAGCCTACACCCGCTTTGTGCTGGTATTGCCCGGTAAGTAAAGATGCCCGTGTAGGCGCACATATCGAGTTGTTGTAAAACTGACGCAAACGCAGTCCTTCTTGCGCCAAGCGATCCAGATTAGGCGTTTCGATTTCTGAACCATAAGCGCCTAGATCGGCATAGCCCAGATCATCAGCCAGTATCAAAATAATATTTGGTTTCTTCGTTTGTGCCCATGTGGTCGATACCAGCATGCTGAGCACAACAGCAATAAAAAGCTTTTTCATAAAATGTCTTCTTTTGATTAACGAAATTGACTTTGCGGCTTAATACGATCATACGGAACAACCGCATTTTCTTTGGCCCATTGTTGGTAAAGCGCTTCCAGTTGAGCAACCACATCGGGATGCTGCGCGGCAAGGTTGTGGTTCTCGGCACGATCGGTATCAATATCATACAGCTCGGCTTGCGAACCATTTTTGTAGATAGACAGCAACTTCCATTTGCCATAACGCACCGCCCTATTACCGGCTCTTTCCCAAAAAAGCGGAACGTCTCGTTGCACCTGGTTTTCATCGCCGCGCAGCAGTCCGCGTAAGCTTACGCCCGGCAAGTTGTGTACCTCGCGTGCAGCAGATGTTTCGGGATAGGTTGCTTGCGCATAGTCATACAACGTTGGCGCAATATCAATCAAGTGCCCTGTGCCGCGCTTTATGGCATCGGCACGTACTTCTTTAGGATACCAGACAATAAACGGAGCAGCGATACCACCTTCGTAGGGGTTATCTTTATAACTACGCAACGGCGAGTTTCCAGTTTGCGACCAATTGCTGTTTTGTACATCGTAAGATCCCGCAGAACCCACTGTTCCGGTATTGCGCGATGTATAGATACGATTACGATCGCCTCCTTGTGCACCATTATCCGACAGAAAAATGATGATGGTATTTTTATCCTGCTGCAACTCTTTCAGCTTCTTTTGGATCTTACCAATACTTTGATCGACTCGATCAATCATACCTGCGAAAACCTGTTGTCGTCGTTGCCAATATTGTTTTTCGTCGTAAGTCAGCTTGTTCCAGGCCTGCACCGCTGTATCGCGAGCCGCAATAGGCTGTCCTTTAGGAAAAACACCTTGCTGCTGCGCCTGTAAATGGCGCTTTACACGGAGGCTATCCCATCCGTCTTTGTACACGCCATCATATTTTGCCGTTTCCTCTTCGGGCGCCTGCAATGGCCAGTGCGGTGCATTGAACGCTAAGTATAAAAAGAATGGCTTTTTCTCAGCCTGTTGCTCTTGCAGAAAGCCGATCGCTTGGTCGGTAATCTCATCGGTCAAGTAGCGATCTTTCGGTAAATAATAGGGTTTGTTATTTCTGTAAAGCTGCACGCTGGGATTTTCGGGACCGTTTATCTCATAAAAATTAGAGGCGCCACCGACGAAATTGAAAGATCGATCAAACCCACGTTGGGCGGGCCACTGGTCGACATCATCGCCTACGTGCCATTTACCTGAAATAATAGTCGAGTAGCCCGCCTGCTTCAATACTTCTGCCAGCGTCGGCGATTCTCGATTTAAAAAACCTTGATAAGCCGGCAAACCTAGATTGACATTAAAATAGCCCATACCCGCTTTATGGGCATATTGCCCCGTCAGTAACGAGGCACGTGTAGGCGCGCAGATCGAATTATTGTAAAACTCTTGAAAGCGAGTCCCTTGCTTTGCGAGCGCTGTCAGATTGGGTGTTTGCACATCTGTGCCACCGTAAGGTGCAATATCGGAAAAACCAAGATCATCGACCAGGATCAAAACAATATTGGGCCGTTGATCTTGCGCATTAGCGACAGACCCGGCGATGAGGAGATAACATACAAAAACAACAATGTATTTTTTCATAGCGTTAATGGTTAATCCAATCAGGATGTTGTGTAAGATTAGGATTTAAATTCAACTCGCGCTGGGGCGTAGGAAAATGCACATGCCGCGCTGCTGCATTATTTTTTCCAGCGGCATGCAACTTCGCTACGTAGTAGGTTGCACCACGCCGCACCAAATCAAACCAGCGCTGGTATTCGTACACCAGTTCTTTACGACGTTCTTCAAACACAGCTTCGCGAAAAGCATCTTTCGACGACCCCGCGTCCAGCAAGCGAACGCCAGCCCGACTGCGTACGCCGTTAAGCGCAGTGCGTGCGGCTTCGGTAGCGCCATTGAGCTCATTTTCTGCTTCGGCATAGATCAGCAACAATTCGGCGTACCGAATAATAGGCGTGTTGACCGAGGATTGCCCTTGATTACCAATCACCGTCTGGTCGTAATATTTGTTAAACTGCGGCTTTGTCAGCGCGTAAAACTTACCATCTACCGGCGAGGTTTTTCCCGTTGTAAAGGTAATGTGCAACCGTTGATCGGTCGCTGCAAAAGATGCGTACAAACCGCCTTCGCTATGAAGCGCATCGGCGTAATCACCATTGATCCCCGGTATATCTGCCGGTGCCGAGCGGCTGGCTAGGGAGTTGCCTTGGTAGCCGCTATTACCTTGAAACTGGGCAGAAAAAATATGCTCTACGCCATTTTTCTTTTCGATATCAAAGACATCGGCAAAGGCGGGAAACAAAGCATAGCCTTCGTTATCAATCACATCTTGCGCAAGCGCACGTGCATTGGTCCAATCTGCCCGGGTAAGGTATACCTTTGCCAACAGTGCCTTTGCCGCGCCAGAAGAAGCACGCCCTTTGTCGTTGTCGGCATAAGATTGATAATTAGGAAGGCCCGATGCATCTTCCAGATCGGCTATAATCTGACCGTAAACTTCGTCTTCCGAAGCTTTACTGACATACAGTTCTTCTGACGTAAGTGTCTCGACAGGTTGCGTCACTAACGGTACCGCGCCAAACCAGCGCAGGAGGTTGAAATAATGCAGCGCACGCAGAAATTTCGCTTCGCGGATGAGCCGTATTTGTGTCTCGGGCGCAATCTGCTCAGCAGTCATCTGCTCGATCTGCACGATATTGACGTTTGATGCATTGATGGCATCATAACTTTGTTTCCAGAGCTGCTCCATCCGATCGTTAGACGCATCGTGCGTTAAATTGCTTATGGCGCGTACATGTGCATTTCGTGCCCGCGGCCCGGCTTCATAATCGTCGGTAGCCATTTCTACGCCGATCTGAAACAAACTATTGTAGAGCGACTGCCCACTTTCATAGAGCTTTCTGTACGTGCCGGTAACCGCTGCTACGGCCTGCCCTTCATTAAGATAAAATTGTTCGGCCACAAGCGCACTATCTGGCGTCTCGGTTAATTTGGAGCATCCCAAAATGTTGCTAAGTAACAAGCCGGTTAAAACGACATAAACTATTTTTTTCATGTTAATCCTCCTTGTTAAAATGTAAGCGATAAACCCAGTGCAAGCGATTTCGATGCCGGATAGATGCCGGCATCCGTACCAATCTGGACATTACTTCCCGATGTTACCTCCGGATCAAAACCGCGGTAGCTGGTCCATGTCAACAAATTCTGTCCGGTAACATAGAGGTAGAGATTTGCGATATTGGCAGCGCGTAACCAGTTTTTGGAAAAATTATACCCAAACTGTAAAGACTTGAGTCGAACGAAGGATCCATTTTCAACAAATTGGTCGGAAAATATCGGTGCCGGATCAAGTTTAGCCCGCGGATAGTCCTGACTAGGATTTTCGACTGTCCAGCGTGCCAAAGCATCGCTAGAAGCGTTTTGCTGGCCAGTAAACATTTCCAGATTTTGACGATTAATATTCAACAGATCGTTGCCAACCGTTCCCTGAAGTAAAAAATTCAAGTCAAATCCTTTGTACGCCAAGCTATTCGTCACACCGAAGATAAAATCAGGCTGCGCATTTCCAATAATTGTGCGATCGTTGGCCGTGGTAAACCGTCCGTCACCATCAATATCTTTATATAGCCTATCTCCAGCTTTCGGACTGGCATTGCCGGTAAACACACCTTTGGTAGCTTCCTCGCCAGTTTGCAAAATACCATCGGTTACGGTGCCATAAAATGTGCCTAAGGGCTCGCCTACTTTTATCACATAATTACCGGTGATATACGAGCTTGCGCCATTACCAATCGTCAAGACCTCGTTTCGATTGATGGAAAAATTAAGGTCGGTATTCCAGGTTAAAGCGCCCGTCAGGTTACGGCTTTTTACGCCGAGCTCAAAACCCTTATTGGCTACTGATCCAAAATTTTGTAAGGACGATGCATAACCCGAGGTCCAGGGAATTTCGACATTGAGCAATAAATCTTCTGTTTTTTTGTAATAATAATCCACGGTAAATTGCAGGCGATTATTCGCAATGGCAAGATCAATTCCTGCGTCGTACTGGTAAGTCGTTTCCCAACCCAGGTTTTTATTAGGCACACGTTGTGGTGCGAAGCCTGTCACCACGTTATTACCAAACAGGTAATTGAGCGTGTAGAGTGTGGACAGCGATTGGTATTGACCGATCTCTTGATTGCCGGTTGTTCCAAAACTGGTGCGTAGCTTAAAGTCGTTTACGCCGGGAAGCAGCGCTTTAAAAAACGGCTCGCTGCCTGCGCGCCAGGAGAAAGCCAGGGATGGGAAATTTCCCCACTTATTGTCCGTCCCGAAGCGCGAACTGCCATCGCGGCGAATACTGGCCGATGCGTAATACTTATTGGCATAATTGTAGTTTACACGTGCTAAGTAGGAATGCAATACCCAGTCGTACGTATCTGATGCAGGACGCACGAGCGTAGACCCGCTTTGTAAATTGTTGTACAACAAATCATCGGTCACAAAGTTTTCTGCTCCTGCACTAAATACTTCATTACGGGCCTCTTGTTGCGTAAAGCCAAGCAAGGCATTAAAATTATGTTGTCCAAAAGCTCCGGTGTAGGTTAGTGTATTCTCATTCAACCAAGAACTGTTTTTCAGATCGCCCAAACTTGCGCGACCATTACTTCCTGAACCTTCATAAATCGTAGACGGCAAGTAGTATTTATCGCCGCGATTGGTAAGATCAACACCAAATAGCACTTTAGCCTGTAGCCCTTTTATAATAGCATACTGGGCAAAAGATGTTCCTAACAAGCGCAACGTGCTAGAGCTATTTTCCGTCTCCCGCAGGGTGGCAATAGGATTGGCAAAAATATTTTCGAAAGGATTGCGTAAGGTGTACGAACCATCGGCTTCGTATATGCTTGCCGTAGCCGGCATGATCAGTAATCCGTTCACAATTCCGCTCGGTGCGATCTGCGCATCCGATTTGTTTACGGAAAAATTTACCCCGACTTGCAAGCGCTCAAAAGGATTTGCCTGCACATTGGAGCGAAATCCAAAACGCCTAAAGTTGGTATTGATAATCACGCCCTCTTGGTCGAAATAATTTCCGCCCAGATAATATTGTACTTTTTCAGCACCTCCGCTAAGCGATAATTGATGATTTTGTACCCGTCCTGTTCGAAAAGCGGCTTTTTGCCAATCGGTGCCTTCGCCCAATTGACCTATCGCTGTCTGCGACCGATACTGAAATGGCCCTTGTGTCGGATAAGCATCGTAAAGCGCTTCATTACGCAAAACAGCAAAATCACGGGCATTTAACACATCGATAGTTTTTAAAACCTCCTGTGTCCCTACGCTCCCATCATAGTTCAGTTGCGCTCTACCAGCCTTTCCCTTTTTTGTAGTCACCAGAACCACACCATTTGCACCGCGCGATCCGTAAATTGCTGTCGCAGCTGCGTCTTTAAGCACTTCAATATTCTCAATATCTGCAGGATTGATGCTAGCCAGAGGGTTAACAGGTGTACCACTTCCCACGCCGGTGCTTTCGGTCTGATTATACACCGGGAAGCCATCAATGACGTACAAAGGCTCATTTCCGCCTTGTATGGACGCGCCACCTCGAATACGTACGCTTACGCCGCCGCCCGGCTGGCCAGAAGTTTGCGTTACCTGAACGCCTGATATTCCACCTTTTAATGTTTGATCCAGCGAAGCTACAGGCTGCTTAAGCAGTGCTTCGGGTAGAGAAGCGACTGATCCTGTCAAGTCACGCCGTTTTTGCGTTCCATAACCCACCACCACCACTTCATCCAAATCTTCGGAAGAAGGATCGAGCTCGATAATGGCAGGTGAGGTATTGACCACCAATTGCTTTTTTTGGTAACCGACGAAGCTTAAGATTAAGGTAAACGGTAATTTTTGACCGGTAACGAATTGAAACCGACCATCGCCGTCGGTTTTTACACTGTGGGTTACCGCCTCCAATTGCACGGTTACGCCTTCGATCGGTTCTTTTGTTTTTGCATCGATCACCGTACCCGTTAAGGAGGCATTGATAATCGGTTTGGTTTCCTGCGCTTTACTGGAGATGTAATACGTCAGGAAAAATAACGTGAGGATAGTGTACCGCCGTACGCTACAGTTTTTCATTTTTCTTTCTTTTTAATAGTCACACGAATTCAAGTGCCAACGCCATTAGCATACCTGATAAGAATAAAAATCGATAGGCGCAGACTATAATCTGGCGCCCAGGCCGTAAGCCTTTATCGACACATTCGCATGATAGAATAAGATGTAGAAAGAAAAGCCATTTTTGTCTTTTTGGTCCGTTTAGACGACCAGGTGTTGTACTTGTTGTTCATACTTGTTGTTATCAGATTAGTTCTTTCTCTTTTCGTTGCCAACGCCAATTGTAACGACAAACAAATATATAAATACTTTTCACAAAGTCTACTAACTTTGTAGATTTTATTTTATTATTTCAATTTTATGTAACTTTCAGCAGCTTTCCCGGTGACGACTGCTACAGCAGACGACATGATCCATGCCTACCCGTGTTGGATGTATGCATGCATTGGGTAATAATAGGCGCTGCACAGGCATGAAAAAACAACGTGTATACCCAAATCAATTTTCCGATTTTCCAACGCTCGCGATGGATCGCTTTACCCCCGTTGACAGCGGCAATAGTCCATTACTTTTTCACCTGCTGCGTGGCGAGCAACATATTGAAAGCGCCCATAAGCACGATTTTTTCATTATCATGCTCGTCAAAAAAGGAAGTGGTGTGCATTCGGTAGATTTTACCGACTATACCGTTCGCAAAAATCAACTTCACGTGGTTTTATCTCATCAGGTACACCAATGGCACTTTTCAGGCGACAGCTTAATTTACCAATTGATGCTCAGTCGGCAATTATTTGCACAACTGTCACCTTGGTATCGTCTCCCCATAAGTCATCAGCAGCAGCGCGCCGTTTTTGATATTCCCGAAAAACTTGTCGACACATTAGTACACGAATTTCAAGCCATCCAAGATGAACTGCAGCTTAAGCCGACCTACGACGAACTGATTTACCTGCGTTGCCAAATTATCGGTCTGACAATGAGCCGTTTTATGGAACACGAAGAAAAGGAGCATAACAACATACAGCGTCACCCTGTGGTGAGCAAGTTTATCCAACTGGTGGAAGATAACTATCGTACAGCACGGGCAGTATCTTTCTATGCAGCGAAGTTGCATATTTCAGCAAACTACTTAAATGTCTTGTGCAAAAAATATACGGCCTGGTCTGCATCTAAAATTATACAAGACCGCATCCTGCTGGAAGCAAAGAGGCTGTTAAAAATTTCGGATCGCAGCGCGAAACAAATAGCCTATGACTTGGGTTTTTACGATCACGCCAGCTTTTCCAATTTTTTTAAAAGTCAAACGGGTGTAAGCCCGATAGATTTTAGGCGACAAACATAAATGCTGCATATTTACGCTGAAAACCGTATTTTTATGCTTATGCGTATATTCAACAAACAGTTTGATACGGTGCACGATACCGCACCGTTTTCACAGATACATACAGAAGATTACCTTCCTGCTTTTGAGCAAGCTATAGCGAAAGCCAAAATCGAGATTCAGGAAATTGTAGATAACCCGGCTACGCCGGATTTTGCCAATAGCGTTGAAGCCTTAGCTTATTCCGGAATGGAGCTGGACCGCTTATCATCCATTTTTTTTAACCTGCACTCGGCTGAAACGAATGATCAGCTTGATAAAATTGCTCAGGAAGTAGCGCCTAAGCTATCCGAACTGGCTAACGACATCAATCTCAACCTGGCTTTATTCGATAAAGTGAAAGCGGTTTATGCCCGCAAGGAAACGTTAGATCTCACAGCAGAACAACAGACATTGCTAGACAAATCATACAAAGGTTTTGTACGAAACGGCGCTTTGCTAGATGAAGAAAAGAAAGAAAGACTGCGAAAAATTGATGCGGAGCTAGCGGTAATCAAGCTAAAATTTGGCGAAAATATCTTAGCTGAAACAAATGCCTACCAATTACATATCACCGATGAGCAGGATCTGGCTGGCCTACCTGAAGGCACCATCGAAGCAGCTCGAGGTCTCGCTGAATCGTTGGAGAAAGAGGGTTGGATATTTACATTAGACTACCCGAGCTATATTCCCTTCGTGACCTACGCCGATAATCGTGCGCTGCGCAAAGAAATCAGTCTTGCTGCTGGCCGTAAAGCTTTTCAAAATAACGAATATAACAACAGCGGGCATGTGCTCGCGATCGCCGGTTTGCGTTTCGAACGTGCTCAACTTTTGGGTTACAGCAGCCACGCGCATTTTGTACTGGAAGAACGCATGGCGCAACAACCAGAAAAGGTACATGCTTTTCTTGAAGATTTACTGGCCAAAGCAAAACCTGCAGCAACGGAAGAATTTGAAGAACTTAGCGCTTTTGCCAGAAAATTAGATGGCTTGGAGCAATTGGAAAAATGGGATGGCGCCTATTACAGCGAAAAATTAAAACAAGCGAAGTTTCACCTGGATGACGAACTGCTGAAACCGTATTTTAAGCTGGAAAAAGTGTTGCAAGGTGCATTTACTGTAGCACACAAATTATTTGGCCTGCACTTTACGGAGGTGCATAACATCGATAAATATCACGAGGAGGTACAAACCTTTGAAGTGACGGATGCACAGGCACAGCTTGTCGCGATTTTTTACGCTGATTTCTTTCCACGTAAAGGCAAAAGGAATGGTGCTTGGATGACCTCTTTCAAACCGCAGTTTAAAAAAGACGGTCTCGACGAACGTCCGCATGTTTCCATCGTTTGTAATTTTACCAAACCAACGGCAACCAAACCATCTTTGTTGACCTTTAACGAGGTAACGACGCTTTTTCATGAGTTTGGCCACGCGTTGCATGGCATGTTGGCAGACACGACCTACCCGAATTTATCGGGAACATCAGTTTTCTGGGATTTTGTCGAGTTGCCGAGCCAAATTATGGAAAATTGGTGTTATGAAAAAGAAGCACTTGCTTTGTTTGCGAGACACTACGAGACAAATGCGGCCATACCGATGGAACTGGTAGAAAAAATAAAGGCCTCAGCTTCTTTTATGGAAGGTATGGCAACGCTACGGCAGCTTAGCTTTGCCTTGTTGGATATGGGTTGGCATGCAGCCGACCCGACGGGTATTCAGGATGTAAAAGCATTTGAACAAGCTTGCTTTGCGTCAACCCAATTCTATCCCGATGTGCAGGAGAATGCGATGAGCCCTTCGTTCGCTCACATCTTCAACGGTGGCTACTCATCTGGATACTATAGCTACAAATGGGCCGAAGTATTGGATGCGGATGCTTTTGCTTACTTTCAAGAAAAGGGCATTTTTGATCCGGAAGTGGCTGACAAGTTTAAAAAGCACATCTTATCGCAAGGAGGCAGCGAGCATCCGATGATCTTGTACAAACGCTTCCGCGGCAAAGAACCGGCCGTTGATGCCTTATTGATACGTGCGGGTCTCTTAAAGCCATAACGTAAAACATATAGCGCAATAAAAAAATCGGTGTAGTTTAAACAACTACACCGATTTTTTTATTCGATAATCTTTACTTTCTCTGTGTAACGAATAGGTGCATCAGGCGTTTCAGCCGGGTAACCTAATGCTACATTTATCGTTACCTCATAGCCTTCCGGTATATTCAGCAACTTCAAGATGTCGGCATTTTCCGGAAGATTCATCGTGCCCACCAGTGTCCCCAGCGGGCAGGTTCCCAGTCCGATAGCATGTGCACTCAATAGTATATTTTGCAGCGCAATTCCTGCATCGAGCTTTGCCCCCGGATTACTTTTATCGGTAGCGATCACGATCAAAGTTGGTGCATCGTGAAAAATACTGAATCCCGCTTCGCGGTAACGTGCCGCACTCCCCTGAAATTCTTTGCCTTTGGCAAAGTTCAAAAATCGTTGGTTCACTTCTTTCAAGATATCCGGATTTTGCAATACGCGTATTTCCCAGGGCTGCTTGTTTAGTCCGCTAGGCGCAAAAATCGCGCTTTTCATAATCGTATCGAGTTGTTCCCTGCTAACTTGCTGTGCTGTATATTGACGAATGGCCCGTCTGCTAAGCATATTATCTAAAATAGCTTGCTTTGCAGTGCCTTCATAAACAACCTGCTTAATTTCCTTTTCCTGACATCCGAACAGGAAAAATACAACAGTGATCAGGGCAATTATGTATTTCATATCTTCTAATTTAAACAGGGTTATTTACTTTTTTATGTAACGAAAAATTGAACTTGAAAATAATGTATAGTATATACAGGTAAACGATATAGGCCGTCAGGTTGTAATAATACAAACTAAGCACGGCCAGGGTTACGGCTATGATGCTTAACGTGAGCACAAAGATTTTTTCCACCTGTTGCTTCCAATCCGTCGATCGCCCCCAAACGCGTGGTTGAAAGGTATAACTAATCCGATCGGAAAATCCATTTAATAATAAAATGGCATATGACATGTATTCGAAACGGACATTGCCCAAAGTAAACAGGAAAGCGACTAAACCGATCATGCCGCCATAATAGACTTTTCCCCGAGCGGTCGTTGGGCTAGACGGCATATCTGTTGCCATAAACAACGTGCCGAGCAGCACGCCTGCCAGGGAAAATTGACGAGCGCCCGCAGCTGGCACCAGCCAGAACAGAGCGATAAAAACTGTTAAAAGCGCAAGCGGAATATGCCAGGAGATACGGTTTCGGAGCAACAAATATAAACCGCCAAGCGATAAGGCCACTATGGAATATTCGCCAAGGGCACCACCCGTTTTGTAAACCAAACTTTGCAAGTAAACCTCCGAATAAGCATCTGCTGCCATCGGAAAAAACGTACTTGTTGCCGTTTGCACCAATCCGTTCGTCGTCCAGATATGTGGAGACAGCATAATGGAAGAAAAGAACACCGCCATAAATTCACGACCTACCAATGCCGGGTTAAATCGATTTTTACCCAAGCCGCCCCAAACTATTTTCCCAAAAAGTATCGCAGCAAATGCTCCAAATGCGACTACATACCAAGGCGTTAGCGGTGATAACGTGCACGCGAGCAAAATAGCTGTAACGATTGCAGATCCATCAAATACGCTGCGCCATCGTTTTAATAAGATGCCAGAAAATAAAAATTCAGTCACAATTGCAGCGCCCACAGCCGTCGCAAAAATATTTAGGGCTAGCTTACCATACGCCAACCAGGCAATGCACATGATCGGCAATAAAGCAAGCAGCACGTCGAGCATAACAAATTGTACGGTATTATACCGCTGTGTGATGTGCGGGTGTAATCTCATACAGAAGTATCACTCCTTTCCTGTCGCAATTTTTCTTTACCAACTTGTATATGGTACATTAGCGGTACATCACTCGGGCAGACGTATGCACAAGCGCCGCAAGCGATACAATCCTCCAAATGGAAAGCTTTTAATTGATGTAGATTTTCTTCCTGATTATGCCGCACAAACTCTAGTGGCATCAGGTGTTGCGGACAGACATCAACACAGTATCCGCAGGTAATGCAGTTCATTTGTTGAGGATCGGCATTTTCAAGCAGCAATAGTCCACCGACGCCTTTATGAATAGGTTGCAACGGACTCACGGCTGCTCGCCCCATCATCGGGCCGCCCAAGATTACGGTTTGTGCTTGCTGGTTCCATTCATGTTGCGTTTCTCTTAAAATATGACCAAGCGGTGTACCGATTTTCACGCGGTAGTTGCCCAATGTTTTGCTTCGATTTCCCGAAACCGTAATAACTCGTTCAGTATACGGTTTGCCTTCCAAAAAAGCTCCGGCCATTGCCCACAGCGTTCCAGCATTGCTAACGATCAGACCATGATGAGCAGGAATTGATCCTTTCGCGATTTCTCTGCCCGTTACAGATTTGATCAATTGTAACTCACCTCCCTGCGGATAGGTATTGGGCAATATTTTTAGCGCGATGTCCAAACCGAATTCCTTAGCCATTTGCGCAAGCGGCGCAGCCAGTTCTTTATGTTGCTGCTCTATGGCGAGAACAATCTCATCGGGCATAAGCATGCGTTGGATGATTTGCAAAACCGCCATCAATTTTGCTCCCGCTGTTTTCATCAATATGTAATCGGCACTGAGGTAAGGCTCACATTCGGCGCCATTGATGATAAAAGTTTTGATTGTTGATGGAGCTACGCGATACTTCAAATGCGTCGGAAAACGCGCTCCGCCACTTCCTTCGATTCCGGCGTATAAAAGATATTGTAAAAAGTCTTCACTCGTCCATGCTGCCGTATCCGGAACCGTAAGTGCTTTTTCGGTATAGCAAAAATCATTTTTTATTGTCAGATAACGCTCGGCGGCAATTTCGGTTACACCAAGCACTTCTCCGGATACCGGCGCATGTATCGTTGCTGCAAAAGTACCACTCGAGGCTGCAACCAACTGATACATCGTAACCGACTGTCCTGCATCCACGACAACGTCCATATCGCCTTGATAAGTAGCTAATGGTAAGTACAGCAAAGCCGGATCAGGCAACACACCGATCTCCATATGCTTCGTTTTCTTTTTTAGCGAGGGTATGAAAAGCATGTACTTTGTATTTGATCACCGTTTTCTTCTATGCGGCGGTAGTGAAAAGAAAATTCCTGTGCAAGCTTAGCCAAAACCTGATCGCGATCTGCAGGCGCCACAACAAAAACAGCTGTAGAGAGCACATCGCCCAAAAAAGCTTCCGTTGTGCACAACAATACCTGGCTTGTGGCGGCCGGCCAGCCGCTTTTACCGTGTACAATGTGGCTATAGCACGTTCCGTCGATATGTATATGATTGTTTATTTTGCCGGAAAGGCTTAAGCAGCTATTCGTTAACGGCAAGCGAACAGACGTTTGTGTAAGCGGATCGGGAACCTGCACATGCCATTGCGGATGCGTTGCATCGTTTATCGCAAAGATAGAGCTTCCGCCAGCATTAATGATCGCATCGGTAACGCCCGTTTTCCGAAGATGGGCTACCACGCGGTCTACAGCCAATGCTTTGGCAAAAGAACCTGTTATCAGGCGTTGCCCATGTGGTATACGTACGTGATTGCTCAGCGCATCGATTTCAATGGCCGCATCGTTAACCTTTGCCAATGCATCTCTCAGCGCAGTTGCCGACGGAATCTGTTGTTTATCTTTTTGATAAAATCCCCAAAGTTGTAGCAGCGGCATACTACTGATTGCGTAAGCACCGTCGGTAAGTGCAGAAACTTTTTTTACGGTTTGCAGGATCGCAATCGTCGTAGCATCAACCGGCACCCACTGCCCTGCCCCTGTATTAATCTGGTCAAAGTAGGAACCCGCTTGATAAGAATTATACCGTCGATCGACTTCTTCCATAAGGGCAAAACAATCATCTAAACATGTTTCGCCACATGCCAACGGCACTTTAATCTTGCACTGGCAATAGAAAAGCGAACGAGTCTGGGCGATAAATGGCTTAGTTGCTGTCTGAAGCATATTCGTCTTCATCAAGTTCTATCGTTGTTTTCTTCCCTCGGTTCAGCGCCTTGAAATTGACATAACTGGCATTGATCAACTGAAAATAGGGATGCGGATTGTAAAACTTCTTTGTCGTAGAGTCGAATGCGAGTTTTTGCACCTCAAAGCTTTTGGCTGCTGCCTCAGCTGCCTGTGCCGCAATCCGTTCACGTTGCTTGTTAGCCAATCGCTCTGCTTGCAGCTCATCCCAAAGCGCACGATTACCGAAAAGTAGTAACATGGCTCCCAAGGCGTACAGGAAAATGTTTTTAAATTTCATGGAAATTACTTTTTCAAGATCCAATTCAGCATTAGTCAAATGATGCGAGGTGTTGCATCTCTCGACTAGCAGTTATCATGTGTTACAACAAATGTAAACGAAACCAATTTATAATTGAAGTAACAATCGTGTTGATTTGGAATATGACACAGGCTTTACCAGGTAAATAGTGACCCTTTCTTTAAATAATTACATATTATCGCTATCATACGCCGCCCGGCTGTAATGACTTTTAACAAGTTGACGTATGGATAGGACGCTCGCAGCTGCGTGGAGAAATACTTTTTATTTTAACAGATTTTGATCGAAAAATACAGACAATTTACGTTCTAAAAACACGAAAATTAGGTGAAGGGTGGTAAATGACTGGATTGCTTTGCTAGGCTTTCTTACGACTTCGGCTAACCATAAGTCCGCGTTAACCGCTATTTTTTGGTTTTACCTGCCTATGCTGATGTTTCAAACCAGGCTTTTTCAGGTCTGCTTTTCGGATAACCATTGTCCGTGCGAAACTTTTTACGTTCTTCCGTAAAGTCCCACCATGTTTTCTTCGTATCGTTGGTGTTTGCAACATATACGACTAATCTAAATTGGTCTTCAACGCAAGGGTCAACCCAATAACCTTTTTTCTGTTCGTATTCGTCTGTAAGTTTTGCACCGTCATGATATTTCAATTCTTTGAGTGCATGATATCCTAAAAAGACAAGGTCTTCGGCAAATTTTATTCCGATTGACGGAACAGTTTGAAATTCTGCTAATGCATAAATTTCTTTGGCTCGTTCCGTTGTAACATTTAGCAACATTTCTAATTCGTCTGTCGCGAAATCGAGAAGGTCTGCAATTTTGATTTTGTTCTTTCTCAAATTTGCTTTTTCGATGTCCGTTAACGGTAGTTTTATGGTAGTCTTGTTTTTCATCTTCGGCAAAACTCAGCAAATATCGGTGTTAAATCCTATCAGTTTTCAGTCGTACTTATTCCCCTATTAAAGATACTTATTTGTTCCGGTAGGTACAATGGATTATCGATCGAAATTGCAAAGGAATATAAGTGAGAATACAAAAACGAGCAAAAACCGTATAAACACGCAGCAACCCATCTAAAACGCTATAATATTCACGCAAAATCTATAGACATAGAACAATAATCGACTCAAAGCACCAATTGTCAAACAAAATATGCCAAAAAAACCGCACGAAGCGAAAATAGAAAGAGAGTTCACAAAACAACTTTGCGAAAACTACCCCTTTTCAGTAAATTACATAAAAATAAAACTTATAAAAAGATGAATACACTCGGAAAATCACTTATCGCGCTAAGTTTCGTCTTATGTTTTACTTACCTGGCGCAATTCGGAGCATCGGCAACACATGCGATGAGCATAAAATCATACTTTTTATATGCTTGCTTTCCGGTATTTTTAATGGGTATATATTTGTATATGCGGGGAACACGCCAGATGAAGAGTCAAGCGTAAACATTAGGCTTATTGCGCTAAGTGTAATAAATTATTTTTTTAATCCCTCTTTATGCGAACGGTGCTATTTTTTAGTAACCATTTAGAATAAGCCCTGCAGCGGCAAATCTGTTCGGCGCTATCTTCCACAGCGTACAGCAGTACACAAGGAAAATACAAATAAACTTTTGATGACTTCATCCTCTCCAGGGAGATTAGCTTATTCCTTTACTTCACCTACATAACAATCCACATCATATAAAACAAAAAAACCGTGAAGTATATCTTCACGGTCTTAAATTTTTTAGGTATAAACCTTATTAGTTTTGCTCAGCAGGGAGAGGAACTATGGATACATAAGATTTATTGTTTGCTTTCTTACGGAAAACAACAGTACCGTCAACCAACGCATATAATGTATGGTCTTTACCAACACCAACATTAGCGTCAGGGTTGTGTAATGTACCACGTTGACGAACGATGATGTTACCAGCAATAGCTAGTTGACCACCGAAAATCTTAATACCTAATCTCTTGCTATGTGACTCACGGCCGTTCTTGGAACTACCCGCACCTTTTTTATGTGCCATTTCTTTATCCTAATTTATGACTCGTTAAAAAGTCAGATTAAAAACTCGATTATAAACTGATACCAGTGATCTGGATTTTAGTGAATTGTTGACGGTGACCGTTTTTCTTTTTGTAGCCTTTACGACGTTTCTTTTTGAAAACGATAACTTTATCACCTTTCAAATGAGACAAAATAGTAGCCGAAACTTTAGCGCCTGAGATACTTGGTGTACCTACAGTAAATTTACCACCGTCTTCTGCTAACAATACATTGTCAAATTCAATACTAGCGCCTTCGTCTCCTTGTAAGCGGTGTACAAAAAGGTATTGGTCTTTAGCAACTTTGAATTGCTGTCCTGCTATATTTACTATTGCGTACATTGTTATATAGTATATTGTTAATATTTAATGAGCTGCAAAGATAAGAAATAAAGTAAAAAAGCAAAAGTAAAAATTAAAAAAAGTAGAGAGATGCGTGGATGAATCTCATCCTTAAAAGACAAGGAGTGAAATGCGTTCCAAAAAACGACACTTCACTCCTCTTGTTTATGCATAATATTGTAAAGGTACGCAGTACGAACTACGCAGTACTCCTTACGAATAGATACTAATTACTAAAATAAGCCCGGACGTTTTTACCTTCTACCCAGTTCATAAAAGCTTTATTAACGACTTTATTTCCACCAGGTGTAGGATAATCGCCGGAGAAATACCAATCGCCGGAGTGATTAGGACAAGCCTTGTGCAAATTATCAAGCGTTTGGTAAACAACTTCCAACTCGGCGTTTAAATTGTGTGGGCGAATAATCCGCGCGATCTCAGCAGAAATCTCTACATCAGTAAACGGTTCATAGATGGCCTTGACGTAGTTTTCCACTTCATCTTTCGGCTTCGTGATAGAAGCCAAACATTTTTGGTAAACCTCATCCACCACATGCGCTAAACCCTTTTGCTTCAATAGTGAAATCGCTGCTTCGAAGGCAACAAATTCGCCCATTCTGGACATATCAATCCCGTAACAGTCTGGATAACGAATTTGCGGTGCAGACGATACAATCACAATTTTTTTCGGATTTAAGCGATCCAGAATAGTCAATATACTCTGCTTTAATGTCGTACCGCGCACGATAGAGTCATCGATTGCCACAATAGTATCCTGGTGATCCTGCACAATACCGTAGGTGGTATCATACACATGTTGCACCATATCGGTACGATCCGCATCTTGCGTAATAAAGGTGCGTAATTTAGCGTCCTTCACGTTCAGCTTTTCAAAACGTGGCGTGATATTGATCATATCCTCCAATTCCAAATCTGAAATCTTATCGGCTCTTTTCAACAGCACATCTTTTTGGTAGTTGCGCACGTAGGTATTGATTCCCTCCATTACGCCGTAATACGATACTTCTGCCGTATTCGGGATAAACGAGAACACCGTATTTTTAATATCGCTATCTACAGCCTGCAAAATCTGCGGACACAGTAAACGACCTAATTCCTTACGCTCTTTATAAATATCGGCGTCTGATCCTCTTGAGAAGTAAATACGCTCAAAAGAACAGGATTTCTGCTCGGCAGGTTGACGAAACATCTCTTCGATAATCGTACCGTCTTTTTTAGCAATCAAGGCGTGGCCCGGTTTAATTTCTTTAACAGCTCCCAATGGCACGTTAAACGCTGTTTGGATCACTGGGCGCTCTGACGCCACCACCAACACCTCCTCATCTTGGTAATAAAATGCCGGGCGTATACCTGCGGGGTCACGCATCACGAAGGCATCTCCATGACCGAAAATACCGGCAATGGTGTAACCACCATCCCAAGTTTTTGCAGAGCGAGTCAAGATCTTAGCTACGTCAAGATTTTTAGCAATCTGCGCACTGATCTCTACATTAGAGAATCCTTCTTTCTTGAATTGATCGAAGAGCTCCTGGTTTTCATCGTCCAGAAAATGGCCAATTTTTTCCAATACCGTCACCGTGTCGGCTTGCTCTTTTGGATGCTGGCCAAGTTCGTACAATTGTTGTAACAATTCGTCGACGTTGGTCATATTAAAGTTTCCTGCAACAACCAGATTACGAGTCATCCAGTTATTTTGGCGCAGAAAAGGGTGACAGCTTTCGATACTGTTTTTTCCGTGCGTACCGTAACGTAAATGTCCCAAAAGCACTTCGCCCGTAAAGCTCACATGCTCTTTTAACCATTCGGTATCCTTAGATTCTACCGGATAAGCTTTATTTACTGCGGCAAATTTTTTCTGCACGTATTCGAAAATATCGGCAACCGCCGTAGACCCCATCGCCCGGTAACGAGAAATGTAACGATTGCCAGGTTTCACGTCGAATTTGATCGTCGCAATACCGGCACCATCTTGGCCTCGATTATGCTGTTTCTCCATAAGAAGATACAACTTATTGATGCCGTAATAGGGCGTACCGTATTTTTCCTGATAATAAGATAGGGGTTTCAGTAATCGAACGAGTGCTATACCGCACTCATGTTTTATAGCGTCACTCATAGCTTGAATTGATGCTGCAAAGGTAAACATTATTTAGAAAATACCGTGCAACAAAAAAAGGCCAAAATTGTTTTTATTACCGTATGAAAACAATTCGTTAACATCAGCTTATCTGTCGCAAATAATTTTCGGAACATGCTGTTTTCATACAGTTCCATATAATGGCCATTGTACAACAAAAGAAAGTTCAGCTTTGTCTCCAAAGCTGAACGGAACTATCGGAAAAGTAATTCGTATTGGTTAGGCAATAAGTCCTCTCACTTTTCCAACAACACCAAGCGACAAGGCTATTCCAACGCTAAGGTAAATGTCGTGGAAAATTCCAGTCCTATAGTGGTTATAGCTTTCACGGATAGTACGTACTGGCCAGCTTTTAAATCGGGATGTGGGCGAAAAGAAACACGGCCTGTTTGCTCCTCCACACTAAATAAACCGTTTGTATCGGTATACGCTTTTCCATCTTTCGCAATAGACACCAATTTGAACGTCGACTTATAGTTTTCCGGAATTAACGTCGCAGGCTCCGATCTAAAGCCGTTTTCCAAAGAAAGACGTCTAAAGCTCCAGTCTACAACCGAGTAAACACCATATAAAAACCTGATTTGCGGAACCAATGTTACCCTGAAATTTGTCGACGCAATAGTAAACCCATCTTTTTGAAGTGCTGGCGCAAGATTATAAGTACGCTCTTCTGCTTTTTTAGGATCACCAGCCTGTGCAGAAAACTGAATCTTATTTCCGGATAAGGAGATGGCCGGATCGAGCGGGCCAGGCAAAAACCATTTCGTCGCACGCAGATCTTCATCACTTGCTGTCAACTCAAAAGAAGTTGCTTGATCGCTATACAACACGTAGGCTAACGGAATTGGCTGTGCGTTATCCACGCCACTGATTTGCATCGCAGCCGGCGTTATGGTCAGCGCGACAGTCTGCCTGCCAACCTCTCCGCGTGATGTACGTGCCACGACGGTTACCTTGTATTGCGTCGGTATTTTAGCTTGACTGATCGAAGAGACAGCGCCATTGGGGTATAAAGCTGCGCTACGTATATGAATGTGCCCGGCATCCCGATCTACCGTTACGGCGGCAGCTAATTGTTCACGTAAGCGAGTCTGACCGCTGGTCTGCACATTTTCCGTTTCATCGAATTCCAAAGCAAACTGCGTCTCCGATTGGGTGCGTAATGCGGCAGGCAAAGCGAGATCAGTTTCCTGTCCGTAACGTAACTCCACGCTGGCTGGTAAAGCCAGCGATACTTGTTCCAACGGTGCTTCATCTTGCTGCTTTTGACAAGCGCCAAGCGATAAAAGCGTAACAATCACAGGCATAAAGCCAATCATTTTTTTTCTGTAATTCTTCATTATTCCAATAATTTTTTGACGAAGGTAAACAGATAATTTATTTATTGCAACATTATTGCATTTAGAAAATGTTTTTTATTTTTGCCGCACAAACGAAACACGGCTTAACAACAGAACATCTTATGTTTTCTTCATTTTTCACACCACTTTGTGCGGCATTCACATTCCTGTCCACTGTAGAATTAAGCGTGGCACAACCACAAGCCGCGCGAGATTCAATCAAGAATATTGCGTTGCAAAGCGTAACGGCTATCGGAATAGCGCAAGCGCCAAATCGAGCAATTACGATTTCGCCCGAAAAACTACAACATATCCAATCGTCTACGCTGGGCGAAACACTGAGCCATATACCTGGCATACAAAATTCGTCCTTCGGTCCGCATGCCGGCGCGCCTGTTATCCGGAGCTTAAGCGGTAATCGGGTAAAAATTGTTGCTAACGGCTTGGCACTAAACGATCTTTCTGGTATCAGTCCAAACATCAATGTGCAGGTCGATATGGACAATCTTTTAGGAATGGATGTGTACAAAGGCAGTGCGAGCGTATTATTTGGTGGAAAAGCTATCGGCGGTGCTGTCAACTTAAAAGATAACAGCATACCGACCAGCATCTCACCGAAAAAATGGCAAGGAAAAGTCGTCGCCGAAGCAGGCGCCAATGCCGGCAGCCGACAGGCGTTAGATGTGCAGGGCAACGATGGTAAGCATTGGGCTTGGCATATCGGTGGAATGAATCAAGCAAATGGCGACTTAAAAATCCCGGGCAATACCAAAGCGCCAATAGCTTACGACCCAAGTATCGATCATTTAACGCAAGTGCTGGCCCAGGTATATGTAGACAAAGAGATCACGCGCAACCTGAGCCTATATCCCTACATCAGCCAATTTGTGCTGGATAATCTAGACAATCCGAGCTGGGGTTTAACGGCCGCAGATCTCTATACTTCCGAGAATTATTCAGTAATCGGCGGCGTGGTCGTGCCTAATCCAAAAAATGACCTGTATATTCCGGGACAAGACCCAAACACGCCTTTTTACACCGAGGTTGTCAAAGGAATTACCGATTATGCACCTGTACAAAAGGGAATTATGCCGAACAGCCACGCTCAAAGCCGATCGATCAACCTGGGAACGAGTTTTTTTGGCGACAATTACCACATCGGCTTAGGATACCGCGGCATGGAAGGATACTTTGGCATTCCGGGATTTGCGTTATCAACCAAACCGAAACACACGCATGAACCTATTGCACAGCCTTTACAATATGACCCCATCAATACGCGATCACGTTCGAACAGCTTACTTTTCGCATCAAGCATTATGTTGGAAAATACCGTTATTTCTAAGATTACGTTGGACTATATGGCGCAATTCGCAGATGATCGGGAACTGATCGGGATTTACAGATTAAACAAATTTAATTCCACACGTCATGCTCTACGGACAGAAATTACGCAGCAAACCTGGAAATTCCTGTCAGGCACCACGGGCATCGACGCCCTGTATAACACTATGCTGGGCGACGGCCTTATGCGCTACCTTCCCAACAACAGCAGACAGGAAATCGGCCTATTTACTTTGCAAGAAATCAAGCTATCGCCTCTATCCTTGCGCCTGGGTTATCGGCATGATTGGGTAACGAGAAAAGCAATGCCCGATGAAACGTACAAACGCAGCCGAGGATTGGCGGGTGGAAACCTCTCGCTGCGGGACTTTGAACTTAACCAATACAGTGCCGATCTACATTACACTATCGGTCGGATCGCATTTCTCCAGGCCAGCTACAGTCATGCCGAACGCGCGCCGGAAGTAAACGAACTTTATGCTGGAAATGATCATTTTGCGATTATGATTGAAGAAAATGGCGACGACAGACTGAACAAAGAGGTTTCCAGATCATACGAATTGGGTGGAGGAATCAGTTTTCACGGTTTACGCCTATCGGCTACCTATTACCGTAGTGTATTCACAGATTACCTTTACCTGGCGCATACAGGAATATCTCGGTCGGGTGGCTTTTTGGTTAAGGAGTGGCGCGCATCGGACACGGAAATTAACGGATGGGAAGCCGAACTGGCTTTTCAGCACAGTTGGCAAAAGGACTACGCTATCGAAATTACATCTTACGCCGACCTGGTAAAGAATAAAAACATCGCGGATGACAGCATGCGCCAATGGGCGGAGGGCGACTTTATGCCCAACTTACCAACCAGTCGCTATGGTTTTTCCAGCAATGCACAGCTCAGGAAAATTAATTTACAGCTATCGTTTGACCGCTATCTTGAACAGCGCTACCTCGGTAAAAACATCAATCCGGAGCCGCCAATGCCAGCATTCACTTTATTAAGCGCTCGTTTTGGCTACATGCTGCACATTGCCGGATTGCTGACCGAATGCTATCTATTTGGCAATAACCTGCTTGATGTGGAAGCCCGACCGCAGCAATCGTTCTTAAAATATTTAGCGCCTCTACCGGGGCGTAATATATCGCTCGGATTAAAGGCAACGATATAAATGTTGCATTACGTAGAGTCTGTAAACCGCAACGCGTCCTGACGAAACCTGATCAATCCGTTTTTATGTGCTGTTTGACATGAAGCGAGCTTGATTCGAAAAACGAAAAGCTCATGCAGACCGTTATACTACACAAATTTGTACGATGAAACAGCATTTTTTTATTTTTGCACTAAGCATATACGTGATATTGGGTTGCAGCAATGGACGAAATAATGCACACACAACAGATACTAACTCGATAGATACCACGCTGACGGGAAAAGTAACGGAAGATTTACAGATTAACCCTCCGGCAAGCGTGGAAGAGATTCAAACGGCTTATGCTAAAACAGTGGCTTACCTACATGAAGGAAAGTTGGACAGCAGCACGTTTGATTACAATTGTCAGGATGAGCGTACCGGACGCGTAACTTACTTTACTGACAACGGACAATTGCTCTTAATCCGGCATCGTTATGGTGAATTTAGTCATTTTGAAGCTGATGAGGAGTATTATGTTCAAGGCGATCAGCTCTATTTTATATTCAACCGCGCAACAAGTTGGGCATTTGATTCAGCTGGCGGCGACGGAGCAACCCAAGATAACATCACGGAGCAACGCATTTATATTCGGCAAAGCCAAGCGTTTCAATGTTTGCAAAAAGACTATGTGTTGCGCAGCGCAGCGAAAAACAATCCGGATGTAAATCAACTGCCTAGTAAAACCACCGATTGCCAATCGGCCAAACCGTTGCTAAACAGCTATCTTGCTTTGCGCAGACAGCAAGCAAATCCCAGCAACGGATGCATAGAGACTCGGGAATAAATAGGATGTAAACACCAAAGAGGCAGGAGCAACATACCCCTCGTTTACGCTGAAACGGCCTAGCCGGAAGCGCAAACGAGGGCTTTTTTATTTCTTATTGTCAAAATGCTTTTGAACTTGATCCCAATTGACAATGGACCAGAAACTCGCCACATAATCTGGACGTTTATTTTGGTATTTCAAGTAGTATGCATGTTCCCATACATCTAAACCTAAAAGTGGTTTGCCTTGTACGGCCACGCCTTTCATCAAAGGATTGTCTTGGTTCGGCGTTCCGCCTATTTTTAACTTACCAGCATCTAGCACCAACCACGCCCAACCCGAGCCAAATTGTTGTGTTGCTGCTTTCGCAAAGGCTTCCTTAAATTGGGCTAAGCCGCCAAAATCGCGATCAATAGCCGCCGCTAAGGTTCCTGTCGGCTTATTGTCTGCCTGCGGTGCACGCAGCGATTTCCAAAACATCGCGTGGTTATAAGCGCCACCGGCGTTATTCCGCAGTTTTGCACTGTATTTATCTATATTAGCGAAAAGCGATGCTGCATCTTTTACAGAGGCCGCTTCTGTGCTAAGCGCTTCGTTGGCGGTCTTTACATACGTTCCGTAATGGCGCTCATAATGGATCTGCATGGTTTGTGCATCGATTGCCGGCTCTAGCGCGTTAAATGCATAGCTTAACGTTTCTTGTTGAAATTGAAAGGCGTATGACTTATCTGCTCCTAGTAGGGAACTACCGTGGCTTACCTTGGCAATGGCGATGCCGGCTGCTAAGCCAAGACCATTTTTGATGAACGTTCTTCTATTTTTCATTTTTTTATATCTGTAAATTGATGTATTTTTTCTTTGTTACAATCTATATTTCACATCCGCGCTGCCATAAGCAGCCGTTGTGACGCGTACAGCACAGGCTAAATTAACGATAATATCTGGACTTGTGTTTGTCGTTTCTAAATAAATTAAAAGACAATATATATTGACGCAAGCGTTCACTTCTTTATAAAGCGTTTACAAAAAATGGCCTTGGATTCGAGGTCGTGATCAAGGATAGCGAATAGTTGGTTATTGACCTCGGCGAGGTCATATATGTATAGCAAATTGACATGATTTGTTATTTCGACTCCAGCGGAGTCGCATGTCGTTTTTGTCCCTCGCCGGGACAGGGCAATACTTTTTGTCTGGACACAAAAAGTAATCAAAAAAGTCCTTGTTTCATCGAAGCGATTTGTCGCACTTATCCCTCACACACAAACCAATTGCCGCGCAGGCTAGAAATTGTTA
>JAAIGF010155132.1_pt1 | contig 65064 bp, 69 predicted proteins | sample 6487441 | NCBI WGS metagenome assembly JAAIGF01 (sample SAMN13974129, study PRJNA590717) | phyllosphere metagenome | biome: pepper field; feature: multiple bacterial spot infested pepper fields; material: pepper leaves; isolation source: leaves from pepper fields | host: Capsicum annuum ...
GCTGCGCTGATGGCCGCACGTCGCAACAAGCGCGTCGTGACCATGCAGGAATTCGAAGACGCCAAGGACAAGATCATGATGGGTGCGGAACGCCGCACGACCGCCATGACCGAGGCCGAAAAGAAGCTGACGGCTTACCATGAAGCAGGTCACGCCATTACCGCACTGAACGTGCCGGTGGCCGATCCGCTGCACAAGGCAACGATCATTCCGCGTGGGCGCGCCTTGGGTATGGTGATGCAGCTGCCGGAAGGCGACCGCTATTCCATGAGCTACAAGTGGATGGTGTCCCGCCTCGTCATCATGATGGGTGGCCGTGTTGCCGAAGAGCTGACCTTTGGCAAGGAAAACATCACCTCGGGCGCATCCTCCGATATCGAGCAGGCCACAAAGCTTGCCCGCGCGATGGTGACGCAGTGGGGCTTCTCCGACGAGCTCGGACAGGTTGCTTACGGTGAAAACCAGCAGGAAGTCTTCCTCGGTCATTCCGTTTCGCAGTCCAAGAACGTTTCGGAAGCAACGGCACAGAAAATCGACAACGAAGTTCGTCGCCTGATCGATGAAGCCTATACCGAGGCGCGCCGCATCCTGACCGAAAAGCACGACGATTTCGTCGCGCTTGCCGAAGGTCTGCTGGAATACGAAACCCTTTCGGGCGAAGAGATCAAGGCATTGATCAAGGGCGAAAAGCCCGCGCGCGACATGGGCGACGATTCCCCAAGCAACCGTGGCTCCGCCGTTCCAAAGACCGGCGCGAAGAAGGATGGCCCGAACGAAGCCAAAGGCGACGGCGAGGCCGAAGGCGGCATGGAGCCGCAACCGCACTGATCTTGCCTTCATGGTTGATTGAAATGAGGCCGCTCCGAAAGGGGCGGTCTTTTTGTTTAGAGAAGCAGTGACTCTGCCCGGCTTAGATTTTTGAGGCTTTCATGCGAAGCCGGAGGTTTGAGGAGAGACGGTGAATCGACTTTCGACCGACATCCTGGGGTCAAGCCCACTGCTGTCAGGTTTAGATTTTTGGAGTAACTTTAAGCTATTGATCCGGCTCCAATTTGGATGTCTTTCTGCGATTTGGACGTCGTTATGAGAGAACGATATTTGCCGGGGGGCGATGAGCGTCGCAAAACCCACCTCCGTCATCCTCGGGCGTGTCCCACTGCTGTCCGGTTGAGATTTATGGAATTGGTATAGGGTCTTGATTGCATTTCGTTTTTTGTACTCCTTGCGAATCCGGACTCGCCAGTACAAATCTGCTGTGAACGTGGCGACGGCACTTCCCACTTCCGTCATCCCGGACTTGATCCGGGATCCAGCCAGACCAAGTCTTTGGTCTGAAAGACTTTTTGACGCGCAGACGCGCGTCAGCTGGACCCCGCATCAAGTGCGGGGTGACGGGTGGGGGGAGCTGTTCTCGCCCCAAACTACCCACCCACTTTAAACCGGACAGAAGTGGGCTTGTCCCGAGGATCTGCAACCGATTGATTTTGTTTACGATAGCAGATCCTCGGCACGAGGCCGAGGATGACGGTGGGAGTGGATTTATCGTCTCTCCTCAAGCTTCTGGCTTTGCATAAATGGCTGCGGAATCTCTAAACCGGACAGCAGTGGCCTTGACCCATTGCTGTCTGATTTAAACGAGTGAGTAATTCGAGGCAAAACAGCTCCCCACCCGTCACCCCGCACTTGATGCGAGGTCCAGCAGACGCGCGTCTGCGCGGCGAAACAGTCTTTCAGACCAAGGGCTTGGTCTGGCTGGATACCGGGTCAAGCCCGTTATGACGGAAGTGGGGTTGCGCCGTTGCCACCCTGCAGCGAACGCGGTCAAAAGGCGTCCCAACCGGATTTAAAGGATGGAACTGCCATGCGTTCGAAGCCTTGCCCCGCATCCGCGCCTTTAAACCGGGCAGTAGTGGCCTTTTGCCGAGAAGCGGCTGGCCCGTCTTTCCTGGGGAGAACCTGACCAGTAACAACATATATTTCATTTTTGCGGTAATTTACGTGCTGTCAGAGCTTGTTTGTGGCATCTAGCCAGAAAAGACGGCGCTATATTTTCGCAGCGGTCGCAAGAGATTTGGAGTTCACATGACACGTCGTTATTTCGGAACCGATGGCATTCGCGGGCAGTCCAACGTTTTTCCGATGACTCCGGATTTGGCCATGCGCGTGGGCATTGCCGTCGGTACGATCTTTCGGCGTGGCCACCACCGTCATCGCGTGGTCATCGGCAAGGATACGCGCCTTTCCGGCTATATGCTTGAAAACGCGCTGGTGGCCGGCTTTACCGCTGCGGGTCTCGATGTCTTCCTTCTCGGACCGATCCCGACGCCTGCCGTTGCCATGCTGACGCGGTCGCTGCGTGCCGATATCGGCGTCATGATCTCTGCTTCGCACAATCCTTTCTCCGATAATGGCATCAAGCTTTTCGGGCCGGATGGCTACAAGCTTTCCGATGAGCTGGAACTGGAGATCGAAGATCTGCTTGATAAGGACATTTACGCGCAGTTGGCCAAGCCGCATGAGATCGGTCGCGCAAAGCGCGTCGATGGCGATATTTATCGCTATATCGAATTCGTGAAGCGCACGCTGCCGCGCGATGTGACGCTGAACGGCCTGCGGATTGCCATCGATTGCGCCAATGGTGCGGCTTACAAGGTGGCGCCTGCCGCACTTTGGGAGCTTGGCGCTGAAGTCGTGACCATCGGTAACGAGCCGAATGGTACGAACATCAATTTCGAATGCGGCTCCACCCACCCCGAAGCCTTGCAGAAGAAGGTGCATGAGGTGCGGGCGGATATCGGTATCGCGCTGGATGGCGATGCGGACCGTGTCATCATCGTGGATGAGCGCGGCCAGATCGTGGATGGCGACCAGTTGATGGCGACGATTGGCGAGAGCTGGGCCGACGACAATATCCTGCGGGGCGGCGGTATCGTGGCCACCGTCATGTCCAATCTCGGCCTGGAACGCTTCCTGGGCGACAAGGGCCTGACGCTGGCGCGCACCAAGGTTGGCGACCGCTACGTGGTGGAGCATATGCGCAACCACGATTTCAACGTGGGTGGTGAACAGTCCGGCCACATCGTTCTGTCCGACTATGGCACGACGGGCGATGGTCTTGTTGCGGCCCTTCAGGTTCTGGCGCGCGTCAAGCGGTCTGGCCGCACGGTCAGCGAGGTCTGCCGCAAGTTCGAGCCGGTGCCGCAGTTGCTGAAGAACGTTCGCATTGCAGGCGGCAAGCCGCTGGAAAATCCAGTCGTGAAGCAGGCGATTGCCGATGCGGAGAGCGCGCTGGCGCAAAGGGGCCGTCTCGTCATCCGCCCATCCGGCACTGAACCGCTGATCCGTGTGATGGCGGAAGGCGACGACAGCGCGCAGGTGGAGCGGATCGTCAACGACCTCGTCGGCATCATTGCGAATGTGAAATCGGCGGCCTGATTAGCCGATCCAAGGTAATGGTCCGCCCTACAGCATGTCGCGTGTCATTGCTCTCAATGAAACGATGACGTACATGCGGGAAAATAAGAAACTAAGCAGGTCGCGGTGAATCGCATTCAACGCGACCTGCTTTAATGTCGGGCGGGCTCACGCGATTTGCGGAATATTATCCAGAGTTTCCCGATGCAGGAAATGCGGGATCATGTCTTCATGGATCGGCTGTGAGAACACGTATCCCTGAATAAGCTTGCCGCCGAGATTGCGGATGACGGAAAGTTCCGCCTCGGTCTCCACGCCTTCGACAATCGCATCCAGACCCATCTCCCGGCTGAGTGTCAGCACCGAGCGGACGATGTTGTAGCTCGCGTCGTTCGTTTCGATATCGCGCACGAAACTACGGTCGATCTTCAGCTTCGTCAGCGGCAGAGAATGCAGCGAGGTGAGGCTGGAATAGCCAGTTCCGAAGTCATCCAGCGAGATGCCGCAGCCGATCTGTCTCAGCATTTCCACGGATTTGCGGGCCTGACGTGTGTCGTGAATGAAAGCGGTCTCGGTTATTTCCAGATCGAGCCGCGAGGCTTCGAAGCCGCTGTTTTCGATGATGGCGATGATCGCAATCGTTGCTTCGGCGCTGTTGAGATCCTGTGCCGAAAGGTTGAAGGCGAGGCGCAAGTCCTGCGGCCAGTTTCGTGCCGCGTCCAGCGCCTTTTTTAAAAGCGGGCGCGTCAACATGCTGATAATGCCCGCCCGCTCCGCAATGGGGATGAATTGCGCAGGCGAGATGTGACCCAGACGGCTATTGTTCCAGCGTGCTAGTGCCTCGAAACCAACGGTGCGGCTGGTCACAATGTCGAGGATCGGCTGGAAAAGTACCGATAGTTCTTCTGTGAGATTGGCCTGTTTCAAGGCCTGTTCTATCCGCGCGTCCCGGTGAATTTCCGCCACATGGCGGGAGGTGAACAGGGTGCTCGTGCCACGCTTTTCGCGCTTGCCATGATAGAGCGCATAATCCGCGTGATCGAAAAGTTCTTCGGGGGTTGCCGCCATATCCGGAAAGACCGTGATGCCGATCGAGCCGGAAATCATGATGGTCGCATCCGGGGTGATGAAGGGCGTGCGCAGCCTTGCACAGATGCGGTTGCCTTCTGCGATCAGCTTGTTCTCATCCACGGCTTCGGAAACGATGAAGGCAAATTCATCGCCACCGAGGCGGGCCAGAAACAGGTCCTGCGCCTTCGACAGGCTTTCCAGCCGTTGCCCGACCTCGACCAGCAGCCGATCCCCGGCGGAATGGCCGTAGAGATCGTTGACCGGCTTGAAGCCATCCAGATCGATGACGCCGACGGCCAGTCGCTTGTTCTGCTCCACGGCCTGTTTGAAGGAGGTTTCGAGATGATGGAAGAAGGCGCGGCGATTGGGCAGGCCCGTCAGACTGTCGATGTTCGCAAGGCGCAGGTTCTCGTTGCTCAGCGCTTCCGTTTTCTGCTGAGCGAGTACCATCCGTTCGAAATTGTCGTAATTGATCATCAGCACGGCCAGCATGCCGAAGCAGACCAGCAGGATGTTGATGGCGATGGCGACGAAGGTCGGGTGACCGGTCAGCGTAAAGAAGACGATGAAGGTGCCGTTGACGATGGCCGTGACGATGAGCGCGGCTGAGCGCAGATGCATGAGACAGAAAATGCAGGAAATGACGGTAATCGACATATAGAAGGCGATATGCGATTTCTGAAACGCATCGCCATAAGGGTAAAGAAGATAGGACCAGGTGGTGAAGGCCAGAGCGATGCCGACCGCCAGACGGTTCGTGCGCTTCATGGCGGCATAGGCCTGCTGGGCTGTTGGCTGAACATTGCGCGAGCGCCACCAGAAGATCATGCGCGTTGCGCTTAAAAGCGTGAACAGGCAAGGCACGGTCATGGTCAGCCAGGCGGGTGCCACGGCTTTATGCGTGATTGCCAGCGCCCAGGTACTCGACATCAGAATGAAATACATCATCGGCATCTGCCGACAGAAAGCACGATATTGTGCTTTTAGAAGCTCCGGATTTTCGTCTGAAACCCGTATGAAATCTGTGATGTTTTTCAAACCGATATTGTTCAATGAAATATACTCGGAAAGAGGTTGCGGCAATTCTCGTTCGCGTTCTCCATGATCGGCGTGCATATGCCGAGGCTTGAAACACGGTGTAGAGCTTCCGGGTATTCAAGGTGGAGTTGCCGCTGGATGATCATTTTCGACAGATGGAAGAGGAATTTATTCTTCTTTTCCGTCGTCTATGACCGATCTATACTGATCATAGGCTAACATTGTTGCGATTGATAAAATAATGATAGCTAATAAAATATTATTCTACTTTAGCCTGCTGGTTGCGTTTTGAGGCCGCACACCCGGTTATGTCAGGCTTTGGGACGGGTGACATTTTGCGCGCAGAGAGCCGCAGCATTACCCGCGTTAGCAAAGTATTCATTTTATTTGTTAGCAAAGCCGGGTGGATTAAATAGAATTTTAATCGTCATTTAACCATTTTCATTCAGGTTTCGTAAGTGAAGAATTCACAGGTCTACGCCGGGGAGCGCGTAAGGCCGCTTATGGAGCCAACCACTATGAAGAAGAGCCTGATCGGTGTCGTCGCCGTCTTGATGGCAGGTCAACATGCCTTCGCCGCGGATGTTTATCAGCCAGCACCAGCCGCTTTCGAAGCCGCGCCAGAAATTCAGGTTCAGGAAGCCAGCGGCTGGTACCTTCGTGGTGATGTTGGATATTCTTTCAACAAGGCACGTAGTTTCGAGTTCAGCCGTGCGACCGGCGGTACGCCTGCGCTTGAGACGGTCCATTCCAGCAGCACCTCGATGAAGGACAGCTTCCTCGTCGGTGCCGGTGTCGGTTACCAGATCAACAACTACCTGCGCACTGACCTGACGTTCGACTATATGGCCAAGTCCAATTTTCGTGGAACGGGCCCTGCGGCCGGTGGTGGCACGGACGATTTCCGTACATCCGTGCGTGCATACAGCCTCTTGGCAAACGCCTATGTCGACCTTGGAACATATGGTCGCTTTACGCCATATCTCGGTGCCGGTATCGGTGGCGCTTATGTGAAGTGGGATAATCTGAAGCTCGCAAATTCCTGCGGCGGCGCTGATTGCGAATGGGGCGGAAAAGGCGACTGGCGCTTTGCATATGCTCTGATGGCGGGTGCATCCATCGACGTTACCTGTAACCTCAAGGCCGATGTCGGCTATCGTTTCCGCCAGATCGGCAGCGGCGAGATGTTTGGTATCGGTTCCGGCGGCAACTCCGGCAACGGTCGTAGCAAGGGAATCACTTCGCATGAAGTGCGTGTCGGTGGCCGCTACGTCTTCAACGGTTGCGATACCGCCCAGTACATGCCGCCAGCAGATATTCCGCTGCAGCCAGCTGTTTACAAGTAATCGTCACAGAGACGGTCTACAAATCCAACCGCTCGTATCCTTCCGGATGCGGGCGGTTTTGCTTTGAAGATCAGCTTTCGGTGGCGCAGACGGACCAAGATTCTTTTTGGCTGCGACATATTCCGCTTGACTGTGACGGGGCACAGGAATAGCAACGGCGTCAGGACACCTCTCCCTAACGAGAGGCGCCTATCTGAAAGGGTAGTCAAATGACAGATATAGTGAAGCCGGACCTCCGTCCGGGCAATACGCATTTCTCTTCTGGTCCCTGCTCGAAGCGCCCCGGTTGGTCGCTCGAAGCTCTTGCCGATGCACCGCTTGGTCGTTCGCATCGCGCCAAGGTTGGCAAAGCCAAGCTGAAGCAGGCTATCGATCTCACCCGCGAAATTCTGAACGTTCCTGCCGATTATCGTATCGGTATCGTTCCTGCATCCGATACCGGTGCCGTTGAAATGGCTCTGTGGTCGCTGCTCGGTGAACGCGGCGTCGATATGGTTGCGTGGGAAAGCTTCGGTTCCGGTTGGGTAACCGACGTCGTCAAGCAGCTGAAGCTGAAGGACGTGCGCAAGATCGAGGCCGATTACGGCGTTCTTCCAGACCTTTCCACCATCGATTTCGACCGTGATGTGGTCTTTACCTGGAACGGCACCACTTCCGGTGTTCGCGTTCCCAATGCCGATTTCATTCCGGCTGATCGCAAGGGCCTGACCATTTGCGACGCCACTTCCGCCGCATTCGCGCAGGATCTCGATTTCGCCAAGCTCGATGTCACCACCTTCTCCTGGCAGAAGGTTCTGGGCGGCGAGGGCGGTCATGGCGTCATCATTCTTTCGCCGCGCGCCGTAGAGCGTCTGACGACCTATGTTCCTGCATGGCCGCTGCCGAAGATTTTCCGCATGACATCCGGCGGCAAGCTGATCGAAGGTATCTTCACCGGCGAAACCATCAATACGCCGTCCATGCTGTGCGTTGAAGACTATATCGATGCGCTGGTCTGGGCGAAGAACCTCGGTGGCCTCAACGTCCTGATGGCGCGTGCCGATGCCAACGCGAAAGTCATCTTCGACTTCGTGGCCGAGCATAACTGGATCGCCAATCTGGCGGTTGTCGATGAGACGCGCTCCAACACCTCCGTCTGCCTCAAGATCGTCTGCCGCGATGTTGCAGCGCTTGATGCCGCCGCACAGGCCGATTTCGCCAAGGGCATGGTTTCCCTTCTCGAAAAGGAAAATGTCGCGCTCGATATCGGTGCTTACCGCGATGCGCCGTCTGGCCTTCGCATCTGGGCCGGTGCGACCATCGAAACGGCTGACATGCAGGCCGTCATGCCCTGGCTGAAGTGGGCATTTGAAACGCAGAAGGCTGCGACTTTCAAGGCTGCTGCCTGATCTATTCCGGCCCTGCCATGGCAGGGCCGACCATGCCTCATTCTCAAGACTGAACCCTTTTCAAGGAGCCCACACCATGGCACCTCGCGTACTCGTATCTGACGAACTGTCGGAAACCGCCGTCCAGATTTTCCGCGATCGCGGCGTCGAAGTCGATTTCCAGCCGAAGCTCGGTAAGGACAAGGACAAGCTGGCCGAAATCATCGGCAATTACGATGGCCTCGCCATCCGTTCCGCCACCAAGGCGACGGAAAAGCTGATCGAAGCTGCGACCAACCTCAAGGTCATCGGCCGTGCCGGTATCGGCGTCGACAATGTCGATATTCCTGCCGCTTCGCGTCGCGGTATCATCGTCATGAACACGCCTTTCGGCAACTCGATCACGACCGCTGAACACGCCATTGCGCTGATGTTTGCGGTTGCTCGCCAGCTTCCTGCTGCCGACGCCTCCACGCAGGAAGGCAAGTGGGAAAAGTCGAAGTTCATGGGTGTCGAAATCACCGGCAAGACGCTCGGCGTTATCGGCGCGGGCAATATTGGCGGCATCGTCTGCTCGCGTGCGCTTGGCCTGAAGATGAATGTTCTGGCCTACGACCCCTTCCTATCGCCAGAGCGCGCGCAGGAAATGGGCGTGACCAAGGTCGAGCTGGACGAGCTGCTGGCCCAGGCCGATTTCATTACGCTGCACGTTCCGATGACCGACAAGACGCGCGGCATTCTGGGCGCTGAAAACCTTGCCAAGACCAAGAAGGGCGTTCGCATCATCAACTGCGCCCGTGGCGGTCTGGTGGATGAAGCTGCTCTGGCTGAAGCCATCAAGTCCGGCCATGTTGCCGGTGCCGGTTTCGACGTGTTCGAAGTCGAGCCTGCAACGGAAAGCCCGCTGTTTGGCCTGCCGAACGTCGTCTGCACGCCGCATCTTGGCGCTTCCACCACGGAAGCACAGGAAAACGTCGCACTTCAGGTGGCCGAGCAGATGTCGGATTATCTCGTGAAAGGTGCCGTTTCCAACGCCATCAACATGCCTTCGATCACCGCTGACGAAGCGCCGCGCCTGAAGCCGTTCATCAAGCTGGCAGACGTTCTCGGCTCCTTCGTCGGTCAGGTGCAGGAAAGCGCCACCAAGGAAATCGAAATCCTGTATGATGGCGCAACCGCCAACATGAACACCAAGGCACTGACATCGGCGCTGCTGGCCGGTCTCATCCGTCCGCAGGTGGCTGACGTCAACATGGTTTCAGCACCGATCATGATCAAGGAAAAGGGCGTCATCCTTTCCGAAGTCAAGCGCGACAAGACCGGTGTTTACGACGGCTTCATCAAGCTGACGGTCAAGACCGAAAATCAGGTTCGCTCTGTTGCGGGCACGGTGTTTTCGGATGGCAAGGCACGCTTCATCCAGATCAAGAACATCAACATGGATGCCGATGTCGGTCAGCACATGATCTACATCACCAACACCGACGTTCCCGGCATGATCGGCTTCATGGGCACCACGCTCGGTGAGGCTGGCGTCAACATCGCCAACTTCCAGCTGGGCCGCGAAGCCAATGGCGGCGATGCCATCGCGCTTCTCTATGTCGATGGTCCGGTTTCCGAAGATGTTCTGGACAAGCTGCGCGCCAATCCGGCCATCCGTCAGGTCAAGCCGCTGACGTTCAACGTCGACTAACACTACAATTGCATTCTTTGTCATGCCGGGCTGCAAAGAGCAATTTTCTGCGCTTCGGTGCTCACGTACTTCAACTACGCTGCGCTCCGATGCCGAAAATCACCCTTTTCACCTCGGCCTGACAAATCTGCAACTGTAGTGCTTAGCAGGCTGTTTTCAGCGGGATTTTCAAGCCCGGCGCAGACCCGTTCTGTGCCGGGTTTTTTGTGTCTGCATATGGGCATTTACTTCAGGTTGTATATCACGAAAAATTTTATGCCTTCTCCCTAAAAATGATGATCTTTAGTTGCTATATCGACGTCACAAAATGCCGCTCAATGGGAGGGCGGCTCAACAGGAGATGACAATGTTTGCTGCCATAAGGCGCTTTAAAGGTTTGTTCGCGGTTGCCGCTTTGGGGATTGCGGTCTCATTCGTGGCTGTGGATATGGCGGAAGCACGTCGCGCAAGCGGTGGTCTCGGCAGCCGTGGCACGCGCACCTTTTCGGCTCCGCCTGCAACAAGCACGGCGCCGGGCCAGGCCGCGCCGATCAATCGTAGCATGACGCCGAATACCAATCAGGCAACGCCGGGCACATCTCAGGCAGCACGCCCCGGCGCGCAGGCTCCTCAGCAGGGCCGTGGCATGTTTGGCGGCATGATGGGTGGTCTCATGGGCGGCCTGTTGATGGGCGGTCTGTTCGGCATGCTGATGGGCGGCGGCTTTGGCGGTATGGCCGGTTTCTTCGGCATGCTGTTGCAGGTGCTGCTGATCGGTGGCCTGGTGATGCTTGCCATGCGCTTTTTCGCATCGCGCCGTCAGGGCCAGCCCGCTTTCGGTGGCGCCTCCGGCTCCAACAATGCCCGCAACGATTATTCGCAGCAGGGCAATAATCAGGGCTCGGGACAGGGCGGCATGGGCGGCTTCAAGATTCCGCAGATGGGCTCAAAGGCCGGTTCGTTCGGTGGTGCTGCCGCAGCGGCAGCCGCGCCCGTGGCAGCCAAGCCGGTTCCGCATGCAAACGCCATGTCGGAAGGCGATGAAATCGGCGTGACACAGGGCGACCTCGAAACATTCCAGCACATGCTGGAAAAGGTGCAGGCCGCTTATGGCGCGGAAGATTATGGTTCGCTGCGCAAGCTCACCACGCCGGAAGCGATGTCCTACCTTGCCGAGGAACTGAGCGACAATGCCACCAGCGGCGTCAAGAACGATGTTCGCGATGTGACCCTGCTGCAAGGCGACGTGGCTGAGGCCTGGCACGAGGAAGGTCAGGATTACGCGACGGTTGCCATGCGCTATTCCGCAATCGACGTGATGCGCGACCGCAGCACGGGCAAGGTGATCGAAGGCAACGAGAACCAGCCGGAAGAATCGGTCGAGATGTGGACCTTTGTTCGCAAGGACGGTTCGGAGTGGCAGGTGGCTGCGATTCAGGCGGCTGCTTAACAGTCTAGCCAATGATCGCCGCTGGTCGGCTGCAAGCGGCAATTCTTGAACAGGCCGTAAGACCTGAAATTAATTTGAAAAAAGTTGGTGGCGTCGAGTTTTCTCGGCGCCATTTTCGTTAAGGCGCTCAATCTCCTGGTGAGCAGGCGATCTGGCGCGGGCTGCTGCTGTGGTCATTGAGCGGCGTCTCTTCAGCACCTTTTTCTCGCCATTTTTCATTCATCCGGCATTCAGTTGCCTACTCCTAGTTAGGTTTTGCACACGTCAATGTGAGAGCAGCAATCGTTGCAAAATGCTCTCCGAAGCGGAACTCCCGCCGGAAAACCGCGTTGACAACCCAGATTTCGGCCACAGCTTCGGGCTGAACCCGAGCAAGGAAAGAGGTGACCGGGCAGAGCGCGGTCCGCGGAATGGAGAACTATCGAGATGAAACGCTTCGACCTGATCGACGGGATGCGCGGTTACTTCCTCGTCTTTATGTTGATCAACCATCTGGTATTCGCCGGCGGCTTCTGGCTTGTTGAAATCAACCACCGCCAGTTCGCTTTCGTCGAAGATGCGCAGGGCTTCGTGTTCCTGTCCGGCCTGCTGATCGGCATGGTTTATGCGCGCAAGATGGTGAAATACGGCTATGAGAATGGCCGGGACCTCATCTGGAGCCGGGCACTCGAGCTTTACAAATACGCGATGGGCCTTGTCATCGCGGTGCTGTTTGCCCGCATGGTCATCCCGCACGCGCCTTATATCTGGTACAACTGGCTCGGCATGACGTCCTTTGACGATCCCTTGCGTCTCGCGGCCATCGCTACCTTCCTTTTCCAGCCCACATTCATGGATATTCTGCCGCAGTATATCGTCTACATGATCTTTGCGCCCTTCCTGGTAAAGCTCTGCCTTGATGGCAAGTGGGCTTACGTCATGGCCGGTTCGCTTCTGGTGTGGATGGCTGGCCAGCTGGGTCTCCAGCAGCTGTTCACCACGCCTATGAATGAGATCGTGAAGGGTGCGGACGAGCAGGGCATTCGTGTCAGCTTCAATCTGTTCGGCTGGCAGCTGGTTTTCTACACGGCGCTCGTGTTGGGTGCGATGACGGCTCAGAACCGTATTCCGTGGACCAAGATCTTTTCGCCGCAGCGCAGCTGGATTGCCAAGGCCGCATTGATCGTCTGCCTGTTCTTCGTGCCGCTGCGTATCGCAACCGCCTGGAACCTTATGCCGGAATTCATGCTGGGCAAGTTCTCCACCATGGAAATCCGTGCGGATTTCGGCCCGGTCTATCTCATCAACTTCCTGGCCGTTGGTGTTGGCCTGACATGGTTGATCATCGCTGGTCCGAAGCATCATAACCCCATCGTGCAGAAGCTTGCTGCCGGTGTGATCTGGGTGCTGTCGCTGAAGTTCCTCCAGCTGCTCGGTCGCCATTCGCTGCAGGTCTATGTCTGGCACGTGGCCATTGTCTACGGCATCTACTACCTGGATGGTCGCACCGCGGAGTTGACCCAGTTGCAGAAGACGGTGATTGCCGCAGTCGGTATCGCCATGCTCTCCATCCCGGCACTGTGGCGGGAGCGCGACAAGTGGCTGGGCGACAGCCAGAAGACTGCGGGCGCTTGATCCAGAAATGACGTTCAATCTTCAAGTACAGGGCGGCGCAAACCGCCCTGTACTTGCGTTTTTCGGCATTTCTTTCTATATGCAGCGCTTGAAAATCTGGACGGTTCCCCTTGGTGAACGCGGATTTGACGACAGGCGGCGGGGCCTTTACCCCCGTTATGACTGACGATTGGAAAAAACTTGAATACGCTCGACTTTGACAAGAAGCCGGAAGACACCCGGGTTGTCGTCGCCATGTCCGGTGGCGTGGATTCCTCGGTTGTTGCAGGAATTCTGAAGAGAGAGGGCTATGATGTCCTCGGCATCACGCTTCAGCTTTACGACCATGGCGCTGCCGTGCACCGCGCGGGCTCCTGCTGCGCAGGGCAGGATATCGATGACGCGCGCCGGGTTTGCGAAACGCTCGGCATTCCCCATTACGTTCTGGATTACGAAGCGCGTTTCCGCGAAACCGTGATCAATCCCTTTGCGGAAGCTTATGCGATGGGCGAAACGCCCGTGCCTTGCGTTGCCTGTAACCAGACGGTCAAATTCGCCGATCTCTTGGCGACCGCTCAGGAACTTGGCGCAGATGCGCTGGCGACCGGCCACTATATCCGCTCCCGCCTCAACCCGGTGCCGGGCCATCCGAACCGGCGTGCGCTCTATCGCCCTATCGATAGCGACCGTGACCAGAGCTGGTTCCTGTTTGCGACCACACAGGAACAGATCGATTATCTGCGCTTTCCGCTGGGTGGTCTCTCCAAGGCCGAAACGCGCGAACTTGCGGAAGAGATGGGTCTCGTTGTCGCCAAGAAGGCCGATAGTCAGGACATCTGTTTCGTGCCGCAGGGCAAATATACCGATATCATCAACAAGCTGAAGCCGAATGCGGCTCTTGTAGGCGATATCGTGCATCTGGATGGCCGGGTGCTGGGTCGCCATGATGGTATCGTCCATTACACGATTGGGCAACGCCGTGGCATCGGTGTTGCAACGGGCGAGCCGCTCTATGTCGTCCATCTGGACGCCAGAGGCCGCCGCGTGATTGTCGGCCCGCGCGAGGCGCTGGAAACGCACCGCGTCTATCTGCGTGACATGAACTGGCTGGGTGACGGCGCGCTGGACATCGATGCCAAAGATGGCTTCTCCTGCTTCGCCAAGGTGCGCTCCACGCGCCCGCCAGCCGAGGCTAAGCTCTATTGCGATGAAAAGGGCATCTATGTCGATCTTTCCGTCGGCGAAGCGGGTATTGCACCGGGCCAAGCCTGCGTCCTCTATTCCGCGCCGGGTGCCGATGCACGCGTTTACGGCGGCGGCTTCATCGACCGTTCCGAGCGTTCGCAAGAGGCCGAAGCATCTCTGAAAGCCCTGCTCACCGGTCCCGTCGCCGCCTGAAGCGAGCGGGCGTGAAGCACGCTGTAGAAAGACGACTTTTTGCGCATCTTGCGCTTGACACTTTAGGGAGCGGCACCTTATAAGCCGCTCATCCTGATGGAACGGGCGGTCACAAAACTGTCACGTGCCTCTGTGGCGGGGTAGCTCAGGTGGTTAGAGCAGCGGAATCATAATCCGCGTGTCGGGGGTTCAAGTCCCTCTCCCGCTACCACAAAATCCGATCATCCTTCTCTTATTTGCACAAAGCGCAAACCAAGCGCTCTTCCACTCAGCATGTTTTGTTGCCAGTTGGCTGACGAGTAAACGCTTGCCGAAAGACCGGCAAGCGTTTGGATTGTTTGCGTCGCGCAGCTATTCAGACTAAGGCCGGCCCGAAAGCCAGCGTTTACCGGAACAACGTCAGCAGGTTGCTGGAATAGGAATTTGCGATGGATAGCGACTGGATTGCCAGTTGCTGCTGGCTTTGCAGGGCTGAGAGCTTGGCGGAAGCTTCTTCCATGTCCGTATCCACCAGGCGGCTGATGCCGGATTCGAGGGTGTCGCTCAGCTTGGCTGCGAAATTGCTGCTTCGTTCCAGATGGGAAGAAATCGAGCCGAGATCCGTTGCCATGTTCGTCATCTGTTTGGTCATGGCATCGACCGTATTCAGCATGTCGTTCAGTTCATCGCTGGTCGTCTCGTCGTCTATTGTCAGTTCCACGGCTGAGGACGGAGCAGTTGCGCCGGGAATGATGATGTAATTCTGTGCCGAGCCTACCGCCACTGCAAAGGCTTCGCTTGAGAGGATGCCGTATTCGCCGGAGCCGCCATTATCGACGAAATACTGTACATTCGTATCCGTGCGGGGTTGGGGCAGATTGATCTCGTAGGTCGTATGGTCAAGCTGGACTGAGCCATCTGAATTGCGGATGAAGGAGCTTATCAGCTGCTTGTCGGGAGAATCTTTCGGCGTGTTCCACGATAGCCAGTTCTCGCCGTTGAAGGACGCTGCCTGCAAAACAGCCTTCAACTGGTTCTTCAGCCCGGTAATGTCCTCGTTCAGCTTTTCCCGGTCTGCGGCGGGTTCTCCAGCGGTGACGAGTTTGCTTTTGATCTCGGACATCACCTCGATAGACGAGTCGGCGGCAGCATAAGTCGTGTCGATCACCGCGGAGCTGAGCGCCAGAACATCCTGCACGGCATTGATTGCCTTGTTGTCCGACTTCATCGTGGTGGCAATTGCCCAATAGGCGACGTTGTCCGAGGAAGTTTGAACGCGAAGCCCGGAGGATATCTGGTCCTGTGTTTCGCCGAGCTGACTATTGGTCAGGCGCAATGTTTGGAGCGCAGTCATCGCCCCCGTATTTGTGAGAATACTGGTCATTCTAAAACTCTAACGATACTGGGAAAGCGGCGCTTCATGCGCGAATCTAATATAGATACAACCGGGAATCAGTAAAATTTTAGTAAAGTGACTTTGGTCAACATTCGCAGTTTTCATCACAAAATTGTCTAGTGAATTCAGCTTCATAAATTGCATTTCCTAATACTCTAAAACTGGTTCTCAGTACCGAAATGGAGGATATATAAATAAACGCTTCTGTTGTGCATCCGTTGAATGGCAACCAATGTCACGCAACGTACAGAGCCAATTGTTGGTTGCTCTGACGGGTTTCCTGCGTATACGTGGATACCTACCGCCCGATACGCGCCTCCTGCTTCACGGAATACAAGGTTTAATGTTAGAGTGCTCTAATGAAATGCAGGGGAACAAATGTTCCCTCAGGTCAGTTTTCTTCGCAAGCTATCAATTCTTCGATCTAAACTATCTTGGTGAGGGCACGACCAAGGGCTGGAGGGGGTAATGGATTGTCCAGACGGCAGAGCAATTAGGGAAACCGGGTATTACACTTGGGACATTCTGGAAAATCTCGTATGTCTCGATAAGGTTTGTGCCGCTATATTTGAGTTTTCTGAAATGGAAGGTGCTGAGGGTCTGCCAATCGAGGCCTTCATCGAAAAAATCGCACCATCAGATCGCGAGAAGATCGCCAAAGCTATCCACGACTGCCTTCTGGACGGGACGCTCTACCACGAGGAATATCCTCTCGTCCTTCAGAGCGGTGCCATGCGCTGGGTTCGCGTCGATGGCAGGATGGTCTATGATGAGCAGGGTGATCCGGTACGAGGGATCGGCAGCATGATGGATGTGACCGTGGAGCGTCTGCTGACGTCCGGTCTGACACGGCAATAGTTCCCGGAAAAAGCGGGCGTCCGCGTTAAGCGGCGCCCGGTGTTTTTGTAACGATCAGTGCCAGGTCTGGCGGTCGTACCAGGTGTCGACGTCGGTCTTTACCCGGTCCTTCTCGATGCCATAGCGCTCTTGAATCTTGCCTTCGAGCTGGTCTCGCTTGCCTGCGATCTGGTCAAGATCATCATCGGTGAGTTTGCCCCACTGTTCCTTGATCTTGCCTTTGACCTGCTTCCAGTTTCCTTCAACTCGGTTCCAGTCCATTGATATGTCTCCTTGTTTCCAGACAATCGAATAACGGTTGGATAAAGACGAAGTTCCAAGAATTTAGTCATTGATAAATCGCGAAAATCGGATTCGACATCTGATTCGTTGAGGTGTAAAACGTTAACAGTTCATAAAAATTGAAACGCTTACTTGGCATTGTCTCGGGAGGATAAGCCTTGTCTTACGTAGCTTTTCAACGTGTGGGCACGCAATTGTCGCCCCAGCAGGTTACTGATCTTCAGACAATATTCGATGGCGTTTGTTTCGAGTGCCTCGAAGATCGCAGCAGTTCTGTTGCCAATGAGTGTGCAGCGGTTCTGATCAGAAGTGCCCAGCGTGGCATTCTCGATCATGAAATGTTGCGCGACATCGGCAAGGCTGTGCTGCGCCGTCACTGATCGGTTGAACGAATGCGCAAAGCGCCCGGCGAGCCGGGCGCTTTTTTCGTGTCAGGCTTTTTCCTGCACGTGGGCTTCCAGGAACCAGAGCGACTTGTCGAGATCGCGCGATGCGGCAGTGAAAATATCCGCCGTGTTGGCGTCGCCCGCATCGTCCGCTTCATCGATGGATTTGCGAATGAGGTTGGCTACATCGCCGTAGCGCTCGATCAACTCGGCAAGATGATCCTGAATCTTGTAGATATCGGTTGGATAGGCCTTCAGCTTGGACGTCGAGGATACGGTTTGCAGGCTGCCGAGCGCGGTGCCGCCAAGCTGCACTGCGCGCTCTGCAATCGTGTCGCTGTGATTGTCCAGCAGCTTGCGGAATTTATCGAGAAGCTCATGGATCGCGATGAATTGCGGGCCCTTCAGGTTCCAGTGGGCCTGCTTGGTGACGAGCGCCAGATCGATAACGGAAGCGAGCGCCTCGTTCAACAGGCCGATAACGGTGGCTTTTGCGTTGGAAGGCAGATCGTTTCTGGTCTTGTGTGTCTTCATTTTCATCTCCTGAACATGCGGAAGAACTCCGCTTAGGCGGTATTCAGGAGAGCAACGGACGGAGGCTTTACTCGTTCCACTCGCGCTAATTTTCCGGGAAGTCGCTGACGATTTCACGGTTCAACAAGGTCAGCGAACGGTCTGCTTCGATACGATAGGTCTCGAATGCCAAACGCCCATCCTGCGTTCTGAAATCATGGCTGAATGTGCTGCCCACCGGCGCCTTCGTCAGCTTGCCTCGCGGCTGGCCGCCATAGGTGATGCTTCCGGGAATGGGCTCCACCGCTGAACCTGCCGTGGTGCAGGAGGCAAGGCCTAAGACGAGAAGAATAGCAAGTTTTCGCATGGAGGCTCCAGGGATCAGGCGCGTTCGTTGTGCTTGCCTAACTCTACCCCATTCCCGCCAGTTCCGCATAAAAAAGCCCCGCATCCTTGTATGGATGCGGGGCCGGAAAATGTCTTGGGAGACATGTTTCGGGTCTATCAGTCTTCGTTTGCTGCAAGCTGTGTCAGCACCTCGCCACGTCCGCGGATGCGCATGATCAGCGGAATGATGAAGGCGGCAGCGGCAACGAGGAAGAGGCCGACAGCGATTGGCGAGGTGAACAGCACAGCCGGATCACCCTGACCGATGGCCAGAGCGCGGCGCAGCTGCTGTTCGGCAAGCGGGCCAAGGATGAGGCCGACCACGGCTGGCGCAATCGGGTAGCCGAAGATGCGCATGATGTAGCCGAGGATGCCGAAGGCCAGAAGCATGCCGAGTTCGAACACCGATGGATTGGCGCCGATGGTGCCGAGCGTTGCGAACAGCAGGATGCCTGCATAGAGCCATGGCTTGGGAATGGTCAGAAGCTTGATCCAGAGGCCGATCAGCGGCAGGTTGAGAACCAGCAGCATGACGTTGGCGATGAACAGGCTGGCAATCAGACCCCAGACGAGCTGCGGATTGGTGGCGAACAGAAGCGGGCCGGGCTGGAGGCCGAACTGCTGGAAACCGGCAAGCATGATGGCGGCGGTGGCTGTCGTCGGCAGGCCGAGCGTCAGCAGCGGCACGAGCGTACCGGCGGCAGACGCATTGTTTGCCGCTTCCGGACCTGCAACACCTTCAATGGCGCCGTGGCCGAATTCTTCCGGGTGCTTGGACAGCTTCTTTTCCGTGGCATAGGACAGGAACGTGCCGATTTCAGCGCCGCCCGCAGGCATTGCGCCAATCGGGAAGCCGATGAGCGTACCGCGCAGCCATGCCTTCCAGGATCGTGCCCAATCCTGCGCCGTCATCCAGACCGAACCTTTGACGGCTTCAACCTTATCCGGGCCGTTCTGACCCTGTGCGACGATGAACAGCGTTTCACCGATGGCGAACATGGCAACAGCAAGCGTGGTGACTTCGACGCCATCGAGCAGATCAGGAATGCCGAAGCTCATACGGGTCTGGCCGGTCAACTGGTCGATGCCGACGATGGCAAGGGCAAAGCCGATGAAGAGCGAGGTGAGGCCACGCAGCGCCGAGTCGCCGAAGGCAGACGAGACGGTGACGAAGGCGAGGACCATCAGTGCGAAATATTCGCGTGGGCCAAAAACCAAAGCCAGCTTGACGATATAAGGTGCCACGAAAGCAAGCGCGATGGTGGCGATGAGGCCAGCGACGAAGGAGCCGATGGCGGCAGTCGCAAGCGCCGGTCCTCCGCGACCCGCACGGGCCATCTTGTTGCCTTCGAGCGCGGTCACGATGGATGCGCTTTCGCCGGGCGTGTTCAGGAGGATCGACGTGGTCGAGCCGCCATACATGCCGCCGTAATAGATACCGGCAAACATGATGAGCGATCCGGCAGGATCGAGCCGGTAAGTGACCGGCAGAAGAAGGGCCACGGTCAGCGCAGGGCCGATGCCGGGCAGAACGCCGACGGCGGTGCCGAGGGTTACGCCGATCAGGGCGTAGAGCAGGTTCATGGGTTGCGCTGCAACCTCAAGACCGTGCAAGAGAAATTCGAATGTGCTCATGGACAGATGTCCCCCTGTCGGGTGAAGCCTTTGCTGCGTGTGAAACGCAGGTCCGAAGGCTTCTTGTCTTTGTTGTTTGGGTTGGACCGGCGGTTAGAAGAACAGCCGTTCCAGAGGTCCGGCAGGCAGCGACAGTTGCAGCAGCTGGGCGAAAATGACCCAGATGACGAAGCTGAACGCGATGCCGACGGGGATCGAGAACCAGAGCTTGCGTTTGCCGAAGGCGCGGGCCGTGAAGGCAAAGAGCAGGCCGGTGGCGATCGAAAATCCGGCGATCTTCAGGAGCAGCATCTGTGCGGCAAGACCGGCGATGACCCAGAAGACGGGTCCCAGTTCCTGCTTGTCGCGGACCGGGAATTCATTGCGCCAAGCTTCGAACGCGGTCCATATGGCCAGACCGACAAGACAGAAGGCAATGGCGTAAGGAACGGTGGCCGGGCCGACAGGTGAATAACCGGTGACGCTGGCAAGCCTTGCCGAATCCCAAAAGATCACGGCGGCGACGATCACCAGAAAGACGGCGATCGCGAACGCCGCCCAATCAGGGCGGCGCTTTGTGGGTTGGGAAGGGGATGAACCCTGGCTCATTTTACCAGTCCGATATCTTTGAGAATGGTTTCGGTGGAAGCGGTGTCTTTCGCAAGCTGCTCCTTGAAGGCATCACCGGCGAGATAGGTGTCCATCCAGCCCTTGGTCTTCAGGGTTTCCTGCCACTTGGTGGATTTGGCCAGCTTTTCGATGTCGGCGCTCACTGCCTTTTCCTGCTCCGGTGTCAGGCCGGGAGGGGCTGCAACCATGCGCCAGTTCTGGATCACGACGTCGAGGCCGCTTTCCTTCAGCGTCGGTGCGTCCACACCTTCGAGCTTCTGTTCGCTGGAAACGGCGAGGATACGAACCGTACCCGCCTTCACTTGGCTTTCGAATTCGCCGTAGCTGGAAATGCCAGCCGTGACCTGCGCACCGAGGATGGAAGCAAGTGCTTCGCCGCCGCCGGAGTAGGCGATGTAGTTGATCTTGGTCGGATCGACGCCAGCAGCCTTGGCAATCAGGCCAGCTGTGATGTGGTCGGTGCCGCCAGCCGAACCGCCGCCCCAGGAAACGGAGCCCGGATCCTTCTTGAGCTTCTCGATGAGCTGGCCGATGTTCTGGATATCCGAAGAGGCCGGAACGACGATGGCTTCATACTCGCCGGTCAGACGCGCAATCGGCGTGACTTCCTTCAGCGTGACAGGTGCCTTGTTGGTGAGGATAGCGCCCACCATGACATAGCCGCCGACGATCAGCGCGTTGGGGTTGCCCTTCTGCTGGCTGGCGAACTGTGCGAGACCGATGGTGCCGCCTGCGCCCGGAACGTTCTGAACCTGAACGCTCTTGGAAATGCCCTCTTCCTGAAGAACCGTCTGCAGCGAACGTGCCGTCTGGTCCCAGCCGCCGCCCGGATTTGCCGGTGCGATGATGGTGTAGTCAGCCGCAGTTGCGGGAAGAGCGATGGCGCCAGCGAGCAGCGAGGCGAGGAAAAAATGCTTCAAAGTGAGCCCTCCGTGAATGCCGTTCTCGGCATTGTTGTGATTATGACCACAGGAGGAGCACATGATCGGTGAAAGGCGCGGAAACGCGGCCTGAAACGATTTATGCGCTGAGAATGTCCTCCCGCTTCCTTATCAGCCGCCTCCACGGGATAAAGAAGAATTGCACAGCACCACATAAAGCTGTCATTTAACTGACGCGGCGGATGAGGATGGGCGTTTACGGTCTACTAATTTCTGCTTTGGGCTATTGAGAACGTAAAGCTTGGTTCCACCGCTCGATGATGCGGGCGCGTTTGACCTGATCGAGATAGACCATCAATCCGGGGCTGACGGGAACGGGGCGCAGCTGAGCGCCGTGGATGGCCTGCATGGTGTTGGCGGTATTCTCGCCTGCCACATCCGGGCTGACGGCGGGAATTTGCAGCTGCCGCGCCATGATGGTCTGTCCTTCCGTGGACATGAAAAATTCGAGATAGCGCCGTCCAAGGTCTGGATTTGCCGCAGCTTGGGGTACGAGGCCGATGCGCGACATGACGACGGTGTAATCGCTGGGCAGCATGATGCCGACATCGGGATGGCGCGAGGCCCAGTCTGCGGCGTAGGAGCCTAAAATATTGTAGCCCAGCACGAAACGGCCATCGGAAATGCGTTCAAGAATGGCGGAACTGGTGGAATAAACCTTCACGCCTGCCGCACCCATGCTTTTGATGACGCTCCATATATCGCCGAACTGTTCCTGATCCCGCGACATGAAGAGAAAGCCGACGCCGGAGCGTTCGATATCGTAAGTGGCGATGCGGCCATGCACTTCGGCGGCGTGGCGCGCCAGATAATCCACGAATTCCGCGCGGCTCGCTGGAGGCTTTTCGTTTACGAAGCTTGGCTTGTGATAAACGAAGACGGCGGGTTCGAAGGTGAGCGCATAGGCGGTGTTGCGCCAGTTTGCCCAGGCGGGCCAGCGCGCGCTCATGGGAAGATCGGAGCGCTGGGCATAGCCATCATTGCTGAGCTTGACCTGCAAATCCATGGCTGAGGAGAAGGCGAAATCCGCCGTCGGCTTGCCCGCATCCGTTTCGCGCACGATGCGATCATAGATTTCGCCCGTCAGCATGTCTTCATAGGACACGGCCACGTCTGGATTGGCCTTCTGGAAACCGACGATCATCGGGGTGGCCAGAGGCTCGTCTAGCGATGAATAGACGATCAGCGTCTGTGCATCCGTCTTGCCGGAAATGGCCGGAAAGAACATGGGCTCGGCATTGGAAGGGGCAAAACCGAGCAGGATGAGACAGAGACAGAGAAGAACACGCATGAAAAGATCATGCCGTAGCTCCCCACAATTCACAAGCGGGCCATTCACAAGCGCAAGATGCTTCGATAAATTCCACGGGCAACGGGGAGACGGTGGGTGCGCATTCTGCTGGTGGAGGATAATCAGGTTCTGTCGGAAGGGCTTTCTGCGCTTTTGCGGGGCAGCGGCTATGCCGTGGATGTGGTTTCGGACGGCCATTCTGCCGATGCGGCGATTGCTGCGGAAAATTTCGATCTCGTCATTCTCGATCTCAATCTGCCGGAAAAAGACGGTATCGAAGTGCTGCGTTCCATGCGCGCGCGGCAGGAAAAGGCAGCCGTGCTAATCCTGACGGCGCGCGGCACGCCCGAGGAGCGGGTGAGGGGCCTTGATCTCGGGGCCGACGATTACATGATCAAGCCTTTCGATATTGCCGAATTCGAGGCGCGTGTGCGCGTGCTGCTTCGGCGCAATGCGGGCTTGCGCTCCTCGCTGGTCAGCTTCGGCAAGGTGTCTTTCGACCTGACATCACGCACATTTTCCGCCGATGGCCACCCGCTGGATATTCCGGCGCGCGAGGTTGCGCTGCTGGAAGTGCTGTTCATGCGCGCAGGCAAAGTGGTGGCCAAGGAGGCAATCGTCCAGTCCTTGACCGGCTTCGATGATGAACTTTCGGGCAACGCCATCGAGCAATATGTCAGCCGGTTGCGCAAGCGGCTTGCCCCACATGGGCTGACGGTGAAGACCGCGCGCGGCATCGGCTATTATCTGGAGAAGCTGGCAGAGGCTGCGGAATGAAGCAGGCCGCCTATTCGCTGCGGCGGCGCCTGCTGGGATGGCTTCTGGTCTCCACCGCGATCATCGGCTGCGTGGCGCTGGCAGATACCTATCGCGAGGCGAACAACACGGCCAATATCGTCTCCGACCGCGTTCTTTCCGGCTCTGCGCTGGCAATTGCCGAGCGCGTGGTGGTTTCGGAAGACGACACGCTGGAAGTCGATATTCCCTATGTGGCGCTGGAAATGCTGACATCTGCGGCGCAGGACAGGGTGTTCTACCGGGTCGATGGACCGAATGGCCAGTTCCTGACCGGCTATCAGAACCTGCCACAGGTCAGCGATCTGCGTGGGGACAGCCCGCGTTATGTGGATGCGGTGTTTCGCGGAGAGCCGATCCGCGTGGCAGGCATCCAGCGTTTCGCCTCGACCGGCATCAACTCCATACCCTTTACGGTGACGGTGGCTGAAACCACCATTGCCCGTAGCCGGCTGGCGCGTGCCATTATTCTGCGCTCGGCACTTCGACTTTTATTGATGATCGTCGGTGCCGCCGTCATCGTCTGGGTGGCGGTGACGATTTCGCTGCGCCCGCTCTACAGGTTGAGCGAGGCGATTGGTGAGCGCAGCCCTAACGATCTTCACCCCATCCAGCAATCCGTGCCGGTGGAGGTGGAAAACCTGGTCGAAACCGTGAATTCCTTCATGGTCCGTCTTCAATCGGCGCTGGATGCGCTGAGGCATTTTACCGGCAATGCCAGCCATCAGCTACGTACTCCGCTTGCCATCATCCGCACTCAGCTTGCGCTTGCCGCCCGTGCACCGACGCTGGAGGAAGCGCAGGCGGCCGCGAAGAAGGGAGATGCATCCGTCGCCCATGCAGAACATATTCTGGCGCAGCTTTTGCGCATGGCGAATATCGATGCGGCTGGATCGGGCGAGAAGCAGAACCTCGTCACGGTCGATTTGGTCGCAATCGCGCAATCGGTGACGGCGGATTATGTGCCGAGTGCGGCGGAAGCCGATATCGATCTGGGTTTCGAGGAGGTGGATGCCGCAACCGTTTCCGCGCAGCCTCTGCTGCTGCGCGAATTGCTGGGAAACCTCATCAACAATGCAATTGCCTATGCCGGTCGCGGTTCCGAAATCACCGTGCGCGTGCGGCAAATAGAGGGCAAGGCGTGTCTTGAGGTGGAGGATAACGGACCCGGCATTCCCGCCGAAAAACGCTCTATGGTGCGCCAGCGTTTTGCGCGGGGGGAGGGCAATGTGGCGCCGGGGGCTGGGCTGGGCTTGGCAATCGTCGAAGAAATCGCCGCTCTGTTCAAGGCGCGGCTGGTTCTGGAAGACGGGGCAGGCGGACGTGGGCTGAAAGCCTCTATCCTGTTTTCGTGAGACGGCGCTGTAAGCGCCGCCTCACACTTAAGCGCTACTCGTTCATCTTGTCGATCAACTGCATCATGATGTCTGCGCAAGCCTTCATCGGCTCATCGTCAGCGCATTTGATATCGATCTTGGTTTCACCCTGCTCGATGCGGAAATGCGCGCCTTTGGATGGGGGCGGGGGTGGAGGCATGTGACCGCGCGGGCCGCCATCTCTCGGGCCACCCTCACGCGGACCAGCGTCTCTTGGGCCGCCGGGACCTGGCGGTGGCGGGGGCGGCGGAGCATCTGGCATTGCCGCGCCATCAGCCGGTGCCGGAGGTGGAGGCGGCGGAGGTGGTGGCTGTTGAGCAAAGGCAGTACCTGCCGCAATCATGATCACGGCACCGGAAATGATGAGCTTTTTCATGAGGAAAGCCTCTTGAGTTGGACAACGCAGAGGAAACGGGCTCATGAGCGGTCAGTTGCTGACTATCAAAAATAATTATTCATTTTTTGGGAACCACGATGAGCCAGATGGCTCACCCCATCCGCTCGGACGCGTAGGAGCCAGGGCTTGGCGGGAAGACGACGGTGCGGTTGCCGTTTATGAAGGTGCGGTGGTGGATGTGGGCATGGATGGCGCGGGCCAGTACCTGGCTTTCCACATCGCGGCCCAGCGAGACGTAATCGTCTGCCGACTGGGCGTGCGTGATGCGCACCGTGTCCTGTTCGATGATCGGGCCTTCGTCGAGGTCGGCGGTGACGTAGTGGGCGGTGGCGCCGATCAGCTTTACGCCGCGCTCATAAGCCTGCTTGTAGGGGTTTGCGCCCTTGAAGCTTGGCAGGAAGGAGTGGTGGATGTTGATGATCTTGCCCGACATCTTGCGGCACATCTCGTCCGAGAGAACCTGCATGTAACGCGCCAGCACCACCAGTTCCGTGCCGGTGTTATCGATCAGGTCCAGCAATTGCGCTTCGGCCTGTGGCTTGTTGTCCTTCGTCACCTTGATGTGGTGGAAGGGAATGTCGTGATTGACGACGACCTTCTGGTAATCGAAATGGTTGGAAACGACGCCGACGATATCGATGGGCAGCGCGCCGATTTTCCAGCGGTAGAGCAGGTCGTTGAGGCAGTGGCCGAAACGGGAGACCATGAGGAGGGTCTTGGTGCGCTCGCCATCGCTGAAGATATCCGACTGCATGCCGAAGCGTTCCGCCACCGGCTGGAAGCCTTCGGTGATGTCTTTCATGGACACGCCTTCTTCCGAGATGAAGGACACGCGCATGAAGAATTTACCGGTCTCGAGGTCATCGAACTGCGAGCTATCGACAATGTTGCAACCCTTGCCCGCAAGATAGCCCGAAATGGCGGCAACGATGCCGCGTGCGGATTGGCAGGCTACGGTCAATACATAGGTCGTCATCTTGTCTGCTCCCTTGCAGTCTCTGCGAAAGCCTATAGCGCAAGAGGGTAGCCCGCGCAAAGCCTTCGCTGCGCCCAAACGCCTTCCAGATCAATGTGTTGAATTCATAAAATACGAAATACGACTGCGACATGCCGGAAGCGACATCGGCTGTTCAAAAGCAGGTTCGGATTGCGTCATTCGAAGCCGTTGCGTGATTGCGGCGCAACGGCTTCTCTCTCGCGAAGCTTCAGGCGGTGAAGCTATCGCGCAAGGCTTCGAACTTCGTGACCTGATCGGCCAGAAGCTCCTTGTTCTCATCGCGGCGAACGAAAAGCTTGAACATGGCGCTGCCCGCCGCATTCATGAACCAGACCGAAAGCGAGCGGCGACCGTGGAAGCCGCGATCGACAAAGGCGATCGAAGCGCAATTGTCTTTCTTGATGTGGCCGCCGATGGGGCTATCCCCATGGATGTTGAACCAACCATGACCTTCCGTTCCCTCGGGCAGATGGCCGGGAACCTCGAAGACGATGTCCGGCGTCTGGACGATCATCAGAACCTCACCCCAGCTGCGGAGCTCGTTCCAGATATCGTTGAACTTTTCGGCTGGCACAGAGACGGCTGCTCCCGGTGGCAGCAGCGCAAGAATTTCCGCTGGCGTAACCTCCGCCTTGGCGGCGATGGCTTCGACCACGCCATCGGGCTTTTCGGCGAGAGCAGCTTCGGCGCGGGCGCGGCGGTCTTCGTTCACGTCAACAATCGCGTTCATATTTAAGCTGCCACCGGACGGTCTTCACCGTTCTTGTCTTCGTGGATGATGACATCGAAGCCTTCGAAATGCGGGCCGGAGAGATATTCCACCTTGCCGCGATTGTTGCCAGCATTGGCGTGGGCCGCGCGGAATTGCTCGGACCTGGTCCAGGCGGTGAAATCATCCTTGGTGGCCCAGACGGTGTGTGAGGCGTAAAGCGTGTGATCTTCGGCCTTGGCACCTTTCAGCATGTGAAATTCCAGATAGCCCGGCATTTCGCTGAGGTGGCGTTTGCGCTCGCGCCAGATTGTTTCGAATGCTTCTTCGAAACCCGGAACGACACGAAAACGGTTCATCGCAATAAACATCTACAGTCTCCATAAACTTTGGTGGTGCGCAGGATATTCAGCGTTCTCTCAAATGAAAAGAGCAAAGATAACAAAAATACTCCACTTATAGATTGTCCGACCATAAAAGATGTGCAAATAACTCAACTTATGTGCGGGGACGTGTCGCCCGCGGTCCACATCAGGGTTTTGACAATGCCGTTTTCTCTCCGCTCTTTTACGCTCGGTGCCATTCTTCCGGTTCTCGTTGCGGTCTCGCCGTTTGCTGCCAACGCGTCCGACAAGGGCAACCCGGACGCAAAGCGTATTGTCGCGGTGGGCGGAACGGTGACGGAAATTCTCTATGCTCTGGGCGCAGGCGACCGTATCGTGGCGCGGGATTCCACCAGCAGCTATCCCGCGCAAGCGTTGAAAAAGCCGGATGTCGGCTATATGCGGGCCCTGTCCTCTGAAGGAATATTGTCGCAGAAGCCGGATTTGATTCTTTCCGAGGACGGTGCCGGTCCCGCAGACGTTATCTCTATTCTGAAGGCCAGCGAAGTGCCGATGGTGACGGTGGATACGCCGCCGCAGGCAAGTGCGATTGCGAAAAAGATCGAAGATGTCGGTGCGGCAGTCGGGCTTGAGGAAAAATCCAAGGCGCTGGCTACAAGTGTCGATGCCGAACTGGCCAAGCTGGAAAAGGATGTTGCCACAGTTGGAGAGAAGAAGAAGCGCGTGCTCTTTGTGCTTTCCATGGCGGGCGGGCGCATCATGGCGGCGGGCAAGGAGACGGAGGCTGCGGCCATTATCGAGCTGGCCGGTGGGATCAATGCCGCACCGGAAATCACCGGCTACAAGCCGCTCACCGATGAAGCGGTAATCGCGGCTGCGCCGGACGTCATTCTCACCATGCAGCGCGGCGACCATGCGGCCAAGTCGGAAGACGTTTTTGCGCTTCCTGCCTTCCAGTCCACGCCCGCTGCCGCATCCAAGGCGCTGATCAGCATGGATGGCCTCTATCTCATCGGCTTTGGCCCGCGCACGCCTGCTGCGGGGCGTGAGCTGGCATCGAAGCTTTATCCAGAGGTGATCAAGCCGTGAAAGCCATAGTGATGGATGCTGGCATGGGGCAAGTGCCGGGCGACCGTTCCCGTAAAAGCGCCATCACGCTTGGCGTTCTTTGCCTTGTGCTGCTTCTTGCCTGCCTCGTTTCGCTGGCAAGCGGCCCGACTGGCGTCGGGCTTACCGAACTCTGGCTCTATGCCACGGGTGGATCTGCGACGATGGAGCCGCGAGACCGCGTCATTCTGGAGGCCGTTCGTCTACCGCGCACAGGTCTCGGCCTGATGATCGGTGCCGGGCTTGCCGTTTCCGGTGCGATGATGCAGGGCCTGTTTCGCAACCCGCTGGCCGATCCCGGTCTTGTAGGCGTCACATCCGGTGCAGCCCTTTTTGCCGTGGCAGCGCTTGCGCTCGGCAACGGGCTGCTTGCGCCGCTGGCACTTGTTTTCGGCGCCAACTTCCTGCCGCTGATGGCTTTCGTGGGCGGGCTGATCAATACGTTTCTTCTGTATCTCATCGCCACGAAAAACGGCGCGACTTCCACGACTGTTCTGATCCTTGCGGGTATCGCTGTCGGCGCGCTCAGCGGGGCGCTGACCGGGTTGATGATCTTTCTGGCGGATGACCGGGCGCTGCGCGACATTACCTTCTGGAGCCTGGGTTCGCTGGGTGGGGCAACGCCCGCGAAAGTGCTGACCACATTACCCTTTATCCTGATCCTCCTTGCCAGCATTCCCTTCGTTTCCAAGGGGCTCGACGCGCTGATCCTTGGAGATGCTGCCGCCTTTCACATGGGTATTCCGGTGCAGCGGCTGAAGCGGATCGTTATTCTGGTGGTTGCTGCGGCTTGCGGCGCAAGCGTTGCGGCGGCGGGTTCCATCGGCTTTGTCGGCATTGTCGTGCCGCATCTTTTGCGCCTCGTCATCGGCTCGTCTCACCGCTTCCTGCTGCCGTCCTCGGCAATTGGAGGTGCCGCGCTTCTGCTTCTGGCCGATAGTTTTGCGCGCACCGTTGCCGCCCCGGCAGAATTGCCGATTGGCGTTGTGACGGCTTTGATCGGCGCGCCGGTGTTCCTGTTTCTGTTGCTCGGCAAAAACGGGCTTGGCCTGCGGAGCACATCATGATTTCCGCCCGCAATATCACCGTTACGCGCTCGAACCGGTATCTGCTCGATGATGTTTCCATCGAACTCAAGCCCGGCACGTTCAGCATCATCATCGGCCCGAATGGTGCAGGAAAATCCACCTTGATGAAGGTGCTGTGTGGTGAGATGAAGCCGGATGCGGGCAGCGTATCCTATGGCAGGACCGATCTTTCACTGTTTTCGCCCATCCAGCTTGCGCGGCTTCGCGCCGTTTTGCCCCAGAGCACAGTTCTGACCTTTCCCTTTACCGCGCTGGAAATCGTGCGCATGGGCGCTGTCGCGCAAGGGTCTCGTGCGCCGGAGGAGCAGGCGCGGCGGGCGCTTTCGAAAGTCGGCCTCAACGGCTTCGAGGGGCGGGCCTACAATATGCTGTCTGGCGGAGAGCAGCAGCGGGTGCAGTTTGCCCGGGCGCTGGCGCAGGTTCCCAATCCTGTGGAGCAGGGGGAAAGCCGCGTTCTGCTTCTGGACGAACCGACATCGAGCCTCGATCTCGGCCATCAGATATCGGTGCTGGAGACGGCACGGGACTTCGCGCTTGCCGGTGGAACGGTGCTGGCAATCCTTCACGATCTCAATCTCGCAGCCGAGTTTGCCGATCAACTTATCGTCATGCATCGCGGTGCGGTGACGGCATGCGGCCCGGCACTGGAAACGATCAATGACGGAACGATTGCGCGGGTCTATGGCATCGGTGGCGCAGTGGGGCGTTTGCCTGCAAACCATATTGCCTATGTGCTGCCCCAATCACGACATCGCGGGTGACGCGACGCTTTAAACGCGGGGCTCCGGGCGGGTGGTGACGAAGAGGGCGGCACCTATCATAACGGCAGCGACGATTGAAGCGCGAAGTGGCGGCGGCTCGGTACCGAACCAGAAAATCGCGTAACTCATTGTCATCAAAGACACTGCTGCGATTTTCGCGCGCCTCGGAATGGCGCCGTTTTCCCGCCAGTTGCGCAACGGCTCGCCGAATTTCGGATGGGACAGCAGCCACGCCTCAAGCTTCGGCGACGATTTCGAGAAGCACCAGAGCGCGATCAAGAGAAACGGCGTCGTGGGCAAAACAGGCAGAAACGCACCGACAATGCCGGTGGCGACCATCAGCCAGCCAAGACAGAGATAAAAGACGCGCATGTCTGCCGGTATCATGACTTCCGCAGTCAGGATAGGGGAAAAGACGCGGCTGCGACAGGGTGGCGCGTGCATGGGCAAGAGCGCTCCCAAGGCGCGTTTCAGGGGTAAGGGGTTGAAACTGTAGCCTTCTGCCTTTATCTGCCTGCCCCGATGCCCGGAGGATAACCGGGCCGCCACGAGGTAAGAAGGAAGACACCATGGCCAAATTGATTCACTCGATGGTCCGGGTGCTGGACGAAAAGCGTTCGGTGGATTTTTACAAACAGGCTTTCGGGCTGGAGATTGCAGAACGCTTCGAGTTCGAAAATTTCACCCTGATTTATCTGAGCAATGAACAAGGCGACTTCGAGCTGGAATTGACGGTGAACAAGGGCCGCGAAGTGCCTTACGCACTGGGCGATGGCTATGGCCACATTGCAGTTAGCGTCGAGGATGTGGATGCCGAGCATGCGCGCCTTTCCGAACTTGGGCTTTCGGTTGGCAAGATCATCGAGGCGGATTACAAGAACATGCCGTTTGCGAAATACTTCTTCATCTGCGATCCGGATGGATACAAGATCGAAGTGCTTCAGCGGGGCAACCGCTTCAAGTAAGCTCGTACAGGAAAGGCTCTCCCATGGCAGAGGCAGGCGTCAAACTCGAAGACAGCTGGAGGCACGCGCTTTCCCCCGAGTTCGACAGCCCCTACATGGGAAAGCTGAAGGAGTTTCTGCTTGCCGAGAAGAATGCGGGCAAGCAGATATTTCCGAAGGGCGCTGAGTATTTTCGCGCGCTGGACCTGACGCCGCTGGACGAGGTGAAGGTGGTCATCCTCGGGCAGGATCCCTATCACGGTCCAGGCCAGGCGCATGGCCTTTGCTTCTCCGTCCAGCCCGGCATTCGCATTCCGCCCTCTCTCGTCAATATCTACAAGGAGCTGCAAAGCGATCTTGGCGTCCAGCCGGTAAAGCACGGCTTTCTGGAAAGCTGGGCACGCCAGGGCGTGCTGCTGCTGAACAGCGTTCTGACCGTGGAGCAGGCCCGCGCCGCATCGCATCAGGGGCAGGGCTGGGAGAAATTCACCGATGCCGTCATTCGTGTGGTGAACGACGAATGCGACCATGTGGTCTTTCTGCTCTGGGGCTCATACGCCCAGAAGAAGGCATCCTTCGTGGACCAGAGAAAGCATCTCGTGCTGAAATCCGCCCACCCATCACCGCTTTCCGCCCATAACGGCTTCTTCGGCAATCACCATTTTTCACAGGCGAATGCTTTTCTGGTTTCGCACGGTAAGGACCCGATTAACTGGCAGTTGCCGGATCAGGTTTGATTGCTAGGGAAGAGTTTCCACATCTGTCTGGCGCAGGAGTTTATCTGTCGTCAAAAGACTGGCGCCGGACGCTTTGGCATAGGCGTAATGAAAACAGTCGAAGTTACTGAGATGCTTCTTGCCGATGCCATGATTTTCCGCAACGGCAACCGCATGGGCCAACACCTCTCTCGGATTTGAAGAGCTCCTCAACTCGATATGGCGAGCCTGAAGCCACTCGGTCACGACAGCTTCCGACTGCGTGTAACGGCAATCCAGCTGGTCTGGACGAGAGAGGACGATGATCGCTTCCCAAGCTGCTAGCGCTGAGGTGAAAGGTGCCTCAGCGTTTAGAAGCGCAGCTTCGTAGTCCCCGGCATTGTCCTCGCCAGAAATGATGGAAATGATTGCGCAGGCATCTACGAACATTATGTATCGTCGTCCAAGTCATGATCGAGTTCGTGATAAGCGGTGGAGGAGGGCGCTTTTCGTCCGGCCTTGAATGAAAGACCATGCTTCTCCAGAATTTTTCTGGCCGTTTCGCTCGGCGTTTCCGCCTTCCGTCTGGCACTCAAAGTTTCCCTCAAGGCTGAGACAACAGCGTTGGTAATGGTGGTCTGATCGATCTGCGCCAGTTCTCTGGCCAAGTTGTCCGCCTCAGCGCTTCGTATATTCAACACCATTTACGTTACCTACATTGTGTAGCCTGATTATATCTTATGTGTAGCTGGCAGCAAATATTTTTCGAAGAAATGTTTTTGCCTTTTTGCAATCCCTGATCTACAAGATAACCGGACTAAAATATGAAGGATTTATGCCGGTGTCGCTTCTGTCTGCCCAGACCTCCGTTGCCTTGCCCGATCCGCATGCGATTCTCGATGCTTTTCATGAGCATTTTGCAGAATACATGACGATGAAGCGGGAGGGGGCTGCGGTTCATTTCGAGGCTGATTACGGCAATGGCACGCTCAGCGTCGATGAGGGACGCTTTGCCGCGTGCGTCAATTGCAAATCCGTCAACATCCTGATGTCGCTCAAGGCCATGGTGGCGGAACACATCATGGAATTTTCCGGCCAGACAGAGCTCGATTTCCGCTGGGAAGGCGATGGTTCGGATCTGCGTGAGCTGCCTAATCTGTTCACAGGCAAAGTGGTGCGCTCCTACGACCTGACGCCGAAAATGCGCCGGGTGGTGATCTCGATTGACGAGGGCATCGAGCGGTTGATGACGGGCGGGCTGCATGTGCGCATTCTCATTCTTCCCGATCAGGCGCGTGAGCCGATGTGGCCACATCTTTCCAAGACGGGCGCCATTGTTTGGGGCGAGGGGGAAGATGCCCTGACGCGGCGAGTTTATACCATTCGCTCCGGCAATATTCACCGCAGCGAAATCGACATTGATTTTGTTATGCATGAGGGCGACAATATGCCGGGTGCGCATTTCGGTGCCACGGCGAAAGCGGGTGATATCGTCGGCATCGTCGGGCCGGGCGGCGTCATGGCGGAAGCGGAGCACTATGTCTTTGCCGGAGATGAGACGGCGCTTCCGGTCATGCTGCGCATGGCAAAGGAAATGCCTGCGGGCAAACCGCTCACCGTCTATGCCGAGATCGACAATGAGGCAGAACGGCAAGAGATTGAATCCAAAGCCAATATCGAATGGAATTGGCTCTATCGTCGCGGCAAGTCTGCGGGTACCTCCGGCTTGATCGAGGACGCTCTGCGCCAGCATGTCTGGAATCCGGAAGGGCTGCATGTCTTCGTCGGCTGCGAGAAGAGCGAAGCCCGCTCGATCAAGAAGATGCTGAACGATGAGGCGAAGTTGCCGAAGGCGAGTGTTGTCTCTGCTGGTTACTGGGTCAAGGGCGCCAGCGACGACCATTGATGTTCTCAATTTCGAACTCGCTTCGTTTCATAATTGAGAACGATGCGTGCTGATTGTTCAGTCTATGCATCCAGACCGATCTATCCCATTTTGAGCCCACGAACGAAACGGCACTCCGCTTCAGGAAGGCCGTAGAGCAAAAGGGGTTTATTATGCTGAACCAGATCAAAGGCCTGCACCACGTTACATCCATGGCGGGCAGCGCCAGTGGCAATAACCGATTTTTCACCGATACGCTCGGCCTGCGCCGCGTCAAGCAGACCGTCAATTTCGATGCGCCGGATGTCTATCACCTCTATTACGGTGATGAGGTCGGCACGCCCGGCTCTGTCATGACCTACTTCCCGTTTCCGCATATCGCACGCGGCCGCCCCGGCACGGGCGAGGTGGGGACGACGCTGTTTTCTGTTCCCGAAGGTTCGCTGGGTTACTGGCAGGACCGCCTGGCCAAGGCCAATATCGAAGGCCTGAAGGCCGATGAAGCCTTCGGCAACAAGCGCCTGCATTTCGCCGGTCCTGATGGGGATGGCTTCGCGCTGGTGGAAGTGAAGGACGATGCGCGTGCACAATGGACCGGCAATGGTGTTGGTCAGGATCAGGCGATCCATGGCTTTCAGGGCGCTTCGCTGAGATTGCGCGATGAGGGCGCGACTGCCGAGCTATTGAAGTTCATGGGCTATCAGGAAATCGACCGTCAGGAGGGTGTTCTCCGCTTCGGCATTCCCGGCGGTAATGGTGCGGATGTGATCGATATCGAGACCATGCCGAATATTTCGGGTGCGCGTTTGGGTGCCGGTTCGGTCCACCACATTGCCTTTGCGGTCGATAATCGCGAGAAGCAGCTGGAAGTGCGCAAGGCGCTGATGGATACCGGCTATCAGGTCACGCCGGTCATCGACCGCGATTACTTCTGGGCGATCTATTTCCGCACGCCGGGTGGCGTGCTGTTCGAAATCGCCACCAACGAGCCGGGTTTCGACCGCGATGAGGACACGGCGCATCTGGGCGAAACGCTGCAGCTGCCGGAGCAGCACGCCCATCTGCGGCCTTTCCTTGAGCAGCATCTTGAGCCGCTCGACGGCACGACCAAGGCTTAACCACGAAACCCGCGCGCTGGCAGCGATCTGCTGCCAGCTTTAGGGCTAAAGCACGATGTCTAGATTCAAAGAGCTGGAGCGTCCTTTGTGTGTCCTTGAAGGACGCACGGCGCTCTAATGATCCGTGCGCTTTCAGGAGCATTTCATGAGTAAGGATAATTACGTTCACAAGCTGCGCGAGGGTGCGCCGGGCCAGCCGATATTCTTCGTCTTCCACGGGACGGGTGGCGACGAGAACCAGTTCTTCGATTTCGCTTCCCGGCTTCTGCCGAACTCCACAGTCATCTCGCCGCGTGGCGATGTATCGGAATTCGGCGCTGCTCGCTTCTTCCGCCGCAAGGCTGAAGGCCTGTACGATATGGACGATCTGGCCCGCGCCACTGACAAGATGGCAGCCTTCGTTACCGCCAACCGCGACTTCTACGAGGCGGGCCTGGTCATCGGCCTCGGCTTCTCCAATGGCGCCAATATTCTGGCCAATGTGCTGGTTGAGTCTCCCGAACTTTTCGATGCCTCGGTCCTGATGCACCCGCTCATCCCCTTCGAACCCAAGCCCGCACCGGCTCCTGCATCACGCCGCGTGCTCGTGACGGCGGGCGAGCACGATCCGATCTGCCCGGTGCCGCTGACGAATTCGCTTGCGGAATATCTCAAGGCGCAGGGTGGGGAGGTGAAGGTGGAGTGGCATTCCGGTGGGCATGAGATACGGTCGAACGAGATCGAGGCGGTTCGGACGTTTTTGACGCCGTATATGTGAGGTCGATGCAAGCTTTGGAATTACAGGTTTGGTGGCGACCGGTCAGGTGAGATGCCGCATCTCGTATGGCTGGTCGCTGCACGGGCGTCATGTGGACTCAAGTCAGGCTATAAGAGCTCGTCGTTCGCGAAGTGACGGCTCTTATATGCACGCGGTTTCGAGGCCCCCAGCAACAAGAAAATCGCGATATTAGCGCAAGCCAAGTCGTAGATTTCTTAGGTGATGGTTTCGCCAAAGCGTGACCATAGTCATCACGCGCTTTGCTTCACCCCACAAAGCATTTCCCGTTTCCCCGCAAACCCAGGCCTTCTCTCAACAGTAAAACCAGCCGCACCCAAGTTGCGCCGCACGAAACCGGCCGCTGCAAATGTCGCGAAGGTGCCGCCGGGAGCGGTTTTCTCGAAAACTGCGGACATGATATCGAGCGACCACATGTCAGGGTTCTTGGAGGGCGCGAAGCCATCGAGATACCAGGCATCGAAGGTATCCGTGCTCTCGACGATCCCCTTGATGGCATCTCCGCAAAAGACAGTCAGGCGGGTTTGCTCATCCAGAGTGATGTCGATCCAGCCTTCTGGGTCCGAAGGCCATTCTGCGACGAAGGCCTTGCGCTCGGCGTCCAGTTCCGGCCAGTGTGAAAGCGCGCGGTCCAACTCGCTCGCGCTCATCGGGTAAAGTTCGAAGGACACGAAATGCAGTTGCCCACCTGTGGGTCTCGACAGCTTCCATTGCCGCCATGTCTCGCACAGATTGAGCGCCGTGCCGAAGCCAAGCTCTCCGATGCGGAAGGTTTCCTTCGCCGCTTTCCAGCGCTCCGGCAGGCCGTTGCCGGACAGCGAAACATGTTCGCATTCCTGCCGCCCATCCTTCTGACAATAAAAATGGTCGCCAAAGGCTAACGAATAGGGCATATCGCCCTCTCGCCAATCCAGCATATTTGAGCCGGCGCGTGCCGGTTTTGCGTCATCGGGATGTGTCATGGTCAATGCCGATAGTCTTCCCGCTGAGCAAGGTCAATCACCTTTGCCATCGTCCGTATCGCTGCTCATCATCGGCGGCGGTATCATGGGGCTTTGGGCTGCCGTGAAGGCAGAGCGGCTGGGGATCGATACGCTTCTGGTTGACGCCGATCATGTCGGCAGCGGCGCAAGCGGCGGGCTGCTCGGCGCGCTGATGCCGCATATGCCGGATCGGTGGTCGGACAAGAAGCAGTTTCAGTTCGACGCGCTGTTGAGCCTCGAAGACGAGATTACCCGGCTGGAGGCGGAAACCGGACTATCTGCCGGATACCGTCGCTGTGGCCGTATCATTCCGCTGCCGAAGCCGCATCTACGCACCATTGCCGAGCGCCACAATCAGGAGGCCGCAGTCAACTGGGATCAACAGGGAAGCCGCTTCCATTGGCATGTTCTGGATGCGCCTCCTGTGACGAACTGGGTGAGTGACGTCGCCGGAGAGGCTGGTTTCGTACACGATACTTTCGCCGCCAAGGTTTCGCCTCGCGCACTGGTGGCTGCATTGTCTCACACACTGAAGTCAGCAAAGCATGTTCGTGTTCTTGAAGGTTGCGGCGTGGCCTCGCTGGATGCTCACGGCGTCGCGCATCTCGCAAATGGTAACAGTGTTTCTTTCGGTCATGCCATCGTCTCCGCTGGCCATGGCTCGTTCCCGCTGCTGGCAAACGCGCTGCGCGTTTCTGCTGAACGCCCGCTTGGGCTGGGTGTAAAAGGCCAGGCGGCCTTGCTGAGGGCCGAGATCGATCCGGCCATGCCGGTCGTCTTCCTCAATGGTCTCTACGTCGTGCCGCATGAGGATGGCACGGTTGCCATTGGCAGCACCAGCGAGGAAGAGTTTGCTGAGCCATTCACAACCGACGCTAAACTGGAGGCGTTGATCGAGCAGGCGAGGGCCATCGTGCCAGCGCTTGCCCAGGCCGAGGTGGTGGAACGCTGGGCCGGTTTGAGGCCGAAGGCAATCGGGCGCGATCCCATGGTCGGCGCGCTCGCACAGCATCCGCGCATCGTGGCGCTCACCGGTGGTTTCAAGGTCAGTTTCGGTCTCGCGCATCGTCTTGCGGATGCTGCTCTGTGCGCTGTGCAGGGCAGGGAGATGGATGTACCTGCGAGCTTTACTGTGGAAGATCACATTTGCGTTCTTGACCGAAATAATTGATTCGCAAGTATTTCCCGTCGTTAATCTGTCACGCAAATCACCTATTCGCTGTCCGTATGTTTTATGGATAGCTTAAATCCCATTAGCAGGGGCGAGGTGACGACGCATGCGGTACGCCATTCATTACACGCCTTCCCCCAACGACCCGATGACGCATGCCGCGTCTGCCTGGCTTGGGCGGGATGTCTATTCCGGGCAAAGTGTGGAGCCTCCCGCGCTGGTTGGGCTCGGCATGCAGGAGATTTCCTATCACACCGCATTGCCCCGCCGTTATGGTTTCCACGGGCCGATCAAGGCGCCGTTCCGTTTGGCCGAAGGTGTAACGGAATCTTCTCTGTTGCGGGACCTGATGCGCTTTGCCGGTACGCATCAACCTTTCACGCTGCCGCCGCTGGAAATCGCCAAGCTCGGCAATATTTACGGTCTCGTTCCCTCCTGGCCGTCCGAGGTGCTGAATTTCCTTGCCGCCAGCATCGTGCAGGAATTCGATCGCTACCGCGCCCCGCTTTCGGATGCGGATATCGAACGTGCGGACCCGGATCGTCTTTCGGCGACGCAGCTCACCAACCTGCATCGCTGGGGCCATCCTTATGTCATGGATGAATTCCGGTTCCAGATGGTGCTGACCGGCGGTGTCGTGCCGGTGGAATGCCCTCGCGTGGAACGCGCGGTACGCAGTGTTTTTCAGCCCGTGCTGGAGCGTCAGTTGGAGTTTTCCAACCTTGCTCTCTTCGTGGAGGAAGAGCCCGGCGCGCCGTTCCGGGTGCATTCTCTACACCCGATGGGCCGGGTTTCTGCACGAAAAATCGCCTGACTGGAAATCGCCTAGAAATTGACCTCGACTTTCCGTTCCGCGATGCTACCGTTCACGAAAATTCGTGAAGGTGATTTGATGATTTCCGCAGACTACCCCCGCAATCTCATTGGCTATGGCCGGAACGCGCCGGACCCGAAATGGCCTGGCGGCGCGCGCATCGCCGTGCAATTCGTCATCAATTACGAAGAAGGCGGGGAAAGCTGCATTCTGGATATGGACAAGGCATCCGAGTCGCTCCTATCCGAGATCGTCGGTGCGCAGCCATGGCCGGGCCAGCGCAACCTCAACATGGAATCCATCTATGAATATGGCTCGCGCGCCGGTTTCTGGCGTCTGTGGCGCATGTTCACGTATCTTGGCGTGACGACGACCGTGTATGGCGTGACCTCGGCCATGGCGCGCAACCCGGAAGCCGTTGCTGCGATGAAGGAAGCCGGATGGGAAATCGCAAGCCACGGCTATCGCTGGCTGGAATACAAGGATTTCTCCGAAGAGGAAGAGCGTAAGCACATTCTTGAAGCCGTCCGTCTTCACACGGAACTGACAGGCGAGCGCCCCTACGGCATGTATCAGGGCAAGCCTTCCGACCATACATTAAAGCTGGTGATGGAGGAGGGTGGCTTCCTCTATTCCTCCGATTCCTATGCGGATGATCTGCCCTACTGGGTAAAGGGCGTGAAGGATGAACCGTTCCTCATCATTCCCTACACACTCGAAACCAACGACATGCGCTTTGCGACGCCGCAGGGTTTCAACTCCGGCGATCAGTTCTTTACCTATCTGAAGGACGCCTTCGACGTGCTCTATCAGGAGGGAGCGGAAGGCGCGCCGAAGATGATGAGCATCGGCCTGCACTGCCGCCTCGTTGGGCGCCCGGGCCGCGCTGCGGCACTGCGTCGCTTCATCGAATATGTTCTCGGCCACGAAAAGGTCTGGATACCCCAACGCATCGAAATCGCCCGCCACTGGCATGAACATCACAAGCCGGAGGCAGTATGAGCGCGCGCGCAGATTTCATAGAGAAATTCGGTGGCGTATTCGAACACTCGCCGTTTATCGCCGAGCGAGCTTACGACGCTGGCATGGTGTTCGTACCGATGACCGCGAAGAGCCTGCATACGGCGCTGACCTTGATGTTTCGTCAGGCAACATATGACGAACGGCTAGGCGTCTTGCGCGCCCATCCCGATCTTGCCGGAAAACTCGCTATCGCGGGAGAACTGACGGATGATAGTCGCAAGGAGCAGGCCGGTGCCGGGCTCGACCGGCTTTCGCCGGAAGAACATGCACGCTTCACGGAGCTGAACACGGCTTACGTCGAAAAGAACGGCTTCCCCTTCATCATCGCCGTGAAGGGGCTGAACAAAGACGATATCCTGCAGGCATTCGAGCAGCGAATTCATAATGATGCCGAACAGGAATTCGCCACCGCTACTGAGCAGGTGGAAAAGATTGCGCTGCTGCGGTTGATGGCGTTGTTGCCGGAAGGTGGCGTGTGATGCAGTGGCTTTGCATCGTGTGTCCTGACAACTATAATCTCTTTGGCTGAAAGAGGTGAGCTGAAATGAGACCGTCAGAAGTATTGGAAAAGAACCGCGAGGGTATCCGGCAATTGACCAAACGCTTTAATGCGGCAAATCCGCGCGTGTTTGGTTCGGTCGCACGTGGTGAAGATCGACAAGATAGTGATCTTGATATTCTCGTGGACGCTTTGCCGGGATCGACATTGCTCAGCCTTGGTGGTTTGCAAGACGCCCTTGAGCAGATGATGATTGGCACGAAAATTCATCTCTTAACGCCCGGAGATTTTCCAGAACGGGTAAAGGTACGTGTGCTGTCAGAGGCTAAGCCCATATGAATTTGGATCGGCGTCTGGAGTATCTGGCGGACATGCGGCGCGCTGCCGAGGCGTCGCTGAGCTTTGTGTCGGGGATGCAGGAGAGTGAATTTCTCTCGGACATAAAGACACAGCACGCAGTGGGCATGAGCCTCATTGTGATTGGCGAGTCTGCTGTACGCTTGATGGAAACATACCCGGATTTTGTTGAAGAACATCCTGATTTTCCTTGGCATTCGATCCGCGGTTTACGGAACCGAGTGGCACATGGATATTTTACGTTAGATCTCAAAATCATTTGGCATACGACGCAGGAAACAATTCCGGAGTTGCTTCAAGGGCTCGATAGACTTGGCAACTGGCGTGCTCAAGGTGAGTAAACCCAAGGTCATTGCATTGAGTGAATTTCTTGAAATCCGTCCCCTCACGCGGGAGGCTTTCGCCCCGTTTGGCGATGTCATCGAGCCTGAGCCCTCATCCATACGCCTCATCAATGGCGGCAATACCGAGCGGTATCATGCGCTGGGTGAGGCGGATGTGGTGGGGGATGGCGCGCGTGTCGTGCTCAATATCTTTCGTGGAAAGCCCCGGCAGTTCCCTTATGCTGTCGATATGATGGAGCGGCACCCGTTGGGCAGTCAGAGCTTCTCGCCGCTCTCACCGCGACCGTTTCTCGTCGTGGTTTCACCGGATGAGGGCGGCAAGCCGGGCAGGCCGCACGTGTTTCTCGCGCATGAGGGGCAGGGCGTGAACTATCATCGCAATGTCTGGCACCACCCGCTGATGACCATCGGCGAGACGAGCGATTTTCTCGTGGTGGACCGGGATGGGCCGGGTGTCAATCTCGAAGAATATTTCTACGATCAACCCTTTCTCATTGCGGAGCCAACCCTATGACCGGCCTTACGACACATGTTCTCGATGCGGCGCACGGTACGCCTGCTCAAGGGCTGAAGATCGATCTTTACCGCCTGAATGGCGAGGCTCGCGAGAAGCTGAAGACGGTGGAAACCAACAGCGATGGCCGCGTCGATGGCGGGCCGCTGCTCGTCGGCGATGAATTTCGCAAAGGCCTGTATGAGCTTGTCTTTCATGCGGGGGATTACCTGCGGCAGAAAGGCCTCGTGCTGCCAGAGCCTGCCTTTCTCGACATCGTCCCCATTCGCTTCGGCATTGCAGATGAGGCAGGGCATTACCATGTGCCGCTGCTGCTTTCGCCCTATAGCTACTCCACCTATCGCGGAAGCTGACGCGTATGATCTTCGCTGCAATCGCCGACGTTCACGGAAACTACGCCGCGCTTGAAGCGGTTCTTGCCGATATCAAAAAGCTTGGCATCGAAGATATCGTCAATCTCGGAGATTGTTTCAGTGGCCCGCTCGATGCCGCGCGCACGGCGCAGCTGTTGATCGGTGCGGGCATTCCCGGCATTCGCGGAAACCACGATCGGGCATTGGTCGAGCAGTCTTTCGATGAAATGGGGCCTTGGGAAAAGATCGTCTATCCGCAGCTTTCCTCGTCCGATTTGGATTGGCTGAAAGCCCTGCCATTCGACATGGTGTTCAAGGATGTCGCCTATTGCTGCCACGGCTCACCGGCTGGCGATCTCGATTACTGGCTGGAGCGTCTGCTGCCGGAAGGCGTGCTGCATCTTCGTGCGCGAAGTGAAATCGAGGCGCTTGCCAGCGAGATCAAACAGCCCTTGATGCTGTGCGGCCACACGCATATTGCCCGAACGGTTCAACTGCCGGACGGTCGCCTAATCGTCAATCCCGGCAGCGTCGGCTGCCCCGGCTGGAAGGATGAGGAGCCATTCTATCATCAGGTAGAAGCTGGCCACTCGCTCGCTTCTTATGCGGTTCTCGAGGAAATCTCTCACGGCTGGCAGGTAACGCATCGCCAGATCCCTTACGATGCCACGCCCATGGCGGAACTCGCACGCCGCAACGGCATGGCGCGCGTGGCCAACGCCATCGCGAGCGGCTGGCTGGATTGACGGCTTGTCTCGGATTTAGAGTTGTACTATATATTGTACAAATCTAGGAGTATGCCGATGCGTACTGTAATGTTCTCGACCGCAAGAAGTGAGCTTTCCACGCTGCTCGATGAGGTCGCACACGACCGCGTTGCTGTGGAAATCGTCCGCAGAGACAAGCCCTCAGCCATCCTCATCGATAAGAACGAATATGAGGGATTGATGGAGACGCTTCATCTATATTCTTCCCCCGCCAACATCGGTCGTTTGATAGAAGCGATGGATGAGTTGGATAAGGGCGACTATCAACAATCGGATCTCATCGATTGATCCTTCAACCTGCCGCGCATGAGTGCGGATTCCACTTCGGGGAATGCGCTCATGCCGCATGGTGAAAAAAGCTCCGAGATATTGCTCAGCTGGACGTCCAAGGGCTGGGAAGATTATTTATATTGGCAGCAGGCGGACAAAAAAGTTCTCATCCGAATTAATGAGCTGATCCGGGATGCCTTGCGGCACCCGTTCGAGGGTATAGGAAAGCCAGAGCCCTTACGTTTCAACCTCAAAGGACTCTGGTCCCGTCGTATCACGCAAGAGCACCGACTTATTTATGCAATTCGGGGTGAGGGTGACCGCAGAACACTTGTCGTGCTCCAATGCCGCTATCACTATTGACGCTTGTCGGACTACCCATTGCTGGACATCACCACGCAGGAATAGGACTGCGCCTTCAAATCCTTGCAGGCGGAGAGGGCGTCTGCCTGGTTATCGAAGCCGGTGAAGCGGGCGCGGTAGAGCGTGGCGTTGCCGCTGCGCACGGCTTCTGTGTAGGGCGCAAGGCCCGAATAGCCGGATGACAGGGATGATTTTGCTGATTTGAGGAGAGAGAGGGCGGCGGCTTCGGAATCGGCTGCTGCGATCTGTACTTCCCAGGCGCTGCGGGTGCCTGTCGCCACTGGCCGCACGGCGGATGTCTGCATCATATCCGCCATCACACCATTTGCCGCCGCGATCTGCTTGGCCACCGGGTCACGGCGTTCTGCGAACATGGGAAGCGGCACGGTGGAAGGTGAAACATCGAAGGTACGGCTGGTGTTGGCGCTGGCGATCAACTGTTCGCTGTTGCGTGTTCTCGATGCCTTTGGCAGCGTCCGGTCCAGAAGCGTAACCACCTGATTGTCGCGGCGGGCAGCGCTTCTGCCGCCGAGAACGACTGCCACGACGCTGCGGCCATTATGGTTGACGGCGCTGACGATGTTGAAGCCGGAAGCATTGGTATAGCCGGTCTTGATGCCGTCCACACCCTGATAGCGCGTCAGCAGGCGGTTATGGCCACGGATCGTCTTGCCGCGAAATTTGAACGAGGTGGTGTTGAACATCTTGTATTCGCGCGGAAAATCCCGCTGAAGCGCAAGGCCGAGCTTTGCCATGTCACGTGCCGTGGTCACCTGCGATTTGTTGGGCAGGCCGGAGGCGTTGCGGAACACTGTTTTGCTCATGCCGAGCTGGCGCGCCTTGCGAGTCATCATATCCGCGAACTTGGCTTCGGAGCCGCCCAGATGGTCGCCCATGCCTTCGGCAAGGTCATTGGCGGATTTGACGATCATACCATAGACGGCTTCGCGCACGGTAAACGTCGTTCCGGCCTTCACAAAAAGCTTGGAAGGGATCGTCGCTGCACCGTTCTTGGACATGGTAATACGCTGGTCCCAGCTGATGCGGCCTTTGTGCAGCGCCTCGAAGGTCAGGTAGAGGGTCATCATCTTGGTCAGCGATGCGGGATATTTGATGTCATCCGCATTCTGGGAGTCCAGCACCTTGCCCGTATTCGCATCGATGACGATATGCGCATAGCGCGCCTGCGCTGGCGCTGCCCCCAATGAGACGATCGCGCAGAAAAACGCCAAAGCGAAAACCCACGCTCCAGCCGCTCCCCGTGTGATCTTGACCGACATGAATTTCCCCTTGTGTGTATGAGCCGCCCCAGGCCTTGCAACCTAATGATACTTTCAGGCAACAAAACCGCTAAAACTTTAAAGACTGCCTTCATGCTTAATTAAGTATGAAAATCGACCCCCACTGGTGGCGGGTCAGATTTGGGGCTTGGCGGGGATTTGGGTCAGTAGAGCGGCTCGCCTTGGAAGGCTGGAAAGCGCCGCATCGGCTCGCCGTCCGTCTTGGCTGATTGAAGCTGAAGTGCCGCGTTTGCGCGGTTCTCGCTTCGAAATCTGGGCGTTTCAAAAGCTATTGGTGTCAGCGTGCGGGCCGCTTGTGAGCGCTGAAATAATGCATTCCGCAAAAGGTTAACGCGCCAAAATTTATCGTCTGAACTCACGCCATTGTGAGGACGAAGTTCAGCCATAATGGCGCGATTATCCGCTCAGATCAGCTATTCGGCACCAGAATGCTTCGGTCGATATCGGTAATAAGGCGCTTGCCGCAGAGGGCCATGGTGATGTCCATTTCCTTGCGAATGATCTCAAGAGCCGTTGTCACACCCAGCTTGCCGTTTGCGCCAAGACCGTAAAGGAAGGGCCTGCCGATATAGGTGCCCTTGGCGCCCAGCGCGATTGCCTTGAGAACATCCTGACCGGAACGAATGCCGCCATCCATGTGGATTTCGATCCTGTCACCGACAGCATCGACGATTTTCGGCAGCATGGAAATGGAAGACAGCGCGCCATCGAGCTGACGCCCGCCGTGGTTGGAAACGATGATGGCGTCCGCGCCCGTATCGGCTGCTGCGCGGGCATCTTCCTCATCCAGAATACCCTTCAGGATCAGCTTGCCGCCCCAGCGTTCCTTGATCCATTCAACGTCTTTCCAGGAAAGACGCGGATCGAACTGTTCCGCCGTCCATGAGGAAAGGGAGGAAAGATCGGACACATTCTTGGCGTGATCAACGATGTTGCCAAAGCTGCGGCGTTTCGTTTGCAGCATATCGAGGCACCATTTCGGGCGCGTCGCCATCTGCCAGATGTGCTTGGGCGTGAATTTCGGCGGCGCCGAGAGGCCGTTGCGAAGATCCTTGTGGCGCTGCCCGAGAATTTGCAGATCGAGCGTCAACACCAATGCGGAGCATTTCGCTGCCTTGGCGCGGTCGATCAGGTTGTTGATGAAATCGCGGTCCTTCATCACGTAAAGCTGGAACCAGAAGGGACGCGAGGTGACGGATGCGACATCTTCGATGGAGCAGATGCTCATGGTGGAAAGCGTGAAGGGCACGCCGAATTCTTCCGCCGCCTTCGCCGCCAGCATTTCACCATCGGCATGCTGCATGCCAGTGAGCCCGGTAGGGGAAAGCGCAACCGGCATAGAAACCTTCTCGCCGATCATCTCGGTTTCCAGCGAACGGTTGGTCATGTCCACCAGCACGCGCTGGCGCAGCTTTATCTTCTGAAAATCATCCTCATTGGCGCGGTAGGTGCCCTCGGTCCATGCACCGCTATCGGCATAGTCGAAGAACATCTTCGGCACACGACGCTGCGCTTGCTTCTTCAAGTCCGCGATGGTGAGGATTTTGCTCATGGATAAAGCCTTCAAATCTGAATGATGATTGGCAATAGCATGTATCGGGTTTCTAGTGGTATCGGAAATTCGTCATATACGGATGGAGAAGGGAGATATTTTGAGCCATCCGGCTGACGTCTTGATGAAACGCAAAAAGGGCGACCAGAGGCCGCCCATTTCGATAAGTTCCATAGCTGTTTAGGCTCAGAATTCTTCCCAGGTATCCTGCGCAACAGCCGCTGCTGCGGAGCCGCCGCCGAAGGCGCTGGCGATCTTGCGGCCCAGGGCGCGTGCGGGCGATGCCGCGGGTCTTGAGGCGCTTGAAGCTACCTTGGGTGCAGAGGCTGCCGGCATTGCGCGGTGCGTGCCATCGCCGAGGTTGAAGCGGGAAAGCAGCTGGTTGAGCGATGCCGCTTCCTTGGCAAGGCTGTGGCTGGCGGCAGTGGATTGCTCCACCATCGCTGCGTTCTGCTGCGTGCCCTGGTCCATTGTGTTGACGGCGGTGTTGATTTCCTGAAGGCCGACCGATTGTTCGCGCGAGGATTCGACAATCGCGTTGACGTGGCGGTTGATTTCCTGAACTTCGCCGACGATGACTTCAAGCGCTTTGCCGGTTTCACCCACGAGATTGACGCCGGAACGAACATGCTCGCCGGAGGTGGTGATCAGTTCCTTGATTTCCTTGGCGGCCTTGGCGGAACGCTGCGCCAGTTCGCGCACTTCCTGCGCGACCACCGCAAAGCCCTTGCCCGCTTCACCGGCACGTGCCGCTTCGACACCGGCATTCAGCGCCAGCAGGTTGGTCTGGAAGGCGATCTCATCGATAACGCTGATGATGTTGTTGATTTCGCCGGAAGAACGCTCGATTTCATGCATTGCGGTTACGGCCTGACGCACGACATCGCCCGACTTTTCCGCGCCCTGACGTGCCTTGGCAACCAGATGGCCGACTTCTTCCGCACGCGCGCTGCTGTCTTTCACGGTCGTCGTGATTTCTTCCAGCGCCGCAGCCGTTTCTTCAACCGAAGCTGCCTGCTGTTCGGTGCGCTTGGAAAGATCATCTGCGGCAGAGCGAATTTCATTGGCACCGGCATCGATACCACGGGCATTCTGACCCACGGCACGAAGCGCGTCATTCAGGTTGGAAACGGAGCTGTTGAAGTTGGCGCGCAGCGTATCGAGATGCGCAACGAACGGCGTTTCGATGCGGTAGGCGACATCGCCTTCCGCCAGACGGTCGAGGCCTTTTGCCAGATTATCGACGGCAAACTGGGTGTTTTCCGCGTCCCTGGCTTTCTGCACTTCCCGCTCTGCGCGCTCCTTTTCGGAGAGGCTGCGGTTTGCTTCGGCTTCCTTTTCCAGGCGAATTGTTTCGAGCGCGTTGGTGCGGAATACGGCGACAGCCTTTGCCATGCCGCCGACCTCATCTCCACGATCCTGCCCGTCGACGGCTGCGTTGGTTTCGCCGTTGGCAAGCGAAATCATCCGCTCACGAAGCCTGGCGATTGGGGTGGTGATGCCCTTGGCTGCGACGATGAGAGAGGTGATGATGCCGATGGCGAAAATCAGGCATATGATCGACAGGGACCACTTGATCGTGTTGCCGGTCTGATATGTCAGTTCATCTCTTTTCTTGGATACATCGTCACTGATCTTGTTCAAGAAGTTGGCGGTTTCAGTTGTCAGCGGAAGTATGAGGGCATCGGCTTTCGCCAACGCCGCTCTGGCTTGCTCATCCTGATCAGCCTGGCCGTATTGAACGCCTTGATCCAGCAGTGAAATGACATCCTTGGACTTGACCAACAGAGCGTCGATGGCTGCGGCCTCTTGCGGCATCAGTGCTTTTACGCGGTCGAAGCGGCGCAGAAGCGAGGCCTTGCTATCATTATAGAAATCGAGCGCGGTCTTTATCGCCGTGCCGTGCGCCGGGTAGGTCAATACCTGGTATGCCCCATAGGCACTGGCGGTAAGGTTGCGGTTCGCGCGCGCCATTTCGACAGTCGCGACGTTTTCATGTGAGATGAAATCGGAATAGCTTGTGTCGGCCTGGCTATACCGGTTTGCAATGAACCCAGTTGCGCCGAGGCCTGCAATGCAGAGCGGTAGTATCAGAGAAAGAATTTTTGTGCGAATGCTCGCATTTGAAAGAAACGACATTTTTCCTCACGGTTCGAAATTGCGAACTCGAAGCAGCAAAGCTATCGCAAGCAAGGATGTTGCTGCATTGGATTCGGCGGAGCTGAAATAAATTAACAGATATACCGCGCCGTCATGGCGCTTATTAATTCCTGTCGGTTTTCACGGATAGATAGTTATAGTTTAAATATAATTAAAATGATCTTTTAGGCGATCTTTATGTGATATCGGTATTGCGCTCAACCTGGAGTGAGCGTTGTGTTACTTTATGGCAAAAGTCATGTGATGGCGCATTTACTTATAATTGCGCTTCCCCATGTTTGTTAAGGCCGAAAATAAGGCGCGAACTCGCTAAATCATGCTCTTTGCAGGTTTGCCGGAGATATAGGTCTCAACAACCGTGCGGTCGTCACCCATGGTCAACATCAGGAAAAGTTCTTCCGTCAGGCTGTTCACCACTTCCATTTTAAGCGCCATGGCGGGCGTGGAAGAGGCGTTCAGAACGGTGATATCCGCGTCGGTGCCGGCATCCAGCGTGCCGATACGGTCCACCATCGACAGCGCTTCCGCATTGCCGCGCGTCATCAAGTACCAGCTTTCCAACGGGTTCAGACGTTCTCCGAGAAGCTGCTGTATCTTGTAAGCCTCGTCCATCGTCCGCAGCATGGAATAGCTGGAGCCGCCGCCAATATCTGTCGCAACCGCAATGCGCACGGGCTTTTCGCGTCGCTGGAGCTTCTTCATGGGGAAAAGGCCGGAGCCGATGAAGAGGTTGGAGGTGGGGCAGTGTACCGCAACCGCACCGGTTTCTGACAGCACATCCGCTTCGCGATCCGACAGGTGGATGGCGTGGCCGAGCAGCGTCTTGCTTCCCATCAGGCCGTAGCGCACATAAATATCGGTGTAATCGGTGGCTTCTGGATAAAGCTCGCAGGTGTATTTGATTTCGTCCAGATTTTCCGACAGATGCGTCTGGATGAAGAGATCGGGGAATTCCTGTGCGAGCGCCTGCGCCGCTTCCATCTGCTTCGGCGTCGAGGTAATCGCGAAGCGCGGGGTTATGGCAACGTGGTTGCGGCCCTTGCCGTGCCAGTCTGCGATGACCTGACGCGTTTCGTCATAGCCGAGTTCCGGTGTGTCCAGCAGGCCTTGCGGGGCGTTGCGGTCCATCATCACCTTGCCGCCGACCATCAGCATGTTGCGCTTCATGGCTTCAGCAAAGAAGGCGTCGGCGGATGTCTTGTGCACCGAGCAATAGGCGACAGCCGTGGTGGTGCCATGGCGGATCAGCTCATCATAGAAATGGGTGGCGATCCGCTGCGCGTGGGCGCTTTCGACGAAGCGGCATTCCTCGGGGAACGTGTAGGTACTCAGCCATTCCAGCAGGTTGGCGGCGTAGGAACCGATGACCTGCATCTGTGGAAAATGCAGGTGCATATCGATAAGGCCCGGCACGATGAGGTGAGGGCGATGGTCCTTTTCCTCGGTGCCTTCGGGTGCCTGCGTCTTGATATCGGCATAGTCACCGATTGCTGCGATCTTGCCCTCGGAGATCAGCAGACCGCCATCTTCGATATAAAGATAGCTTGCCGTATCATCGATGGAGAGGGGCGCGCGGTTGAAACTCAAAAGGCGTCCGCGCAGCAGAAGCATGCTCATTCTGTCTTTCCTTGGGAAACGGCGCTCTCATACCATGCGGTCAGCACCTTGCGTTCCTGCGGCGTTATCGCCGTGATGTTGCCGGGGGGCATGGCATGGGAACGTCCCGCCTGTAAATAGATTTCCCGCGCATGGGCGGCAATTTCCGCATCCGTCTCCAGCTTCACGGATTTCGGCGTGAAGGGAACGCCCTCCCAGACCGGCTCTGTCGCATGGCACATGGAACAGCGGCTCTGCACCACATCACGCGCGCTGGCGAAGTGTGCATTGCCCGCAAACATCTGCTGCGAAGGCGAAAGCTTGGCAGCCTGCGCCTGCTCTTCACCCGTCAGCACCTTCGGCACCGTGGAAAGCCACATGATGACGATGAAGATGATCGCCGTCAGCAGCCAGGTCCATGTCGGCCTGCCCTTGCGGGCGTGGGTGGTGTTGAACCAGTGGCGGATCGTGACGCCCATCAGGAACACGAGGGCGGCGATGATCCAGTTGAACTGCGTGCCGAAGGCCAGAGGATAATGGTTCGACAGCATGAAGAAGATGACGGGCAGCGTCAGGTAGTTGTTGTGCAGCGAGCGCTGCTTGGCGATGCGCCCATATTTCGGGTCCGGCGTGCGCCCCGCAATCAGGTCCGCGACGACGATCTTCTGGTTGGGAATGATGATCATGAAAACGTTGGCCGACATGATCGTGGCGGTAAATGCGCCCAGATGCAGGAAGGCCGCGCGCCCGGTAAACACCTGCGTATAACCCCATGCCATCGCAACCAGCGCGATATAAAGCACGATCATCAGACCCCAGGTGTTGTTGCCGATAGGGGATTTGCACAGCAGATCATAAAACAGCCAGCCGATGGCAAGCGATCCCAACGAAAGACAGATGGCCTGAAACTGCGTCAGTTCCAGCACGGAATGGTCGATCAGAAACAGGTCCGCGCCGCCATAATAAACGATGCATAGCATGGCGAAGCCAGAGAGCCAGGTGGCATAGCTTTCCCATTTGAACCATGTCAGATGTTCCGGCATCTGCTCAGGCGCAACCAGATATTTCTGGATGTGATAGAACCCGCCGCCATGCACCTGCCACTCTTCGCCGTAAGCGCCGACCGGCAGATGATCACGTTTGACGAGACCCAGATCCAGCGCGATGAAGTAGAAGGATGAGCCAATCCAGGCGATGGCGGTTATCACGTGCAGCCAGCGAACGGCAAAAGCCATCCATTCCCACGCAATGGCATATTCGTACATTCTGTTCCCCTGACGTTGCACCGCACATTGCGCAAATTTGTTACGTTAGAAAAGAGGAAACCTTGGCTTTGCGCAGGATTGTCACAAGCCATTCAGGCGAAGTGGCGCCTCTCATCATGGCTCGGCGGGAAACTCCTCAAGCATCCACTCTCGAAATGCCTTGATCTTCGGAATATTGCGGCGACTTTCCTGATAGACGAGCCAGTAATCCCGGCCATCATTGCAGACCAGATCGAAGGGCTGCACGAGCCGGCCAGCAGCGAAGTCCTCGGCGAAGTGCGCGGGGTTGACGATGGCGACGCCGTGCCCCGCCATCGCCGCCTGCGCTTCAAGGTTCTGGAAGCCGAAGCTGCTGCCGGTGCGCTCTTTCAACTCCGAAGCATCCACGCCCGCTTCCGTGAACCAGTGGCTCCACCAAACATCGTTAGGGCTGATGATGGTCAGCTTCAGAAGATCGGCGGGGTTTTTCAGTTCGCCCACCTTTTCGAGCAAAAGAGGGCTCATGACGGGCGCGAAATCCAGCCTCATGATGCGGTGGCCGATCAGCCCCGGCCACTCCCCCGTGCCCCAGCGAATGCCGATATCGACATTGTCACGGTTGAAATCCACGATGTCGTTCGACAGCGCCAGATGCACCGCAATCTTTGGATGTCTGGCCTGAAACACCCCAAGCCTTCGCGCCAGCCACTGCTGCGCAAATGTGGGTGTGGGGGACACGATGAGGACTTCCGATGTCTGCGTGCGTGCTTCCGCAACAGCAGTTTCCAGAATTGAAAACGCCGCATTGGCCTGCTGCGCCAAGCGCTCCCCCGTAGAGGTGAGTGAAACCTGCCGGGGTTTGCGTGTGAACAGGGACGTGCCAACGAACTCCTCCAGCAGCTTGATCTGGTAGCTGACCGCCGTCTGCGTCATACCCAATTCATCGCCAGCCTTGGTGAAGCTGAGGTGACGTGCAGCGCTTTCGAACACCCGCATGGCATTGAGCGGAAAATTCCGCGACATCTTCATGGATAAGTTCTCTTCATTTATGTCAGCAGATGTTTCATTGGTTATGCCAGATAAAATAAGGCATTCTTCCTTCATAGCATTAAAAGAGCTTAGGAGAAACGAAGATGGGTGCAGTCGCCTTGAGCGCCTGGCTACGCCTTTTCGCGTGGCTATGGGACGTGGACTGGTTTTCGAAGGTTGGAAGCCAGGCGGATGAGATTCGGGAGGATGACCTGAACAATCACGTCAAACGCGACCTCGGCATCATGGATGGGCGAGACCGGATCGGGCCGGAACACGTGCGCCAAAGCGATGAACTGCGAGAAGCACTTCTGCGGCAACCAAGGCCGCTATGACGGCAGTTTGAGTGTTACGCGGCTCTTTCTTCAGGGGCGACCGAAAGACGTAAACCTAACGCCTTCATCACGCCGATAAGGGTCGAAAGCTTGGGGTCGCCCTTTTCACTGAGCGACTTATAAAGCGCTTCCCGGGTAATTCCCGCTTGCTTGGCGACCTGGCTCATGCCTTTGGCTTTCGCGATATTGCCGAGGGCCATAGCAATGACCTTCGGATCGCCATCCTCGAACGAGGCTTCCAGATAGGCGATCATGGCTTCATCGCCATCGAGGTAATTGCTCGTATCCCAATCGGTCACTTCTACTTTCATCTCAAACCTCGGCTGCAATCTTGATAGCGCGTTCAATGTCTCTCGTCTGAGATCCCTTGTCTCCACCGCACAGCAGAATCACGATCTCGTGTTGCCGACGTGCGAAGTAGACCCGATATCCCGGCCCGTAATCGATCCGCATTTCTCCGATGCCATCGAAAAATTTCACGTCGCCGAGAAGTCCCAGCGAAAGACGGTCAATACGAACCTGAATCCTTGCTTGCGCTCTTCTATCTCGCAGCGACGTAAACCAGTCCGAGAAGATATTCGTTTTCCGAATTCTGATCATAATATGCGCAGTCGTTTCAATAGATGTCAATATTTGTAATGTTTAGATTACAGATTTTGTTCTGATAAAGTATTCTTAGCAGCATATTTGTGGATCGCACACAGTACCTCGGCTGCCACCAAGGCCGCTATGACGGCGGGGCGTTTGTCTTTAACGAGGCTGCCGCCGATGGGAAGGGTCAGGTGTTCGAGAGTGGTCGTTCCGCCTTCGCGGGAAAGCCAGTTGGCGAAAGTCGCACGCTTGGTTTTGGAGCCGATCATGCCGACGTAAGACAGGTCGTCTCTCGCCAGCGCTTCCTTTGCGATCAGGAAATCCAGCGCGTGGTCGTGGGTGACGATGATGGCGGCACCGCCGGGGGGAATGTCTTTCACCATCGCTTCCGGCATGGCCGTGAGGTGCGCCGCAACGCCTTCGGGCAATCCGTTCAGTTCCGCACGGCGCGTTTCAATGACCGAGATGGAGAGCGGCAAGAGCGAGAGGGCCTGCGCCAAGGCCTTGCCGACATGCCCGGCACCGAAAATGAAGATTGACGGGCGATGTTCCTCAGCCTGCTTCAGCCGCGCCGAAAGAGCATCCGCCACAGCCCGCGTCACCTTGGTAAAGCGCAACAAGGTCCGCCCGCCGCAGCACTGGCCGATCTCAGGGCCGAGCGGAATGTCTAGCGTCTCGATGCTGGTCTTGCCTTCCAGCATGGCGCGGGCATGATCGATTGCCATGTACTCGAACTGCCCACCGCCGATGGTTTCCCAAAGGCCAGTGCCGGACACCAGCATGAAGGTACCGGCCTCGCGCGGCGAGGAGCCTTTTACTGCCTCGATCTCGACGAGCACCGCAGGGCCACTATCGGCGAGGAAGGAAGCCAGCGTCTTCGGCATCGGCTTGCCTCACACCTTCTTCAACCGCTCTACAGCCATCAGCACGCGTTCCGGCGTTGCCGGTGCATCCAGGCGGGGGCAGACCTTGTAGTCGGCGACGGAGGCGACGGCCATGGAGAGGGCTTCCAGAACCGAGATGGCGAGCATGAAGGGTGGTTCGCCGACGGCCTTGGAGCGGCCAATTGTCGGTTCGGCGTTTTCGGCCCATTCCGCCAGCTTTACGTTGAAGATTTTCGGGCGGTCTGAGGCCAGTGGAATTTTGTAGGTGGAGGGGGCGTGGGTGCGCAGCCGCCCCTTGGCATCCCACCACAGCTCTTCCGTCGTCAGCCAGCCCATGCCCTGTACGAATCCGCCTTCGATCTGGCCGATATCGATGGCCGGGTTCAGCGATTTGCCGACATCGTGGAGAATATCGGTGCGCTCCATCATATATTCGCCGGTCAGCGTATCGATGGTGACTTCGGAGCAGGACGCGCCATAGGCGAAGTAATAAAACGGCGTGCCGCGCCCGGCGGCGCGATCCCAATGGATTTTCGGGGTTTTGTAAAAGCCTGCGGCGGAAAGCTGGACGCGGGCGAAATAGGCCTGACGGATCAGGTCGTTGAAGCTGATTTCCTCACCGCCGATGCGAATGCGGTTGGGCAGGAAAACGATGTCGTCTTCGGTCACATTCCATTTTTCAGCGACAAATTTGATCAGCCGTTCCTTGATCTGGCGGGCCGCATCAAGTGCCGCCATGCCGTTGAGATCGGTTCCGGAAGAGGCAGCGGTGGCGGAGGTGTTCGGCACCTTGCCAGTCGTCGTGGCGGTGATTTTCACGCGGCTGATATCGACCTGAAACGTATCTGCAATGACCTGCGCGACCTTGGTGTAAAGGCCCTGACCCATTTCCGTGCCGCCATGGTTCAGGTGAATGGAACCGTCATTATAGACATGCACCAGCGCACCCGCCTGATTGAAGGCGGTCATGGTGAAGGAGATGCCGAATTTCACCGGTGTCAGCGCAATGCCCTTGCGCAAAATCGGGCTCGTCCGGTTGAATTCGATGATGGCCTGACGGCGTGCCTGATAATCGCTGGAGGTTTCCAGTTCCTCCACCACGCGAGCGATGATGTTGTCTTCCACTTCCTGATGATACGGCGTGGTGGTGCGGCCCGAGCCGGTCTCTCCGTAGAAATTCAGCTTGCGGACGTCTAGCGGGTCCTTGCCCACCGCATAGGCGATTTCCTCGATGAAGCGTTCGGCACCCAGCATGCCCTGCGGGCCACCGAAACCACGAAAAGCGGTGTTGGAAACCGTGTGCGTTTTCAGCGGCTTGGAGGCCAATTTTACATGCGGGTAGAAGTAGCTGGAATCGGCGTGGAACAGCGCACGGTCCGTCACCGGGCCGGAAAGGTCGGATGAGAAGCCGCAGCGTGCTGCGTACGTCGCATCCACTGCATGAATGCGGCCTTCCTCATCGAATCCGACTTCGTAATCGACCTTGAAATCGTGGCGCTTGCCGGTTGCCACCATGTCTTCGTCGCGGTCGGGGCGGATTTTGACGGCCCGCTTCAGTCTCTTGGCGGCAATGGCGCAGAGTGCTGCAAACTGGTTGCCCTGCGTTTCCTTACCACCAAAACCGCCGCCCATGCGGCGCACCATGACGGTGACGGCATTGGAAGGAATCTCAAGAATATGGCTGACGATGTGCTGGATTTCGCTTGGGTGCTGGGTGGAACTCCACACCGTCACCTCGTCATCCTCCCCCGGCACCGCCATGGCGATATGGCCTTCGAGGTAGAAATGCTCCTGCCCGCCAATGCGCATGGAACCGGTCAGGCGTCGAGGGGCGACGTCCATTTCGACTTCGGCATCGCCGCGTTGCAGCACCATGCCGGGTGTCACCAGCGGTTCGCCATTTTCCAGCGAGGTGTCGATATCGGCGAAGTGGGGCAAGTCCTTGTAGGTGATCTTTGCCTTGCGCGCAGCATGCCGCGCAATATCGCGGGTCTCGGCAAAGACGGCGAAGATCGGCTGGCCGTGAAACTCCACCAGCTTTTCCGCCAGCAACGGCTCATCATGGCGACCGCCTGAGGATACGTCGTTCTCGCCGGGAACGTCCTTACCTGTCATCACCCACAGCACGCCGGGCGTTGCTTCCACCTCCGCCAAATCCATAGAAAGGATTTCGGCATGGGCGCGGTCGGAGAGGCCAAGCGCGCCGTGGATCAGACCTGCGGGCTCGGGAATATCATCGATATATTCGGCGCTTCCGGTCACATGCTTATGCGCTGAATCATGGCGCAACGACCCATGCATCTTGCCATCGACTTCGGTTTTCTGGCGGTCGAATGTGGTGGTGTCCATGGGTTAGACCTCCCTTGCCATTGGAGAGGTGCAGGCTCTCGCTACGCCCTCATTCCTGTTCCCCGGATCAAGTCCGAGGATGTCACAGGAATCCAGCCAAGGCGCGTCTGCGCCGTGAAGGACTCTTTCGCGACCAAAGACTTGGTCGCACTGGATTCCTGTGACATCCTCGGACTTGATCCGGGGAACAGGAATGAGGGAGGTTGGGTTCGTGCCTTCCATGATCAAGCCTCCTCAAGCGCAAAGCGCTTGATTTCCTGCGGCTTCCCCGAAGTCTCCAGAAAGAACCGCGTCAACAGGTTCTTCGCCGTCAGCATTCGGTATTCGGCGGTCGCGCGCCAGTCTGTCAGTGGCTGGAAATCCGTGTCGATGGTGTCACGCGCAGCATCGATTGTCTCCTGATCCCAAACCTTGCCACGTAGTGCATCCTCCAGAGCCGTCGCCCGTTTCGGCGTTCCCGCCATGCCGCCGAAGGCGATGCGGATATCCTCGACGGTGCCGTCTTCAGAGAGAGTGAGATGATAGGCCGCACAAAGAGCGGAAATATCCTCATCCCGGCGCTTGGAAATCTTGTAGATGGCGAAGTGGGTGTCCGGCTTTGGCAGCGGCACCTCGATTTTCTCCACGAATTCGCCGGAGAAGCGGTCCTGCTTGCCATATTCGATGAAGAATTTCTCAAGCGGCATGGAGCGGCTGCCGGAAGCGGAGCGCAGCGTCAGCGTCGCGCCAAGCGCGATCAGAGGCGGTGGCGTGTCGCCGATAGGGGAGCCGTTGGCGATGTTGCCGCCTATGGTGCCCATGTTGCGCACCTGCTGGCCGCCGAGGCGGTCGATCAGCCGCCCGAAGGCCGGAATATGCTTTGCGAGCGTGCCGAAGGCCTGGCTGTAAGTCACGCCAGCACCGATGGAAATGACGTCATCCGTCACCGAGATCGATTGCAACTCGCTGAGGTGATTGATGAAGATGACCGTGTTCAGCGCCCGCATCTGCTTCGTCACCCACAGGCCGACATCGGTTGAACCGGCAACGATGGTCGCCTTCGGCTCAGCGGCATAGGCGGCTGCGAATTCCGAAAGACCCGCCGGAATGATCGTCCGACAGTCATCTTTGATAACAGTAATTGTCTCGTTCAGCGGAATGGCCCAGAGGCGCGACATGATGCTGGCGCGGTCGCGCTCGATGGGGTCGAACAGCGTGCTGGGCCGGGCCGCAGTCACGCTTTCCGCAGCCTTGATGATGGGCTCATAGCCCGTGCAGCGACAGAGATTGCCTTGCAGCGCCTTCTCGATTGCGGCGCGGGATGGCTTCTCAGTGGACAGCCACAGGCCATAAAGCGACATGACGAAGCCCGGCGTACAGAAGCCGCATTGCGAGCCGTGGAAGTCCACCATGGCCTGCTGCACAGGGTGAAGCGCGCCATCCTTGCCTGCCAGATGCTCCACCGTCACGATATGCGTGCCGTGCAAAGAGCCCAAAAAACGAATGCAGGCATTGACAGTTTCATACCGCAGCGAGCCCTCGAAGAGACGCCCGACAAGCACCGTGCACGCGCCGCAATCTCCCTCGGCGCAGCCTTCCTTGGTTCCCGTCAGTCTTTTTCGCAGCCTCAGATAATCGAGCAGTGTCTCCGTTGGGCCGAAGTCCTTCAGAATGACGGTCTCGTCATTGAGGATGAAGCTGATTGCGTCTTTCATGCACTGCCTTCTTTGTTATTCTAATTATTGGGCGGTCCAGCCGCCATCTATGGATATATGCGTTCCGGTAATCTGCCTGGCCGCGTCGCTTGCAAGGAACACGGCGGTTGCCGCCACGTCTTCCACGCTGACGAATTCCTTCGTTGCCTGCAGGCGCAGCAACACGTCGTTCTTCACCTCGTCCTCGCTGATGCCGCGTGACTTCGCCGTATCCGGTATCTGCTTTTCCACCAGCGATGTCAGCACATAGCCGGGGCAAATGGCGTTGACGGTGATGCCGGTTTCGGCAAGCTCGAGTGCTGCGGATTTCGTCAGCCCCATGATACCATGTTTCGCCGCGACATAGGCGGATTTGTATGGTGAGGCGACAAGCCCGTGTGCGGACGCGATATTGATGATGCGGCCTTTCCCGGCAGCCTTCATCAGCGGTATCACGGCGCGCATGGTGTGGAACGAACTCGTCAGATTGATGGCGATGATCTGGTCCCATTTTTCCGGCGGAAACTCCTCCACCGGCGCCACATGCTGAACGCCCGCATTGTTGACCAGCACATCGACGGAGCCCAGCTTCTCATGCGCTGTTTTCACCAGATCGAAAATTTCGTCCGGCTTCGTCATGTCGGCGGGGTGGTACAGCACGCGCGTACCGCTTTCAGCCTCCATCAGCAGCCGCGTGCTTTCGATGTGATCTTCGTCCCCAAAGCCGTTCAGCATCACGTTGCAGCCATCATTGGCGAAGGCTTGCGCAATCCCTAAACCTATACCACTGGTCGATCCTGTTACGATCACTGTCCGTTGCATGCGTTCCCCTTTTATCCAACGTCACTACGGCTCGTATTTCAAGTTATGCTTAAACCGGGTGAACTGGCAATTGGATTTCACGCCCTATTAAGTTGAAGGACAGCCCAGAGTGGGTTGACTTTGTTCACGCCTCATATTGTGTTGCGCCAAACTGATTTTCGGGAGGAATACATGGGCGGCTACGTTCTCGCCATCGACCAGGGTACAACATCGACGCGCGCTATCGTATTTGACGGCTCGATGAAGGTGGCAGGGACCGGGCAGAAAGAGTTCCGGCAGATTTTCCCCAATTCCGGCTGGGTGGAGCATGACCCGGAGGAAATCTGGGAAACCGTCGTCTGGTCCATCAAACAGGCGCTGGAAAAGGCCAATCTCAAGGCGTCCGATATTTCCGCCATCGGCATCACCAACCAGCGCGAAACGACGCTTTTGTGGGAGCGTGAAACCGGCAAGCCGCTGCACAACGCCATCGTCTGGCAGGACCGCCGCACCGCGAAATATTGTGACAAGCTGAAGAAGGCCGGTCACGAGAAGCTTTTCACGAAGCGCACCGGCCTGCTGCTCGATCCTTATTTTTCCGGCACCAAGCTGTCCTGGCTTCTGTCCAACGTGAAGGGCGCGCGCAAGCGGGCGGAGAAGGGTGAGCTTTGCTTTGGCACGGTGGATACTTTCCTCATCTGGCGTCTGACGGGCGGAAAATCCTTCGTCACGGATGCGACCAATGCCTCGCGCACCCTGATGTTCAACATCGAAAAGAACGTCTGGGACAAGGAGCTGCTGGATATCCTCGACGTGCCGAAATCGGTGCTGCCCGAAGTGCTGGATTGCGCTGCCGATTTCGGTGTGGCCGATGCCGAACTGTTCGGGGCGGAAATCCCGATCCTCGGTGTGGCGGGAGATCAGCACGCGGCCGTCATCGGTCAGGCCTGCTTCCAGCCCGGCATGTTGAAGTCCACCTATGGCACGGGCTGCTTTGCGCTGCTCAACACGGGTGAAGACATCGTTCGCTCCAAGAACCGGCTGTTGACGACGATTGCCTATCGTCTCGATGGCAAGTCCTATTACGCGCTGGAAGGCTCCATCTTCGTGGCCGGTGCCGCCGTGCAATGGCTGCGGGATGGGCTGAAGATCATCGGTTCCGCGCCGGAAACGGGTGCGCTGGCGGATAAGGCCGATCCCGCACAGGAAGTCTACCTCGTGCCCGCCTTCGTTGGCCTCGGTGCGCCGTGGTGGGATGCGGAAGCGCGTGGCGCGATGTTCGGCCTGACGCGTGGAACGGGCCCAGCGGAGTTCGCCCGCGCCGCACTCGAAGCCGTTTGCTACCAGACAGGCGATCTGCTGGATGCCATGCACAAGGACTGGAAAAACGCCAATGGCGACACGGTTCTGCGCGTGGATGGCGGCATGGTGGCCTCCGACTGGACGATGCAACGCCTTTCCGACCTCATCGACGCGCCGGTCGACCGCCCGGTCATCCTTGAGACGACCGCGCTGGGCGCCGCATGGCTTGCGGGCAGCAGGGCAGGGGTGTGGCCCGGCATGAAGGAGTTTTCCGAGGCGTGGTCTCGAGACCGCCGCTTCGAGCCGCAGATGGAAGAAGAGGTGCGTGAGCGCAAGCTGAAGGGCTGGAAGAACGCCGTTCGGCGCACTCTTAGCAATGCCTGAAATGCTACAGTACCGTAAACGCTGAAAAAATGTATAGTGTCCGCTGTTCAAGGGGAGGAACAGCGGATGCCAACAATAGCAGAGCATGAATTATCGCTGAGCCGCATCGTTCAGGCGTCACCCGAAAAGATGTTTCGCGCCTGGACGGACCCGGATTTACTTGTCAGCTGGTGGGCGCCGCTGCCCTATACAACGTCGGATGCCGTCATAGACTTGCGACCGGGCGGAGCTTTCAACACCATCATGCATGCGCCGACCGGCGAAATCTACGAAAACCTCGGCGTGTTTCTGGATGTCGTCCCCAACCAGCGCATCGTCTTCACCGATGCCTTCACCGAAGGCTGGGCACCGGCGGAGCGCCCTTTCATGACCGGCTACATTACCTTCGAGGACGCCGGAAACGGCGCAACGAAATACACCGCCCGCGCCCTGCACTGGAACGCCGACGACAAGAAAATTCACGAGGATATGGGCTTCGAAGAAGGCTGGAACGCCGCAGCGGAGCAACTTGAGGCGCTTCTTCAGCGGATGTGATGTTGCTCCTAAATCCGGCGTTCATCCCTGTCCCGTTGATGTTAACCAGCGTTCCTGCAAAATTCCCACGTCGGGTACCTCAACGGCAGCACCATCTCGATGTCATCCTCGGACTGCCCCACTGCTGCTCGGTTAATGATGTGCTGTGCTCTCGCCGCTGGTATTTGGGGCAAGAGATTGGATACATCCACTTCCGTCATCCCGGACTTGATCCGGGATCCAGCCAGACCAAGTCTTTGGTCTGAAATACTTTTTGACGCGCAGACGCGCATCTGCTGGACCCCGCATCAAGTGCGGGGTGACGGGTGGGGGAGCTGTTCTCGCCCCCAACACCTACTCAGTTTAAACCGGACAGCAGTGGGTTTGGCGATGGCGTCGACGCCGGTATGCGTAATGGTTTTACGCCGCCGCCCATCGATAAATTCGAACAGTCCGTTTCAGATTTTCGGTTTGCTTCCGTCTGGCCGCATGCCTATCTCAAAACGACATGAAATCGAGGAGCGGGCATGGAACTTGGTCTTTACACATTCGCGGATGTCGATCCCAATCCGGCTGATGGCCGTGGGCCGGAAGGTGCGCGCCGTCTGAAAAATCTGCTGGAGGAAATCGAGCTTGCCGATCAGGTGGGGCTCGATGTGTTCGGCCTTGGCGAACATCATCGGCCAGATTACGTGGTCTCCTCACCCTCCACCGTTCTAGCCGCAGCGGCGGTAAAGACCAGGAATATTCGCCTGTCCAGCGCCGTTTCGGTCCTGAGTTCGGATGACCCGATCCGCGTGTTCCAGCAATTCTCAACGGTGGACCTTCTGTCCAACGGGCGTGCGGAAATCATGGCCGGGCGTGGCTCCTTTATCGAATCATATCCGCTGTTCGGCTATAATCTCGAAGATTACGACGAACTCTTCGCCGAAAAGCTCGATCTTCTTCTGGCGCTTCGTGAAAGCGAGATCGTCACATGGTCCGGCACCAAGCATCCGCCCATCAATGGCCGGGGTGTTTATCCGCGACCCTTGCAAAACGAGCTGCCGGTCTGGATCGCCGTTGGCGGCACGCCGCAATCGGTGGCGCGAGCCGGTGCAATGGGCCTGCCGGTGGCGCTTGCCATCATTGGCGGCGAGTATCGTCGCTTCGCGCCACTGTTCGATCTTTACCGCGAGGCGGCCCGCCGCGCCGGTCAGCCAGCGGAAAAGCAGAAGACCAGCATCAACGTCCACGGTTTCATTGCCGATACAACCGATAAGGCCGCCGATCAGTTCTATGGTCCGCAGGCGGAGGTGATGAACCGCATCGGTCGCGAACGCGGCTGGGGGCCGACGAACCGCGCGCATTTCGATGCGGCACGCGGGCCTGAGGGCAATCTCTTCCTCGGCGAACCGGAACTCGTGGCGGAAAAGATCATCAAGGCGCATGGCGTTTTTAAAAATGATCGCTTCCTGCTGCAAATGGCCATCGGGCTCATGCCGCACCACCAGATCATGCGCGGGATCGAACTTTACGGCACCAAAGTCGCCCCGATCGTCAGAAAAGAATTGACTGGCAGTGCCGATAGGGTGAAAGCGACGGCTTGATTGCCGGGCTTTATTTTCGCCCGCTGCCGAAGACATGGACGTGAAATGGTTATCTCGACGGAAGAAGAACTCACCAAGCTCAAGGATATCGGACGGATCTGCGCTGTCGCCATGCAGACCATGGCCGATGCTCTGGAGCCGGGGATCACGACTGCCGAGCTGGACGATATCGGTCGCAAGGTGCTGGAAGGCAATGGCGCTCAGTCTGCTCCTGAATTCTGCTACCAGTTTCCGGGTGCCACCTGCATCAGCGTCAATGAGGAAGTGGCACACGGCATTCCCGGCCCGCGCATCATCAAGGCGGGCGATCTCGTCAATATCGATGTCTCCGCCGTAAAAGACGGTTTCTTCGGCGATACCGGCTCCTCCTTCGCCGTGCCGCCGGTGAAGAAGGAAATCGGGCGTCTTTGCCGCGATGGCAAGCGCGCCATGTGGACGGGTCTTCAGCAGGTAAAGGCGGGGCGACCACTTGCCGATATCGGCAATTCCATCGGCGCATTTGCCAAGAAGAACCGCTACACGCTCATCACCAATCTTGCCAGCCACGGTATAGGGCGCTCTCTCCATGAAGAGCCGAAGGAACTGGCCACCTGGCCGGACAAGGACGAAACCCGCATCATGACCGACGGCATGGTCTTCACCGTCGAGCCGTTCCTCTCCATGGGCGCATACTGGGCCGAAGACGGCGATGACGATCCCTGGACCCTTTTCAGCGACCCGAGCGCACCGACCGTGCAGTTCGAACATACGGTCGTGGCAACCAAGAACGGGCCGTTGATCCTCACGCTTGCCGAGTAAATTTCTGCCCCTTACAGGCTGCGCGTAAGTAAAGATTTGGTAATGTAGCGCCTCAAAGCGGCTAATCTGCCTTACATCTTCGTAACTTGGCGTTTGCCGCGTTGCCGTGCACAAATTTCTGGCCTAATTTCCCCCCAAAGTGCTTCGCCAATAATGGCTGATCTCCAAACTCGCGAGAGTTCGAAACGTGTTTCATTCCTTCTTCCCAAAACCCAAACTGTTTTTCACGTCTGCAATCGTTTGGGCGTTCGTTGCGATCCTCGGCTGGTACTTCATCGTTGATCCCTGGGGGCAGTCGCTGGGCTATGTCATGCCCGAGCAGGAGCCTTACGATCTCACCTACTTCCTCGTTCCGGCAAACGTCTTTTTCTACGCCTACCTTGCCCTTTGCCTTGGTGCTTTTGGTCTGTTCTGGACGATTGTAGCGCGCGAACATCCGTGGAAATACTGGTCTGTATGGGGTTCGCTGCTGATCATTGCCGTCACCTATTTCGGTGTTCAGGTCACGGTCGTCATCAACAATTTCCGCCGCCCGTTTGGTGATCTTTTGCAAAATGCCTTGAGCAAACAGCCGGGCATCACGACTTGGGATTTTTACAGCCTTCAGATCGTTTTCGCGAAGCTCGTTTTCTTCAGCATGGCCGTGTCGATCCTGACCGACTTCTTCACTAGCCACTATATCTTCCGCTGGCGCACGGCGATGAACGATTTCTACATGTCCAAGTGGGAGAAGCTGCGCCACATCGAAGGCGCTTCGCAGCGTGTCCAGGAAGACACGATGCGCTTCTCCGCCACGCTCGAAGGCCTCGGAATCACGCTCATCAATTCGGTCATGACGCTGGTGGTGTTCCTGCCGATCCTGTTTGGCCTTTCCAGCTATGTCAGCGAGCTACCAATCATCGGTGAAGTGCCACACGCACTCTTCTGGCTTGCTATTCTCTGGTCCGCTTTCGGTACTGTTTTGCTGGCAACAGTGGGTATCAAACTGCCGGGACTTAACTTCCGCAATCAGCGTGTCGAGGCCGCTTACCGAAAAGAACTCGTCTACGGTGAAGATCACGCGGACAGAGCCGATCCGATTACGGTCAAGCAGCTGTTTTCGAACGTGCGGAAGAACTATTTCCGCATGTATTGGCATTACCTGTACTTCAACGTCGCCAGATACTTCTACATTCAGGCCGATGCCGTGTTCCTGCTTCTCATGCTGGTTCCTACCATCGTAGCAGGCAAGATCACCTACGGTATCTACCAGCAGATCGCGACAGCATTCGGTCAGGTCAGCAATTCATTCCAGTACTTGGTGAACTCGTGGACCACCATCATCGAGCTCCTTTCCATCCATAAACGCCTCAAAGCGTTCGAAGCGGCTATTGACGACAAGCCGCTACCGGAAATCGATCAGCGCTATCTGAAGCGTGAGGCGGAAGATGGTGAGCTGGCGGCGAACAAGCCGACGTAAGTCTGGTTCTGCCGCGCGCTACACCCACCGTTACCCCGGCCTTGAGGCACTGCTGTCCGGTTTAAACTGCGTGGGTAGTTTGGGGCGTGAACAGTTCCCCCAACCGTCACCCCGCACTTGATGCGGGGTCCAGCCGACGCGCGTCTGCGCGTCGAAAAAGTCTTTCAGACCAAGGACTTGGTCTGACTGGATACCGGGTCAAGCCCGGTATGACGGAAGTGGGGTTGCCACCGTCGCCACCATACAGCGAACGCGGTTGAAGCGTGTCTCAACCGGATTTGAAGGATGGAATTGCAATGCATTCAAAGCCTTGCCCCGCATCCGCACATTTAAACCGGACAGCAGGGGGCTGACCCGAGGATCCATCCACGTCAACGAAATCAAACGGTTGTGGATCCTCGGGTCAAGCCCACTGCTGTCCGGTTAAGA
>JAAIGF010053134.1_pt1 | contig 64903 bp, 61 predicted proteins | sample 6487441 | NCBI WGS metagenome assembly JAAIGF01 (sample SAMN13974129, study PRJNA590717) | phyllosphere metagenome | biome: pepper field; feature: multiple bacterial spot infested pepper fields; material: pepper leaves; isolation source: leaves from pepper fields | host: Capsicum annuum ...
AAACAAAAAATAGCGTGTCAACAAAACTCGTTCAACACGCTGCAGAGTCTAGTTCTTGACTGACTTGAAGAACAAATTTATAAAAAAATATCGATTTTAATTTGGAAATCAACACAGAATCTTAATGTTAAAATATAAAAGCTAAATTTAAACAGACTCTAAATAGGGGTCGTCTTTTATCGAGTGATAATGATACCCTTCTTCTGATTGAAATGTTTGACAAATGGAACTTTCCCGCATCCGGCATCCATTTTCCAGCCTCTAAATAAGCGATATTTAATTGATTGAAAGCATGAAATTATTTGTAAAATTATTCGTAAATTATAATCAAGAATAATGAATTATGGATGAAAATCTTTTAGGAATAATAGCAGGGGCCCTAACTTCGGTAGCGATGCTTCCCCAACTGATAAAAGTTATTAAACAGAAAAATGCGGATGACCTGTCGTGGGGAATGCTGATGGTGCTTATTTCAGGACTTTCGCTCTGGGTTTGGTACGGATTCCTGAAAAATGAACTTCCTATTATTCTTTCCAATGCTTTTGCGGTAATCGTTAATATTACATTGCTGATCTGCTGCATCATCTACAAGAAGAAATCGTCATAAAAGGCGAACACTTCCGCCAGGACGGAAGTGTTCTTATGTATGATGATGTGTTTATGAATTAGGGCTGAGCAACAAATTTCGCTAAAGGAGCCATTCTAGCTTTGTTAATCGTCAAAGTATCTCCGTTTACCGAATAATTATCAGCCGTAAGGAGTGCCTGGGTAAATGCGCGTTCTGTAGACAAATCGTCACAGGCAATCATGGTCGACATTCCCCGGTTGAATTTGATGCGCATCGATTCCGACTTTATTTCAAAAGTTCCGCCTACGCCATTGCAGCCGCCATGTCCGGTATACCGCATATCCGCCTTATTCAGCATGAAATAAGGATTGGCATCAGGATTCGTAAGTGTTATCGGCCTGCCGTTAATTTCTGTAAGTTTCCAGGTTTTCCCGGTAATATCCGCGGGTTTACCTGATAAAGCCGTTCCTTGTTTATTGGCACATGAACCGGTTGTCAGGACAATCAACAGCGAACAAAAGCAAATGATGGTATTTTTCATATTTAAATTTTGTGGTGAAGGTTGAATAAATTTAGTAAGAAGCCATTTTGGTATCCGAAGAAGAAGGCCTGGATTTTTTATGATGGAAAAGCACCATATTGTAATCTTTCTTCAGGAAAGTGACTTCACCCCTTACATCGGAAAACTGGTAAAAAGCATCCGCTGCGGTAAATTCCGGCATTTCGTCATTCTTTTTAAGCTCATACGTTTTTCCGTCCAGCCTTACGGTTACCGTATTTTGCGTTTGGTTGACCGCCACTTCAAGCTGATCCCCGAAATCATCGGTGTATACCTCTCTCGTAATGTGGTCGGTATTCTTTTTTACATCAGCCACATTTTCAATATTGACCTCTTCCTCTTTTGACTGATGCTTACATGCTGCCACAGTAAGAAGCGGTATCAGGGCGACGGCAATGGTTTTCAATAACTTTTTCATAATAATAATGTGATTTTCGGTGATTGATAAATAGGATGGTGTTGTTATCCTATAAAATTACAATTTTTTAATCATAATATGTTAATTTTTAATAAATTAATTAAAAATTCTTATATTTTAAATAATATGATCTCATTTTTAATCGATCCAAAAACGGAATTGCATTTACAAAAACCATGCTAAGAATGATGATCAGGATAAAAATTTATATAAAATAATGAATTTAACTCCACAATATTTATTAAAAAAAATCAGGGTATGGATTAATTAATATGGAATCATAATTCCATTCAAGTGCTTAAATGTTTAGGCAATTGTTCAAATTGTTTACCTATAAATAAATCGGTTTTTAAACTTAAATCAAATATTAACATTTTTATTTATTAATAATTTAATTAAAATAATTAAAATATATTTTTAATTCAAATTAATTAATGTTTTAATAAATTTTAACAATAAATTAAATATTTATGAGGATTTATTATCATTTTATAAGGCTGTACAGATATTTTATACATCTGTAATTTATATATAATTATATATTAATCAGTGTATTATGTTGATTTAATGCCCATTTATTAATAAAATTCAGCTATTTTAAAGTAGTGTTAAATATTGTTAATTTAAATGCATTGTAACAAAACTATCTTGAAACGTAAGACAACTAAAAATTACCTTTGTCCCAGAAAATCATGAGAAACTATATCGTATATTTTTTGACCGCCCTTTTTCTTCTTTTCGTAGTGGAAAGCAAGATCAATGTAAGGACTTTAAAAAATAACTACACGAATCATACTTCTCAGAATTTACCAAAAAAAGCAAACCGCCTGAACCAGACTTATGAAAAGCTGACGGTTCAGCAATCGCCTGATAATACAGGAAATGGTTATTCTCTGGAAATTACAGAAGATAATTTTCAGTTTTCCGATAACTTACAGGCCGTTATTGTTTTTGCCGGTATTTTCACCCTGGTCTATATTTTCGGGCTAAAAAGTTTCAAAAAATCAAAGCCCGCTCTGCATGGCTTTTTATCAGGATTTTCTACTGTTAAAAGGTTCATCCTGATCCGTTCCATAAGAATTTAAACGTTCTCTTTTCCAAAGTTTTTCTGCTGATCCGTTCGGCGGGAAACTCTCCTGCGTTGTGTTGCCGGTAATCTGCACAGCGGCAGTATTCTTATTACCGTTTTCCTATTTAAAACATTAACGATTTACATAAACTCTAACATTATGATTAAAAGAGTTGTCGCAGGCATTGCGCTAAGCAGTATTTTTTTGTTCACAGGGTGTAACAAGAAAACAGAAGAAAAAGAAGAAGCCACGGTATATCCCGTAACCACACCGGTAGTGATGGATACGGTGATCGACAAAGAATTTGTGGCGCAGATCAGATCTGTAAAGAACATTGAGGTCCGTGCCCAGGAAAAAGGCTTCCTCGAAAAGATCTTTGTAGACGAAGGCCAGTTTGTCCGTCAGGGACAGACGTTATTTCGGATTATGCCGAAATTGTATCAGGCAGAACTCCTGAAAGCCCAGGCGGAAGTCGCCCAGGCTACGATTGAATTTAAAAATGCCAGTACCCTGGCCAACAACAACATTGTTTCCAAAAATGAAAGATCCATGGCCAAAGCCAAGCTGGATGCTGCTAATGCAGAAGCCAAGCTGGCACAGATCCACCTTTCGTTTACGGACATCAAAGCTCCGTTTTCAGGAATTATCGACAGGATTCCTTTGAAATTGGGAAGCCTGGTGGATGAAGGAGACTTACTCACCTCCCTCTCCGATAACAACGATATCTATACCTATTTCAACGTATCAGAACCCGAATATTTAAATTACCAGAGAAACGTAGCTTCCAGAGGGAGCAATCAGGTTGATCTGGTCATGGCAAACGGTGATGTATTCCCGCAGAAAGGGGAAGTACAGACCATCGAAGGACAATTCGACAGCGAAACCGGAAACATCGCGTTCAGGGCCAAATTCCCGAATCCCGATAAACTGCTGAGAAACGGAGAGACCGGGAAAGTAAGAATGACCCTCCCGCTGAAAAATGCCATGTTGATTCCGCAAAAAGCAACCTACGAAATCCAGGATCAGAAATACGTTTTCGTAGTAGATAAAAACGGAACCGTAAAATCCAGAAACATAAAAATAGCTTACGAACTTCCTGATGTTTACGTAGTGGCTTCAGGACTTTCTACGGGAGATAAAATACTGCTGGAAGGCGTTCAGAAAGTAAAAGACGATCAGAAAGTTAAAACAAAGGCCCAGGATCCTAAAAAAGTTCTTCAGTCATTGAAACTAAAAGCAGAGTAGGACTCATTAATGAAGTAAGTAATTATGTTTAAAAAATTCATTCGCAGACCTGTTCTGTCTATCGTAATCTCTCTGATTATCGTATTTATGGGGGTTTTATCCCTCACCAAGCTGCCGGTTACCCAGTTTCCGTCGATCTCGCCGCCCAAAGTAAACATCACCGCAGAATATCCGGGCGCCAACAACGAATTGCTGATCAAATCCGTGGTTATTCCGCTGGAAAGAGGTCTCAACGGGGTGCCCGGGATGAAATATATGACTTCTGATGCCGGAAACGACGGGGAAGCATCCATCCAGGTGGTTTTCGATCTGGGAACCGATCCTAACGTAGCTGCTGTAAACGTTCAGAACCGGGTATCTTCCGTAGTCAACAAGCTTCCGCCGTTGGTGGTGCGTGAAGGGGTGAAAATTACCCGTGAAGAGCCTAATATGCTGATGTACATCAACCTCTACAGTGATGATCCGAAAGCCGACCAGAAATTCCTTTTCAACTATGCCGACATCAATGTGATGTCCGAGCTGAAAAGGGTAAGCGGAGTAGGGTTTGCCGACATCCTCGGAACCAGGGAATATGCCATGAGAATCTGGCTGAAACCGGACCGTCTGACGGCTTACAGTATTTCAGCTGATGAAGTAATGGATGCCCTGAACCAGCAGAGTCTGGAAGCTTCTCCGGGTAAAACGGGGGAAAGCTCCGGAAAAAGATCCCAGTCTTTCGAATATATCTTGAAATATCCGGGACGTTTCAATAACGAAAAAGACTACGGGAATATCATCCTGAAAGCAAATCCCAACGGAGAGTTCATCAGATTAAAAGATGTGGCCGATATTGAATTCGGTTCGTCCATGTACGATATCTATTCTACCCTGAACGGTAAGCCTTCGGCAGCGATCACGGTGAAGCAGTCCTACGGTTCCAATGCGAGCGACGTTATCAAAAACGTAAAATCTCTGATGGCAGAACTGCAGAAAACCACTTTCCCGAAAGGAATGCACTATGACATCAGTTATGACGTTTCCAAGTTCCTCGATGCATCGATTGAGAAAGTCGTTCATACCCTTTTTGAAGCCTTTATCCTGGTGGCGATTGTGGTATTCCTGTTCTTGGGAGACTGGCGTTCTACCTTAATTCCGGCGATTGCCGTTCCGGTTTCACTGATCGGTACCTTTGCCGTCATGTCGGCATTCGGAATTACACTGAATATGATTTCGCTCTTTGCTTTGGTAATGGCCATCGGGGTCGTCGTCGATGATGCGATCGTGGTAATTGAAGCGGTCCATGCCAAAATGGAGGAAAAACATTTATCTCCTTTAAAGGCCACCGAAGAAGCGATGCATGAGATCAGTGGGGCGATTATCGCCATTACGCTGGTAATGGCATCGGTATTCATTCCGATTGCCTTTATGTCCGGTCCGGTTGGGGTGTTCTACCGTCAGTTCTCAATTACCATGGCTTCTGCAATCATCCTTTCCGGGGTAGTGGCCTTAACGTTGACGCCTGCTTTGTGTGCTCTGATCTTAAAGAACAACCACGGTAAAGCGAAGAAAAGAACTCCTGTAACGATCTTCCTGGATAAATTCAATAATTTATTTACAAAAGGTGCCGGGAAATACGAAAAGGTGCTGAATAAAACCGTTAAAAAGAAAACATTTACACTGCCGCTGTTACTGGCGTTTTGTGCATGTACTTTCTTTTTAAGCAATTCATTGCCTTCCGGGTTTATTCCGGCAGAAGACCAGGGGATGATTTATGCCATTATTCAGACCCCGCCGGGATCTACGCTGGAAAGAACCAACCAGATTGCCAAGGAACTGCTGAGAGAATCTGAAGGGATTGATGGCGTACAGTCTGTTTCCTCACTGGCAGGGTATGAGATTTTAACGGAAGGAACCGGTTCCAACTCCGGTACCTGTCTGATCAACCTTAAAAGCTGGGAAGACCGTAAGGAATCGGCTGCCGAAATCATTGAAAAACTGGAAGAGAAAGCCAAGAATATTCCGGGGGCCAATATCGAATTTTTCCAGCCGCCTTCCATTCCCGGATATGGTGCGGCAGGAGGTTTTGAACTTCGTCTATTGGATAAGGCCGGAAGCGGTGACTATCAGAAAATGGAAAAAGTAAGTAACGACTTCGTGAAGGAGCTGAAAAAACGTCCTGAACTGGGTTCTGCATTTACCTTCTATTCTGCAAGTTTCCCTCAGTACATGCTGAAAATCGATAACGATCTGGCCGAGCAGAAAGGGGTGACGATTGAAAATGCGATGGATAACTTATCCACCCTGATCGGATCCAACTACGAAACCAGCTTTATCCGTTTCGACAGACCTTATAAGGTTATTGTTCAGGCCGGTCCGCAGTATCGTGCATTGCCAAGTGATCTCCTGAAACTATATGTAAAGAATAATAAAGATGAAATGGTGCCGTATTCCGACTTCATGCATCTTGAAAAAGTATACGGTTTATCGGAGATTACAAGACACAATATGTATAATTCTGCCGAGGTGAGCGGAACTCCGGCTCCGGGGTACAGCTCCGGGCAGGCCATTGCAGCCATTCAGGAAGTCGCGGATAAAACGCTTCCGAGAGGTTTTGGAATCGACTGGGCCGGTATTTCCAAGGATGAAGTGAGCCGTGGTAATGAAGCGATCTATATCTTCCTGGTATGTTTAGGATTTGTCTACCTGATCCTTGCCGCACAGTACGAAAGCTTTATCCTTCCGTTGCCGGTAATTCTATCATTGCCTACAGGAATTTTCGGAGCGTTCTTATGTCTGAAATTATTAGGGTTGGAAAACAACATTTACGCTCAGGTAGCCATGGTCATGTTGATTGGTCTTTTGGGTAAGAATGCAGTGTTGATTGTCGAATTTGCCGTGCAGAAGAAAGCCGAAGAAGGAATTCCTGTAGCCAAAGCTGCCATCGAAGGAGCTGCCATCCGTTTCCGTCCGATCCTGATGACCTCATTCGCCTTTATCGCCGGTCTGATTCCATTGGTATTGGCTACCGGACCGGGAGCGATCGGTAACCGGACCATCGGTACTGCCGCCGCAGGCGGGATGCTGATCGGAACAGTCTTCGGGCTGCTGATTATCCCTGGATTGTATTACATCTTCGGAACATTGGCAGAAAAGTCGAAACTGGCCCGGTATGAAGAAGAAAACCCTCTAACAGAACAAACAGAACCGTATCAACACGATGATAAATATGAAGACTTATAATAAATATATAGCAGCCATTGCCTTATCGCTTGTCTTAGCAAGCTGTAAGGCGCCGATGGCGACCGTCATAAAAGATGAGGTGAAAGAGAATGTACCTCAGAACTTTAATCAGGATAACCAGAGTGATGCCACCAGCAACAGCGGAACAACTCCCTGGAGACAGTTTTTCACCGATCCTAATCTGGTAGCTCTGATTGAAACATCACTGAAAAACAACCAGGAACTGATGATTACCCTGCAGGAGATCGAAATTGCCAAAAGCAATGTTCTTGCTAAAAAAGGAAGACTGACGCCTACTGTGGCTGCAGGTGGAGGCGCCGGAATAACAAAAGTGGGACGGTACACGAGCGAAGGAGCCGGTGATGCCAGTACGGATATTGAACCAGGAAAAGCGGTGCCCGACCCGATCATGAACTTTGGAGGCGGACTGACGGCCAACTGGGAAATCGACATCTGGAAAAAGCTGAGAACGGAAAAAGAATCTGCCGTTGCCCATTATCTTTCTACAGTGGAAGGCAAGAACTTCGTGCTGTCGAATCTGATTGAAGAAGTGGCCGATAACTATTATGATTTACTGGCGCTGGACAACCAGCTGGATATCATCCAGCAATACATCAAGCTTCAGCAGAAGGCCCTGGAAATTTCAAAAATCCAGAAAGAAGCGGCAGCAGCTACGGAACTTGCGGTAAAGAAATTTGAGGCTGAACTGGCCAAATCCAAAGCAACGGAATATACCATCCGTCAGGAAATTACCGAAAAGGAAAATGAGATCAATGCGCTTTGCGGACGTTACCCGCAGCCGATCATCAGAACAAAGGAGAATTTTATGACGACGATGCCGCAGACAGTTTATACAGGAATCCCGTCCCAACTGCTGGCAAACCGTCCGGATATCAAACAGGCCGAGCTGGAGCTGAAATCCTCAAAGCTGGATGTAGAAGCCGCAAGAAAAGAATTTTATCCTACCCTGGAGATTTCTGCTACGCTTGGACTGGAAGCCTTTAAGCCTTCTTATCTGGTCAAGCTGCCTGAATCCATGGCCGCCAGTCTGGTAGGCGAATTAGCAGGTCCGCTGATCAATAAAAGCGCGATTAAGGCCAACTTCCAGGCCGCGGATGCCAAACAGATCCAGGCCTTGTATGAATATGATAAAACGATTTTAAATGCTTATCTGGACGTAGCGAATCTGATGTCGAAGATTAAAAACCTCGACCAGTATTACCAGCTGAAATCCCAGGAAACAAAATCGCTTGAACAATCAATAGATATTGCGAATCAGCTGTTCCGGAACTCCAGAGCCGATTATCTCGAGGTTCTTCTGAACCAGCGGGATGCACTGGATGCCAAAATGGAACTGGTGGAAGCAAAACAAAAACAGCTGAGTACAGTTGTCGATATTTACAAAAGCTTAGGCGGAGGCTGGAAGTGATTGTAAATCCTTAATGTTTTAAAAAGAAAAGAGGCTGCCCGCAAGGAACAGTCTCTTTTCGATTAAAACTGAAAACGTTAATAAAAAAGGTTCCTTCTACAGAACCTTTCCCCGTATTCCCCGTATTGCTACAGGCAACTACATTAATTTGTATAAATGGTTATTAATTTTTTTATAAAATGGTTATTAGTTTATTTAAAAAATTAAATTTTAAAAAAACCAGCCTTCCCTAAAAGTAATTATTCCGAATAAGGAAGGTGGTGAGATTTATGAATAGAATCATGTTTTTCTATTAGTTTTTACCCTGAAATTTATCTTACCGTGTTTTTTAGAGGTTCTATTCATTAAATCTTAAAGGTGGTCTCCGTTTAGTTTTGTTTTCGGTTTGTTTTCTGATTTCAAAATTATGATCTTGCACGGATTAAAAAAAATGGTTGTTGTCTCGATTTATAAATCATGACGTCTTAATTCGTGAATTGGGAATCTTTAATGGGTTGATCCTGAATTTATTATTTTGTAAAATAGAAATAGTTCGATAAATTCCATTAATTCATTCCTTATTGATAAAAAGTGAGGTATTTTGTGTACTTTTGACCCCAGATTGTAGAGAAGATAATTTACTAAGGTGGTTCAAAAACTATTATTTCTCATTTTTACCGGAATTTTTACAGCCCTCCTGTCTCAGGATGGCTATAGCGATTTCTATAAACTGCGAGAGAAATATGAGAATTTTTCCGAGAACGACCAGAAGGCATTTCCTTTGCTTCAGCCCTATATCGATAAGGCAAAAAAGGAAAAGAATTATGAGAAACTCGTTCAGGGATACAAAGATGCAGTGTATTTTGCATTTTTAAGTGAAGATAAACTGAAGTATGCAGACAGCATGATCTGGGCCGCAAACCAGTCTAGGAGCGAAGACCTCCGGATCATTTCCCATATTGATAAAGGCGTTGTTTATTATTACCATTACAAAAAATACCAGCTCGCCCTGAATGAATACCTGGAAGCCTATAAATATTCGAAAAATACGAAAAACGAATATCTGAAGTACCAGAATCTTTACCACATCGGCGTAATAAAAAGTTACCTCGGGTACTATGAGGATGCTTCCGAGCTCTTTATGAAATGCCTTGTCTATTACCGAGAAAAAGCCAGATTGATCACAAAGCTTCATCCGAACGAAATCTACAACAATAAAAAAGGGTACCTCAACAGCCTGTATCAGATGATTATCTGCTACCGGCACCTTGGTTATTATAAAGAAGCCGATGAGGCCATAGAGACCGGCTTTGCCGAAATCGGTAATAATCCGGAGTATGACCTTGAAAAAGGCTACTTCCTGCTTTCCAGAGGGATTTCCGAACACCGGAACAACCGTTTCCAGCTGGCTCTGAAAAGTTTAAACGAATCACTCCCTGCCATTAAGAGCAGCCGTGATTTTGCCAGGCTTTCCGTAGGGTATTTTTACATCGGAAAAAGCTATGCCAGCCTGAAAAAACCGAAAGAATCCGTTGTTTATTTTAAAAAAATCGACTCGATTTTCCGCAAGCACCAGTTTATGCTGCCTGAATTAAGGGAAAACTACGAAATCCTGATCGATTACTCTAAGAAGGAGAAAAACCAGGCGCAGCAGCTGTATTATACCAATCAGCTCCTGAAAGCGGACAGCATTATGTCGAAGGATTTTATTTATCTTTCTCCGAAAATGCATAAAGATTATGATACCAATAATTTACTGGAAGAAAAAGATAAGCTTCAGAAAATAAACTATCTCGGAACCATTATCATCATCGTCTTGATTGTCTGGGCGATAGGGCTGGTGGCTCTTTTGACGAGAAGGCATAAAAAGGCAAAGGAAATCCAGCAGAAATATGTATTGGTGGAAGAGAAATTCACGGCCAGCCAGAATCCTGAGAAAACAGAAGAGCCTGCGCCCACAATCCTTCAGTTGGTGGAAGAAAAGAAATTCAGCCTGAACGAAAACAAAGTGGAAGAACTGCTGCAGAAGCTGAAAGCCTTTGAAGATAAAAAGGAATTTACCCAAAAGGGACTCACCATCAGCAAGCTGGCTTCCCAGCTCGGAACCAATTCCAACTACCTGTCTCAGGTCATCAATGAATACAAAAAGGTAAACTTCAATAAATATCTGAGCGAACTCCGCATCAACTACATTACCAACCTTCTTTTCGAGGACAAAAAATATTTAAAATACAACATCGAAACCCTCGCCAGAGAATGCGGCATCGCGTCCCGGCAGAATTTCTCCGATCTTTTCTATGAAATCAACGGGATCCGTCCGACGGATTTTATTAAAAAAAGAAGGGAGGAAATTGAAGAGAATACGTAATATACCTGCTTATATTCTGCATTTTAACGATAATATCAGTATTTCTGCCTTTATTTAACCTTATGGGAAAATGATTATCAATTCAAATAAAAGATGGTCTCCAAAAAATGATTTTTGACTAAGTATTTTTACGTGAAGATTTTGATTGAGTAAATATAAATGAAAATCATTTACTATATAAAGTTAATAAAATAGTTAGACGAAGTTATTTATATGTGTAATTATATCTTTCAGAATATTGTTTTCTTAATGATTATTTTCCTTTACATCTATTTTGTACTGGATTTTAAATTCAAAAAAGAAGATTTTAAGTTTAAAAATTATTTAAAGAGAAGGAAAAAGCAATCGGCATTGTCAATGTTTATGGATATCAATGGGTGGCAGGCAGCAATTGCAGCCTTGGTTTTTACGATAATATATTTCTTTATCAAGCGCGGTGTTTTAACTGATATTTTAAGCATTTTTAAAATTAATCTTTGTTAATCCCCTTATGATATTCCAGACAAAGCCACTGCAGTCTGCAGTGGTTTTTCATTTCCATTAAAACATAATTCTATTAAACGGAACGACGCAAAAATGATCTATATTTGTAATCTTCGGAAAGACTCCAAAAGAATTAAAAACCAATCGAAATCCCATGAAAAAACTCCTGTTCATCCTTATCGGCATCGTCGTTATTTTACTTATTGTTGTTCTGATAAAAACCTTTACTTATCCTTTCAGGAAAGCCAATTTAAAAACTACGGAAGGCTGGAAAATGGTTAAAGACGAAGCTGCAATCCAGAGGTTTTCGGGCGGACTGAAAATCCCGACGGTTTCTGCCGGGGAATTGGGAGATTTCGATTATTCTACCTTTGATACGATTAAAGAATATCTTAAAACCTCTTATCCGCTGGTGTATGAAAACGCAGAATTTACGGAAGTCAATCGGCATGGACTGGTCTTTAGATTGAAAGGAAGCGATCCTTCTCTTCAGCCTGTTTTATTTCTTTCGCACACCGATGTCGTTCCTCCCGGAGACGCAGAGGTAAAAGATAAAAATGAAAATATTTTCAGACCGGACGACCAACCTTTGCCGCCTGTTTCAAAAGTAGCCGAGGACTGGGATTTCGGGCCGTTTTCAGGGGCAGTGGCCAACGGAAGGATTTATGGAAGGGGAGCCATCGATATGAAGGGGATGCTGTTTTCCCTCATGGAATCGCTGAATAATGTAATTAAAAGCAAACACATTCCGAAACGAGATATTTACCTGGCTTTCGGATTTGATGAAGAGGTGGGCGGACAGGAAGGAGCCGCGAAAATTGCTGCTTATTTTAAAAGTAAAAACCTGGTATTCGATGCCGTCTATGATGAAGGCGGATTAATTATGGAAAAAGGCAGTGTGGCGGGAATCAATTCGGAGATCGCGGTGATCGGCTGTGCTGAAAAAGGATTTTTGTCGGTCAAGATTAAAGTCAAAGGACTGGGCGGGCACGCTTCCATGCCGCCGATGGAAAGTGCGATCGGAAAAGCAGCCGTCATTATGCAGAGGCTGGAGCACGACCAGATGAAACCGATGATTACCCCTCTGATCAATCAGTTTTTTACCAACATTGGCGGATCCATGTCTTTCGTCAACCGTATGGGAATTGCCAACCAATGGCTGCTGAAGCCGGTGCTCCTGTCGCAGCTGACCAAAAACAATTCAACCAACGCGTTGGTCCGTACCACAACGGCCTTAACGATGATGAAAGGGAGCGATGCGCCCAACGTGCTGTCCCCGGAAGTGGAATTTGTCGTGAACTTCAGATTGCTGCCGGGAAATACGGTCCGGGATGTAAAAGCGCATATTGCTGAAGCAACCAAAGGTTTTGAGGTGGAAATCGAAGAGATCGATAATGTAAAAGAAGCTTCCGCAGTTTCCCCTACGGATACCAAAGCTTTTAAGCTGATTGAAGCCGCCATTCGGGAAATTCATCCGACGGCCATTGCAACCCCATATCTGACTGTTGGAGCTACGGATGCTTACAAATACCAGATCGTCAGCAAAAATATTTACCGGTTCATGCCAATTAAGATCAACGATGCTGAAAAACAATCCATCCACAGCACCAATGAATATCTGAGCATTGAAAACTACATGAAAATGATTCATTATTTTGAGTACATCATGCGGAATTACGATCGGGAATAGGCTGGAAGAGAGAGGCTGGATGCCGGATGTTTTTCCTTGTCAATAGTACAACCAGCCGGCTTAAGTATCAAAAGTGATATTCTGTTTTAAATCTAAAGTTATTTAAGTTTGCCTTTTATTAAGTGATGATGCTCAATTCAGGTGAGATTTATTGATCGGTTGCTGGCTTTGCTCCATCGGAGCAACATCTGTGTAGCAGATCATCATCATTCAACAACATCAGAACTCCAGCGGAGTTCTATCTTTTTACAAGTCCTGACTATTGTCCAATACCGTCATCCTGAGCGCGAAGCAGTCGAAGGATCCAGGCTTTTACAGGAAATATTAAAAATAAAATAAAAATAAAAAATAACACGTCAAGTTTTGACGCATTAGCAGTATAGCTTTGTTTCATCAAAAAACAGAGTTATGGAACTGCCCTTATATTTAAGCTTTAATGAATTTGAAAAATACTATTACGACAACCTTGAAAAATGGTTTGAAGAATATCATAACGCCAGCGAGACCGACTATCTGAAGGCCCTTTCTGAAGTATACAGTCCGTATCTGTATTACAATTTTACCAACGACAGGCTGCAGGCGGATGCTTCGATCCAGATCAAAGACTGCTTTTTCCCTTATTACGACAAAATCGGAATTTCGTTTTGTACCACCGCCTGTGAAAAAGGCAAATCTGCTAAAAGTACAAAAGCCATCAACCATCAGTTTGAATGGAAAACCGTTACCATGATGGAATATGCCCAGCATATTCTGGATAAGATCAACCGGCATCTTGCCAAAAACAATATAAAAGAAACGGAGAACATCCTGGACTTTATGAATCAGCGTGAGATCATTACTTCCCGTGAAGGCACAGGCTATTGCGTGGATTATCATAAGCATCAGTCGACTCTTCCATTTCTGAAAGCCTATCTTCCGGTACATGGACAAACCGTAAATATTGCCGTATACAGGGATTTCCTTTTCTCCATTGTTCAGATCGCGGAATTCATCGACCAAAAACTGAAAGAAGTCCGTGCTTTTGAAAGCATGCTGTATTTCAAACTGAAGTCGGAAGCGAAATTCAAGGTTCAGATGAGCCATCAGTTCCTGACAATGTGCAACTGATTCCTGACATCACATTTACATTCATCATATAGCTCAATGGTTTGAAAATTAGTTGGTACTCTTTTCAAACCTCATCCCGGTCTTTCAGGCCGGGATTTTTAGGGATAAAAAAGCTAATTCTGTTGTGGATAACCGTAAGTACTTTTAGAAAGTCAAAGATATATTTGTAATTGATAACTCAAAAATATTTAATTATGTCAAAAAAAGAAATTCTAGGAGATGATTGGTCGGAATATGATAATCGTAAAAAGAAAAATGGGGATGCTCACTTTTTCGCTTGTAGCGAAAAATGGGAAGAAGATTATTTAGTGAATAAAATTTTGAAATTTCATGATGAACTTTCAGAAAACGAAATAAGAACGGCTATTTCGGATTGCTGTGATAAAGACATGGGAAACAATCCGAGGGAAAAGTTCGTAGGTTGTGTAATGGATGGGTTAGGTATTAAATAAATACTTTTGCGTTAACTAAACCTCACAGGTTTTCGAAACCTGTGAGGTTTTCATCATAACCGACAAACAAAAAAGTCTTAGATTAAAAACCTAAGACTTTGATTTGCAGAGAGGAAGGGATTCGAACCCTCGATACAGTTACCCGTATACTACCTTTCCAGGGTAGCTCCTTCAACCACTCGGACACCTCTCTATGTTTGAGATTGCAAAAGTACAATAATTTTTTTAATCTCCAAATCAAAAATGAAATTATTCTGAAATTTCTCCGCAAAGACTGCGGGAAAAGTTCTCGGCAAAGCTTCCCGGGTAATTGGGATTGTCGATGAGGTGCATCGCTTTGGTGATGGCACTTTCCGCAGTCATGTCTTTTCCGCTGATGGCACCGATCCGAGAAAAAATATTGCTGTTCTCATATTTGCCGAATGAGATTCCTCCTGAAATACATTGGCTTACCACCACAACCTCGGTCCCGTTGTCCCGGATCTGCTGTAAGGTTTCTACGGTTCTTTCGCTGCTGAAAATGGTTCCCGAACCGAAAACCTGGAGGATCAGCACTTTCATTTTCGGAATTTCTTTAAAATGATTCAGGTTCATTCCCGGAAAAATTCTCCAGAAAATAATATCTTCGGAAATATGGTCATCTACATGAAACTGAATCTCAGAATCCGGTTGGTAAAGATTTTCTTTAATAATATTCAAATGAACGCCCGATTGTCCGAGGATCGGATAGTTTGGGCTGGCGTAAGCGTCAAAATACTCCGCCGAATATTTAAGCGTACGGTTTCCTCTCAGCAGTTTGTATTCAAAATAAATGGCTACTTCCCGGATTACGGCCTGATCGTTTTCATACAGGCTGGCATAATACAGGCTCGTCAAAAGGTTTTCCTTGGCGTCAGTCCGAAGGTCGCCAATCGGCAGCTGCGAGCCGGTTAAAATTACCGGTTTGGTAAGACCTTTGAGCATAAAACTAAGGGCGGAAGCAGTATAAGACATGGTATCCGTTCCGTGGAGGATCAGGAACCCGTCGTATTCATCATAATTTTTACGGATGTAATGGGCGATAACCTTCCATTCTTCCGGGCCCATATCTGAAGAGTCCAGCGGCTTTTCAAAAGGATGTACAAAAACTTCGCATTCCATCAGCTTCATTTCGGGCATTTTCTCAAAAATATTTCCGAAATCAAAGGCGCGGAGGCTTCCGGTTTCATAATCTTTCTCCATACCGATGGTTCCACCGGTATATATCAACAGGACTTTTCGTTTCATACAGGAACTTTATTAGAATTTTTACCTCCGTTCAGAAGGATTCCTCAAAATTACGTTAATTTGCAAAGATTTGAAAACGGATGAAAGATTTAGTACAGACATTTGAGTATTTGAAACAGTTTTTAACGGAAGAAAGGCTGACGAAAATTGAACATTTTTCTCAGGAAAGCTCGGATTTTGTGCTGCCTGTGGTAGAAGACATTTACCAGTTCCGTAATGCAGCGGCCATTGTACGTTCCGTTGAAGCCTGCGGTTTCCACAAAGTGGTGGCCTTGCAGGAAGAATACAGCTTTGAGCCGAACCTGCGTGTAACCAAAGGTGCCGATACCTGGGTGGAGGTGGAAAAGCTTCCCAGAAACATGGAGTCTTTTCAGGAAATCAGAAACCGCGGCTATAAAATCCTGGCCGTTTCGCTGGAGAACAATGCAACGATGCTTCCGGATTACGAGATCACCGAACCGGTAGCGTTGGTCTTCGGAACCGAAATGGAAGGCGTTTCCCAGGAAATCCTTGATTTTGCCGATGAAACCCTTGCGATCCCGATGTACGGCTTTACCCGAAGCTTCAATGTTTCGGTGGCAGCATCAATCTGTATGTATGAATTAAAGCAGAAGCTTATAAAATCCGGTATCGATTATAAATTAAATGAAGAAAAACTTCTGAGAATGAAGATCCGGTGGGCCGTGAATTCCATCAGGAGCGGAGAGGAAATTTTACAGCATTATTTATCTAAAAAAACGGTCTGATGCAGCAGTACACCCGATATCTTTACTGGCTTTCCCTGCTTTTAGCCTTAACTTCCCTGTATCTTATAGAAAAAGGAGGGAAAGAAATTTATCCCTTTTTCAGCTGGAAACTTTTTACCAGTCCCAGCGGAAGCGAAAATACCGAAGAATATTACAGGATTTACAGGATCGTAGGACGGGATACTTTGAGGGTAGCTTTTCAGCCTACAAAGATATATAATGAAAATAACCTGGCGCTTATCGTGGGCTTTTATGGAAGAAAGATCGAGCATAATGAGCAAAAAGCGGATAATATCCGGAAAATAAGAATTTTTATGAAAAGCTATCGCCCCGCATATGATCAGCTGTTGCTGTATAAAGAAAGCTTTCATCCATGGGATCTGGGGAAACCTTCGTTTACGGTTAAAAAAACACTGATCAGCACCTTATGATGAATTACAAGCAACTTACGGTTTTCAATTACAGGATGGTCTATTATGCCATGCGGATCTTCGGGGTTTACTGGCTTTTGAGGCAATACCTGGAGTATAGAAGGATCAGTATGTGGCCAAAAGAAATTTATGAGCCTTTCCTGGATATTCAGAAGTTTATTTTTTCGGAATATCCCGGTCCGTTTTTATACATTGCCCTCCTGCTGCTGTGTGCGGTATTGCTGATCATCACCTGGTTCAGGCAGAGTGTGCTTCTTAATCTTGGAATCTTTCTGCTGATGGCGGTTATTAATTTTCCCATTTCCCTGAATTTCAGTGTCGGTCACAATAATCACCTTGTGCTTATCGGTTACTTTATGGCCATCTTTCTTTTGCCTGAAAAAATGACGCAGGAAAAAGATTATCGATGGGTGCAGTATTTTTACCTTGGAATTCTGACGACTTACAGCCTTGCCGGACTTTCCAAATTCTTGGGAATTACCAAAAATGTCATTAAACATTCCGGTAAGCTTACCTGGCTGGATAAGAATGCCGCGAAAATAAACACCCTGGATAATTATTGGATGGCTGATATAAAAGTCCCGGAATGGATGCTTCATCTTTATCAATATGAAAATCTCTGGATATTCGTAACGATGATTGCCATTATCATTCAGGCATCAAGTTTTCTGGGTGCCTTTAGCAGGAAATATTTAACCTTCATTATGGTATTCCTGTATATTTTTCATGTATACACCGATTTTTTTGTACTGGCTGATTTCAGGGATGCTAAAAATTTCGTATTGGTAGCCCTTTTTCCTTACCATATTTTCTATCCGTGGATCAGCAGGCTGGTGAAGAATCCTCTGCCGGTATAGTTTAGATCATTTGAAAGTAATTCCATGCCGTCACAAGAATCCCGGCTGTTTCGGTTCTCAGCCTTTGCTGTCCTAATGAAACCGCCCGGATCTGTTTTTCGGATAAAAATGCAATTTCTTTTTCAGAAAAATCCCCTTCCGGACCGATCAGGAAGGTAATGTTCTCCAATGTCGGGATCTGCTTCAAATCCATCCTTTCCAGTTTTTCATTACAGTGGGCGACGAAAGTAGTTCCGGGATCCGTATTTCTAAGAAAATCCTGAATCTTTACCAGATCATTGATTACCGGGAAATGAAACCGCAGGCTCTGCTTGGAAGCGGAAACCGCCTGTTTTCTGAGCTTGTCGATATTCACATTTTTACGCTCCGTTTTTTCGGTTTGCAACAGGGTGATCTCTGAAATACCCATTTCAACGGCCTTTTCAATAAAAAATTCAATCCGGTCGATATTTTTGGTCGGCGCAATGGCGATATGGAGCTTTGGACTGAAGCCGGGAAGCTGGTTTTTAATCTCCGCTGCTTTCATATTGGCTTTTTTGCCTTCGATCATCAGGGTTCCGGAAGCCAGGTTTCCTTTTCCGTCGGTAACGTGGATTTCTTCGCCGTCCTTCATCCGGAGAACCTTTACAATGTGCTGTTGTTCTTCATCATTGATTATTACCTGGTTTCCCTCGATTTCGCCGTAAAAAAGTTTCATAGGAAAAAAATATTCGTTTTAAAAGATAATCTCATTCTCACTCAGAAATGCAACGCCGGTTTTTATGGTGGTATAAACATCTCCCTCGCAGTCTCTGTATGAGCACGCGTAAATTTCTTCAACCCACTTATTATTCATAAAGATCAAATTCAGGTATTCGTTTTTTCTTAAATTATTTTTAATGGATAAATAGTCCCCTTCTTTAGGTTCGTAGGAAAAGCTGAATACATTTTCCGAATTGATTTTTTCTACGATCTCTTCCTTGATGTTCTGGACATATCCGGTTTCTGAACTTATCATTAAATAATCTTCCTCTTCAGAGGTTTCCGTCACTTCATTTTTTCCTGTCACTGTTTCCAATACCCAATAGTATTTTGAGTTTTTCTTAGAATGGGTTCCCAGGACTTTTTCTTCTAATAATATTTTCATAAATCGTATTTTGCTGTTGCCGTCGTTCTCAGATCGGTAAATTCGCCCCTCTCGAATTTCAGTTGGGCTACCATGGCAATCATGGCCGCATTATCGGTGGTATATTCAAATTTCGGGATGTAAATATTCCAGCCCAGTTTTTCATGATTGTCCTGCATGGCTTTCCTCAAAGCGGAATTCGCGGAAACGCCGCCGGCGATGGCAACTTCTTTCACGTTGAGTTCTTTTGCCGCCTTTTCCAGCTTGTTCATCAGGATTTCAATGATGGTTTTCTGAACGGAAGCACAAAGGTCGTTGATGTTACCCTTCACAAAATCCGGATCTTTCCGCACTTCTTTCTGGATGAAATACAGCACCGAGGTTTTAATGCCGCTGAAAGAATAATCATACTGTTCCATTCTCGGCTTGTTGAACTGGAAAGCGTCAGGATTGCCTTCTTTGGCAAGCCGGTCGATAATCGGGCCGGCCGGATAATCCAGGTCGAAAATTTTTCCGATTTTATCAAAAGCTTCTCCCGCAGCATCGTCGATGGTCTTCCCGACAATCTCCATATCGAAATAATCTTTTACCAGCACGATCATCGTATGCCCGCCGCTCACCGTAAGACAAAGAAAAGGGAATTTTGGCGGCATAGGATTTGCATCCTCGATGAAATGCGCTAAAATATGCGCCTGGAGATGGTTGACTTCAATAAGCGGTACGTCCAGACTCATTGCCAGAGATTTAGCGAAAGAAGTGCCGACAAGAAGAGATCCTAAAAGTCCGGGTCCGCGCGTAAATCCTATCGCAGAAATAGCATTTTGTTGTATATTTGCTTGGGATAAAGATTTTTCAACAACGGGAATGATATTTTGCTGATGCGCACGCGAGGCGAGTTCAGGGACGACACCGCCGTATTCTTTATGGATCGACTGGTTGGCCGCAATATTCGACAGAATAGAATTTCCCTTGATGATAGCTGCTGAGGTGTCGTCACAGGACGATTCAATACCTAAAATTATAGAGTCGCTCATAATAATGGCAAAGTTAGAGAATAATAACGAGAATGAGAACAAAAAATCGGTAGCTGGAAACTTAGGGGATCAGGTACAGAAAGCCGTTGAAAATGCAGGAGGTGCCGTAAAAGAAACGGTAAAGGAAGCATCGGAACTGGCTTCGGATGCGATCAGCCATCCTGTGCAGACGGCCGAAGAATTCGGGAAGCAGGCGGTAAAGGATGTAACCAGTTATTCCTGGTGGGCGAAGCTCCTTCTGATTCTCTTCTGGCTGAGTCTTGGCCTTGTGGCTGCCATTTTCATCGCGATCAACCTTCCGGCAACCAAACAGTGGGCCGCAGACCAGGCATTGCAGGTGGTAAACCGGGATTTCAAAGCCCAGATGTCAACGGAAAGCGTTGAGGTGAACTTTTTCGGAAACGTGAAGATCAAAGGCCTTAAGATTAAAGATTATAAAGGATACGATTTTATTCAGTCGAAAGAATTTATTGCCAATTCCAACTGGTTTTCATTGGCCTCTAATATTACCAAAAACAATTCCATCATCTTTAATTCCCTGACTTTAAAGAATGCGGATGTAAAAGTCATTACCTATAAAGGAGACAGCATCTCCAATTTCATCCGTTTTACCCAACTGTTCGACAGCGGAAAGAAAAAAGATCCCAATAAGCCACCTTTCCAGCTGGATTCCAGGCTTCAGATCCTCGATTCCAAAGTTTCCATTGTCAACCTGAATTCTCCGGGAGAAAAAGGGAAATGGCTGACGGCTACCAATTTCAACCTCATTGCCCCGAACGTAAAAATCAACGGCAGGAATATTTCGGGACTGATCAATAATATGACCTTCACCACAACAAGGTGGGGGAAACCGCATTTTGTAGATACATTTTCCACGGAGCTTTCCATGACTCCGGATTACCTTTTTCTGAAAGACCTTACGTTGAATACCGATCATTCCCTTTTGCAGGGTGATATTAAATTCAACCTTCATGACGATGGTTCATGGTCCGATTTTGCAGACAAGGTGAAATGGGATATGAACCTGACGCTGGGAAGCCAGCTGAGCGGATACGACATCACTTATTTTGTAACGAACTGGGATAATTTCAAGCCTTTCAATGTGTCCGGGAAAATGACGGGGCCGCTGAATAACTTTAAGCTGGAGCATTTCCTGGTCCGGAATCCTGATGTGAATATCGCTACAAAGACCATGAAGGTAGACAGGCTTCTGAAAGGTAACTTTTTAATTGAAACCAATGACCTTTCCGCAGATTTTACCTATAAGGATCTGAAAGCGATGATGCCTACGTTCATTTCAACAAAAATGAAGAACTTCGCCGATGATTTCGGAAAGCTGAAATACAACGGAACAGCCAGCGTAAATCCAAACCGCGTTTATGTTTCAAAAGGAAACCTGATGACCGGGATCGGACAGGCCAGGATCACGAATTTTTCTTTAACCGACTACAGTTCCTCCCTGCCGAAATACGCCGGAATTGCAGAGGTAAAAGATCTGAATACATCAGTCATCACCAAAAATAAAACCGTAGGGTTGATTTCAGGGAATTTCAATATCAACGGGCAGAGCTTTGATGTCAATACCATGAAGCTGACGACAAAATCACGGATTTCCAGTATCGAAATCATGAACAAAGAGATCAATAATCTTTACCTTGATGGTTTACTGGATCATAAAAAATACAACGGACTTATTACGATAAACGATGAGCAGGCAAAAGCCACCGTTAAAGGCCTGATCGATTTCAGCACTTCACGGGTTTCCATGAATGTAAATGCGGATGTTGGTTATTTAAACATGAATTATTTTACCGATAAACCCGGAAAACAGATCGTCAGCGGAAAAGTAAACGGTAAAATGGCGATGTCCTCGATTAATGATCTTACGCTGGATGTAGAGGCCAACAGCATTAATTTCGCTACGGCTACCCAGAAATATTCCATTCCAAGTGCGAAAGTGAAAACCTTCATCGAAAACGGAGGCCGTGTCATCGATGTAGATGCTCCGGGAGCCGTGAACGGAAAAATTTCAGGAAGATACAACCTGGGCGACCTTGCCGGAATGGTGGAAAACGGACTAAACAAAATCCTGGTCGGCCCTGCACCGAGAAGAATGTACAGAGGGCAGAATTTTACCATGGATTTCGATGTACAGCAGGGACTGGTAAGTTACTTCCTGCCTGACCTTAAAATTCCCCAGGGTGCAAAAGTAGAAGGGCAGTATGACGGAAACTCCAACAACCTGATCCTGAACCTCGATGCTGCTTCCCTGAAATACATCATGACCAAAACCGAGGATATCACGGAGGCTGATAAAGCTTTGGCTGCCGCGAATCCCGATTATCAGATCAACAACAGAAACAGCATTACCCGCGACAGCGCCATGGTAGACAGTGTAATGGTCCGGATTAATACGGCCAATCTCGACGAACAGATCTACGCAAAAATAAGCAGGGTGTTATATAATAAAAATGTACTTAAAGATATTACCCTAAGCGGAAGGAATGAAAACAATACCGTTCTTCATCTGGCGGCAAAATTCAGCCATGGAAGTCCTGAAGACGAAATGGATGATAATCTGAAACAATACGCCGTCAATGTCAACCAGTCTACCAATGCAGGCGGGGACTTTGTATTCCGGTTTGAGCCGACGGAAGTAAAATTCAACATCGTAACCTGGGCGATTGATACCAGCCCTGAACTGAATCATTCCATCACCTACCGTAAAAAAGAAGGGGATTTCGATATTCAGAACCTGAGGATTTATTCGGAGAACAGTGCGCTGTTCATAAAAGATGCCCAGTTCAAATCCGCTAAAGATTTTTATGTAGATGCCGAAGTGGATAATTTTGCCATCGAAAAACTGCTGGAAATGCAGGCCGGAGGCAATACCATGAACATCAAAGGGCTCGCCAACGGAAGTGTGAAGATCAGAATGGATAAAAATACCCTTCAGCCTTTGGTGGACATGACAATTGATGATATCATGATGAACGGAAATGATATGGGCGATATCACGATTTCTGCAACCAACAGCTATTCCTTAAACGTATATGATGTCGATATCAAAGTAAATTCGGCAGGGGTTATCGGAAACAACAGTCTTCACGTAACCGGGACCGTCAATAACAATACTGCCTCACCAACGATCGATCTGACAGCGGAAATGAGGGATTTCGATGTAGCTTTTGCCCAACAGTTTGTAACGACGGTGTTCGGGAATTTAAGAGGAAAAGCTACCGGAGATCTTAAAATTGCCGGTAAATTCAGCAATCTGGATTACAGCGGCGATATAGGCCTGAAAGGTTTCGGGCTTAAGCTTCTGTTTACCGGAGTAGATTATTCTTTCGATGATACGGTAATCCCTTTAACGAAAGGTTTGGCGATCCTGAACAATATTGAAGTTCATGACGGAAGAACCAACTCCAAAGGAAATATTTCAGGAGCGATCCAGTTTGAAACCCTTTCTTCAATGGGGGTCAACCTTGTAATGCGGGCCGATAACTTATTGGTACTGAATACCACGCAGAAAGATTACGATCTGTTCTGGGGAAGGGTATACGGCCAGGGAGACCTTTATGTGGACGGACCGGTTTCAGGATTAAGCATCACCACTCCGAATATGAAAGCACTGAACGGAAGTACCTTTACCTTCAACTCAGGATCAACGTCCAACGTGGAGGAATTTAAGATGCTGCGGTTCCTGAAAGAAGGAAAAGACGGGCTGATCACCCTGGATGATAAAAAGAAGACCGGCGCCAATATGAACATCGATTTTGCGCTGGATGTAGATAAAGGAACTACCGTAAACGTACTTATCGGAGACGACGTCGGGAACATTACGGTAAAAGGAGCCGCTGAAAAGCTTCATTTCCAGATGAGCCGTCAGGGAAATATTGCGATGAACGGAGCCTACAGGGTAGACAATGGAACCTTTGTCTCCAAAGCCATCCTGAATAAAACCTTCCAGATTGAAAAAGGAAGCAGCATCCGTTGGGACGGCGATGCCATGAAACCGGCGCTGGACATTACGGCCAATTATGTAAGGATGGTTTCCAACGCAGGAGAATACCTGAATATGGGCAGCCTGCAGCCGATCAGTATTTTGCTTCAGGCAAACATTACCCAGTCTCTGACCGATCCGAAAATCGACCTGAATGTAACGGCACTGGATGTTTCCAGCCAGGTGAAGGAAACCTTAGCGGCCAAAATGAGCCAGGAAGGGGAAAAAGTCCTGCAGTTCGGTTCGGTATTGTTGCTGAACAGTTTTAATGTTTCCAATACGGGTGGAGTAGACGTCAATGTAGGTGACGTGGCTCAGAACCAGGGATACAATATTCTCCTGAAACAGCTCGGATCGGTGCTGAATGCCATGAGTAACGAATTTCAGATCGACCTGAATTACGTAAAAGGAGACCAGTATTCCAATGTCGGAGACCGGGCGAATGCCGGAGTAAGCTTTGCCCTTTCTCCGAGAATTAAGGTGAAAACAGGGCTGGGAATTCCTTTAACAAAAACGGAGAATACGGATACCAATTATTTATCCGGTGAAGGAACCATAGAATACGACATTTCCAAGAAAAACGACGGAACCCTGATGCTGCGCGGATACTCAAAACCATCGAATATCGGGCTGGTAAACGGCGCGGGATCGAACGGTACTGCCAATCAGGCTTATGGCGGGGGGATTGTATGGACCAAGAGCTTCAATTCTTTCTTCAAAAAGAAGAAAAAAGATAAAAAAGTCCAGGATTCTCAAAAAGAAATAAAAACAGATTCTATAAAATCAGACGGCAAATAATTCCAATTTTTTAATGATCTTTATCATCTGTGTTAATTATTGTTAATGTTTGAGATAATTTTTTTACTTAAATTATTTTTTATAAATTTGCAAAAAATACATTGTTTTTTTAAAGAAATTGTAATTTAACTAATATGAACTATCAACTGGACGAAATAGACAAGAAGATTCTTGATTTCTTAGTAGAAAACACAAGAATGCCTTTTACAGAAATTGCAAAGCAGATGGATGTCTCTGCAGGTACAATTCACGTAAGAGTGAAAAAGATGGAAGATGCAGGTATTATTTTGGGATCATCTCTTAACATCGATTACGGAAAGCTGGACTACCATTTCACGGCTTTTATCGGAATTTTATTAACGAAATCAAACCGTACACAAGAGGTGTTGAAGGAGTTGACAACCATTCCTAACGTAATTGAAGCCAGCGTTATTTCAGGGAAATATAATATTTTCTGCAAAGTAAGAGCAAAAAATACGGAAGACGCCAAAAGAATTATCTACCAGATCGATGATATTCAGGATGTCATGAGAACGGAGAGTATGATTTCTATGGAAGAATACTTAAGCGACAAAAACAGATTGATCAACGCGATCTCGGTTTAGGCAAATTTTAAACGAATTATACTAAAGAACTTATGAAATCTCTCATAAGTTCTTTATTTTTGTACCTATGGAAGAATACAGCTATTTTGACGAGGATCCGAAAAAAGGATGGGGCTTTATCCTGGCTTTTGCCGCATTGATGTTGTTTACGGTAATGGGCTTCGGGATCGACCTGGATGAATATTTACAGCATGAGTACCTGAATATTCCGGAATGGTATTTCTTTGTCATTTTCGGCATCGATGCTTTAATGGTTGTAAGCCTGGTGCTGATGTTTTTCTACAGGAAGATCGGGATCTTTTCTTTTCCCGCCCTCCTGATCCTGCATTTCTTTATGCACAGTTATTACCTTTCAACGTTCCTGTATACGGATGTAACCAACCTTTTCCTTTTCACCGGATTCGGGATGCTGGCGATTATTCCGAAGTGGAAGTTTTTCAGGTAACCTTATCGTCTTAAAAATTAATTAAAGATGGTCGTCAATAGGAATGATCGTCATCCTGAACCGTCGAAGGAAGCTCATTCATACGAAGATTAAAATGATAGGAATTGGCCTAATGCGTATAGGTTCGGCTAAAGCCGGTTTTTCAACCTCAACAGTGATGTCGGGCTAAAGCCCGACGCTATTGATTGTCTTCGTAATATATTTAAAATCAGTATGTTTTATTTTTTTTTTATTCAAGTGTTCACGATGATTATTGTTAAGATTATTCATCGGAATTGATTGAGCTAAATATTACTCATTTATATTCAGACATAAAAAAGCATCCTTCAAAAGGATGCTTTCATTTTGTTATTTCAGAAAAATTAAGCTAAAATTCTCTTCACCGCTTCTTTTACTGCAGCAGAATCAATCTTGTATTTTTTCATCAGTTCGGCAGGAGTTGCAGATTCCCCGAAGGTATCGTTTACCGCCACAAATTCCTGTCTTGTCGGTCTTTTTCTGGCCAGCATTCCGGCAATGGATTCACCCAGACCTCCAAGATAGTTGTGTTCTTCAGCCGTTACGATCTTACCCGTTTTTTCAACCGATTTCAGGATGATTTCTTCATCCAGCGGCTTGATGGTGTGGATATTGATCACTTCGCACGAAATACCTTCTTTTTCAAGCTCGTCTGCAGCAATTAATGATTCCCAGACCAGGTGGCCGGTGGCAACAATCGTTACATCCGTTCCTTCCTGCAGCAGAATTCCTTTTCCAATCTCAAAAGGCATATCTTCAGGAATAAAAACCGGAACTACTGGTCTTCCAAATCGAAGATACACCGGACCTTCATAGTCTGCGATAGCCAGAGTAGCCGCTTTGGTCTGGTTGTAATCGCATGGGTTGATGACCGTCATTCCCGGAAGCATTTTCATCATCCCGATATCCTCCAGAACCTGGTGCGTAGCTCCGTCTTCTCCTAAAGTAAGTCCGGCGTGGGATGCACAGATTTTAACGTTCTTGTTGGAATAAGCGATCGACTGACGGATCTGGTCGTATACTCTGGAAGTAGAGAAGTTCGCGAAAGTTCCCGTAAAAGGAATTTTCCCCGTAATGCTCATCCCCGCAGCAAGTCCCATCATGTTGGCTTCCGCGATACCTACCTGAAAGAATCTTTCCGGAGCTTTTTCAATGAATTTCTCCATTTTCAGGGAACCGATAAGGTCTGCACAAAGTGCCACAACATTAGGGTTTTTGTCGGCAAGTTCTGCCAATCCGGCACCGAATCCTGAACGGGTATCCTTTTTTTCTGTATATGTAAATTTCATTTTGTTCTAAATTATTAATTAAAAGATTACGGATTATTAATTGTTAATAATCGGCAGGAGCTTCCAGGTACAATTGCTTGATAGCCGTTTCCAGCTGCTCGTCACTAGGTGCTTTTCCGTGCCATGCGTGCGATCCCATCATGAAATCCACTCCGTTGCCCATCTGGGTGTGGAGGATGATTGCTACCGGTTTCTCTTTTCCGGTTTCCGTTTTCGCTTTTTCAAGAATGGCAATCACTGCTTCCAGGTCGTTTCCGTTCTTCTCTTCTAGCACCGTCCATCCGAAGGCTTCCAGCTTGGCGTGAAGATTCCCCAGCGTCAGTACGTTATCGGTACTTCCGTCGATCTGTTGTCCGTTGTAATCGATGGTGGAAATAATATTGTCTACTTTTTTACCGGCAGCATACATAAAAGCTTCCCAGTTCTGGCCTTCCTGCAATTCTCCGTCTCCCTGTAAAGTATACACCAAAGAGCTTTCTCCGTCTAATTTCTTTGCTTCGGCAACACCCAGCGCTACGGAAAGCCCCTGTCCTAATGATCCGGAAGCCACTCTGATGCCCGGAAGCCCTTCATGCGTAGTCGGGTGACCCTGCAATCTGGAATCCAGCTTTCTGAAGGTCTTCAGTTCTTCTACCGGAAAAAAGCCGGATCTGGCCAGGGTAGAATAGAATACCGGAGAAATATGTCCGTTCGAAAGATAAAAATGGTCTTCGTTTTTGCCTTCCATCGTGAAAGGAAGCTTGTAGTTCATTACTTTTCCGTAAAGGGCCGTAAAAAATTCAGTACAGCCTAAACTTCCTCCCGGATGGCCGGAATTTACAGCATGAACCATTCTTAAAATGTCTCTTCTGATTTGCGTAGTAAGAGATTTTAACTCTTCGATGCTTTTACTCATTGTGTAGGATTTATATGCAAGCGAATTTACGATATTTTACCGGCTTAAAGAAATGTAAAAGCCCGGATTTCAGGTCCGGGCTTTGGTTTTTACGATAATTTATTTAAAGTTTTATCAGATTAAAATGATATGTAATCATGAAATTTATGATATTAAACCATTTTCAGATACGATTTCTGCCGTACCATCCAAAGTCCGGCAAAGGTAAGGAGTCCGTTAAGCACAATCAGTTCCACGCCGATCCGGTAATCGGTATAGGCCGTGATCAGGTAATTGATCAGGTAAGTGGCCACCGGAGCCAGAATCGTTACGGCGAGAATGGAATATTTTTTTGAAATCCGGAATTTTGTAAAGATCCCGAAAGCAAAAAGTCCGAGAAGCGGTCCGTACGTATATCCTGCGATTTCCATGATAAGGTAAACGATGGATTTATCGTTCAGGGCTTTAAAAATCATAATTAAAATAAAGAAAACGATGGTAAAAGTCAAATGGACTTTCATCCTGAGCTGCTTTTTCTCTTTCTCTGTCTTATTACGGTCTTCGTTGAGGTTTAAAAGGTCTACGCAATAGGAGCTGGTAACCGCCGTTAGTGCCCCATCCGCAGAGGGGAACAACGCAGAAATCAGCCCGATAATGAAGATCACCGAAATGATCATCGGAAAATGCCCCTGAAGCGATAAAGCCGGAAAGAGGTCGTCGCCCATGATGTTTTTAATTTCACCGCCGGCATCTCTAAAGCCGAAGATATTGGTTACTGTTTCTCCGTTGATCTGCCCGTATTCGGCACCGTGCTGCAAAGCAAAAAGATACAGGAGTCCGCCAAGGAACAGGAATGCCAGGTTCACAAAAAGCAGGGTTCCCGCAAAAGTCAGCATGTTTTTCTTGGAATTCTTAAGATTGTCTACCGAGATATTCTTTTGCATCATTTCCTGGTCAAGGCCGGTCATGGCAATCGTGATGAAAATTCCTCCGATGATCGTTTTCAGGAAAAAGGTCTTGGAATTCGGATCAAAATTAATAAAATGGGTATAATTTTTCTGTTCTAAAATCGAGTAGGCTTCCCCCGCAGATAAATTTAAATTGGATAAAATATAAACAATGCAGGCAATTAAGCTGATGATCATGAAAGAAGTCTGCAGCGTATCGGTAATGACGATCGTTTTCACACCGCCTTCAAACGTGTACAGAAGCACCATCAGCAGAAGCACCATTGCCGTTACCCAGAACGGGACCCCGAGCCCTTCCAGTAAAAAGATCTGCAAAACATTCACCACCAGATACAGCCTTGCTGTCGCCCCGATGGCCCTCGAAATGATAAAAAAAATGGAACCGATCTTATGGGCTTCAACATTAAATCTCTTCCCCAGATAGGTATAAATCGAGGTAAGATTCATCTTGTAATAGAGCGGTAAAAGGATCGCGGCAACAATAAAATAGCCGATAAAGAAGCCGATAACCATCATGTAATATTCGAAGCCGCCGTAGATGTACTCGCTGCCCGTCATTTTACCGACGGTTCCGGGAACGGAAATAAAGGTCACCCCGCTCAGGCTGGTCCCGATCATCCCGAAAGCCACCAGCCACCATTTACTTTTTTTATTACCGATAAAAAACGACTGGTTATCAGAGTTTCGGCTCGTAAAATAGGAAATGACCAACAGCCCGATGAAATAGACAAAAACAAACAGCAGGAGAGTAGTTCCGGGATTCATGCTTTAATTTAAATTTTAGCAAATATAGTTTTTTTCTCTTCTGCCTGAAAAGAAAAAACCTTCCGGAGCTGAAAGGTAAAGGTAAAGGTAAAGGTAAAGGTAAAGGTAAAGGTAAAGGTAAAGGTTGCGAAACTATTTAACTCTATAACCCTCGCACACTCCGACTTTACCTCAACCTTAGTCTTGGCCTAACTCTAAACCTTATTCACCAGTACATCCTGGATTTCTTCCTCTTTCTGGAAAGTCGCTTTGGCAAAAGGGCAGAGTGGAATGATGGTTTTTCCTTTCTCTCTGGCAAAATCCACTGCGGCATACAGCATTTCTTTTCCGACGCCTTTTCCGTTGTAGGCTTCATCTACTTCCGTGTGGTCTATGATGAACCGGTCTTCACCGGCCCAGGTATAGGTCATTAAACCGGCATGGGTTCCGTCCATAAAGGCTTCAAAACTTCCGCGTTTCTCGTCGTTGGTGTGTTTTACTTCAATCATTTTATGAAAATTGGGTTAGTATTTCGATATCGTTGGTTAAAATTTTATGAATCGGGCAGGCATCGGCAATCGCGTGCAGCCTTTTCCTCTGTTCTTCATCAAGATGTATGCCTTCAAAGCTGATGTTTCTTTTAAAAATGGCTCTTTTCGTCAGCGGAAAGTTTTCCAGTTCTACTTCCACGTCAATTTTTTCGACGTCCCATTCTTTCCGGGCGATGTACATCCGCAACGTAGCTGCCGTACAGCTTGCCAGTGACGTCGCCAGGATTTCAAAAGGGTTAAAACCTTTATTTCCGCCGCCTTTGTCCACCGGCTCGTCGGTAATCAGGGTGTTTTCCCCGGCAATAACTTCGGTATAATATTTTTCTTTGCCTAAACTCGCTTTTACGGTAACTGCCATGGTTTCTATATTGATTGGTTTTTGAGCTGATGCTTAAAATTTTCAATTTTGTCTTTCAGTTCTTTCAGCATTTCGGGATTGATAATCCCGCTTTCAAGATCAAAATTCTCATAAAATTTCGGAAGGGAAAATGTATCCCTGAGGTCAGCACCGAAATTCGGGAAAAAGGTTTTAGCCGTATTCATCACATTGCCGCCGCCATATCCGCCGGGAGAGGTGGACATCAGGAACATCGGTTTATTCTGGAATACCTTGACATTGATCCTCGAAGCCCAGTCGAAAACATTCTTAAATGCAGCACTGTACGATCGGTTGTGTTCGGCCAGTGAGCAGATGATGACGTCGCATTCTTCGATGGCTTTCAAAAAGCGGTGTGCTTCGTCCGGGAAGCCTTTCTTTTCGCGGTCAACGGAAAACACGGGCATGTCGAAATCGTTCAGGTCGATCAGGTTGATTTCGTCATCCTGAAAATCTTTTAAGGTAAACTTTACCAGTTCTTTATTGATGGAGGTGGAAGAGGTGCTTCCTGCAAATGCTAATATTTTCATGGTTTGAATTTAGAGTTTTCTGTTTAAAATCGCTTTCGGAAGCGGTACATAATCCTGGTCATCACCCGGAACCAGCGGGAAAGCTTCATGGTTTTGGTCGCTCCAGTTCACTTTGGCCTGTTCGATCAGTTCCTTATCGGAGTTTACAAAATTCCAGAAGATAAAGCGTTCTTCTTCAAAAGGCTCTCCGCCAAACAGGTATACCGTTCCGTTCTCACTCATCTCAAATTCGCAGAGCTGGGTGTTTTTAGCAATCAGAAGCTGTTTGGAGCCATACGAATTTCCGTCGGTGGAAACCGTTCCGTCCAGCACATACATGGCTGCTTCACCGTAAAGATCTTTCCCGATGCTGATCTTTTGGGCTTCTTTGGTTTTAATTTCAATGAAAAACAGTTTGCTGTGAACCGGAACCGGCGATTTTCTTCCGAAGGCTTCCCCGGCAATCAGCTTGTACTGGATCCCGACTTCTTCCCAAACCGGGATATCACCGGCTTCCGTATGATGAAAGCTTGGTTCCGACTGTTCCAGATGCTTCGGAAGGCCGACCCAGATCTGGAATCCATGAAGCCGTTTGTCCGAATGTCTCAGGTATTCCGGTGTTCTTTCGGAATGGACCACTCCTTTTCCGGCGGTCATCCAGTTTACGGCTCCCGGCTGGATTTCAATCGCACTTCCAATGCTGTCACGGTGGAAAATAGATCCTTCCAGCAGATAGGTGAGGGTAGAAAGCCCGATATGCGGATGCGGAGGAACATCAAGGTTCTGGTAATCCTTTAAATCTGCCGGACCCATGTGGTCGATAAAAACAAAAGGGCCGACTGCTCTCTTCTCACGGAAAGGCAACAGCCTTCCCACTAAAAAATTTCCTATATCCGCTGATTTTTCTTCAATGATAAGTCCGATGTTTGACATATGTATGGTTTTTAATTTTGTTCTGTCATAAGCTGTTTCCGTTTACAGCCCGATGATAAAAATAAGGAAAAGAATTATCCGAAAAGCCCGTGTGCCTGTAAAAAATACGGTCTGGTGGTTATTTCCTTATTCTGTGAGCAAAATTAAAGCATAGGTTCTAATGTTCCATTGATCTGTGATAATAAGTTTCAAATGTCACTCAAACCTCATAGGTTTCCAAAAACCTATGAGGTTTACTGCGTAGATCTGAAATTGTAAATCTAAGATTGTCAATCCTGTGGATGAATGCACTAGGCTTGTGAATTTAATGATGCTTCTCGCGTTCGTTGGATTTCGCAAAGGCGCAAAATTCTTTGAAAAGCCGGCCGTTTTAAGGCGCAAAGAATTTGACGCTGTCAAATTTTTATGCTGTTGAATTATTAGTATAACTTCCATTTTCCGAAATTAATCGGCGGCACACAATTTTATCAAAGATAAAATCCTTGCGCCCTTATCCACGCACAGTATTTAAAATGCTTTGCGTCATTTAGTTTCCAACCCATCTGCAGCTAAAAACTCACCATTGTCAATGGTCAATTATTTCGGGTAATTCACTGCTCTTGTCAATTTTAGTTTGGTTAATTCACCATTCATTTGCAAAGCAAAATTCACTATTGACGTTTAATCCTCTTTGGATTGCATATTTTTACCATCCGAAAGATGAAGCCTGCGGAAAACAAAACCTGAAATAATGGTCAGGATGCCGACAGTGAGGAAAGTCCAGCGGAAGGCGTTGTGCATTTCGCCGTGGATAAGGTCGGTGTTTTCAAAAATCTTCAGAACAATTAATCCGAAAGCGATCCCAAAACCGATGGCCAGCTGCTGGTTAACGGATAGAAGCGAGTTTCCGCTGCTGGTCTGGAAGTTCCGAAGGTCGGCAATTGAAATGGTATTCATGGAAGTAAACTGGATGGAGTTGAAAAAGCCAAGAATGGCAATAATCGGGATAAACCAGTACAGCGGAGTGTTGATGTCCGGAATCGCCAGAAGGCAGATTAAAGTTCCGATGATGAAAGTATTGGTCATCAGGGTCTGCCGGTATCCGAATTTATCCAGGATTTTAATCACATAAGATTTTCCGAAGATCGCCGTAAGTGCCATCGGCGCAATGATCCATCCGGACGTAACGGCCGACTGTTTATAAGCGATCTGGATCATTAATGGCAATAAAAGCGGAACGGAGCTGATTCCCAGTCTGGTCGCCAGATTTCCTACAATTCCAACCCTGAAGGTTCTGACCTGAAATAAATTCAAAGGGAAAATCGGGCTGTCGTCTCTTTTGGCGTGACGGTAATAATAATAGAGGCAGAGAAATCCAAGGATGAAAACAACCAGAACCGGAGTGATGTTCTGCATGTCCCCAAAAAGTTCCAAAGCGACGGAAAGAAGAAGAGAGGCTGCCGCAAAAATCAAAAAACCCTTCAGGTCGAATTCCACATCTTTGGATTTGTAATTGGGCATAAATTTCAATCCCAATGTAATTCCCAGGATCCCGATTGGAATATTGATTAAAAAGATCCAGTGCCAGGAAAGGTAATCCACCATATAACCTCCGACCAACGGTCCCAATACCGGTCCGATCAATGCCGGAACGATGGCAAAATTCATGGCTTTCAGCAGTTCGTTTTTATCAAACGTTTTAATTAGGGCCAGTTTTCCGACCGGCGTCATCAGGCTTCCCCCGACGCCCTGTACGACACGGGAAATCACCAGATGGGTCAGGTTTTGGGATAAGGCACAGAACAGCGAGCCGATGCTGAAAAGAATGAGGGAAAATATAAATATCTTTTTGGTTCCGAAACGGTCCGCCAGAAATCCGCTCGCCGGCATGAAAACCGCAAGGGTTAGAACATAACTGATAATGGCATTCTGCATATTGAGCGGCGATTCATGAAGGTCTTTCGCGATGGAAGGAAGGGAGGTATTAAGAATCGTGGAATCCAGCATCTGCATAAAGATGGCCGTTGCAAGGATTAACGGCAGAATTTTTTTGATCGGATCGGTGGGCTGTGATAATTCTTCTGACATAAGATAAGTACCGGAAATGATTTTCCGGATTTATTGGTTCAAAAAAGATAAAGAATATCTTATGACAGCAATATCCGTTCCTTAAATAAGCATGATGATATATCTCAGTATGATTACATCCCGGAAGATCTTCACCTCAAAAAAAAGTCCTGCGAATTTCGCAGGACTCTTTGGCTTTTATTTTCTTGGCTTTTCTACCCCTTTCCATTCGTCGCCGGCTTTTCTGTACTGGCTTAGTTCAAAGGTTTTGAAATCCTTGGTTTTGTATTCAATATTATCCGTATTCTGTTCAAACGGCATGATGTAGTAATAATCGGCATCGGTTCTGTCCGTTTTCGTTCCTTTTTTCACAGACGGAACGTATTTTGAGAATTTATAGCTCGGAAGATACTGCTTCACCCGGGCATAAAATGCTTTATTTTCTTTCTCCTCCGGGATAATGTCTACGATATTGAAATCGTCTTTCTCTTTATTGATCCACAGGTAATAGGTTTTGTCCTCTCCTGTATTTCTGTTGTTGGAATTAAAAGCGTACAGCTCTTTCGGTACCAGCTCCTTGATTTTTTCTGCATCCACTTTTGTATAATACTGTCCTTTTGAAGGATCTACATAGGTTTCAAGATTATACATCAAAACCGAGTTATTATCCAGTTTTTTGTTTTTGAAATACTGGTTCAGAGACAATTCTGCTGTTGCTCTGAGTTCTTTACCTCTCGCATCCAGCTTTTTCGTAGGATTTTGAGGATTCACTTTTTTTACAAATTCATATAAAACTTTCGGCTTTATATCTTTCAGGTGAGGATAGGTTTTCAGCTGCTCCGCTTTTACCAGCCAGTAATATTGTTGGTAAAAGTCGTCTTTATCGCCATCCTTTACACTTTTATATGTCATGGCCAGCTTTTTAGAGCTAAGATATTTACCGTATTTTCCCTGTCCGAAAACAAAAGTCATGGCTAATAAGGCAAATAAGATAGTAATGTTTCTTCTCATTTTTTATAATTGATATTTTCGTTTTCCAAATATAATTATTTATTAGATAATATTTTTGATTAACGGTTAAATTCTGACAATATTGTTACCGTTAATTCAAAAAAAAATCCTGTATCGCTACAGGATTAATAAATTTTGAAATTTCAGTCAAAGAAAGTGGGCACAATCGATGAGTGATAAATGATTACTGGGATCGGATATTCCGCTATCAAATCACCGTTCGCATCATGTTAATAGTCAGTTCCGCGGGTCAATTCGCTACGCTTTTTAGAAGATTCACTTGCGAAGCAAAATTCACCATTGACCATTCACTTCTACGCTTCGCCGTATGAGGTCTCATGCACTTTCACAGCCCTTCCGCTCGGATCGTTCATGTTTTTGAAGGCTTCGTCCCATTCCAGGGCGATAGGAGTAGAGCAGGCTACGGAAGGTACGGAAGGTACGGTAGCAGCTGCGGTTTCACTTGGGAAACGTTCCTCGAAAATCGTCCGGTAGCGGTATTCTTCCTTATTTTGTGGGGTGTTCACCGGAAACCTGAAGCGGGCGTTAGCCATCATTTCATCGCTTACTTCTTTTTCGGCAACCGCTTTTAAGGTATCGATCCACGAATAGCCGACCCCATCGGAGAACTGCTCCTTTTGCCTCCAGGCAATCGATTCCGGAAGAAGGTCTTCAAAGGCTTTTCTCAGCACCCATTTTTCAATTTTTCCTTCGGCAGCATTTACCATTTTGTCTTTTGGGTTCAGGGTCATGGCAATATCCATGAATTCTTTGTCCAGGAAAGGCACACGCCCTTCAATTCCCCAGCTCATTAAAGCTTTGTTGGCTCTCAGGCAGTCATAAAGATGCAGTTTTCCGAGTTTTCTTACGGTTTCATCGTGGAATTCCTTTGCATTCGGGGCTTTGTGGAAATAAAGGTATCCGCCGAACAGCTCATCGGAACCTTCTCCTGAAAGCACCATTTTAATCCCCATCGATTTAATGACCCTTGCCAAAAGATACATCGGCGTAGAAGCCCTTACGGTGGTTACGTCATAAGTTTCCAGGTGATAAATCACATCTCTGATAGCATCTAATCCCTCCTGAACGGTGAAATTAACTTCATGGTGTACCGAACCGATGTATTCCGCTGCTTTCTGTGCAGCGATAAGATCCGGAGATCCTTCCAGTCCCACGGCAAAACTGTGCAGTCTCGGGTACCAGGCTTCCTGGGTATCGCCGCTCTCGATTCTCTGACGGGCAAATTTTGCAGTAATGGCAGAAATCACGGAAGAATCCAGTCCGCCGGAAAGCAGTACCCCGTAAGGCACATCGCTCATCAGCTGTCTGTGGACTGCATCTTCCAGTCCTTTTCGTAAAGCATCGATATCCGTTGGGTTGTCTTGTACGGCATCATAACTTTCCCAATCTCTTTTATACCACTGCTGCAGTTCGCTTCCGTCTTTGCTGTAAACCAAATGTCCCGGCAGAAAGGTTTCGATGGTTTTACATACGCCTTCCAGCGCCTTAAGCTCCGAAGCAACATAGTAGTTTCCGTTTTTATCCCAGCCGTGGTAGAGCGGGCAGATTCCCATGTGGTCGCGGGCGATCAGGTAAACGTCGTTTTCCGTATCATATAAAGAGAACGCAAAAATACCGTTCAGCTTTTCAATAAAATCTTTTCCGTATTTCGAATAAAGTGCTAAAATCACTTCACAATCCGACTGCGTCTGGAATTCGTAATTAGGGAATTCCTCTTTCAATTCCCTATGGTTATAGATTTCACCGTTTACGGCAAGCACCACTTTTCCGTCTTTGGTAAACAAAGGCTGCTTTCCGGAAGTCGGATCTACAATGGCCAGCCTTTCATGGGAGAAAACCACTTTATCATTCTGGAATACGCCGCTCCAGTCCGGCCCGCGGTGGCGTATTTTTTTAGACATTTCAAGAACCTGGGGTCTCAGGATTTCGGTTTTTTGCTTGGCGTCAAACAAACATACAATTCCACACATTATTTTATCATTTAATTTAAACAAAAGTATCAGTGTGGTTTAAAAAAAACAACAAAAATTTTTATTTGATTTAAATTTTTAATTAATTTGTTTTTAATTAAGTAAAAAATCAACTATTTGCTGAAAAAAACAGGATTAAAGTTAATTTTTTTCACTTAAAGCCTTGTGTTTTTATTACATACGGAATAATTACGATATATTTCTTAATCTATGGTAATTTATTTGATAAATTTTCCTGCTTACTTTGTGGCTCGAAATAATTTTTTTTCATCATTTGTGTTTTTACCTTCTTGTAATTCAGTTTACGAGAAGGTTTTTTTATTCGGTACCCAAAAGGACTCCCGAAACATTCCATGCGCTGAAACTCGACCCTTCTCTCGGTCCCTGTGGAATTTTTACCTGTAGGGTATGTTTTCCCGCTTTCAGGTCGCCAAGGGGAATGAAGTTGGGATCGGTTACCGTTCCCGGGCACCAGTTGGATCTGCTGAGGTCGGAAGAAGAAAGCCCGTCCGGGAAATTTCCGGAAGCGGGATTATACAAACGGTAGGATCCGCAGTCGGTTCTCCATGGGATAAATGAGAAAGCCATTTTTCCGTCAAGAAAGATAGAATTGGTTTTAGAGAGAAATTCGTCGCCGTTTTCCCAGCCGCCGTGCCCGGTTGTCGTATATTTCAGCTGTGCATTCTTCAGGTCTTTTTTTAAGGTAAATTCCACCAGAAGCCCCTGGTCTTTATCAAACATCGTCGAATATTCCTGCCCCGCCATTTCCATAATATTCAGGGTGTTGAATAAAGGGATAACCGCATTGTTTTTATAAATATTCTGATCGCTTTTGTGAATGGTGATTTCCAGGTTTACTCTATGGCCGCCTTTATCGTAATTCCCGATGAAAGCTCCGATCCATAATTCTTTTTCGCTTAAAGAGGGCTTCAGATCGGTAATGTCTTCACGGTAAGGGCTGATCGTCTGCCAGGTTTTATCCTTTAACTGAAGGTTGTTGAATTTGTTGATCCCAAAAGCGGTAAAAAAGCGCATCATTTCAACGGGAGGATTATAATTTTCCGTCGTCATAATCCCATAATACTGCTTGCCGTTTCCATTTTCATACACCGGTAAGGTTTTTACGCCATTTTCCAGACCATTGAAAAACGACTGGGATTTGTCCTGAGGAATAAAAAATACGGTTCCCGTTCGGTCGTAAGCGTCTCCGTTCGACTGCTGTTTCAGTTCCACGAAAATATTTTCCCCTTCCGTAATCTTAGGGAATCTTATCTTTTTAAGGATAATGGTTCCGTTGGCGAATCTTTTAACCTGTTCATCTGACTTCGACTGGTCGGAAAAATTGATGATTTCATTGTCGAAAACTTTCAGCGTGGTAAATCTGCTTTTCCATAAAAGATCCCTGTAGCCTAGTTGATCCGTTGACGTTACGGAGCCTTTAAAAAGATTATCGATGCCTGGCTGCTTTATTTTTTTTACCGAAGTTGCCGTAATGGCGGATGTTTTATTTCTTTCGATTTCCAGCACAAAGCCTAGGTTTTGTCCGATGGTGGAAGGCCCGCCCTGGATTTTCAGGTCGTTCGTATACCAGACTTCAATCGTATTGGAGTTGATTTTGGTAACGGCTTTTTTACAGTTGTAGCCCAGGATTTTCCTGGTTTCATTGGTAAGCTCAAAAGTCTGCTTCCCGATCGATTCTTTGTCGGAGGCCGATACAATTTCACCGGGTTTCAGGAAAGCGTACGAAACAACGGTGTTGGCAGGCTTTTCTATTTTCGTAATCTCAAAAGGAAAATCCGCTTTCTGTTCTCTGACTTTCTGATTCAGGATAAAGTTTTCCTTTTCATTGGCCAATACAATGGTAGGAGGCTGATCGGCAGCGACTTTCCCGTTGGAAGAGCTCATGTACTGTACTTCATAAGTCTGTGCGGAAACAAAACAGCAGAAAAGGGTAAAAATACCCAGTAAAATTCTTTGATGCATGTGAAAAATTGATTTGCACAAAGATAAATCTTAACTCAGATATTTCAGTTTTAAATTTATCCCCGGAGTTATAAAGCGTATGAGGTATTGGATGTGACAAGTAATATGATTCGTAAAATAAGAAGTATTTGTCACAATAAAATGATTTATGATTTGAATCATAATTGTTTAATAATCAGTATTTTAAGTACCATATTTTCACCGGATGGCATAAAGTTGGATGATTTTAGATCTAACACCAAAAAATATAAAATATGTTTTACCATTCACAAAAGCTTATCAACCCCATTGTCCCCGACGAACCGGATCCATCAGCGGCAAATGCCCTGCAGGAAGGATTAGGCGGGCAGTTCGGTGAAATGCGTACCATGATGCAGTTTCTCTTCCAGAGTTTTAATTTCCGTGGTAATGCTACGCCATATATGGATCTCATTCAAGGCGTCGGCATTGAGGAAATTTCCCACGTAGAGCTGATTACAAAAACAATTTCCCAACTCCTGGACGGTTCTCCAAGATATCAGGGCGATCAATATGAAGCTCCGGGTAAAGGCGGAGACGCAGCGCTCGATATGGCGAAGGAACAGAAAAATCCGCATCATTACATTATGGGGGCCCAATCGGCACTTCCGGTGGATGCTGCGGGAAACCCTTGGAGCGGCAGTTATGTACACAACCACGGGAATCTTGTACTGGATCTCATGGATAATCTTGTGCTGGAGGCGACCGGGAGACTTCAGAAGTGCAGGATTTATGAAATGAGTACCAATAAAACATTACGGGCAACCGTTGCTTTTCTTATTGTTCGTGATGAAGCTCACCAGGCTGCATTTGCCAAAGCACTGGAAAAATTGGGCGTTGATTGGGGAAAAGTGCTGCCTGTGCCGAAGTTTGATCCCTCGCAATTTCCTGAAGTAAAGCGTTTGCTCGATTTGGGACTTCACAGAGAACAATACACTTTCCGTTTGGATGGTTCTATGATGGAACAGATTTTCAGTGGTCCGTCTCCATTTAATGATGGTACCCAACTGACTACACTCACAGAACCCCGCGAATCGTTTTTAGTTCCGCAGATGCCTGAACGTCCAGAGGAATTTGCCCCGGGGCTTGATGCGGAACTTCAGGCGCTGGCAGATGCTTTTACGGAATTTAAGGAATCAGGAGGGAAGATCGATCAGAATATCGGAATGAACGGGAATAAAGAGGAATAGTTTTTTGTCCTGTTTGTAACTATACATAATGAGTTTATTGAAAACGCCTGTCAAGCATTATGCTTGCAGGCGTTTTTTACTGGAAATTGTTGAAATAATATTACAATTATGATCAATACAAGTTTTTAACAAAAAAACTACCCCAAAAATTAGAGTAGTTTTCCATATTATATCTTATTTCTTTTTAGGAAATTCTTTCAATCAAAGCCATGTAAAAACCGTCATAGCCTTCGCTCGGCATTACTTTTTCATCCTTTACCAGTTTGAAATTCGCATTGTTTTTCAGGAATTCCGCTACCTGCTCATTGTTTTCCGAAGGAAGGATGGAACAGGTGGCATAAACCATTTTACCGCCGATCTTAAGCATTTTGGAATAATCCTGAATGATCTGCTGCTGCTCTCCTTTGATCCTGTCGATGAAAGCCTGGTCGATTTTCCATTTGCTGTCAGGGTTTCTCTTCAAAACACCCAATCCGGAACATGGCGCATCGATCAATAGACGGTCGGCTTTATCATGAAGCCTTTTGATGACTTTGTTATCGGTGATCATACGGGTTTCGATGTTGTGGGCTCCGGCTCTTTTGGCGCGGCGTTTCAGTTCGGCAAGCTTCCATTCGAAAATATCCAGGGCGATGATCTGTCCTTTATTTCCCATCAGGGCTGCGATGTGAAGTGTTTTTCCGCCGGCTCCGGCACAGGCATCCACAACACGCTGGCCTTCTTTCACATCCAGGAAATAAGCGATTTTCTGTGAAGAGGCATCCTGCACCTCAAACAATCCTTCCTTGAATGCAGTCGTAAGGAAAACATTCTTTTTTTCCTCCAGCTGCACGGCATCGGGATAATTTTTAACGGGATATGCAATAACATTCTCGTCCGAAAGATCGGAAATCAGTTCTCTGGTGGTTGTCCGTAGGGAATTTGCTCTCAAAACGGTCGGTGCCTGCTCGTTCAGGGCCTGCATTTCCTTTTCCCATTTAGGACCCAGCTCTTTTTCCAGGGTTTCTGCCAGCCAGTCAGGAATGGAATATTCGATGGCTTTGGTCGGAACCGTTCCTTTTTTAAGCTTGGTCAGGATATCGGCGATTTTAATACCGTCGAATTCCTCAAATTTTTTATAATTGGTCTTGCTCCAGAGAAGGTAGGCAAGGATTAATTTATAAACGTTGTTGGGTTTTACGCCTTCTCCCATATAATATTCCAGGCGTTTCTTCCAGCGGATGATGTTGTAGAAAATTTCAGAAACAACAGCTCTGTCCTGGCTTCCCCATTTTCTGTTCGCCTTCAGCAGCCTTTCGATTACTTTATCGGCGTATTTATTTTTCTCGAAAAACGTTTCCTGCAATGCATCGTGGATTCCGATGGCCAGGTTTCGGTGTATCAATTCCATAAAATTGGGTTCTGCTATTTTGAATCTGCAAAAATACGAAAATTTAAACTTTGTAGGGTTATAAATTATGAGTTATGAAGTATAAGTTAACGTGAACTCGGAGAAAAGATAATATTAACAGAATAGAAATGGACATCACATTAAATATAGCAGAAAGCAATAACAAAGTGATTCTGCCCCGGAGGGGCATCATGATCATTACCCCGGGTAAAACCCGGGGTTAATAAAAGCGGACGACGGACCAAGCCCAGAAGGGGCGAAACCTTTTATAGAAAGGAATGTAATAAAGGCTGATCCGAACGATAATCTGTGTTTCATGATTAAACCCTTGCAGGGCTTGAGTCTACCTATAAAAAATTTAATCCCGGGCGAGGCCCTGGGCTATTGGTATCGCCCTTTCAGGGCTGGATCAGCACTTTGGTGAGTTTAAAATATTGAAAATAAGTTAAATACCAGCGAACTCACGTTAAGTTGTAAGTTTATTTTTCGTTATTCCCTATCCAATGAACTTATCATTTATAATTTTTAACGCATCACTCAAAAATCCTACCTTTGCAAAAAATTAAAATATGAGTGATATTGTACTTTGTCCTAAATGCAGCTCCGAATTTACCTATCCGAGCGATGATATGATGGTATGTTCCCAGTGTTTCTACGAATGGAATCCTGACGAAACGGCTACCGAGGCCTCTGCTTCAGGAAAAATCCTTGATTCAAACGGGAATGAGCTTCAGGACGGAGATTCTGTGGTAGTGGTGAAAGACCTTCCGGTAAAAGGAGCCCCGAAGCCGGTAAAAGCAGGAACAAAAGTGAAAAATATCCGTCTGCGTCCGGACAGCGACCACAATATCGATTGTAAAATCGACGGTTTCGGAGCCATGGCCCTGAAGTCCGAATTTGTGAAAAAGGCCTAGCCATAAAAGATTGTATTTAAAAAAATCGGTCTGACTATCGGTACCGCACGTATTATTTAGTAATTTACGCTTCTGAAATTACTGTACGGATGAAAATACTGATTGTAGAAGACCACAAGGAGCTGGCTTCTAACATTACGGATTATCTCAGGAAGGAAGATTACGTTTGTGAAGTCGCTTCCACCAAAGAAGAAGCCGATGAAAAGATCGATTTTTTTGAATATGACTGCATCCTTCTGGACCTGATGCTTCCGGACGGAAGCGGACTGGAAGTGCTCAGGGAAATAAAACAGAAAAAACTTACCGCCGGCATCATCATTATTTCAGCCAAAGATTCCTTAGACCATAAACTGCAGGGCCTTGAAGAAGGTGCCGATGATTATATTACAAAGCCTTTCGCTCTTCCCGAGCTGCATGCCCGAATCAAAGCCGTTTCCCGGAGAAAAACGCCGGAGGTGGACCATGCCCTGGTTTTCAACGAAATAAGAATTGACCTTGAATCCAAAGCATGTTTCATTAACGACAGGCCGGTAAACCTTACCCGTAAAGAACTCAATCTGCTGATCTTCTTTATCAGCAACGAAAACAGGATGCTTTCCAAACAGGCCATTGCCGGCCATCTCTGGGGAGATTATACCTACAGCATAGACAATATTGATTTCGTGTACCAGCATCTGAAAAACCTGCGCAAGAAAATTACTGATGCAGGAGGAAAGGATTATCTGCATACCGTTTACGGGCTAGGGTATAAATGGCAGGACTCATGAATCTCAGTTACCGTTTTGCCAAAGCGTTTACGATTCTGGTATTTACCGTACTTCTTCTGGGATTTGCGATTCTTTATTATGCCTTTGAAAGGACAACCATGCGCTCGGCCATTGTAAAAATGGAAGACCTGAACGCTTATGTAGCCGGAAGGCTTTCCAAAGATCCCGGTTACGATTACTTCAATTACCACCACAGGCAGACCCGTGTCGATGTATTAAAGAAAATCCCTGCAGATAAGGAAGAAAAAATTATTGAGGAAAAATACATCTGGAACAGGAGCATCCAATCCTATATCAACAGGATCTCGGTAGGTTCCTTTTTTATCATCAAAGGAAAGCCGTACAGGATTACCAGTGTGAGATATATTACCGTGATCGAAAAACGTTTCCTGCTGAGTCTTCTGATGGTCGTAGCCTGGATTATGGTATTCCTTCTGATTCTTTCCATCATCATCAGCGTTCTTGTATCCCGTAAAATTCTCGATCCGTTCTATCACGCGCTTGAAGAGATCAAAAGATTCAGCATTAAAGACCGGCAGCCGATGCAGCTGATGGATACCGGAACCTACGAATTCCGTCTGCTGAACGGTTTCCTGGCAAAGATGTCCGAGAATTCCAAAAAAGATTATTATTTACTGGAGGAACTCACCGAAAATACATCTCACGAATTGCAGACTCCGCTGGCATCGGTAAAAGGAAAAATTGAACTGATGATGGAAACGGGGCTCACCGAAAAACAGTTTGCCACCCTTTCTTCGATGAATGATGAGCTGGACCGGCTTTCGTCGATCAATAAATCGCTGATCCTGCTGGCCAAGCTGGAGCATTTTGAGCGAAAAGATATTGGACACGTTAATTTTTCTCAGATTTTATCTGATCGGATGGCTTATTTCGAAGACCTCTTTGCCTTCAGGCATCTGCATGTAAAAGCTTCCGTTGATCCTGATGTCATGATTTTTATGGATAAAAACCTGGCTGTGATTGTACTGGACAATCTGCTGAGCAATGCCAAAAGGCATAATGATGAATACGGAAATATAGAGATCAGCCTTACCTCATCCCGGCTTACGATTTCAAATACGGGAAATCCGCCTTCGATTCCGGAAGAAGAAGTTTTCGGAAGGTTCCGGCGCGGAAATCCGGATCAGAACTCGATCGGGATAGGACTGGCATTGGTGAAAAGGATTCTGGAGATTTTCGGGTACGGAATCAGCTACAGATTTTATGATAAAAATCATGTGTTTGTTATTGATTTCAAAAATTAATATACTGTTAATCAATAATTTGATTATTATTTTTAAATTTTTAGCCCATCTTCAGAATTTCTTCAGAATTTCTTTTTTCATTAGCCGGAAACAAAACCTATGAAAAAAATAACATTGGTATTTCTGTTTCTTGGCTTTCATATTTTCTACGGTCAGGACAGTACTGGAGCTATTATAAAAAAGGAAGCCGTGCTCCCGGTAAAAAGTCCCCTGGAGATCGGTGAACTAAAGATCAACCTGGACTCCAAAGGGGATAAATGGCTGAAGTTCGGAGTCAACAGCCAGATCTGGCTGAGGAATATAGACAATAATCCCGGAACGAGGGTCAACGGTGTTCCGCAGGACCAGACGTATGATGCGGGGATAAGAAGGATGAGGCTTACGATACAGAGCCAGGTTACGCCGTTCTATTCCGTTTTCCTTCAGGTGGGGATCAACAACCAGACCTTTATTTCCGGCGGGGGCAGCGGTACCGGCGCCAACGGGGCCGGAAAAAAGCCGGGACTGTTTTTCCACGATGCCTATAATGAGTTTACGATCATTCCGCGTACAGACTTTACAAACGGAAAGCCTAATAAGAACAATCTTTACATCGGTGCCGGACTTCATTCCTGGAACGGGGTAAGCCGGATGACGAATGCGAGTACGACAAAACTCCTTGCGGCCGACCTTCCGATCTTCAATTTTCCCACGATTGAAATTGCCGATCAGTTTGCCCGGCAGTTCGGAATATTTGTTCACGGTGATCTTAACAGGATGAATTACCGCTTCAGCGTCAACAAACCTTTTGCAACTTCCAATACGCCCACAGTCGGAGGAGCGGCAGTAGATAATAACCAGAGCGGAAAACTGTCATACGCCGGATACGCCTTTTACCAGTTTTTTGAAAAAGAAACCACGGTAACCTCTTTTCTGCCGGGCAACAACCTCGCAAAAAAGAAAGTCCTGAATATAGGATCCGGATTTTATCTCAATAAAGAAGGAACCCAGAGCCAGCCGGCCGCAAACGTTCTTGAATCCCATGACGTCTCCATTTTCGGAGCCGATGTATACAGTGAAATTCCCATGGGCAGCAAAAAGAAGGAAATGGGGCTTACGCTGTATTCCGTATTTTACAGATACAACTACGGGCCGGATTACATCCGGATGAGCGGGCTGATGAATCCCGGAACCGCAGACCCTTCATTCACCGGACAGAAAGCACTGGAAGGCCCCGGAAACAACAGGGTGCTGATGGGAACCGGAAACGTCTGGTTCCTGCAGGCAGGATTTGTACTTCCTAAATTCAGCAATACCGTAAAAGTGCAGCCTTTTGTTAACTATACGCTGAAAGACATGGACGCGCTTCATCAGAAAGGAAACTATTATGATGTCGGAACAAGTTTCTATTTTTACGGCCAGAATGCCAGGATGGCCGTCCAGTACAGCAGCCGGCCGCTGTATGACACGGCTTCCCGTACGGTTTTCGACAGAAAAGGCGAATTAATCATTTTATTCCATATTGTTCTTTAAAATTAAACCATCATCTATATGAAAGCACAACAAACATCAACCATTACTACTGCAGAAAGGATCAGGGCCATTATCGGCGGATCGATAGGAAATCTTGTAGAATGGTACGACTGGTATGCCTATGCGGCTTTTGCCATTTATTTTTCACATTCCTTTTTCCCGGATTCGGACATGACGGCGCAGCTGCTGAATACGGCCGGGATCTTCGCTGTGGGATTTCTCATGCGTCCCGTAGGCGGATGGATGTTCGGGAGCATTGCCGATAAGATCGGAAGAAAAAGAGCCATGACTCTGTCGGTACTGCTGATGTCCTTCGGTTCGCTGCTGATTGCCCTTACGCCGACTTATGATACCATCGGAGTCCTGGCACCGATCCTGCTGCTGGCCGCCCGCCTTTTGCAGGGGCTGAGCGTAGGCGGGGAGTACGGCGTATCGGCAACCTATCTCAGTGAAATGGCTACGGAAGACCGCCGCGGATTCTATTCGAGCTTTCAGTATGTTACGCTTATCGGCGGACAGCTTATCGCTTTGGGGATTCAATTGATCTTGCAGAAACTTCTTCTTACGGAAACCCAGCTGGAAGAATGGGGCTGGAGAATCCCGTTTGTTATCGGGGCCATTCTTTCCGTCATTGCTTTGTATCTGAGGTCAAGCCTTCATGAAACCGAAGCTTTTGAAAACAAAAAAGACATCGTAAAGGATAAAAAGGGAACTGTAAAAGAGCTTCTGAAACATCCGCAGGCCCTGCTTACCGTGGTCGGACTAACCCTAGGCGGAACCCTGGCTTTCTATACCTACACCACGTACATGCAGAAATTCCTTGTGAATACGGTACATCTGAGTAAAGAGCAGTCTACTCTTATTTCATTTATTTCCCTCTTTTTATTTGCCTGCCTGCAGCCTGTGTTCGGAGGTCTTTCGGATAAAATCGGAAGAAGGCCGCTGCTGCTGGGTTTCGGGATTCTCGGGACGTTATGCACCGTTCCGCTTCTTACGGCATTAAGCCATACCACTTCCATGTGGATGTCGTTTGTATGGATTATGATTGCTTTGATCATTGTGAGCGGATATACCTCAATTAATGCCATTGTAAAGGCAGAACTTTTCCCTTCGGAAGTACGGGCTTTAGGGGTAGGGCTGCCGTATGCATTAACCGTAGCGATCTTTGGCGGAACGGCCGAATATATCGCCCTTTGGTTTAAGCAGGCCAATATGGAGCATTATTTTTACTGGTACATTACCATCTGTATTTCGTTTTCCCTGATCGTTTATTTCAGGATGAAGGATACGAAGGAAACATCGAAGCTGGACGAAGATATTAATTAACGTGAGCTTGAAGCAGAAATTAGATTGATGGCTGGAAGAGGAAGCTTGATGCCGGAAGTTTGTTACTGATCAACAGAAATTCTATATAACACCCTGAATCACTAAATTGAGCTCCAATCTTTTTTTTAAATAAATAGCTGAAAATAAATTAAATACGGTCGTATCTTCGTTTAGTTGGAAAGCTGCGGTCTGAGGAAACAAGGGCTGCAGCTTTTTTTATCATAAAATAAAGGCATGAAAAAAGGAAAGAATTGGACAGGGTAATCTTTCAAAAGACGCCATCGCGGGATTGCTGATGTTTGTCTCAGGAGGCAGAAAGAGCATTAACCAAAAATTTCCTTATGCGTTGTAGTAGATACAAATGTAAGAAAAGTTTTTTCAAACCGATCTTAGATTTGTATTTTTTTTATGGTAACTTCACCAAAATCTGAAAGTTATCTTATTTTTAGGAGCTTTTTCCCGCTTTCTGTTGCAATCTTTTTTTTCAAAAAAGGATTTCCACGGCAATCGGGGCTAAGGGTTCTGCCGTTCCTTTTTTAAACTTTTCCAAAGCAGGAAACATTCTCATTCAAATACAATATTGATCCTGCCTTCGATTTTCTGATCCGTATACATCACCAATTCTTTATCACGGGTTTTTATCTTGTTCCAGTAATGGCTTCCAGCAAACCGGCTCTCCAGAACTTCCGATTCCATGCCGCTTTCCGCAATGCGGATCTCATGGGGATAATAAGAAAACTTGGGTAACCGGAAAACCGATCTTTCCGTTTCGCTAAAAACATTTACTTCACCGAAGAGTTTTGCCACATACGCATTGTGAGGCTTTGTATAGATTTCTTCAGGGCTGCCGTCCTGGATTAGCTCTCCTTTTTGTAAAACAATAATCCGGTCCAGCCACGGGATAATGTCCTGAAGTTCATGGGTAGAAATAAGCAAGGATATATTGTTCTGCTTCACATACCGGAATAACCGTTCCCGGAGTTCGACTTTCCTCGGGAAATCCAGGTTGCTGAAAGGCTCATCAAGGATCAGCAGTTTTGGAAGAACGGAAAGGGCCCGGGCAATGGCCACCCGCTGCTGCTGGCCGCCGCTCAGATACTTCGGAAGAACGTGGGCGAAATCTTCAAGACCTACGACTTCAAGAAGCTCTGCTACGGTCTCTCTTTTCCTGCTTAAATTGATATTGGAAATAAATTTTCCTACATTCTCAGCAACGGTAGCATAAGGCATCAGGTCGAAGTTCTGGGCGACAAATTTCATGGTGGATTCCCCGGGAACGAGGTTTCCTTTAGGACCCATCAGTTTTTCGCCGTCGAAAATAATCGCTCCGCTTTCCCAGTCCAGCAGTCCGTAAATCAGGCTCAGTAAAGTCGATTTCCCACAACCGCTTTCTCCGGCCAGGGCGATAATCTTTCCGGCCTCAAGCGTCAGGTTGAGATCCTGAAACAGCGGTTTTTCTTTGGAATAGGAGAAGTTTAAATGGTTTATTTCTAATAGCATATTACAAAAGTAAGGAATTGAAATGTTTCTAGGAAAGAACAATTTTTTTTATTATTTTAGCGGAAGCATAAAAAATTTATAAATCATGAAGAAAAAGCTGTTTTCATTAGTCATTCCCGCATTTTTTGCCCTGGCTGCAGTGGTTTCCTGTAAAAAGGAAAAGCCCGTTTCCAGCGAAAGCAATGAGGTGGCAACAACTAAAGATGGAGCTCAGTATGTAGTGGATACCCTGAACAGCAGGGTCGAGTGGAAAGGTTATAAAATTTTGAAATCTGAAAGCACCAGCCACTTCGGAACCATTAAATTCGAGAGCGGCGACATGACCGTAAAAGACGGAAAGCTGGAAAGCGGAAAATTTGTTGCAGACATGGCTTCCCTGACCTCGGAAGATCTTAAAGGTGATCCTGAAAATCTCAACAAGCTGAACGGACACCTGAAAAGCAAAGATTTCTTTGATGTGGAAAAATTCCCGACGGCCTCTTTTGAAATTACCAAGGTGGCCTCTTCCGCGGAAGGCGATTACAACACCCTTCTGGACGGGAATCTGACCATTAAAGGAATTACCAAACCGGTTCAGTTCAAGGCCAATGTTTCCGTAAAAAACGGAGTGGCCAGCATTGCTACCGAACCGAAGGATGTGATGAGGGAAGAATTCGGGATTACCTTTAAAGCACCAGCTGCCAACGGCGTCATAAAGGACGAGGTAACGCTTCAGATCAACGTAAAAGCTTTGGAAAAGAAATAATTTTTTTATTTAAGTGAAATAAGTGATTGAAGTCTGCCTCCCTTAAAGAGGCAGATTTTTTTAACATTTTTAAGAAATTTATTCGGCTGAAAAACCGTATTTTTGCAAAACATTTTGAAAGGGTAAAACAATGATAGAAAAGATAGAAGAATTACTGGTTGAAGTAAACGGCTTCCATGCAACATCAAAGGAGGAGATCGAAAACTTCCGGATCAAATACAACGGTAAAAAAGGAATTCTGAACGATTTTTTTGAAAAGTTTAAAGAAGTTCCGAACGACCAGAAAAAAGATTTCGGACAGAAGATCAATACTTTGAAGCAGGCTGTTAACGTAAAGTTGGAGGATTTGAAAAATGCTTCCGCGTCTTCTATTGTGGTAGAAAAAGAAGACCTTACAAGGCCGGCCTTTCCTCTGGAACTGGGATCAAGGCATCCGATCAACCTGGTAAAAAACAGGATCATTGAGATTTTTAAATCCATTGGTTTTGCTGTTGCAGACGGACCGGAAATCGAGGACGACTGGCACAACTTTACCGCCCTGAACCTTCCGGAATACCACCCGGCAAGGGACATGCAGGATACCTTTTTCATCGAGCAGAACCCGGACATCCTTTTGAGAACCCATACTTCTTCGGTACAGATTCGCTATATGGAAGAAAACCAGCCGCCTATCAGGATCTTATCTCCGGGAAGGGTGTTCCGTAACGAAGCGGTTTCTTCCCGTTCACACTGTATTTTCCATCAGATCGAAGGTTTATACATCGATGAAAACGTAAGTTTTGCCGATCTGAAGCAGACTATCCAGTTTTTTACAACCGAGCTCTTCGGGAAATCGAAAATCAGGCTGAGACCTTCTTATTTCCCTTTCACAGAACCGAGTGCAGAGATTGACGTATACTGGGGACTGAATTCCGAAACGGATTACAGAATCACCAAAGGAACCGGCTGGCTGGAAATTATGGGCTGCGGAATGGTAGACCCTGCCGTACTTAAGAATGTGAACATCGATCCGGAGAAATATTCGGGATATGCTTTTGGGATGGGGATTGAAAGAATCGTTATGCTTCTCTATCAGATGAGCGACATCAGAATGTTCTTCGAAAATGACATCAGAACGCTGGAGCAGTTTAAAAGTTTATAATATTGCCCAGACTTTAACAATATACAAATCCTGTAAAACCATTTTTTTTACAGGATTTTTTTTATTTTTACAGAAAATCACACAAAATGTTTAGAAAATTATTTGGTTTCAGATCCAGGAAATTCATTAATTATTCATTAATTGTCTGTATCCTGCTGATACAGCTTCTTATTGCCGCCTTTTTTTACAATGAATTTGTTACCCGGAAACATCTTGCTTTCTTTGAAACACAGCTGAAAGAAATAAACGTCCTGGATAATCTCACCGATAGCTCCCGTAAAGAGCTGCTGACTGCGCAAAACTGCTTTCAGAATTATATCATCTATGAAGATACAAAATACCTGGACCAATATTTTCTATCGCTGCATAAGCTCGGGGAGAATCTGGAAAGCATCAACGATTACGGGGCTAAATACCCAAGACTGAAAAGCATCTTAACTTTACGGAAAAGCGATTCATTAGAGATTAAAAAATTAAAATCTCTCATTGATTCTACCTACGAATATTCGGCGCAATCCAATGCAAAAGCCCAAAACCGTTTTCCAAAGCTGCAGAAGTACAATGCGGATTATAATTTCGACCGGTTCAATGTCGAAACAAAGACCTTTTCGGATACCGTAAAGAAAAAAGGACTGTTCGGGCGTTTGGGAGATGCCATTTCCGGAAAAGAGAACGTGCGTAAAGACAGCACTGTGGTTACCGTAAAACAGGGGAAAGTTCCCGTATCTGCGGAAATAAAAGCGGAGGTAGACAGCATCATGAACCAGGTTACCGATCATTATACCGGACAAATCCAGAAAATACAGGTTACCGTTACCGAAAAACAAAACAATGATGGTAAGTTTTACAGGATTTTCAGCAAGCTTCTGGTCTACAGCAACGGCCTGATGAATATTTATGATGTAGCGATCAAAGGTTCCAAAGCAGACCTTCAGAAAGAGTATGACAAACAGAATTCTGAGAACAACAGGATCAGAACGTATCTTATTTTCGGAGCCATGGTCCTGATGTTCATTGTTTCCATTTTAATAATGTTTCTGACCCGTATTGCTTTTATTTATGAAAAACGCCTGAATGCGGCTAATAAGCAGATTAAAGAGAATCTGAATTTCAAAAACCGGATTTTGGGAATGCTGAGCCATGAGCTGAGATCCCCGCTTAAGATTATCGGTCTTTTCATCAGCAGGATCAATAAGAAAACGGAGGACCGGCAGATTAAGGAATACCTCAAATCCATCAGCTTTACCAATGACAGCTTGCTGCTTCAGGCCAGCCAGATCCTGGAATATACCAAAAACCAGGCAGTGGAAAATAAGCTGATCCCCATGAAGTTTAATCTTAAAAATGAAATCACCTCGATCCTGACTTCCATTGAGCCTTATATCCAGACAAGAAACAACGCCTTCATTATCCATGAAGATATACGGCCTGATCTTGATGTTTATTCCGATAATAAGAAGATCAACCAGATCTTTATGAATATTCTGGGGAATGCCAACAAGTTTACGGAGAACGGGCAGATTACCGTTGAAGTAAAAACGGAGCCGGTGGATAAAGATACAATTTCCCTGATCACCCGGATTTCCGATACCGGTGCCGGGATTTCAAAGCATGATCTCAAAAAGATCTTTGAACCTTATTACCAGGGCGTACTTTCAGAGGATGTGGAAAACCTCGGAGCAGGCCTCGGACTGAGCCTCTGTAAGGAAATTATAGAATTGTATTCGGGACATATCGCCGTTGAAAGTGAAACAGGTAAAGGAACAACCGTTACCTTTACGGTTAATTTAAATCTCATCAATGAACGGGACAGATCATAAACCAATCCGGTTTTTACTGGCAGACGACCACAGCCTTATCAGGCAGGGGCTTATTTTTGTTTTGGAAGATATTGGGGTGGAACACGAGGTGATTCATGCTTCCAACCTGCAACAGACTTTGGAATGTATCAGCAGCCAGTCTATCGATATTGCCATTATTGATGCCCATTTTCCTGATGGAAACAGCCTGTCTGTTATACCGGAAATCAGAAAGCTTCAGCCTGAAATCCGCATTTTAATTTTTACGGGGATTGAGGAAGAAGTACATGCCCTTAAATTTATCAATGCAGGAGTCAACGGATTTTTGAGCAAGCTCAATGAAGAAGAGGAAATAAAACAGGCCATTACAAAAATGATAACCCATGGCGAATATATTTCATCCAAAACCCAGGGGTTGTTGCTGGATTCGCTGAAGAATCCAGGCCTGATCAATCCTTTTTTATCTCTGTCCGAACGGGAGTTTCAGATTGCAAAAATGTATACGGAAGGATTGGGCAACCTTGAGATTGCCAACAGGCTGGACATAAAACAGAATACCGTAAGCACTCTTAAAAAGAGGATTTTCGATAAGCTTAAAATAGATAATCTGGTAGAGCTGATCGGGCTGTATAAAAATCATTATTAAGTTCCTGTAATTTTTTTACCGTTTGTCAAATAAGGATGCCGCCAGACGGTATTCCTGAATTTCCTATTTGCTAAAATACAGAATGTTACATGATTTGTAGATAAATATCTACAGCGATAGCGATATATATCTAAATGATTTATGATGATCATATGCACCCGGGTTGGTATTTTTGTATAAGAATAATAAACGATTATTAACCAATATTTAAGTGGTCTTTGGTTCCAAAACACAAATGATGATTTTCATATGGAACCGGACTAAAAACACAAATGATCTTGTATCTGCAAAAGATTGAAAAATCTGATGCCGGTATATTGCAGAAGGGGTTAGATGAAGGCGGCCTAAAAAAACACATTGAATGAAAGCAAGCCTCCGGAGCGTTCCGGAGGCTTTGTTTTTAATTACTGACTTAGAAACAAAACGTAATTAAAAACATATATATTGAAAACTTCTTACTCTCAATAACCAATCAGGAAGCTTCTGTATAAAAGACAACCGGATTTCAATATCTGTTACATCGAAATAAAAAAGCTGTCCTTTTGAGACAGCCTCTTTTTGTTTTTCAATTTTACTTATTTAACGTGAATTCGAGGATAATTATTTGTTTTTGAAAAATTTAATGGGATAAAAGAAAAGTGGAAATTTTAAGACCGTGGGTCTAGTGAAAAAAATCGGTTGATATTCAAAATTCCTGGTAATATCTTAACCGAAGGTGCTTCCAACATCCGGCACCCTTCTTCCAGCCTTTTTTAGTACCCGAGTTTACGTTATTTCGTAAATCTTAAAGGGTATTTCACGTTTTTAAAATCGTCAATGCTTGCTTTTAAAGATCCAACGGCAATTTCCGCTTTCAGAAGAATCGGAATATGGTTGGCGTCATTGGAAACCCACATCGTTACCCCTTCCTTTTCTTTAAAAACCCTTCCGCTTTTTACCGAAGGAATAATTTTCAGACAGTTGATCTTTCCGAATTTCGTATCCAGGTTTTCCGTCCCGGTTACTCTTAGCTGGAAAGGGAACAACTCATCGTCGATCCAGACATTCATATTAATGACGTTTCCGACTTTCAGTTCTGCCGGGCTTTTGCTGCGTAGGTAATAAAAGCAGGAAAGCATATCCTGTACTCCTTTTACCGATTTTATTACTTTGGAGCCGTTGACCGGTGTTTTTTTATCGGTTAAAATCAGGGTATTGTTGCTGTGGTTGAATACCGTTTCAAGATGTTGCCTGTAGCTCCCTTCCTTTACGTTTCTTACGTAAAAGCTGGGAAGCTCCGTCTGCATATTGATATAGCTTTCATAGAAATCATCTACCTTAAAAAATGCCTTTACCGCACCGCTGGTCTGTCCCATTCCCCGTACGTGAAGGTGGGGGACGCCTTTATAATTGGTTTTCTGCGCCGTAAGATTAGCATAACCTGCATTCAGAAAGCCGTAATGGATTCTCAGCGTAATCGACTCACCATCATTGATGTTGGTGATCTGGCCGTAGCCGAGAAAGAATAAAAAAAGGGAAATTACATTAAAAAATTTCTTCATAATTACAATTTTACAAAAAGGTTGCCAAGTCTTAGATTGAAAAAAAGGGCAAAGGTTTGATAAATCTCAGTTTTTTATTTAGAATGAATTAAAGAGGCTTCGCATTAAAATTAGTAAATTTGCATTTACAAGTATAATTAAATTATCTTATTATTATGATAACGACCGATATATTGATCATAGGAGCCGGCCCGACTGGACTTTTCGCTGTATTTGAAGCAGGTTTACTGAAAATGAAGTGCCACATCATCGATGCACTTCCTCAACCGGGAGGACAATTGGCAGAGCTTTATCCTAAAAAACCTATTTTCGATATTCCGGGTTATCCTTCCGTGAATGCGGGCGAATTGGTAGATAACCTGATGGAGCAGATCAAGCAGTTCCAGCCGGGATTTACCCTGGGTGAAACGGCAGTTTCCTATACTAAAGTAGATGATGAGTGGTTTGAAGTCGTGACCAACAAAGGAACTGTGCACCGGGCAAAAGCAATTGCCATTGCAGGCGGGCTGGGAACATTTGAACCAAGAAAGCCGGCTCTTGAGAATATTGCGGATTATGAAGAAAAAGGGCTTGAATATTTTGTAAAAGAGCCTGAGCATTTCAGAAATAAAAAAGTCGTAATCGCCGGTGGAGGAGACTCTGCACTGGACTGGAGTATCTTCCTTTCAAATGTAGCCAGCGAAGTGACCCTGATCCACCGAAGAAACGAATTCCGCGGGGCTTTGGATTCCGTAGAAAAAGTTCAGGATCTTAAGAACCAGGGGAAGATTAAACTAATTACCCCTGCAGAGGTAACAGCCATCAAAGGAGAAGGAAAAGTGGAAGCGATTACCATAGCAATAGACGGGCAGGATCCTTACGATATGGAAACGGATTATTTCATCCCATTGTTCGGACTGACTCCTAAATTGGGAGAGATCGGAAACTGGGGACTGAATATTGAGAAAAATGCCATCGTGGTAAACAACGCTTTGGATTACCAGACCAATATCGACGGAATTTATGCCATCGGGGATATCAATACGTATCCTGGAAAATTAAAGCTGATCCTTTGCGGATTTCATGAAGCAACCTTAATGTGCCAGAGTGTATACAACCGACTGAATCCGGGTAAAAAATTCGTTCTGAAATATACCACCGTAAGCGGTGTAGACGGTTTCGACGGAAGCCGGAAAGAAGCTGAGAAAGCGGTTGTGAAAAAAATTGACTAAATTTGTTGCGATTGACGGCTATGCCTGTGATAAACAAATTGGCCGTCAGTAGAGAACAACAATTAGAATCAACAGAGAATGAGCGATATAAATATAAAAATTACCGACCGGGAAGGGGTAACCCATGATGTTGTGGCACCAACGGATATGTCTATGAATCTAATGGAAATCATCCGTTCGTACGAATTGGCAGAAGAAGGGACCATCGGGGTTTGCGGAGGAATGGCCATGTGTGCGTCCTGCCAGGTTTACGTGATTAATGATCCGGGGCTTGAGCCGATGGGTGACGAAGAAGATGCCATGCTGGGCGAAGCCTTCCACGTAGAATCCAACAGCAGACTGGGTTGCCAGTTGCACATTGTTCCTGAAATGGAAGGGCTGGAAGTGGAAATTGCTCCTTATCCTTAGTATAATTTTAAATTCAAAATATAAACCTCCCGGAGATGCTCCGGGAGGTTTTGTTTATGATCTCGTGTTGTGCTTACTCTGAAAGTAATGGATCAGCCAGAGGATGGGGGCACCCTGCGGAATGGCGAATTTAATGCTCCGGTCGGTCAGGTTTTTATTCACCGATTTCAGATAGCTGATTTCACTGGTGATGATTTCATCTTTATGCTGCAAAAGCTGGTCTTCAAGCTGTATAAGGTTCAGGATTCCCAGATCTTTAAGCTGTGCCGGGAAATGATTGGCCGAAATATAAGCGGTATCGAATCTCGACTGGCCGGGCGTTCTGAGCGCTTTTCTTACCTTGCTCTCAATTTCACGCAGCAAAGCATTCTTTTTTACAAAGGCAATAATCGTTGATTCATTGATGTTGATGAGTTCCCTCTTGTTCTTCAGGTTCTTGCTTACCGAATTTTCAAATTCATGAATTTCCTTTTTCAGCTTGGTAAATTCAATATCTGCCTGCTCCAGAAGGGCCGCCACCCGGTAGAAGGTACGTTGTGCCTTTTCAGGAATATCGGTTACCGATTTATAGCCAAGATCATGCTCAATTTCCGCCCATGAATGCTGGAGAATGCTCCTGATCTGAATTTCAAACCGTATATTTTTGTAGTCGGTATATTCCTTTAACTTTGCTTTCTGTTCATTGATTTGCAGGATAAAATGAATGCTCTTGTATCCGAACTTATCAATCTCGATATGTCCTTTGTCAACGGAATTGCTCCAGTCGACTGTAAATTCACGGTTAAGGATTTCCTCAATTTTAGAAATATCGTCTTCAAAATAAGTGATGACCCTTAATCCTAAAATATCGGTAATCTCATCAAGGGCCTTGTATTTGTCTTTCTTAATGATCTTCTGGGCAAGGCTTGCTTTTGTCTTTACTCTGCTGTTGATCTGATGGATGGGGATTTTCCTGCATGATCTTCTTAACAGCTGTTCCACTTTGGAGCCTAAATCGCAATATAGGGAATGGCATTCTTTGTATTCTGCCAGAATTTTATTCAGGTATTCGTCAGCCATATGGGTAAACTCGTATTTTTAAATGAATAAATTTAATGAATCGAACTTATGGATCTGCAAATTTTACGCTAAAATAGAAAACTTGTTAGAATTTGAATAATATTGCAGCGCTATTTAAGGAGGATATATCAGAAATGAAAAAACAGAGTATAGCCGAAAAGAAGTAAATTAGAATAATATATGATGACGTACAAAGGAATCCAAATACATATAGTCGATAATCTTTACGTAGAAACAAAAGAATTGGATTCTTATATAAGTAAAGAAATCAGAGTAAAAATCGGTAAAAATGAACCTGAAAATTATGTAGAGGTCATTAAGTATCTGATCGATTATATTGTAGATAATAAGCCAACCATTTCCGGAAATCAGAATATCGGATATTATTCATGGCTCTTACAATTTAGAATGGATGAAGATGACTATTATGATCTATATGAACCAAACTCTGATGGTAGTAAGTTTAACAGAGGATGTGATACATCAATTTCAGTTGTGAGAGAACAAAGCGAAATATGTCGGCAACACAATCTGGTTCCTCTTTTTCCAAATTTCAATCAATCGGTGGTCATATCAGATGGCGTTTACGAAGGAAAAGACATCGAAGGAATAAGATATGATTCGCCTGAGGATGAAAGTGGCTGGTATTTTATTACCGATGATTATAATGACGATATAAAGTCTCTAAAAGTTGTGCACTTTTATCATGTTGCTTTTGCCCGTCCTGATATTTTGAAATATCTGGCATTACCCTTTGGATATAGATTTATCATGGAAAATGGAAAAAATCGTATAGTGAAAGATTAGGATAGATATTGAATGGAAAATGTTTTTCAGTTACATTAATCTAAAGGTATTTTCATACCCGTTGTTTTTTTTATTAAAAAATATCAACTTGCGCCGATTAATGGTAAAGTGATTTCTTAAAATATTTTTAAATTAATTTAAACCTCCCGAAAATCCTTCTTCGGGTGATTTTTTTTAATAAACCATTCAGCAAGTTTCATCAAAATTTTCAGATTTAATTTATAGAATGCCGTTTTTAATGGTACGGATTATTTTTTCATGATCAATTCTAAAAATTCCTGAACAAGCGATGCTTTACATGCTTCTAAATTCGTAAGTCATCATATTTCAGATCAAATTTAATAAATTAAACCTCCTCCTTCGAAATCCATTTCCCAACCGTCGGAGCCTTGTAATTCCTCATCATTTCCAGCAATTCTTCAATACCGTTGCTGATCAGCAGCATATGCCGGTTGACCTGTTTTAAGAAGCCTTTATCCACCATGGTCTGAACCATCCGGATCAGGCCATCATAAAAGCCGTTGATGTTCAGGAGGCCGATTGGCTTTTGATGAAGTCCGAGCTGGGCCCAGGTAATCATTTCAAAGAATTCTTCCAGGGTTCCGTAACCTCCAGGAAGAACGATCACTCCGTCGCAGAGTTCATTCATTTTGGTTTTTCTTTCGTGCATGGTTTCCACCAGGACAAGTTCGGTCAGTTGCTTGTGCGCAATTTCTTTGGATTGTAAAAAGTGGGGAAGAACCCCGATGACTTTTCCTCCGGCGTTCAGGGCTCCGTCTGCCACAGCACCCATCAGGCCGACATCTGCGCCGCCATAGATCAATTGGATGCCCCGTTTGGCCAGGGTTTGTCCCAATAAGGTTGCTTGTTCTTTGTAAACATCTTCCGAACCGAAACTCGATCCGCAGAATACGGTAATGCTGTTCATTTTATTTACAAAAATCGATTAAATAATTCCTAACTTCAAAACCTGTTAAATTCCCTGCTTTTTGGAAACTGATACAGGCCAGATTATTTTCACCTACGGCAAGATATGATATGCCTAATTTAATATATTCTTCACGAAACATGGTTGTAAAACGATTTTCTTTTATTTTTAGTTCATCAAGTTTTACTGATTTTTCGATTGCCTTTTTAAAATTATTATGACCATTGCTTGATGAAAATCAGTTTAAATAACAAAAATATCCAAAATCAGGCGACTTTGGATATTCTGAACTGCAATTTTGCAGTTTTATATTTTACTCATTTCCCAGAATCCTTTTGTAGGAAGAGAAAGATATAATTGTTTATTAAAAAAACTGATTCCGCCCTTTATTTTCCATGTTCCCGAAAACGAATTTTCCTGATTTAAAATTCCGGAATAATAAATGGGCCTGTGTTTTTTATTGGAGTCTTCAACTCTTTTCTTGTGATTTAAAACAAGAGTCTTTACCGGCATCTGCTTTATAAAATCAATGATGTTTCCATTGATTTTACCTTTTATAATTCCGATGCCTTTGGTTCCGAAATAATCATCATGGTCCTGAACGGTTCCGGAAAATTTCTCACCGTCAAATTCTTTGATCTCAATGATAAACTCAACTTCCTGATTATTGAATTCAACACCTTTTTTAAAATGGTATCTGTATTTTCCTTTCCAGGTCCCGATCATGATTTCAATCTTACTTTTTAGGAATATTCGCTAAAATATCTTTCAGGAAATTCCAGAATTTCTGGGTGGAAGGGATGTTGGCCCTTTCATCCGGAGAGTGAGCGCCACGGATTGTCGGCCCGAAGCTCACCATTTCCATTTCAGGGTAATTGGCTCCGATGATGCCGCATTCCAGCCCTGCGTGGCAGGCTACCACGTGAGGTTTTTCCGTAAACTTTTCGGTGTAAATCTTCTCCATCAGCTGAACGATTTCAGAACCCGGCTTCGGCTTCCATCCCGGATAAGATCCGCTGAAAACCGTATTCATTCCGGCTAAATCCGCTACCGATTTCAACTGTTCCGCTACGGAATCTTTTGAAGATTCTACGGATGACCTGGAAAGATTTAAAATTTTTAAAGCCCCTTCTTTCAGTTCAACCCTTGCTACGTTGTTTGAAGATTCCACCAGATCCTTCACATCCGGACTCATCCGGTATACCCCGTTGTGCAGGGATTTTAAAACGAGAATGATTTTCCTTGAATCTGCTTCGGAAAGAGCATGGTCAGAACTTGTCGCATGTTCGATATTGATATCAAGTCCCGATTCTATGCCGGCAAACTCCTCCAAAATTTCATTTTTAAGGCCATTGGTCAGTTCATCAATGAATTCCTGGGCATTTCTTACGGAAGCCGTTGCTGTGGCTTCTCTCGGGATGGCATTCCGCAATCCGCCGCCGTCGATGGAGATCAGCTGGATGTTTTCTTTTTCCAGCGCTTTGTATAAAAGACGTCCCAGGATGATATTGGCATTCCCAAAACCTTTATGGATATCCATTCCCGAATGTCCGCCCTGAAGGCCTTTCACTTCAAATCGGATAATCTGGCCTTTTGGGGATTCGGTTTCATAATTCTGGGAAATCGTAACATCGATTCCTCCGGCACAGCCGATATCGATTTCATCGTCCTCTTCCGTATCCAGGTTTAATAAAATATCGCCGGTCAGTTGTCCGGGCTTCAGGCCTAAGGCCCCCGTCATCCCGGTCTCTTCATCGATGGTAAAAAGTGCTTCCAAAGCAGGATGCGGAATATCCGGACTTTCCAGGATCGACATGATGGTAGCTACCCCAAGGCCGTTATCTGCTCCCAAAGTTGTCCCTTTTGCTTTTACCCAGTCGCCGTCAACTTCCATTCTGATGCCTTCCGTTTCAAAGTCGAAATTCACATCATTCTTTTTCTGGCACACCATGTCCAGGTGAGATTGCAGGACCACCGCTTTGCGGTCTTCCATTCCCGGAGTGGCCGGTTTTCTGATGATGACGTTTCCTACAGCATCCACTGTGGTTTCAAGTCCGAGGTTTTCACCGAATTCTTTAATGAAGGCAATTACCCGTTCTTCTTTTTTTGATGGTCTCGGAACTGCATTTAATCTCGAGAAATTCTTCCAGATAATCTGCGGTTCTATATTCGATAGTTCCATTGAATTTATTTTTCTCAAAATTACAAAATAAAAAAAAGCTTCCGTAAAAACAGAAGCTATATTTTTCCATTAGCCATTAGCCATTAGCCGTCTAACATCCGCATTCTCCGTAGATCGGCAGCGTTACAACGGTTCCGTCGGGTTTTTCGATCCTGATCGTCCCTTCAAAAAGCAGGGCTTCTTCGCCTTTGATCTTTTTTCCCTGTACGGAAATTTTATAATCACCGCTTTCTATCTCTTTGTTCAGCTGTTCATCCACTTCCATATCGCTGGAAGAGATCAGGTTCATTGCCTGTCTTTTCCCGTCGAGCTTCATGTAAGCGGTTTTCCCGGCATCATCGGCATAGATATACTTTTCGTTTTCGAAATCCGCCTTGTTCTTTGCAAAATAGCAGGAGCACTCTTTGATTTCTTTAGGGAAAGGGAAAGTGTCAACTGCTATTTTACCGGAGGAAGTTTCAGCCTTTACCGTATCCTGGATCACCTGGGCAGAATCGGCGGTTTTAGGGTTCGAAACGGTTTGTTGTTCCTTTTTACAGGCAACAAGAAGTATTGCGGAAGCAAAAATGATTATATATTTCATAGATATTGCTGTTGTTTAACCTCTCGCTCTTTCAAGCAGGGTCATCATTAATAAGGAAAGGATCACCAGGCTTTCTTCTTCGTCATCAATATCGATCAGGCGGTCGAGCTGGAATCTTCTTCCGAAGAAAGACGGCATTTTTTTCAGCCTGAAATAGGCTTTTCCGTCCATTCCGGTTACCGTATAGGAAGGATTAAGGAAATATCCGGTAAACATTCCGATCACGGGGATTTCTCCTACCATATTATCAAAAACCTTTACCCAGCCGTTGTCTTCCTGAATTTTGAATTTCGGCTGATCGTTCGCATCCAGGATATCATAGCTTGCTTTCCAGATGGAGCGCATTCCTTTTCTTGCCAGTCTTCCGAAGCTCCGGCCGGTAGCAATTTCGCTCAAGGAATAAGAAGCGTTAAAATCGATCCATTGGTTGGCCTTGATTCTGAAAAGTTCCTTGGATTTGCTTTCGTCATTAAAAACAATGACATCTTCCTTCAGCTTGAACATTTTCTGACGAACGTAAGCTACGTAATTTCCGTTTTTGTCGGTGATGTTGAAATCGCTTGCAAGCGTCGTAATTTTAAATTTAAAATCCAGCGGATAATTTAAATTGTTAAGTACCATTTGGTTTATTTTTTTCAGTTAATATTAAGTAGATCAAAGATAAGATTTTTAATTGAAGAAGGGAAGAAGGAAATGATAAGCGGTAGGTTTCAGTTTTTAAAGATGCAATGTAAACTTGATTTTCAGTTCACCCATAAGCTGGAAACGGATCGTGATTCTTCCTTAAAATTCTCAACAATTATCACTATTTTTGTGTTATGGATTATCCAAGTAAAGTATTGGCAAAAGCAGTAGATGAAATCTCCGGGCTTCCCGGGATCGGAAGGAAGACCGCTTTGCGACTGGCATTACATTTATTGAAGCAGCCCAATTCCAGAGCCGTAAGCCTCGGGAACTCCGTCATCAGTCTCGTCAACGACATCAAATACTGTAAGGAATGTCATAATTTTTCTGATTTTGAAATCTGTGAGATTTGCAGCAATGACAAGCGGAATGATGAGGTAATCTGCATTGTGGAAGATGTTCGCGATGTGATCGCTATTGAGAATACCGGGAAATATACCGGAAAATACCTGATCCTGGGTGGAAAAATTTCCCCGATGGAAGGCGTAGGCCCGAACCAGCTCAATATCCCAAGCATCGAAAAAAAGCTGAACGAAGGCAAGGTAAAGGAATTTATCTTTGCGTTGAGTGCCACGATGGAAGGGGATACTACCGCTTATTATATCTATAAAAAGTTCAAAAATACAGAGGTGAATTTTTCAAGCATCGCGAGAGGGATTTCGGTAGGGGATGAACTGGAATACGCCGATGAGATTTCGTTAGGAAGATCGATTATGAACAGGCTGCCTTATAACGAAGGAAATCCTTAATTAATATTCCGGATGATTTTCTTCGTTATTATTTCTTTATATAATGCTGAAAATACCATTCTGTCTGCTCTTGATTCGGGCTTTCTGCGAATTGGCCGGCAATGAAAAAAAAATTCAAAGAAATCTGAAGGAAGCGTATGATAGAAAAATATAAATTTTATTCAATATTCTACACTGAAGGCTTTTTCTAAAGCGAAATACTTACTTTTGCTGACGAGAACATATTATCACAATTTAAAAAATAACCAAAGGAAATTCTTATGAAGTTGTCAGTCATTATCGTCAACTATAATGTTACTCAATTGCTTCGGAACTGTCTTGCATCGTTACAAAACTATTTGCCGGAAACAGATTATGAAACGGTTGTGGTGGATAATGCCTCTACGGATTCCTCCTGGAAAGCATTGATCTCTGAATTTCCGGAAGTCCTTTTTATCCCTTCTGAAACCAATGACGGTTTTGCCAAAGCCAACAATAAAGCCGTTAAAGCCGCGCAGGGTGAATACATTCTACTCCTGAACCCCGATACGGAACTTGAGGGGTATTACATGCCCGAAATGCTGAACTTTGCCGATTCCCAGAAAAACTTCGGATGCCTGGGCGTGCGGATGCATGACGCGGATGGTCGTTTTTTACCCGAGAGCAAACGTTCGGTTCCGGATATGTTCAATTCTTTCGAAAAGCTATTTACAAATTTTAAAAAGAACAATTCCAAGTCGTATTACCGGTGTGATGTTGATGAGCACGCGGTGGCAGAGGTGGACGTCGTTACCGGTGCGTTTCTTTTGATAAAAAAAGAGGTTTATCAGGAAGTGGGAGGGCTGGACGAATCTTATTTTATGTATGGGGAAGATATCGACCTTTGCTACACTTTGCTGCGGAAAGGCTTTAAAAACTTTTACTACGGTAAAGCTTCCATACTCCATCATAAAGGTGAAAGTACAGTAAAAGACGAAGTGTATCTGGAGCGTTTTTACGGAGCGATGCACATTTTCATCAATAAATATTATAAACACTCGAAGCCGGTGCAGTATTCGTTTTTAAAAGCCGGACTGAATCTACGGCATAAAATTGAAAGGATTAAATTGAAGTAGCGTAAACGACATAGGAATTAGGTGAATAGGCTGGAAGAAGGACACTGGAAGTTTTAAATAAGCTAAAGTAACTTGAATTCGAAGTAAAATAGGGTTTATACCAATTATGTATATACAATAGTCTAATTTAATTAAAAAAATAGTCAAAAGCACAAAGTTGGATAATCAATTCTCTAGTGATTAGATTTTTAACAATTTTACTTATTTCCGTTTTGAGTTCTTCCATTGTTTGATAAATTTTATTAGTCATTTTTCTTTTTATTTGTAGCCAAAC